>Ga0335076_10000018_pt1 | contig 161779 bp, 135 predicted proteins | sample Lox_Sample_25_FD_206717 | JGI IMG/M metagenome (GOLD analysis project Ga0335076, IMG submission 206717) | Soil microbial communities from Loxahatchee National Wildlife Refuge, Florida, United States - Lox_Sample_2.5 | ecosystem: Environmental > Terrestrial > Soil > Wetlands | place: USA... | reverse complement strand
CAAATTCATGGGTCTTTAACTTCTTCTCTATCAATCGAGTGCAGCCTGTCCACAGGCCCCTGATGCGGAAATGGTGCAGCCCCGCACCTCGCCCATCACGATTCCTCAATGTTCATGCGGTAGTACGTGGTTTTCGTAATTGCCAGATCGTTTCGCTCCCACAGAGACACACATTCCACGTTGTGAAAATCCGCATCGCATCATCATCAATACTGGTCATGAAGTGGAGCGGTCCTCCCGCAGGTACTTACGTCGCTCAGTTCCGTTCCCTAGAATCCGACTGATAGGGAGCGTGCCATGACTATTTTCGATCCTCCTCGCGGCAAAGTGATCGACGTACAGGGTGGGGGTGTGCTGCGACTTCTTGGGCTTGCAATCATCGCCTTCCTGGCAATCATTCTCTTCTTCTCCTCGGTCACTCGGGTGGACTCCGGAGCCGTCGGCGTCTTGACACTCTTTGGAAGGGTCACGGGAGAAGCCTTGCCCGAAGGAATCCATCTCATCAACCCGCTCAAAACCAACCACGAGCTCTCCATCCGGACCCAGGAACTCAAGGAGACGGCGAGTGTGCCTTCCAGCGAAGGCCTGGTGATCAATCTCGATACCTCGCTCATCTACCATCTCAACCCTGACAAGGCTGCGGAGGTCTATCAGAAAATCGGCCCTCGCTATGTCGACGTCCTGATCGAGCCCAACCTGCGGTCCGCCATCCGCGAGGCCACCGCATCGCACAGCGCCAACGCGCTCTACTCCGGGGAGCGCGAGATGGTAGCCAAGCAGATCGTCGCTCAGCTTACCGAGTTGCTCGGCCAGCGCGGGATCATCGTTGAGAGCATTCTCCTGCGCGATATTCAGCTCCCCAACACGCTCAAGGCTTCCATCGAAGCCAAGCAGCAGGCCGAACAGGAAGCGCTCGCGATGAATTTCCGGCTCCAGAAAGAAAAACAGGAAGCGGAACGGAAACGCATCGAAGCGGCCGGTATCCGCGACTTCCAGCAGATCGTCGCCCAGGGCATCAGTTCGCAGTTGCTGGAGTGGAAAGGCATCGAGGCCACGGAGAATCTGGCCAAAAGTCCCAACGCGAAAGTGGTGGTGATTGGGAGCGGAAAGAATGGATTGCCGCTGATTCTGGGACAGTAGAAGTTGGTAGTCAGTATTCGGTAGTCGGTATTCGGTAGTCAGTATTCGGTAGTCAGTAGTCGGTAGTCAGTAGTCGGTAGTCAGTATTCGGTAGTCAGTAGTCAGCGAGTCCGGGAAGTTGGACGCGTCTTGGCCTCCGTAGCGGCCACCGCTGGTACGATATCGTCCGTGGCCCCGTTGCTGGATGTCCGTAATCTGAGTGTCCGATTTCCGAGTGTGGGGCTGGCACTCCTGCCCGCCCAGGAGTCGACCTCTTCACCCCACTTCGCGGCCCTCCGAGACCTCAGCTTTTCCATTAATCCGGGCGAAGTATTGGGCTTAGTTGGCGAGTCGGGATCCGGGAAATCGGTAACCTCGCTCGCCATCATGGGCCTGCTGCCGCCGAGCGCCGCGGTCACCGGCGAGATTGCATTCCAGAACGGGGAGGCCAGGCCATCCAATCTCCTTACACTTCCGCCCGAGAGCTTGCGCCAACTCCGCGGCTCCAGGATCGCAATGATTTTTCAGGAGCCAACGACCGCACTCAATCCCGTGATGCGAGTCGGCGATCAAATCGCAGAGGCAGTGCTGGCGCACGGCGTGCCTGCCGAGATTCATCAACGAGCATGGGATCAGAGGCGCAGTGGGGACAGTCAGCTCTGGAGTGAATGGTATCGGCCCGCACCTGTGATGTTCAAAGTGCTCAAGACCCCGCTTTTTCGGATGGCTGCCGTACTACACCGCAGCGCTGGACTCTTTTATTCTCTTCGCATTCGTCCCGAGAAGGCCTACGAACTCGCGCTCCAAGCCCTCCGCGACGTCGCCATTCCTGACCCTGAACGGCGCGCCCGCAGCTATCCCCACCAGCTCTCCGGAGGCATGCGGCAGCGCGTGATGATCGCCATGGCGATCGTCAACCGGCCGCAGCTACTCATCGCCGATGAGCCTACGACCGCGCTCGACGTTACCATCCAGGCCCAGATTCTGGACCTGCTCAACGACCTACGCCACAAGTTCGGGCTGGCGATGCTGTTCATCTCGCATGATCTGGCCGTAGTTTCGCATGTAGCAGATCGCGTTGCGGTCCTGTATGCCGGAAGCCTGGTCGAGTTGGGCCGAAGGACCGATATCTTCGGCGCGCCCGCTCATCCTTATACACAGGGACTGCTGCGCGCGATCCCCACCCTGGCGACGGACCGCGCCCAGCCGCTCGCGACGATCGAAGGCACGGTCCCGGCGATTACCGCGCTCCCGCCCGGATGTCCGTTCGAGCCGCGCTGCCCCCACCGCGTCGCCGCTTGCGCCGAGAAGTTGCCGGAACTCGCCGAGGTCGGTCCTGGCCACTGGGCACGATGTCCCGTGCTGAACACAAGGTGACAGGGTCAGGCCTCAAGTGTCAGGGTCGCCGCTCCCGTGATCGCTCGTAGCTCGCAGTCCTGCTACCTGACCTTTGCCGTCTGGCATCAAGCTCCTTCGCTGCGCTCGGGATTTCGGCTGCGGGCTCCCGTCGGACTCGCTTCGCTCGGCCTCCTCACGCCCACAAAGCGCCTCAAGCTATAATCCTCGCTTTGCCGTGCGGATCCTCATACTCAGCGACGTTCACAGCAACCTCGAGGCGTTGGAGGCGTGTCTCGCGGCGGCTCCATCGTGGGACCAAGCGGTCAATCTGGGCGATACGGTCGGCTATGGCGCGAATCCGAATGAGGTGATCGCCCGCTGTCGTGCACTCGGCAAAGTGTTCGTGCGCGGCAATCATGACAAGGCGGTCAGCGGACTGATGGACCTGGGCGAATTCAATGCCGCCGCCGGACTGGCCACTCTCTGGACGCGCGATCAGCTTACCCCGGAGAACCTGGAGTGGCTGCGCCTCTTGCCGCATGGTCCAGTTCAGATCGCCGAACTTCCCGGGGTGCAATTCGTTCATGGATCGTCGCTCGATGAAGATGAATACCTGGTCAGCGTGCGCGACGCGATCGAGCCGCTGATGACCGACACGATCCCGCTGACTTTTTTTGGGCACACGCACCTGCAGGGGGGATTCATGTTGCAGGGCGAGATCAGCGAAATGTATCGGCCGGGGTATCGGACGGTCGGGCAACCGGAGTCGTCGGATTGGCCGCTGCGCCGCGACCGGCATTTTCTGGTGAATCCTGGATCGGTCGGCCAGCCCCGCGACGGCGACTGGCGCGCCGGCTTCGCCATGTTCGATAGTGACGAGTGGATCGTGACCTTTTACCGCGTCCCCTATAATCTCCGCGTGGCGCAGGAAAAAATCGTAGCGGCAAAGCTGCCGCAGAGGCTGGCCACACGGCTGGCGACAGGTCGATAGACGATGGAGAGTCGGTTCCCTTTCAGAATTCTTGTGGCGGTGTTCGGAGCGTTGCTGCTGGCCGGAAATGTGCCGCACGCCCTCGGCAGCCCCAAACTGCAAGATGAGCATCCGACCCGGCGCGAACGGAGAAAGGGCGCGAATCCCGAAGACCAGAAACGCGAAATCAACGTGGACGGGGCTAAGCGGCAGTACCTGCTCTACGTTCCGAAAATCGTCACCAAGGATCATCCCGTTCCGTTGCTGCTCGTCTTCCACGGTGGCGGAGGGCATGACTACAACATGCCGCGCTTCACCGGTTTCGATGAAATCGCAGACGCGCACCGCTTCATCGTTGCCTATCCGGATAGCGTGAATCGTCACTGGAACGATGGACGAGAGCTCTCTCCAGCTGACGATGTCGGCTTCATCCGAGCGCTCATCTCGGACGTTGACCGTTCATATGCGGTGGATGCCAAGCACATCTATGCCACCGGAATCTCCAACGGAGGGTTCTTCTCGCAACGCCTGGCCTGCGATCTGGCCGACAGGATTACGGCTGTGGCTTCCGTTGCCGCCACCATTCCGGAGCCTCTAGTTGCGATCTGTAAGCCGTCACGCCCGGTTTCCGTCATGTTCCTGCAGGGGACTGACGACCCGCTGGTGCACATCGAGGGCGGCTCCGTCGCGAAGACTCATGGACGCAACCTCTCACTGGCCGATTCTGTCCGCTTCTGGATCGATCATGACGGGACAAGCACGAAGCCCGATTCCTCGGACCTGCCGCACCACGACCCCAACGGCACCAGCGTCCACCGCGACGTGTATGTTGGCGGTAAACAGGACACAGAGGTGGTTGTCTACACCATTAGAGGCGGTGGCCACACATGGCCCGGCGGGGACCAGTATCTGCCGGTGTTTATTGTGGGGAAGGTCAATCACGATATCGATGCCAGCCAAGTGATCTGGGAGTTCTTCTCGCGACACAGCAGATAGCCCAAGTCTCAGCTGTCAGCTCTCGTTCCTGTCCTATTGACCGAATTGCGCCGTGGTTAGCGGTGTTCCTGAGAGCTGACAGCCGAGAACTGCTCCTCCCGTTGTACACTCGCAACATGCCTCGAAGCAGTTCGGAGCCCTCGGGAAATCTCTTTTCTGCGCCGGCGAAATCAGCGGCGCCGGCCTACACCGCTCACATCGACGGTGGCGCCCGCGGCAATCCCGGTCCCGCCGGCTATGGCGTGGTGATTCAGGACGCTGCTGGACAAAAAGTCGCCGAATTGAGCGAGTACCTCGGACACCGCACCAACAATTACGCCGAATACCAGGGCTTGTTAGCGGTTTTGAAATATGCGCTGGCTCACAATCTCAAGGCGATGAAAGTCATCAGCGATTCGGAACTGATGGTCCGTCAGATGAAGGGGATTTACAAAGTGAAACATCCGGACCTCCGCAAGTTCCACGAAGAAGCGCAGCAAATGGTTCGCAAGCTCGATCACTTCGAGATCCGCCACGCCCTCCGCGAGCACAACCGCGATGCCGACCGGCTAGCAAACGAGGCGATGGACCGGGGGAAAATACAGAAGTAACCCGATTGCAGAGGTCAGAGGTTAGATTGCAGAGGTTAAAGACACAAATCGATCGGGGCTAATTTCCGCAATCTGACCTCGAACCTCTGACTTGCTCTCCAAAGTTGTCACTTCCCAGACTTCGCCGCCGAGACTACGATTTCCAGCAAGAGCGTCAGGAGGTTAGCGTGCTCATTGGACCGAACACATTCGCCGGGATTAACCCGTGGGCCGTGCTGGCCGCGGCCATTGCGACGATGGTGATTGGCTTTCTCTGGTACTCGCCGCTAATGTTCGCGCGCCCGTGGATGCGGCTGATGGGCTACGACCCCGACGACAAGACCAAGCTGGCGGAAATGCAGAAGGGCGCAGGCAAACTTTACGGGATCACGTTTATCGCAACCATGGTGTCAGCGGCGGTGTTGGCGAAGATCGTAGACTTCACCAGCGTCGTCCGTCCTTTCTACGGCATGAAAGTCGGATTCGCCGTGTGGCTTGGGTTCGTGGCCACCGTTCAGTTGACCGGAACGCTGTTCAGCAAGCAGCCGTTCAAGCTTTTCCTGATCAACACCGGATATCAACTCGTCTGCTATCTGGCGATGGGGGCCATTCTGGCCGTGTGGCCCCACTAGAGGCAAGGCAGAAGGCAGAAGTCAAAATTGCAGAAGTGAAATCTCATAGGCCACGCCGACGGCCCATCCTTGATGTCCTTACTTTTGCGTTTTGACTCTTGACTTCTGACTTCCCCTCACTCTCCCGCCGAATGATCGTGCACGATCTTCCAGCCATCAGGAAACCGGCGAAAGATCAGCGTGAACAGCCCGTGCGGCTTCTTGCCGTCGGACATGGTGAGATGGAACTCGCCGCGCACAAATGCCGCGTCCGTTCCGAGCATTTCGATTCTCAGATTGGCGAACTCCAACCTTCCCATTTCATGACCTGCACCCTGGTAGGTCTTCTTGTAGCGATCGAGAGCGGCCTGCCACCCTTTCGACTCGTGGCCTCCTGAGAAAAACGTCAGGTCCGGCGAGTTCCAGTAGCCGGCCATAAACGCTTCGAGATCGCCGCGATTCCAGGCGTCTTGCTGCATGTCAATCACTCTGCGGATGGCGGTGGGACCGGGCTCCGCAGCATACAACGAGGAAAGCAAGGCGGCGAAAATCAACGCTGTGAGTAGAAACGATGGTATGCGCATTCGAGCTCCAGGGCGCACCAGTTTCGCACGAAACGACCGTTGCCAGTGAAGGACTGACACGAGGTCTCCTCCCGTGGCGCTCAGGTGTTGCCATCCAGCCACTGAAAGCGAAGGTAACTCCTTACCCTTGAATGTCTTCGTTGACAATCCACGACCCGCTACGCTATTCTAGAAACCTTTGGAAGTCCTGCGGCTGCCCGCCTGTACGCCTTACGCGCGTTCTGCGCGGAATGTTTTGGGCACTCAGCGGTCTTCATGCGTTCTTTAATTCTGGGAGATTTCTGATGTCAACCTATTTCCCGAAAGAGGGAGATATTGCGCGCAAGTGGTTCGTCGTCGACGCCACCGGGCAGCCGCTCGGCCGCCTCGCTTCACGCGTGGCCCGCATTCTGATGGGCAAAGAGAACCCTAAGTACACGCCGTTTATCGATACCGGCGACCACGTGATCGTCATCAATGCCGACAAGATCAAGATTACCGGCATGAAGACCGATCAGAAGACGTATCACCACTACACCGGTTATCCCGGCGGCCTGCGCTCTGAAGCCTTGAAGAAGCGCATGGACCGCAAGCCGGAACTGGTGATCGAGCAAGCTGTGGCGCGCATGCTACCCAAGAACAAACTGGGCAAGCACATGTTCGCGAAGCTGAACGTTTACAGGGGCGACAAGCATCCGCATCAGGCGCAGAAGCCGGAGCTTCTAGCTGCTGGCTCCTAGCTTCCAGCGAGCTGGGCACGGGTGAACGCAAGGTTCGGAAAACTTTGAAAGGGTTGATCGGCTGAAGCACAGGCTTCGCACCCCAGGGTTGCTAGAAGCCAGTAGCTAGAAGCCAGAAGCTAAAATGGCAGACACACTTCAATACTACGGAACAGGCCGGCGCAAGTCGGCGGTGGCGCGCGTGTTTCTTCGTCCCGGTAGTGGGGACTTCAAGGTTAACGGCAAGGCGTTCGAAGAGTATTTCGTGACGCCGTCGCAGCGCTCGAGCGCGAAATCGCCGCTTTCGCTCACCGAAACCGCTGCCAGCTTCAACGTGCTGGCGAATGTGTCGGGCGGTGGCGTGGCCGGGCAGGCCGATGCCGTTCGCCTGGGCATCGCGCGTGCGCTCATGGAGTTCAACGCGGAACTGCGCAAGAAACTCAAGGCCGAAGGCATGGTCACGCGCGATCCGCGCGCCAAAGAGCGCAAGAAGTACGGACAGAAGGGCGCACGCAAGCGGTTCCAGTTCTCGAAGCGCTAAAGCGCCAGGTTTCAAGGTTCCAGGGTTTCAAAGTTTCAAGGCGGCCGATGGCAGCTTGGGTCTTTGAAACCTTGAACCTTGAGTTGTAGGTGTTCAATTCATCCCCCCACCTCCCCTGAGATGGGGTGGACGGGAATGGCAATCGGGAAGAAAGGTTTCAACGTTTCAAGAAAGTTTCAAGGTTTCAATGAGCCGTGCGGTTTTCTTTGAAACTTTGCAACCTTGAAACTCTGAAACCTGGGTTTTCCGATGCAGACCACATAAGGAGGTTGATTGGCTACCATCACCATGAAGGAGCTGCTCGAAGCGGGCGTCCACTTCGGGCACCAGACCAAGCGCTGGAATCCCAAGATGAAGGAGTTCATCTTCGGCGAGCGCAACGGGATCTACATCATTGACCTGCAGAAGACGCTGAAGATGTTCAAGGAAGCGTCCAAATTCGTGCAGGAACTGGCCGCAGCCGGACGAGTGATTCTGTTCGTCGGCACCAAGCGCCAGGCACAGGACGCGATCGCCGAAGAGGCGCAGCGCTGCAGCATGTTCTACGTGAACCAGCGCTGGCTGGGCGGGCTGCTGACCAACTGGGTCACAGTACAGAAATCCGTGAAGCGGCTGAAAGAGCTCGACGACATGGCCACCGACGGCCGGTACGAGCTGCTGCCGAAGAAAGAAGTGATCAAGCTCGAGCGCGAACGCAAGCACCTTCAGGCCAACCTCGCCGGCATCAAGAACATGTCGCGGTTGCCCGATGCGATCTTCGTCATCGACTCGAACAAAGAACAGATTGCCGTGCGCGAAGCGCGCAAACTGGGCATTCCCGTGGTCGCCGTGGTCGATACCAACTGCGACCCCAGTGAAGTGGATTACGTGATTCCGGGCAACGACGACGCGCTACGGGCGATTCGCCTGTTCACCTCGAAAATTGCCGAGTCGATCGCTGAAGGCGTGCAGTTGATGGGCGACAAGGAAATCGCCGAAATGCAGGCCGCCGCCAGCATTGAACTGCCTGCCGAAGTTGCCGCCGACGGAGAAGCCGTCGCAGTCGAAGCAGGCGCGGCCGCAACCGGCGAACCCGGCGAGGACATCCGCATGGAAGATGTGCTCGGAGCGGGCACGCGCAAGCGTCCTGCCGTCGCGGAAGACCTGGACGAACTGCAGGCCGAGACGCGGCGGTTCTAACGCAGCTACCAGCGACTGGCGTCTAGCTACTGGCAAGCTGATCCGGCCCGCGCGACTAGCTGGATGCGCGGGTCAAGTTATATACGAAGGTCTCAAGAATCCCTGAGCTCGACTCTCCTTGAAACCTTAAAACTCTGAAACCTTGAAACTTGGAGTTGTAATGAGCACTACTATGGCAAATATCTCTGCTGCCCAGGTCAAAGAGCTTCGCGATAAAACCGGGGCTCCCATGATGGACTGCAAGCAGGCCCTGACCGAAGCCAAGGGCGACATGGAAGCGGCAATCGTCTTTCTGCGTAAGAAGGGCGTATCTGTCGCCGCCAAGAAAGCGACTCGCGTGACCAGCGAAGGTTCCGTCGCCAGTTACATTCACGCGGGAGGTAAGATCGGCGTGCTGGTGGAAGTGAATTGCGAAAGCGATTTCGTTGCCCGCACTGACGACTTCAAAGAACTCGTGCACGACATCGCCATGCACATTGCGGCCAGCGATCCGAAGTTTGTTCGCAAGGAAGACGTCACCAAGGCGGATTTCGATCGCGAAAAGGAGATTTACATCGCCCAAGCCGTTGCGTCCGGCAAACCGCAGCACATCGCCGAGAAGATGGTAGCCGGCAAGATGGAGAAGTTCTATGAAGAGGTCTGCCTGCTCGAGCAGCCCTTCATCAAGGACCAGACCATCAACATCTCGCAACTGATCGCGGCCAAGATCGGCAAACTGGGCGAGAATATCGCCGTCCGCCGCTTCGCCCGCTTCAAGGTGGGCGACGTTGGCGAGACGGTCGCCATCACTAAACCGGCCGATCCCAAGCAGGAAGGCCAATAATTCAGGGGCGCTGCGGCGCCCCTTTTAACAGGTTTCAAAGTTTCAGAAGTTTCAAGGTTTCAAGGTGGTAAAGCAGTTGGAATGGGTTTACCTTGAAACTCTGAAACCTTGAAACGTTGAAACCTGGAGCTTCATGCCTGCACCCGTCTTCAAACGCATCCTGCTTAAGCTCTCTGGCGAGGCTCTTGCCGCGCAGCAGGGCTTTGGCGTCGATACCCTGCGTATCCACGAAATCGCCGCCGAACTTGCTGATGTTCACAGCCTCGGCATTCAGATCGCCATCGTAGTAGGTGGCGGCAACTTCTTCCGCGGCGTCGCCGATCAGGCCAAAGACATGGACCGCGTCTCCGCTGACCACATGGGCATGCTGGCCACCGTCATCAACGCACTGGCGCTTCAGGATGCGCTCGAGAAGCAGAATGTCTTCACCCGGGTGCAGTCGGCCATCGAGATGAACCAGGTCGCTGAGCCTTTCATTCGCCGTCGCGCCATCCGGCACCTGGAGAAAGGGCGCGTCGTGATTTTTGCCGGCGGCACCGGCAATCCCTATTTTTCCACTGACACCGCCGCCTCCCTGCGCGCCATGGAGATCAAAGCGGACGTCATAATCAAGGCCACGAAAGTCGACGGCATCTACGACGCCGACCCCATGAAGGTTAAAGACGCCAAGAAATTCACGCAGATCACCTACATGGAAGTGCTCAAGCAGGGCCTGAAAGTGATGGATTCGACTGCCATTTCGCTGTGCAAGGACAACGATCTGCCCATCGTGATCTTCAACCTCAACCAGCGCGGAAATATTCGGAAAGTCGTGCTCGGGGAAAAGATTGGATCCCTGGTTAGCGCGTAAGCAAAGTCAAAAGTCAGAAGTCAAATTGCAGAAGTACAACGGTTTCACTTCTTCAATTTGACTTCTGACTTTTGACGTTCTCCGTGCCTCGGTGGTGGATTTTCTGTTGGCGGCATTTATAATCGAACGTTCGAATCGGAGCCCCGCGATATGGCGCAAGCCACCATGGCTGCAAATCCTGCCCTGAAAGAAACTTACGTCCAACTCAAAACCCGTATGGACAAGGCGGTCGAGGACTTCCGCCGCGAGATGGCCGCAACCCGCACCGGACGCGCCAACGTCCACATGCTCGACACAGTATCGATCGACTATTACGGCACGCAGATGCCGATCAACCAAATCGCGACGGTCCACGCGCCCGAGCCGCAGATGATCACCATCACGCCCTATGATCCGTCGCAGCTCGGCACCATCGAAAAAGCTATCCGGGGAGCCGATCTCGGCCTCAATCCCATGAACGATGGCAAGCTGATTCGTGTCCCGATACCCTCGCTGACCGAAGAGCGCCGCAAGGAGATGGTCAAGCACCTGCACAAGATTCTCGAAGAGCACCGCACCGCGATCCGCAACATCCGGCGCGACGGTAACGACGCCATCAAGAAGGCGATGAAAGACAAGAAGATCACCGAAGACGACGAGAAACGCGCCCTCGACGAGATCCAGAAACTCACCGACGATGAAATCAAGAAAATGGAAGAAATGAGCAAGGGCAAAGAGAAAGAAGTGCTGGAAATCAAGTAGCTGTGTGCGTAGTCAAGGCCGACACTGCTGTCCTCCCGTGGGCGCAGCCAATCCTCTGGCCTTGACATCCCGCGATCGTGGGACTAGGTTGCGCAGAACTACTCCCGGATTCCTCACAGGGGGGCCCAATGCGAATTTTTTTCCTCCCGGTTGTGCTCTTGGCGGGTATTTCCAACGGCCAGCAAGCTCCAGGAACCAGTGGCGCGCCGCCCGTGCGCCTTCTTCCAGGACTTGGAAATCACCACCATCCGATCGCTACCAGGAGCCCTGAAGCTCAGAAATTCTTTGATCAAGGCCTGGCACTCGCCTTCGCCTTCAATCGCGCCGAAGCAGCACGCTCCTTCCGCCGCGCCGCCGAACTCGATCCGTCTTCCGCAATGCCCTGGTGGGGACTCTCGTTCTCGCTGGGCCGCCACATGAACATGGACCTTGATCAGGATGTCGATGCGGCAGGCGCATTCGCTGCGATTGAAAAAGCCCGCTCCTTGATGGCGAGTGCTCCCGAGAATGAAAAGGCCTACATCGAGGCGCTCGCGAAACGATGCTCCGGCGCTGCCAATCAGGACGGCGCGCGCCTGGACGACGAATACGCTTCCACCATGCGCCAATTGGCCGCTCGCTACCCGGACGATCTCGATGCTCAGACGCTTCTTGCCGACAGCCTCCTCAATCGGCATCGCTACCACTGGTATAGCGCGGAAGGGCATCCCGAAGAAGGTTCGGAAGAAATATTGGCCGTGCTGACGTCCGTAATCCTGCGCGATCCGGAACATTTCGGCGCACACCATTTGTATGTGCATCAGCTGGACACATCGCCGCATCCCGAGTACGCGCTGGACAGCGCGCGTGCCCTTCACCGGCTTGTCCCCGGCGCGGGACATCTCGTGCACATGGGTGGACACATTTTCATGAGCGTGGGTGATCAGGAAATGGCAGCCCGGGTCAACGAAGAAGCCGCCGCCGCGGATCGCGAGTTTTTCAAGCGCGCCCCGGCGAGCGACGCCTATCGTTATGGCTACTACGGCCACAACCTGCACTTCATCATGCGGGCCAGGGCTGAACAAGGGCTCTACACGAACGCGCGACAAGCCGTGGACTTGCTTGTTGCCCAGTCTGCCAGGGGCGCTGCGTCCATGCCGGACATGGCCGACTATTACCTGCCGAACCGTCTCTTCCTGCTGCTCCGCTTCGCACGCTGGGACGACGTTCTCGCCGAACCGGCGCCGGACAGCAAAATGATCATGACCTCGGCTCTCCGTCATTACGCGCGCGCAGTGGCGTATGCGGGAAAAGGCGATCGCGCCAGGTCCTTGGAAGAGCGGCAGGCCTTTTCCGCAGCCCGAGGGGCGATCCCGCCGCAGACGATGTTCTTGTTCAATCCCGCCGATAAAATCATGGACATCGCGGCCCTGGTCTTGGAAGCACGGCTCGCGACCGATGCCAACGCCGCAATTCCCATCTGGCGGCGTGCTGTGCAAGCACAAGATGCTCTCCTTTATGACGAGCCGCCAGCCTGGTACTACTGGATCCGCCAGTCTCTCGGCGCGGCGCTGCTTCGCAGCGGTCGCGCGGACGAAGCAGAAGGTGTTTTCCGCGAGGGACTGCGCCGCGCTCCACGAAACCCGCGCCTTCTCTTTGGCCTCTGGAAATGTCTCGAAGCGCAGGGAAGATCGTCCGACGCCGGTTGGGTTCAGCGTGAATTTGCAGCCGTATGGCGTGGCGGAAATCCGGCCATTTCACTCCACCTCGAGGACTTCTGACCGGACCCGGGGAGCGACATCTGGATTGCCGGCTATTCGGAAGTGATCGCCATCCAGCATCTCGAGAAGCCCGAAGCCGCTGATTCTAGAGCGCATGTAGCTCTTGACGCGGCTGATTATTTCTGATATTTCTGTTTATACAGAAATGACAGAACTAACCGATATCGAACGCCAGTTCATCCTGCACTGGGGAGAAATGGGCACTCGTTGGGGCATCAGCCGGACAGTGGCGCAAATCCACGCGCTCCTGTTCCTTTCGCCCCAGCCACTGAACGCCGAGCAGATTACCGAAACGCTGAACGTTGCACGCTCGAACGTGAGCACGTCAATTCGCGAACTCGAAAGCTGGGGCATCGTGCATCCTGTTCATGTGCTGGGCGACCGCCGTGAGCACTACGAATCGCTCAAAGACGTGAGCGAGATGTTCGTGCGCATCATGGAATTGCGCAAGCGCCGCGAACTCGATCCGACGCTACAGTTGTTGCGCCGCAGCCTGGCGCAACTGGACAAGCAGCCGGCTGACGATTACACCCGCGAACGCCTGCAGGAAATGGCACAGTTTTTCGAGGCCACCAGCGAGGCCTACGAACAAGTTCACCAACTCTCCCCCGAAACCTGGCACGGACTATTGAAAGCCCGCGGCAAGCTGAAGAAGCTGGCCGCGGTGCTGCGCTAGATCTTGTGCCTTCGCGCCCGGAAATCCGGGAAAAGGGAGCGCACTGTGGATAGCAGCATTGTTGGGCTCTTCGGCATGGTCCTGGTTGCTTTGATCGCAGAAGCCGTAGGCATCTTCTTGCGGCGTCCGCTGGGAATACTCTTGAAGGCCGAGAAAGGAATCGAGCGGTCGGACTTTTGGAACGCCTATACCCGTGTCGTGCTGGTTCTGATTCCCACCGCATGCGCCCTGCTGGGTTTCCCGACTGGTCTGCACCTCGATCCTGTGCTGACGCTGGTCCAGGAGTTGCGTTGGGGACTCGCGGGACTACTGATCGCTCTGGGGATCGCAGGAAAATCGCTGCAGATCCCGCCCCCGCCCAGACGGGTCACCCCCTCCGTGCCGCCCGTTGTTCCGCCGCCTCCAGGGCCGGCGCGGTGAGAGCCATGCGAGCCGCCTACGCTTTGCTGGGGCTGGTCGTGGGAATCATCATGGACGAGGTCATCCGCCGCCGCATGGGTGTGTCGAGAGCTCACTCAAATCCCAAACGGAGCGTCCGCCAGCCCCACACGATTGACCCGTGCGATCGGGAACGAACTCCGTTCATTGCACGCTCCGCTCGTAGCTTTCTCGCGCAGGATTACTATGACCGCTGAGCGCAGCAGCGGCGCCGTGCCCAGTTCCGGCCGGACCCTGGTGCTCTACGACGGCGTGTGCGGGCTCTGCAATCGGCTGGTGTCGTTCCTGCTTCGTCACGATGGCCGCGACGAGTTCCGCTTCGCCCCGTTGCAGAGCGACATCGCGCAAACGATTCTGCGGCGCCACGACCTGAACCCGAATGATCTCGATACCGTCGTCGTCCTCGCGGACTATGGCCAGCCAGCGGAGCGCGCCCTCACAAGGTCGCAGGCAGCGCTGTGGGCCATCCGTCGCGTCGGCGGGATCTGGAGACTATTTGTGATTGGACAGCTCATCCCGCTTCCGCTACGCGAGGCGCTCTACAAAGCCATTGCGCGCCGACGATATCGAATCTTCGGAAAGTATGATGAGTGTCCACTGCCGAGAACCCAGGATCGCGTTAAGTTTCTGCGTGGGCCCGACGAAATGCAGAATGCAGAAGCAAGAATGCAGAAGTGAACCGTTGTCACAACAAGAAAGTCGAACCAGCCGGTCTGTATTCCGTGCCTCGGTGGTGAATTCCCCTCTATAATTCCAACTCATGAAGTCAGTCGTCCATGCCGCCTGCCCGCACGATTGTCCTGACGCGTGCGGGGTGCTGATCACCATCGAAGACGGGCGCGCAACCAAAATTCAGGGCGATCCGGCGCATCCGGTCACGCGCGGCTTCCTCTGCGCGAAGGTGGCGAAGTATCTGGATCGCGTTTATTCGCCGGACCGGGTGCTCTATCCGATGAAAAGGACCGTCGCGAAGGGGCCGCGGGCAGGAATGCCCGCGCCACACGAGTCCTTCCAGCGCATCACCTGGCACGAAGCACTCGACGAAATCACCGCTCGGTTCAAGCAAATCGCCGCTGAATCCGGCCCCGAAGCCATTCTTCCCTATTCCTACGGCGGCACGCTTGGAGCCCTCAACGGCGCTTCCATGGATCGCCGATTCTTTCATCGCCTGGGCGCTTCGCAACTGGAGCGCAGCATCTGTTCGAGCGCGGGCGAAGAAGGACTGAAGTCGGTCATTGGAGTGAAACTCGGGACCGAGCCTGAACAGTTCGCGCATTCGCGAACCATCATCGCCTGGGGCGCGAACATTCATGGCAACAATGTTCATTTGTGGCCGTTCATCGAAGAAGCGCGTCGCAAGGACGCAAAGCTCGTTGTCATCGATCCCTACAAGACGCGCACCGCAAAATGCGCTGACTGGTATCTCCCCATCAACCCCGGCACCGACGCGGCGCTCGCTCTCGGCATGATGCACGTCATCATCAACGAGAACCTTTACGACGCTGATTATGTCTCGCGCTACACGATGGGCTTCGAGAAATTGCAGGCACGGGTCCAGGAATTCCCGCCCGAGAAAGTTGCCCACTGGACGGGCATCTCCGCTGACGACATCCGCCAACTCGCCCGCGAGTACACAACTCGTCGCCCGGCGGTGATCCGCGTGAATTACGGCATTCAGCGCACTGACGGGGGTGGCATGGCCACGCGCGCCGTCGCGATGCTTCCCTGCCTGGTCGGGTCGTGGAAAGAAGTCGGCGGCGGCCTGCAGCTATCCACCAGCGGCGCCTTCGGACTCAACAACGATGCGCTGGAGATGCCCGAACTGATGCAGCAGGCTCTTGGCCGCCCGGCGCGTGTCGTCAACATGGTGCAACTCGGAACCGCCCTGAACTCGCTGGGCGATCCGCCCATCAAGGCTCTGTTCGTCTACAACTCGAATCCGGCGGCAGTCTGCCCCAATCACAACGCAGTCATCCGCGGACTGAGGCGTCCCGACTTGTTCACCGTGGTCCACGAGCAGTTTTTCACCGACACAACCGACTACGCCGACATCGTCCTGCCCGCGACCACGTTCTTTGAGCACAAAGACCTGCAGAAAGCCTACGGCCACTACTACCTGCAGGTCTCAAATCAGGCCATCGAGCCGCTCGGAGAATGCAGGTCCAACGTCGACGTATTCCGCGCGCTGGCCCATCGCATGGGCTTCAAGGAAAAATGCTTCCGCGAGAGTGTCGACGAAATGGTCGACAGTTCGCTCGACTCGCCGAACCCATGGCTGAAGGGCATCACGCGGAAACGTCTGGAGAAAGAAGATCACATCCGCCTGAATTTCGCAGGCAACAATAGAGAAGAGGCCGCCCCCGGCCATTCCAAGGACGGAAGTGACGGAACGATCCCATTCCTCCCGTTTGCAATGGGCAACTTCCGTACGCCAAGCGGCAAAGCCGAGTTTTACAGCGAAACGCTGCAGCGGCGAGGCCTCGACCCGGTCGTCTCGTTCACACCACCACAAGAATCGCGCAACGGCGCGCGAGACCCGCAGTACCCGCTCGAACTGCTGGCCCGCAAGCCCGACAACCACCTCAACACAACCTTCGCCAACCTCGATTCGGTCCGCAAGATGGAATCGTCCCTCGGTTTGGTCGAAATGCACGTAAAAGATGCCGCGGGGAGGGGAATCAGGGATGGCGATCCGGTCCGGGTACACAATCCCCGTGGCGAGATGATCCTCAAGGCCCGCGTAAACGGCTCGGTAGCGCCCGGAGTGGTCGCCGCCACGCTCGATTGGGCCCGATTTGGCACCGGTGCCCGTAATATCAACGTGCTCACCTCAGAAAAACTCACTGACATGGGCAACGCGGCGACGTTCTATTCCGTCTGTGTTGAAGTGGAGCTTGTTCGGGCCTGACACTGGCGGCGAAATCACCCTCTGCCTTGGACGCCCCGCCGAACTCTACCGTATAATTACCGTTTTCCTAACTCCCGGTTTTCCGAGGTAGTTGCGATTCTTCGCCGTCATCAGGGAATCCCTGTTTGCGCCCAGGGCCTGCGTCGCCGCGTAACTACGCGGAAAGGCCCGGGCTCCGCTTCCCTTTTCTCCTCAAGGGGTTGGAGTTCGCTCTCCGCCAAGATTCGGTTTTGCGGATTGGTGGCGCTCTTGTTCATTTCGCTGCCCATGGTTGGGCAGCAGGACCTGGTCGTCGGCATCACCGTCCACGGCAACCGCCGCATTCCGGCAGATACCGTCAAGTCCCGCATTTTCACCAGAGTGGGCGATGTGTACGACCTGGCTGCCCTGGAACGCGACTTCAACTCCCTGTGGAATACCGGGTATTTCGAAGATATCCGCTTCGAGCGGGAGCAAACCCCCAAGGGGTGGGTTCTTCACATCTACGTGAAGGAACGACCGACCATCCGCGAAATCAACTACGCCGGCCTGAGTGCGGTCTCCACCAGCGACATCCTCGACCGCTTCAAGGAGCGCAAGGTCGGCCTGACGGTGGAAAGCCAATACGATCCGACCCGAATCAAGAAAGCGGAGGTTACGTTGAAGGAACTGCTGGCCGAGCACGGCCGTCAGTTCGCCACTATCCGTACCGAGGTTCGCCCGATTCCTCCGGCAGCCGTGGGCATCACCTTCGTAGTCCGCGAGGGCCCGAAGGTCAAAGTTGGCAAGATTCGTTTCCAGGGAAACAAGCACATCAACGATCGCACCCTGCGGGCCTCGATGAAGAATCTGAAACCGGTGGGCATCCCGCATTCCATCTTCCTGGAAGCACTCTTCGCCAAGACTTACGACGCCACCAAGCTCAACGAAGACGTCGAGCGCGTGCGCGCCGAATTTCAGAACCGAGGGTACTTCAAAGTTCTGGTCGACGACCCCAAGACCGATATTCACGATACCGGCCACGCCGGCGTCCATGTCCCGCTTCTGCAGAAGGGCCTGGGCAAGTCGGTGGACATCACAATTCCGATTGACGAAGGCGACCGCTACCGCCTCGGTTCGATCACCTTCACCAACAACAAGGCGGTCCCCGACCCCAAAGCCCTCCGCAGCCTATTTCCGATCAAAGATGGAGACGTCTTCTCCCGCGAAAAGATCGCGAAGGGCCTGCAGAGCCTGACCAAAGCCTATGGTGAGCTGGGATACATCAACTTCACTCCTCTCCCCGACACCAAGTTCGATGAAGACAAAAAAATGGTCAACGTGGTCATTGACGTTGACGAAGGCAAGCAGTTCTTTGTCCGCCGCATCGAATTTCAGGGCAACACCACGACCCGTGACAAAGTGATCCGCCGCGAAATCGCTCTGCAGGAAGGCGACCGCTACAACACGCGCCTGTGGGAACTCAGCCTGCTACGGCTCAATCAACTCGGCTACTTCGAACAGCTCAAGCCGGACGATCCCAACACCACCGACGCAAAGCGTGACGAAAAAGCCGGTACCGTGGACTTGACGCTGAAAGTCAGAGAAAAGGGCAAAAACAGCATCGGGCTGCAGGGTGGAGTCAGTGGTCTGGCAGGGGCCTTCATTGGCCTGACCTATCAGACCAACAACTTCCTCGGACTGGGCGAAACCCTGACGGTCCAGGCCAGCATCGGCAACCGGCAGCGGGACCTGCTTTTCGGCTTCACCGAGCCCTATCTTTTCGACCGCCCGATTCAGGCGGGGTTTACGGTCTACACCCGCAAGTACAATTTCGATCAGGCGCGCCAGCTTTCCATTATTTCGGGACAGAATCTGAACCTGCCCTCACCCTTCCTGCAGAACCTGCAGAATTACACCCAGTCGAGTACCGGCTTCAGCTTGTCTGTAAGTTATCCGCTGCGCCGGTCGTTTAAGCGTCTCGGTCTCAGTTATTCGCTCGACCGGTCTTCCCTGGTGGCCGTCAGCGACGCCTCAAAAATTCTCTTCACCAACATCAACTTCCGCGGCATCAGCGGCCCCAACGCCCTCAACGGCATCATCACCAGCAAGATTGTGCCTAGCTTCACCATGAATACGCTGGATGCCGCTTACCAGCCTCATCGTGGCCGCAGTATTTTTCTCGGCGGCGAATTTTCGGGACTCGGCGGCACGGTGAATACGATCCGCCCGATCGTGCAGTACAAGCAGTTTTTCCCGATCAACAAACGCCGCAATGCGATTGGCTTCAACACGCAGGCTTCGTTCATAACCGGCTACGGCGGAGTGGTGGCGCCGCCCTTCGAGCGCTCTTATCTGGGCGGAGATCAAGATCTGCGTGGTTTCGACATCCGTACGATTTCTCCGATCGCATTCCTTCCCAGCCATCAGAATGTGACGCTGACCAACCCTGATGGCACGCCCGTCCCCAAAGACCCCCGCAATCCACGAGCGGGCAACTGGATCGTCCCCGTCCCCTTCCAGCAGCTGGTAACGCCCGGCGGAGACTTGAGCCTGACCGGCAACCTGGAGTATCGCATCACCATCGCGGGTCCGGTAGTTCTGGCACCCTTTGTGGACGTCGGTCTCAATCCGATCCTCCGCCCGTCGCAGCTGAAGATCAATCAGGGCCAGTTCGACGACCTGGTCAACACCGAGTTCGGATGCCCCGCGCTCGACCCTGCCCTGCAGTGCGTGGGCGGACAGAAGCTTCCATTTCACCAGTTCCTCCAGCCGGTGCCGGGTACAAACTGGGTTCCGCGTATGTCCACCGGACTGGAGTTGCAGGTGATGCTGCCGGTGATCAACGCCCCCTTCCGTATCTACTGGGCCTACAACGCGATGCGTCTCGACACCTCGACGAACCCCCCGGTACCGATCACACGCGACATGTTCCCTCCGGGCGGAGCGGGCGATTTCACGTATCAGCAGACCATCGACACACTCGGCCCCAACTACACTTTGCGTGAACCGCGCAAGACGTTCCGATTCTCCGTGTCGACAACGTTCTAAGCCAGCTCCTGGCTTCTAGCTCCTGGCTTGGATCGGTGCGGCTATTTCCAGGGAAGGTCCAGAAGGCAAGGCGAGAATCGGCGCCCAATGCGCCGACGACACGATGAGATTTAGCTAGAAGCCATCAGCCAGGAGCCAATAGCTGCTTCTACTCGATTTGCACCAGAGTCCCGGCCTCGGAAGGAACCGTAGCCGGAGCGGGTGCTGGATGTTGTGGTGCTCGCCAGGCGTCGAAGATTGAGACCTGATGTACGCAGGAGACTGTGCAGTGTGGAGCACACGATTTTTCGGTGTAGAACTCGCGTCGTAAATCTGCGATCGTGTACTGCTCGAGAGGAATCGCCGGATATCCCCGCTGCTGCGAGCAGTAGTGAACCAAGCCATCTTCGCAGATGTAGAGATAGCGAGCCCCGGCGCGGCATCGCCACTGGTTGGGCCGGCCCAGCGCGATGTTGTCCTGAAACGCGTTGATCCGCGTGAAGCTGCGTTTCTCCAGCTGTTTCATCTCGTGATAAATGCGCCGCTCTTCTTCCTGCAGAGGCTGCAGCTGGCCCTGGCCGTCGTGAATAATCCCGACTGTGGAGCTGAATCCCAACTCCAGCGCGCGCTTTCCGATGGTTAGCGCGTCCTGCGGATTTTTCACGCCGCCCCCGACCACGGAATTGATGTTGACGTGAAAATCCGCGTGTTCGGCCAGCAACTGCAGCTTGCGATCCAGCACCTTCAGACTTTTCTTCGAAACCTCATCCGGTTGCACGTTATCAATCGAGATCTGCAGCCACTCCAGCCCGGCCCGGTTCAACCGCTGGATGCGGTCCGCCGTCAGCAGGTAGCCGTTCGTGATCAAGCCGGAAACGATCCGGCGTTTTACCATCCGGTGAATGATGTCATCCAGATCTGGATGCAGTAGCGGCTCGCCGCCGCTGATCGTGACCACCGACGTGCCCAGCTCGCCCAGTTTGTCGACGCGACGCAACATTTGCTCGGTCGGTACCGGCTTGGAGAAATCGTCGTATTCGTTGCAGTAGGTGCAAGAGAGATTACAGCGACGGATGGGGATCAGGTGCGCCAGCAGCGGGTGATCCGTCGAGGCGACGGCCTTCAGGACCTGCCAGGCTCCGTGGGCAGTCCGTTCCACCGCTTTCAGGTTGCGGCGCAGCTGTACGACCGTCGATGCCATAAAATTTCTATTTTAAATGGATTCAATCACCGCAGTCGAATGATGGCGACCGAATAGCAGCGACTGGACGAAATCCGGCCGCGAACAGACAAATTGAGCGGTCCCGTTTCCCTGTGTGTTTCAGGGCCTAGCCGGCAGTCACCATATGCCCGGCAGCGGCCAGTGCTTGGATCGCAACCTCAAGCTGTGCGCGCTTCACCAGCACGTAGTCGGTGTCAAATGTCGAGACGGAAAAAATCGAAACTCCAGCAACGGCGAGAGGTCCGATAAACGACGCCAGCACACCGGTCATCGCAAACGGAAACGGTCCCTCCATCTTGAGCGCGACCCAATCCTTCTCGCTCCTGACGTCCGCGGGCACCCGACTCTCTTCACACACAATCGAAAGCTCGTCCGCGGTCCGGGTAACAGACAAGAGGCTGCCGCCCAGCGCCCATTCCGGTACCCGAGCCTCGGCAGGCAGCTGGCACACAGCCAGCCGCTCCGGAAGAACCCTATATTTCAAATGGTGGGGCAATCGAACAGAGAGTACTACAAGGCAAGCAAGCAGTGCCCAGTGACTGACGCCCGGCGACTACTCCATGCTCGCGCCCATGGGTACGTAGCGGTAGGTCTTGCCGTCGAAAAAGACTGCCGAACTCTCGTGCAGCGCATTCCCTTCTTCGCAGTAAATTCCCTCAACCACTTTTTTCCCGACCTTCATTCTCCGCACGGACAGAGCCAGATATGGCAGGTTGATCATGACGAACTTGGCCCTGGGCTTCTCTGACCTCCAGGCTTCCGGACCTGCGCCATGAATGATCAGCACCACCAGCCCGCGCCGCATCTGATTATCGTCGACGAAACTCGTCGTCACCTTCGGATCGCCGTATCCGAAGAACGTGTAGTACGGATCGATTACGGTGTAGTTATGTTCGGCTTCGTCGAGCAGCGGATTCTTGCAGCGCGCGGCGATCACGGCATCTTCCACGCCATCGCCATCGAGGTCGCCAACCATTCCGCCGACTTCCGGCACCATGGTGAAGTCCTTGCCGAACGTCCGCTGCACAAAATCATTGTCAATCTTGGGTGACGGCTGTCCCCATGCCAGAACTGGGAGAAGGACGGCGAGAGCGAGGAGCACACTTCTTGTCCGCATGGGCTCTACTGTAGTCGGTTGTCGCCGGCAGTACTAGACGTGGCAGGTAACGAAAGTCACCAACGCCAGGCCGCGAATTGCCCATCGCCGTTCGATACGAGTTCCTCCCGGACTATCGGAAGGAACTCAGTTGGCTCCCCTTCGCGGTGGTTTCGAGTTGGCTTCGTCTGTAGCGAGAGCCCGTTCCCCGACGGGAAACGGGCTCGGTTCTTTTGCAAAACTAGAAACGGACGACTAGACCCGTCGCGACTCTTACGTTCTTGCTCTCGCCGACTCCCTCGAAGTGATAGTAGACCCAGTCGGCTTGGCCACGCCACGCGAAGCGCGGACTTAGCTTAATGTCGGCACCGCCGCCCGCCATGATCGTGTAACCATTGGAACCAGCGGACCCCAGGCCAGTGGCCGAAGCACTAATGTGCGCGCCTCCAAACAAGACATGCACGAACGGGTTGACCGTCCCTTCGTGGCTCATAGAAAGGACCGGGCCACCAGAATAAGTGTAGACATCCAGGGATGCCCCATTCTCCGATTTGTAGCTACCACTGAAATCACCGGTCACACCGAACCACTTGTTGACGTTGCCGGTGACCGAGGCATCCCAGCCGTTGAAGTTCACGCCGGTGCCCTCGATATTGGAATGGACAAACTGATAGCCACCGAATACTTCCGCTTTCGGTGTGTCCTGCGCACCCAGCGACAGCGCGAGTCCACATACAAGTACGCCTACGAAAACGATCTTCCTCATGAAATCCTCTCCTTGTCAGTCCTACCGACATCTTCAAATTTACCCGCAAGGGAGACCAGGGTGGCAGTGACGAAAGTGGGGATTCCATCGTCACTATGGAAATCTGTTCCAGTTTGGGAACCAGCGCCAAGACGAACTTCTGTGACTAAACATGCTCTCGAAAGTGCTCCCAACCAGAGGCAAGAAGCCTTCGCGAGGTCCCCTCTTCATCGACCAACACCATTCCGCCCTTGCGCATGATCCGGCCGATCCGCGTCACCATAACGCCGCCGATCCAGGGGGGCACTTTTTCTGCTGACGTAAACAGCAATTCGTAATCTTCCCCGCCATGCAGTGCCAGTTCGAGAGTCACTTGGCGCATAGCGGGCCCGACCCGGGCTAGCGGAACGGCCGCGACCTCGATCTCAGCTCCAACACGGCTCACTTCACAAATGTGTTCGAGGTCGGTGGAAAGCCCATCGCTCAGGTCAATCATCGACGACGCCAACCCTCGGCGACGCAGCCATAGTCCGGCATCGATCCGAGCCGTCGGATGAAAATGCCGTTCATAGTCCCGCGCTCTGACCTTGCCTTGGCGCAGGCGCGCAATCGCCGCCGCCGAACCGCCCAGCTCGCCGGTCACGTAGATCTGATCGCCAGGACGCGCGCCCGAGCGAAGCACAGATTTCCCTCTGGGCACGGACCCCACGACGACGATGTCGGCCTGAATTCCCCCAGCAGACTGTGCCGTGTCGCCACCCGCCAACGGAACGCCGAACTCGCCTGTCGCCGCGAGCAACCCGTCCATGAAACGATCCACCCATTTCTGGGGAACGTTGCCATCCAGCGCAAGTGAGAGAAACGCGGCCCGCGGTTCGCCGCCCATCGCCGCAATGTCACTCAGCCCGCGTGTCACACATCGTCGCCCTACCACCTCGGGCGGATGCCAGCTCCTCCGAAAATGCACGTTTTCCAGCGTGAAGTCCGTGGTCACCAGCAACTCGTGCCCCGGCGGCACGCCCAACACGGCACAGTCATCTCCGATCCCGGCGACGACGACGCCACCCGGACGCACTCTGCGGCGTATCCCGTCAATCAGCGACTTTTCTGATCGTGGCAAGGCCCTAACTATACCTCCGGACAATTACCCCATCACCGTGCGCCAGCACTCCAGGGGTCACCAGGGCTGGTGACTACAGGTACTGACGGCCGCCCCTGACCTACCTCCTGCCGGTAATCCGTACGGTCGGGCAGGCAAATCACCCCGCCTTGGTAACCATCCAATTGTGCACGGTGACGTTGACAGGGGGGAATCAGGTTTGTTACCGTTTACCCGACGTTCACAAAACCTTTGGCCGAACCAAGTGCCGCATCCTGAATTGGTTGCAGGCGAATTGGATTTCGGCATGCCTGGTTCCGTAGGGTTTAGCGAAGCCAGCTCGATCCTGACGAGCATGGTGGAATCAGGATTCTGAGCCCGAGCAAGACTGTTCCGCGAGGGCAGGATCCGACGAATAATTCGATACCGGATACCATATTGCGCAAACGCTTTTACATATTTTTCGTGGCTCGCGATGAGCACGGCCAGCTGCGCAAGATTTCTATTCCGATTCACTATCTCTACGTCCTGTTGGCCGGTGCCGCCATCGCAATCGCTTGTCTGACGGGTATTGCCAGCTCTTATACGCGCATGCTGCAGAAGGTGCAAAGCTACAACCAGCTGCGCACTGAGAAGGAAGAGCTCAAAGACCGTTATTCTCGCCTGGAGCAGGTCGCAAAAGAACGTGATATCCAGGTCGCTTCGCTCGGGTCGCTGGCCAGCGAAGTTTCTTCGTTGTACGGGCTCAAGTCCGACCCGGTGCTGATTTACACCTCGGGTGAAGAGATCGGCGATGCGCAGGTGCACTCATCGATCGACCAGCTCTATGCCCTGAAGCACACCGCGATGACCGGCGCAGCAACAGTTGGCATTTCACTGGGTCTGACCAAGAACGCCACCACCGCCGACTGGGTTCGCGCCAATTCGACTCCGAACCTGTGGCCGGTGGAAGGAACGATCACCGGCGCCTTCGGCGAACGCATTGATCCGTTCAACGGTGAAGGTGCCTTCCACTCCGGCGTCGATATTTCCGCAGCCGTGGGACAGCCTGTACTGGCGCCGGCTGACGGTACCGTGACCTTTGCTGACTTCCTCGGCGGCTATGGACGCGCCGTCAGTATCGATCACGGACACGGCATCACGACGCGCTACGGACATCTCGCCAGCTTCGCCATCGCTGCCGGGCAGTACATTCACCGCGGCGACGTCATCGGCTACGTCGGTCTCAGCGGACGCTCCACCGGCCCTCATCTCCACTACGAAGTGCGCATCAACGACACCCCAGTCAACCCCTACAAGTACCTTCGCATGACGATGGCCCACCTGGGCGGCTTCGCGGCGGGATCGTAAAACCTCTCTCCAAAATCAAACTCCCTTTTTTGAGATTGTCATCCCGAGCGTAGCGAGGGATCTGCAGTTGCTGACGCCTAGTGGCCCGACAGCTTGGGGACATGTATGCCGACGATCACGTAATCAGGAAGGAAAAGAACGACCAGCAGATATCCAAGCATTAGCACAGCCACTGTTGCGCCCGTGATCTTCAGGACTTTCATTCCGATGATCCCTGTCGACAAACCTTACCCCTTCGCCTTCTTCACTTCCTCAATCAGCGGCGGCACGATATCAAACAGGTTTCCCACGACCGCATAGTCCGCGATCTCAAAGATCGGCGCCTCGGAATCCTTGTTGATCGCCACAATGCTCTTGGCGCCCTTCATCCCGACAATATGCTGGATCGCGCCGGAAATTCCCAGCGCCAGATAGAGCTTCGGCGCCACCGTCTGCCCTGACGACCCGATCTGCCGGTCCATGGGCAACCAGCCGTTGTCGCAAATCGGACGCGACGCCGCAATCTCGCCGCCTAACGCGTCCGCCAACTGCTTCGCCAATTCGATATTCTTCTGCTCTTTGATCCCGCGCCCCACTGAGACGATGATCTCCGCCTGGGTCAGGTCCACCGCCTGCTTGGCTTCCTTGAAGACTTCCTGTGGCTTGTTACGAACTACGCTGTCAGCAACATCGACATTGACCGTCTCGACCGGCGCCGGCGCACCTCCCGCTTCGACCTTGTCGGCGCGAAACGACCCGTTCTGAAAGGTCACAAAGCAAGGGCCGGAACCAGTGAAGCTGACGTCGGCAACAAATTTTCCCTGAAACATCTGCCGCGTGAACAGCAGCTTCCCGCCTTCGTATTTGTACCCAACTGCGTCGGTGATCGCAGTGCTCCCTAAACTGGTAGCCAGCTTGGGCACAAAATCGCGCACCTGATAGGTGTGCGGCATCAGCACGAGTTTGGCAGTGTGCTTCCCCAGGAATTCCTTCAGAGCGTGGGCAAACGCGTCCGGAGTGTACGGCTCCAGCTTGGCCGATTCGATGGCATACACCCTGGCCAGTTTCTTCGACGCCACGTCGCCGGCAATGGAACCGACTCCCGAACCGACCACCGCCGCTTCGAGAACCCAACCCGTCGAAACCGCGATCGCCTGCCCCGCCGCGATCGTCTCCCAGGAGACCCGGTTCAATTTCCCTTCACGTTGCTCGACAACCACCAGAATAGTGTCCGACATAAGAATCAGCTTCCAGCTCCCAGTTGCTTGCTCTCAGCTTTTTAGACTGGCCACCGACTACTGGCCCCTGCCTCTACGCACCTTTACGCATCTTCCACCCGGCTCCCATCAGCACTGCACCCAACGCGCCTAGGCCGATCAGGATGGCTTCAAACCGCCCCGAGTGTCCCAGCCGCATCCCCGCTGGCAGATAGAACAAAACCAGCAATCCCGCCACCCAGACCGCCAGCCCAGCGAACATCAGGCTGCCACCCTTTTCCTGTTTCTCTTCGAAATCTGCCATATCGGCCTCCTGCGACTCGCGCCGATACATTCTGCCCGCAGACCGCACACCGCGCAGTGACCCAAATCACGCTGTCACTGGGTACTGGGTACGAGGTACCGGGTACTTCAAACGACCCTTACCTCATTCTTCAGCTTGTCGACCAGCTTCTTGGCCACTTCCCCCGGTGGCCCTTCCAGAAACTCCGTGTTCTTCGACTTCTGCGGGACGTAGAGCTTTTCGATCTTCTGCAAATTTCCGCTTACGGCTGACTGCACTTCAGCCATGGCGACCTTGCGCATGGGCTTCGTCTTCGCCTGCTTGATTCCAATCAGGGTTGCGTAGCGCAGCTTGTTAATTCCCGATTGGATGGTCAGCACAGCCGGCAGCGGAATATCCACGTACTGGAAAAAGCCGGCTTCGAGTTCGCGCTTCACGCGAATCCCGGCATCGGCTTTCTCGATCTGCATGATGATGGTCGCGTGCGGCCATCCAAGGATCTCCGCCAGAATGACACCGGTCTGCGCGTATCCGTAGTCATCCGACTGCAGGCCGGTGAAAATCAGGTCGAATTTCTCGTCCTTGATCGCTGCCGCGATGGCCCGCGCCGTGTTATAGGCGTCCAACCCGGCAAAGCCGTCGTCTTCGAGATGAATGGCCCGGTCCGCGCCCTTGGCCAGCGCCTCCCTCAATACCTGCTGCGCCCGCGCCGGCCCGGCCGTCAAAACCACCACTTCGCCGGTATGCTTCTCTTTCTGTCGCAGGGCCTCTTCCAGGGCGAAAGCGTCGGGCTCATTCACTTCGTAAGAAACGTCTTCGCGGATCCAGGTTCCAGTCTCATTCAGCTTGAGAGGGGCGTCTTTCTGCGGGACCTGCTTCATGCAGACCAGGATTTTCACGGGGGACTCCAACCCTGTGCCTTCAGAGCACAGAGGGAAACTAGCTAGTATAAATGAGCGCCGTGCGCCCTCGCACGGAGGTAACCTTGACCCCCGCAAGCTGCGCGCTATTATTTTGCCAGTGCCTCCCAAGTCTGATAAATCGCAGAAGAAGACCCGTGCCCCTCGGATCCGCGTCCCCAACAACGAACGCGCCCTGTTCGTGGTGGACGAGCAGAAGTTTGTGGGCGTGATTCAACGCCTGTCGTTGACTGGCGGTTCCGCGGTCCTCTCCAAGGGGCCGATTCATCACGGGACCATGGGCACCATAGCCCTCAGCACCGTCTTCGGCAAGGTAAGCGCTCAGATCGAATTCCTGCAGACAGGCGCCGACGGCATCCCGCTGGCACAGGCCTTCCGCTTCCTCGCCATGGACGACGCCAGTTCACAGAGATTTGCCGCTGCCGCGAAGCAGATGGAAGAAGAGGGATTCAGCGACCAACCCCGAAAACGCGCCGCGGCAACCGGGTCCCAAACACTGAGCAACCTGCTCTACAGTGTGCGCCGTCTAGCCGCAAGCATCACATCGAATCGATCGTCTTAGCACGAACACCGCAACGCTCCTGCCGCCTTGCCCAGGGTGACGTTGCGGCATCCGCGGTTGAAACTGCTGGCGATTACCGCGGGGGACGATCCGTCACCTGTTTCGCCGCCTTGTCTGCTGGTATTTCCGGAAGCTTGGATTCCGGCGCCCTTACTGCCGGCCGGTACGCGGAATTCTCTGCCGCGTCGCCTGCTTTCACCGGTTGCATCGAGACCACCTGGTAAGGCCGCGTTTTCTTGTCTTGATCGGCAACTTTCAGGAACAGCTTGTCCTTCTTGATCTTGAATTCTCCCTCATGTCCGACCGGCAAAAGCACTGCATGTTTTGTGTCCAGCGGGCGGATGTGGTATTCCATCTCGTCCGTGCGCAGCAGATACTGCGGGCACAACTTCTCGTGCGAATTCACATGCTGCACTCCGACCGATCCGAAGATGCTGCCCAGCCCCGCCAGTCCCCGTTCGTTGACGCCACAGGGCACAGCTTGCATGCTCTCCAGCATGCCCCTCTCCTGCTGCTTTTTCTTATTCTTGGCTCCCGCAGTCGATGAAACAGCCAGGATCAACACGATCGCGGCAATTGGTAGTTTTCCGATTTTCATGCTATCTCCATTCGGACTTCTCGTAACGCCTGCACGAAGGAAAAGTGGGTGGAGGGCGCTAATTCGCCCTCCAACCTCGCGTCGCCACGCGTGATCTATTGCTTCTGCTTGGGTTCCAGCTTCGGAGTTGTGGGTGTTGTAGCCGGTCGTGTAGCGGAGGTCATTACGGCCTCTGGGTCCTTGGCCAACTCCTGCTGCATTCCAGGATGAGCCTTCAAGTAATCTTGCAGCTCAGGATGGCTCGCCAGGAACTCCTTGTTATTGGCCAACGAAGGATCCTTGGTGAGCTGCTCGGCAACGGTTGTATGTCCACCGAGAAACTGGCCGAAGCTGGTCACATCTCCCCGGTCGTGAAGACCCCACTCCCGATTGCGCGAATCTTCATGCCGTTCATAGCGTTCTTCCTGGCGCATGAAAGCGTTCGGATCTTCGCGAAATTCCTCACGAACCTCAGGATGAGTTTGCAGAAACTCCTGCAGCGCAGGATGGTTCTCAACAAACTCCTTGTTCTTGATTAGCGAAGGATCTTTGCGAAGTTGTTCGCCGATTTCCGGATGGCCGTCCAGAAATCGATCCATGGTGGCGAGTTCGGCACGAGTGGTATCGTGATCTCCACGATTCCCTCGATCGTCGCGATCTCCCCGGCCAACGTCCTCCTGCCGCTCATACTGCCGTTCCCTCCGCATGAAAGCATCTGGGTTCTCGGTGAATTCCTCGCGGATTCCAGGATGTTGCTGTAAATACTCCTGCAGTGCCGGATGCTTTTCCACGAACTCATCGTTCTTGATCAGGGAAGGATCCTTCTGCAACTGCTCCGCGATTTCCGGATGACTGTCGAGGAAACTATCCATATTCGCGATCTGCCAGCCCCGAGTGTCATTGTCGGACCGTGGCGGAGCATTCTGCCCGCTCGCCGGCCGACCAGTCCAGAGCTGCAGAACCAGCAGAATCAGCGCCATCGAGTGCCAACCGTACAACCGTGTAGCGTTGTTTTTCTTTTGCATATCTCCCTGCCTCCTCGGCAAGATTTTCGGAGGTGAAGGGTGCACTCGCCCTGCCAAACGGGGCTGATGAGGAACCATCTCGACGAGGCTCAATGCTTTGCGAGAAACGCATCCTCTCTCACAGATTTCCATGGGAGCAATTTCGACACGGAGGGAGCACAAATCGCTATACAGAACCCTGCCTAAGGAGAATCCTGCACTCACGATGCGCTGTGAAATCCCGCGAAATGGTCATCCATCGCGAGAAACGTACAACGTTGTTCACCCGACAACGCGCGGACGTGGCTTAATCCAAGAATGCCACGCTCTGCACGCTCGTGATCTCGAACCGTTTGCGGCAGCGCATGTTCTTACAGACCATCATGTCGTCGCGGCGCAGCATGTACGACTGCGCTTTGGCGAACTTAGCTCGGTCGCGCTCGTCGGCGCGCGGGGGCAAGCTCTTTTTCTTGGTGCGAACCAGCCACTGGATCTCGTATTCCGCGGCCTGGTGGCAATGAGGACAATTCAAGGTTGCCGGTTTCTTGTCCGGCCTCTCGTCGAAAAACTCGCGTTCATCCATAAGGGCAGGTGTCAGATCACAGGTCTCAGGACACCAAGGTGATTATTGCATTTTTGCCAGGCGGATGTGCGAAGATGCGCAGACAGGCGAGGTTCAGCCGCGAAGATTCCGTATGAGGAGAAAACCCAAAAAAAAGACCTTCAGCGCTGGCCAGGCGGTTCGCGAGATGGCCCGCGAACGAATTGGCGCGGTCCCGCCCGCGCGACTCATTCCCGACAAGCGCACGACGAAGCCAGCCAAGCACAAGCCCACGTTGGGAAAGTTGCTGGAAGAACAGTGACCCCTTATCGTCGACCGGCATTGCGCGCTGCGAAATAGATCAGGCTCGCAAGAAAGATCACCGGCGTGGTCCAGGCGGCGATCGCCAGCGCGTTTCGCGAATCCATCCCCAACTCCTGGTGAGTCGTGAACAGCCCCCAGGCAAGTGCGTATGCCGCGAGTCCACCGCAGACTCCCAGCACGACGCTGATCGCGACATTTCGTTTAAAAGCCATTGTCTGCCGTTGGACCCTTACAGACGCACCGTCACCACTTTGGAATTGCGGTCAGGTTCACTAAGTAGCACAATTCTTCAGTTTCTACCAACAGAATGAGCACAACCCCACGAGTTCCGGACGCGCCGCGGCGTCCGCTTAAAACCCGCCAGCGCGCCTGGGCTCAGCGCCTTGCGCAAAGTCTCACGCGAACAGGAGTATCGCCCAACGCAATCTCGCTGGCCAGCCTGGCCTTCGCGCTCGCAGCCGGGGCATGTCTGGCCTGGACATCGCGCGCGGCTGGTTCGTCCCGGGTAGCGCTCTTTCTGGCGGCCGCGGCCTGCATCCAGCTACGCTTGCTCTGCAATATGCTGGACGGCATGGTGGCCGTGGAAGGCGGCAAGCGCACCGTCTACGGCGAGATCTTCAACGACATGCCGGACCGCTTCGCGGATATCGCGATTTTAGTCGGAGCCGGCTACTCGATCACAGTCGTCCCTTGGGGGCATGAATTGGGCTGGCTGGCCGCGACCTTAGCCGTCATGACGGCCTATATCCGGCTGCTCGGTGGCTCGATGGGCATCACGCAATACTTCATCGGTCCGATGGCCAAGCCGCACCGCATGGCGCTGCTGACCTTGGCATGCATGCTGGCGCCGTTCGAGAAGTATCTCGGAATGGCCGGCCAGACCATCGCCATTTCCCTGGTCATCATGGTGGCCGGCATGCTCGTGACCTGCGTGCGGCGCACCATGAGGATCGTGACGGATCTTAGAAAGCGATGAGCCCACGCCCACTGGCCGGGATCATTGCCGGAGCGGCCCGCCTGATCAGCGGCGTCAATGTGCGATGGATCGATACCACACCCGATCCGCGCCAGACCGTCTACTTCGCCAATCACACCAGCCATCTGGATTTTGTGGTGTTGTGGTCGTCGTTGCCGCCAGAAATACGCACACGTACGCGGCCCGTCGCCGCACAGGATTACTGGGAGAAAGGTTTGCGCCGCGCGATCGCCGTCAACATATTTCGTGCTGTGCTGGTGGCCAGGCGCAAGCCACAGGAAGGTCAGACCTCACCGGCAGATCCGAGAGAATCGATCGATCACATGCTCGATGCCATGGGCAACGACCATTCCCTGATCCTTTTCCCCGAAGGCACCCGCGGAACGGGCGAAGAGGTCGCAGCCTTTAAGAGTGGCCTGTACTATCTTTGCCAGCGCAAGCCGGACTTGCGGCTGGTTCCCGGATATCTGAACAATCTGAACCGCATTCTTCCCAAAGGCGAGTTCTTGCCTGTGCCGTTTATCAGCCAACTGACGTTCGGCCCGCCGTTGACATTCCGGCCGGAAGAGCCGAAAGCAGGGTTCCTGGCACGAGCGCGGGAAGCGCTGTGCCGATTGCGTGACCTATGAAGAATCTTGAACCACAACTTGTCTGGGCGTTCGCTGGGGTCCTCGGCCTGCTCGCCGTCTCCAGCCTGATTGGCTTGATCCTGAAAGCCACGATCAAGAAACCGGAAGTGCAGTCCACCATCGCCAACCTGAACGCCCGGATCGGCGCCTGGTGGATCATGAGCACGATCTTCGCCCTCACGCTGGTCATTGGTCCGATCGGGTCGCTCGTCCTGTTCGGGCTGATGTCGTTACTGGCCTTGCGCGAATATGTGACGCTTCTGCCCACACGCCGCGCCGATCATCGCACGCTCTTCTGGGCATTCTTCATCTTCACGCCGCTCCAATATTGTCTGATCGGCATCCAGTGGTACGGCATGTTCGCCATCCTCATCCCCGTGTATGCCTTCCTGTTCGTGCCGACACGGCTGGCGATCACCGGCGATACCGAGTCGTTTCTGGAACGCGCCTCGACCATTCAATGGGGATTGATGATCTGCGTCTACTGCTTGAGTTACACGCCTGCGCTGCTGATGCTGAAGGTTCCCGGCTATGGCCGTCCAGCGAAGCTCATGCTCTACCTCGTGCTGGTCGATCAGCTTAGCGACGTCCTGCAGTACGTCTGGGGAAAGCTGCTGGGGAGGCACAAGATCGCTCCCGTAGTCAGCCCGAACAAGACGTGGGAGGGATTCGTCGGCGGAGTCGTGACCGCGTCCGCGATCGGTACTGCTCTCTGGTGGATGACCCCGTTCACGCCCGCGGTGGCGGCGGCCGTGTCACTGACCATTACTCTCATGGGCTTTGCCGGAGGTCTCACCATGTCGGCCATCAAGCGAGATCGCGGAGTCAAAGACTATGGCACGTTGATTAAGGGCCACGGCGGAATTCTCGACCGTATGGATTCCATGTGCTTCGCGGCGCCGATTTTCTTTCATATCGTGCGGTATTTCTACGTGCGATGAACTGGACAGGTTTCGGCCATCAGCCATCAGCTTTCAAGAACAGCTCAGCGGCCGCCTCGCCCTCCACCAGCATGTCGCTTTTTGCGCTCTGTTTCCGATCATCCCTATAGAGCCATCCGGCAGGGAGAATGACTCCGCTTGCAGGAACGTGGGCGTTGGCCTGCCAGATGGGAGTTACCTTGTATCGTGCGTTCTTCGCAAGTGAGCAGGCCGCACGAACGGAGCAAGTTCATGGTGTCAACCACTAACGAAAGACCTCTCGTCGGCACGTGGGAACTCGTGTCGCGCGAAGACCTGACGTCTGACGGGCAGCGGCGAATTGAGCCGAATCTCGGGTCCGATCCCGTGGCATACCTCATGTACGACGCAACCGGACACTTCTCTGTTCAGTTCATGCGGCGCGATCGCAAACCTGCCCAGGACGACGCTGCGCGGCCAACAGCCGGGAGCGGCAATAACAGCGGCGCCTTCCAGGGATATGACGCATACTTCGGGCGATATACGGCGCGAGCAGATGGCACCGTAACCCAGGAACTGCTCGGCGCGTTGTCGCCAGGAGACGTTGGAAAAGTGGTAACGCGTCAGTTTCGGATCAACGGCCGTGAGCTGGTCATTACTCTCGAAACTACAGCGAGCGACGGAGCACCGGTCACCAGAAAGCTTCGCTGGAAGCGTTTGGCGTAGGCGATGCTTGCCGACAATCCTGTGCTTAGCGAAGTGCATCCTTCATCGCACATGGGTCTGTCGCCACTGCTTCCATGAGAGGGGAGGCAAACTCCAGCAGGCCGCGGGCGCGCAGAAGGTAAGACATCGCCTCCCCAACGCGCCCTCCCTGATTGTTGGTCTTAGTGAGGTAAGCGTCCACGATATCGGCAAAGAAACGGTCCGGCCAATTCCTGTGGGCACCTTTGTCCGACGTGTCAAATTCCTCCATCTCACGCCACACTCGGCAGCCGTTTTCCTGCACGGGCACGTGGAAACGCGCGACTCGCCGGTCAAGAATCCTGGCCACATGCTCGACGTAATGCAGGAACGTTACCGCGTCGTGATCGCAACCCAGCAACAGGATCTTGCCGTCGAGTTTTAGAAACCGATCCAGGGGCGAATGCAAGCCGAACGCGTAGTTCCAAGGCTGGTCGGAGATCAGGTGTTCAGCCTGTCTTCCCCAGACGACGAAACGGGCAACGTGATGATTGACTCGCGAGTCCGGATAAGTGCGCAAAAACTCGACCAGTGTCCCATTGTCGCGAGCCGATCGCGCCGTGAGGGGATCGAATGCAGGCAACCTCTCGAGAATCTCTTGCTCTTGTTCCTCGGTCAGGCTACCGCGCCCAACTTCGTCGTAGTAGCGCGGGCAGCTGGCGTACATCATGAGCGTACCTTCAGCAGTCAGTGCGTCTTTGAGGGCAAGATGAATTTGATCGGGTCCACCCGCAACTTCCCCGACCGCGCGCACCGAGGCATGCACCATGACCGTGTCGCCACTACTGATGCCCAGCCTGCGAAGGTCATTCGCCAGACGTTCTTTTGAATGCATATTGCGCTGCCTGTGTGCCCCATTCTAGCGTTTTCAGAAATTGCTCCCGAGTCGCTGGCGCACAATAACCGCCCTCGCCGAAAACTGGCTTATGTACTGGAATGGGATTTGTTAGCACCAGCCACGACCTCAAGATGGCCGCGTCACGGTTTTGGAATCTTTATTCTCTCGTTGGTAGCCCCCACACTGAATCACCGGCAGCCGCGGATACTTCGGGAATCGCGCATCTTCCAACGCCAGTTCGCAGCGAAAAAACACTGAGCCCCGATCAGACTCGATGCGCCGCGAATGCCGGCAGTCCCGGCAGAGACCGGGATCGCGATGCCCGGACTCGGCGCTGCGTCGCGAGGTCACGACCATACATCCGGCTTCCACAGCGGCTCTCCACCGAGCGACGCATAGAAACCCCAGATTGCCAGAGCGACCACGCTCAACAGCGCGAAGATCGAGGTACTCATGTACCAGATGGACACGTCGGTCGTGAAGGGAACGTTGGCCAGCAGATCGACCGTGAAAGCCGCGCAGGCGAGGGAGACCAGTCCGAAACGATACATGATCAGCACGGCGATGCTGTAAATGATGATCGCGAGGGGGATGTCAACCCGCGGATAGTCGGCTCCCAACGTCTTCAGAGCCGTAAAGATCGCAACAAATACCGTCGCAGCCAGCCAGTCCCGCCGGAAAACAATCTTCAGCCCCAGAGCCAGGAAGAAAAACTCCAGCGTGGCAATGATTGCCGAGGGGACCTGATAAAGCCACGCTCCCAAAGCTCTGCGCGGGCCTCCCAGAAAGTCGGTGGAAAAAAGTTCAGGAGCGCCCCCCATGCGCATCGTGAGCAGGAGACCAATCTTGAACAATGCAATCCAGACCACGCCGAGAACGACACCGAACAGCACATCGCGGCCCACGAGCGGGTCCCGCATGCGTCCGCTGAGGAGCCGGCTCCAGGAGATGATCGAATGCGGCCAGAACCGCCGCACATAAGGCTCAAGCGCCAGATATAAGACGAAGGTCAAACCGGAGATGAACAGGGCGGTACTGACGGTCAAGATGAGCAGGCCGAACGTTCCGATCCCCGGCACAAGGTGACTTCGCAGCAGCCACAACCCGATGAGCAAGACGAACACGACCGTCGCAAGATGGATCGCTCCCTCGCGGTCTCCTCGCCCTTGCCGGTAATTCCTTCGGGCCAGCAGGACGGAAAACACAATCACGCAGATCAACAGTGCTACGCCGACGACTTGCCCGATCTTCTTTCCCACGGACTCGTCCGGCGGCTTCATGCGCTGCGGCTGCGTCCATGCACCGGTCAGCGAAAAGAATACGGGCTTGCCCTGGAAGGCTGCGGCTTCAATGTGCAGGTCGCGCGCCGTGCCGGGCCACTTGCCAGTCCATGCGGCCCGGGCATCGTAGGCGGCCAGAGAATTCCAGACCGGCTGCGCCGGCTGAAATTGTGCGACGTCCATTCCCGCGGAGTCGAACAGAATCTTCCAATCAAAAGCCTTGGCCGGGATCGTGGGATCGACGTGCTCCGGCGGAATCGCTTCGAAGTAGTTCAACCGCCCATGCGGGTCAAGCTGAAGATGAACCATGCCCGAGAGAACGGGAGGCGGATCGCCTTCGTCTACCACCCCGGCGACGAGCATGTAATCATGGAAGTCCAACGCCACCATGTCGCGAGGACTCTGCCGGTACCAGAACAGGAGCGCAGAGGGCCGGGCCGCCAGTACATCACTCCATTTGGGACGCGGCTTGTCGTTCTTCTGGACGTAATCGACGAAATCGACGTCATAAGAAAATCCGGACGCGGTGTCCGCAGGGCGTTTTTCATAACCAAGGCGGCGGGCGATTTCTCGGGCTTTCTGGGAGAGCACCTCGGGCGACTGCTCTACACCGATTTGATCGAGCGCACTCTCGCGGGCCGTGAGGTACACCGCAGCAACAAGGACAATCAACACTATGGCCAGGCAGGAGACGGCAACGCGGCGGGAGAGTCCGGCCGTTTCGCCGGCAGCCGCGACCATTTGCGGAGAAGGCGTTTCTCCAGCGGCCAAGGCCGCTGCCAGGGGATCGCCTCCGGGAAGGGCGGCCGCGACACTCAGCGCCGACGCCGGGCGGCTGCGCGGCTCCGGCTCCAGGCAGCGCAGGATCACGCGCTCTACCGCCGGATCCAGGTCTTTCACAACTGACGAGGGGCGGCTGGGCGTGCTCTGCGCCCCAGTGCGTACCAGTTCGGCTAGCGTTTCCGGCGTGAAGGCGCGTCTTCCGGTGAAGACTTCATACAGCACCAGCCCCAACGAGTAGATGTCGCTCTGTGCCGTCACTTCCTTTCCTGCCAGCTGCTCTGGCGCCATATACGCGGGCGTGCCGCTTCGGACGTCAGCGCCGTGAATCTGGTCGGTCAGGCCGGCCAATCCGAAATCAGTCATCACCACCTGGCCACGCCCATCGAGCATGATGTTGGCGGGCTTCAGATCGCGATGCAGCACCCCCTTGGCATGGGCCGCCGCCAGGCCGGCACAGAGTTGGCGGGTAATGTCGAGCGCCTTATCTTGAGGCAGGCGCCCGATTCGACGCAGCAGCGACGCCAGGTCCTCGCCGTCGACGTATTCCATGGTGAAGAATGTGTGCCCGTCGACTTCGCCGACGTCATAAACACGGCACACATTCGGGTGCGAAACACGCCGCGCAATTCGCACTTCATTGCGGAAGCGCTCGAGTAGGCTTTCGTCTTGGGTAGCTTCTTCGGGCAGGAACTTCAGCGCGACCGGCTGGCCCAGCGTCAGATCATCAGCGCGATAGACTTCGCCCATGCCGCCCCTGCCCAGCAAGGCGATGATCCGATACCGGCCCGCGATGAGTCTGCCGGGAAGAAAGCGCCCTTCGTTGAGAGTGAAGGCGGCCGAACTCGGCGGCCGCGACGACGATGAAGACACTGGCTTCGGACGCGGAGAAGGACTGTCCAAGTGCATGGTCGGCGTATTATCGGACGCGAGGGTTGCGACATCGTCCGAACCCGCCGGCGCACCACACGACGAGCAGAAGCGGACCGCAATTCCCAGTTGTGCCCCGCACGCTTGACAGTTAGCCATCAGTGCTCCGCCCGATAGTGTACTTGGCCGGTGTGTTCCTGAGGGTGTGGAAGACCGAGTTAAGCTTCGAGCCGTGGTTTTTTTTGGGCTTGCCGACCGGACGGTCGGTCGGGTACCATGTCTTCACGTCGGCTACCATGATCGCAACTTGGCATTTCCGCCGAAATAATGTTCGATTGCCTGGGGTCCCTGTATCGGTAGTCGTCCCAGTGCGAGGGGAAACGTGAGCTGATCATCCTGAAATCAGACGGCTCACGGACCCCACCCGCAGAGACATTGGCGCGGTGGGTTTCACTTTTTGGGCTGAGTCCAGGAAGGGATTTATGAAGGACGAGAAGAAAGGCGCAACGATGAGCGGCGCCGGCATCCTGTGGGAATGCCTGGAGCGCGAAGGCGTCGAGCACGTTTTTGGTTATCCCGGTGGCGCGATTCTGCCCGCTTACGATGCCCTGAAGCACAGCAAGATCCATCACATTCTCGTGCGCCACGAGCAAGGCGCCACTCATATGGCTGACGGGTTTGCCCGCGCCGGGGGAGGGGTAGGCGTCGCCGTTGCGACCTCCGGTCCGGGCGCCACCAACATGGTCACCGGCATTGCCACGGCCATGCTCGATTCTTCACCCATCGTCTGCATCACCGGGCAGGTCGGCAGCAAGCTCATCGGCTCAGACGCTTTCCAGGAAACCGACATCACCGGCGTTACCCTGCCCATCACCAAGCACAATTATTTGGTCACCCACGCCAGCGAAGTGGCGCAGACCGTCCGCGAGGCTTTTTATGTGGCGCGCTCCGGCCGTCCCGGCCCGGTGCTGATTGACATCACCAAGGACGCGCAGCAGAGCACCTGTGCCTTCGACTGGGAGAAGGCCGCTCCGCAGTTGCCCGGATACCGTCCCGATCTCTCGCCTGCCCCGAAAGAGTATGAACAGGCCCTGAACCTGATTCACAACGCCAAGCGTCCGGTCATTCTGGCCGGGCACGGCATCATCATTTCCGGAGCCATGCAACACGTCCGCGACTTCGCCGAGCGTGCGGGAGTTCCCGTCGCGCTTACCCTGCTCGGCCTGGGTGCTTTCCCGGCCTCGCACCCGCTCAACCTCGGCATGATGGGCATGCATGGCGAGGCCTGGGTGAATCACGCCATTCAGGATGCCGATCTGCTGATCGCGCTCGGCATGCGCTTTGACGATCGCGTTACGGGTAATCTCAAGAACTACGCGCCCAACGCCAAGAAGATTCACGTCGAAATCGATCCCGCCGAGATCAACAAGAATGTGAAAGTCGATGTCGCCCTGGTCGGCGATCTGCGCTCGGTTCTCCAAGAACTCTTGCCGCGCATCGAATCGCCCGATCGCAGCGAGTGGCTCGACCAGATTGACAAGCTGAAGGGCGATTCCGCCGTCCGCGACATTCAGAACCTGCCCGACACTGGGCACCTCTATGCCGCGCACGTGATCAACGACATCTGGCACGAAACCCGCGACGCCGACACCATCGTCGTCACCGACGTCGGCCAGCACCAGATGTGGGAGGCGCAGTACTACAAACACGAGAAACCGCGCAGCCTGATCACCTCCGGCGGCCTGGGAACGATGGGATTCGCCTTGCCTGCGGCCATCGGCGCGAAGGTAGCGCGGCCTCAGGCTGAAGTCTGGGTCGTAGTTGGCGACGGCGGTTTTCAGATGACGATGGCGGAGCTCGCGACCATCGTGCAGGAAAATCTCAAAGTCAACATTGCCATCATCAACAACGGCTACCTGGGGATGGTCCGCCAGTGGCAGGAATTCTTCTATGAGCGCAATTACCAGGCGACGCCCCTGCTGAATCCCGACTTCGCGAAGCTAGCCGAAGCCTACGGCATCAAGGCAGCGACGGTTCACGAGCGCTCCGACGTTGTGCCCACGGTCGAAGCCGCGCGCAAGCATGATGGCCCGATGCTGATCAACTTCCAGGTGGAACAAGAAGACACCGTCTACCCGATGGTCGCCGCCGGATCGGCGCTGCACGAAATGATCCGCCGTCCCAGCCCCATCGTGGAAACGGCGGCGGATGAGTAAGGCTCCGGTCGTTGGCCGTTCGTCGTTGGTAGTTAGCAGATCGTTGGCTGTGCGGTCCGCATCTCCCGGCCTCACCGAACGACGAACGACCATCGACCAACGACGATAAGGATTCTTATGATGAACACATTTGTTGTCTACGTAGAAAACAAGCCCGGCGTGCTGACCCGCGTCGCATCTCTCTTTCGCCGCCGCGCCTTCAACATTGACTCCCTGACGGTCGGCCGCACAGAGAAGCCTGAAGTCTCGCGCATGACGATCACGGTCGACGCCGACTACGACCAGGCCCGCCGCATTGAGGCCAATCTCTACAAACTGGTCAACGTGCTGCTGGTCGAGAACATCACCAACGAGCCGTCCATCGTGCGCGACCTGGCCATGATCAAAGTAGCCGCCACTCACGAAGCGCGTTCGCACGTGCTGGAACTGGCGGGCGTATTCCGCGCGCGCGTCGTCGACGTCGCACCCGAGTCGCTGACCATCGAGATCACCGGCGGCGAGGACAAGATCGACGGCCTCCTCGAAGTCCTGCGCCCCTACGGTGTGATGGAGATGGTGCGTACCGGCATTGTAGCGATGCGGCGTGGAACCAAGTCGCCGGGCGCGGTGACGACGACCGTGGTGGCTTCCGCCGATGCCGGTGGCGAAAACGTCGCCTATTCGGTGTGATCCTTTCGCGATCTCTGCCATTGACAGGGTTTGCTCCAGAGAGTAACTTGTACGGCACCGAAGTTCATTTCTGTTCCTCCCTCGTTGTTCCGAACTTAACCGCCAGGAGCGTGTTCCAATGAAAGCCCTTCGTGTGCCCATCCTTCTTCTGTTTTTGGCAGGGTCTGTTCTCTGCTCGAGTGGATCCGCTCAGAGCTACACGGCCCTCTTCCTCGGCCAGGGACACCATATATTTGTCGCCGGACTGAACAATTCTGGAATGTCGGTGGGCCACTCGGGGATTGCACACTCGGCCGCCCTGCTCTGGTCATCCACCGGGGCGTTAACGAACCTGGGAACCTTGGGAGGGAAGGACGCCGAAGCACTGGCAATCAACAACCTTGGCGTGGTCGTTGGAGATTCCTCCGAGGCCGGCCAGCTGGGTGGCCACGCTTTCCTGTGGACCTCAACGGGCGGTATGCAGGATCTGTTAGGCCCGAATAGCCCCTTGAGCGTCGCGACCGCGATCAATGACAGCTCGGAAGTTGTAGGTAACTACGCGTTCAGCAATTCTTTTATCCACGCCTTTCTTTGGACTAAGACCGGTGGAATGCAGGATCTCGGCACTCTCGGTGGTCACTCTTACGCGGCTGGCATTAACTCGGCCGGCCATGTCGTCGGAGCGTCGCAGCTTCCCGACGGCTCGACGCAGGCATTCCTGTGGACTGCCCAGGATGGGATGAAGCAAATCGACCTCGGTGGAACTTCTGGCAGCCAGGCCACCGCCATCAACGATCTGGACCAGATTGTCGGATCCTACGTAAACCCGCAGGACAACCACACCCATGCATTCTTGTTGGACCCCTCCACGGGACTTCGCGATCTCGGCCTCTGGCGCGGGATAGGTTCGAGTTACGCCTTCGCCGTCAACAACAGCGGTGATGTAGTTGGCATCAGCCTGTACCCGGCGAAGAGCGGCAGGACAGGAACTGCGAGCGTCCTCTGGAAGAACGGCGGCGGCGTTCAGAAGCTGGGCCAGCTCGTTGTTCCCAAGCTCGGTTTGCCACGAGGCGCCACCGGCATCAACGCCTCCGGCCAAATCTCCGCCAACGGCCCCGGCTCGTATATTCTGACGCCGCACTGATCCTGAATGCGGGTTGTGGAGGATGCTCTCACCACACCCATCGCTTGTCCGACGGCCGCACCATCGGTGCATCTGCCTTGCAGTTAAACGCCCTCTGAACTCTGGGAATCGACGGCCAACAAGGCAGCACGGCCTTGCCCGCGATGCCTACTGCGGAGGCGCTCCAACGAAGCGCGCCGATTGTCCAGAGCGAGGGGGACTATTCCACGCGCCCGAGGAGATTCGTCCGCGCCAGATTGCCCCCGCCACAAACAGAGCCACGGCCAGCAGCAGCGATGCGATCGCAAGAAGGACGGTGATCAAGGCGTTGCGATCCACGATAGGACCTTCTTTGCTGGTGACGTGGCTGAGCTGCCAGGCGCTGCTCGAATGATTCCGTCGCAGCGCCTGAGTGAGATCCCTCTTGCGGCGTTCGCGCCAAGAGGCGTGCCAACACTATTTCCCCGTGCCAATCAGAGTCATGCTGTGGCTTCCGCTGTCATCGCTTACGTTAATAGAACCGACGCGGCTTCCCGTTGCGGTGGGCATGAACTTCACTGTGATCGAGCAGTTGTGATGCGCCGCCAGCTTCTGTCCACAAGTCGTTGCCGATTGTGCGAAATCACCTGAGGATCCGATTGCGGAAATATTCAGGGGGACACTCTGGTTGTTCACAAGCTTGACCTTCTGCGCGACGCTGCTCGTGCCCACTGCCTGCGCGGGAAAAGCAATGCTCGCCGGCGCCAGGCCGACCGGACCCACCGTGTATACAACTCGGTTGCTGGAGGGGTTGGCATGGCTGTCACTCGCCAATACCGTGAAGGAGTGGAAACCGAGCGATTGGGTATCGGCGCTCGCGCCGTTGTTCAACGTCCCGACGCAGGAAACGACCGGGTCGTTCGCGTCCGTACAGGTGTATTGAACGATGACATTCTGGTTCTGCGCGTAGACGCTGCTTGGCGCCTTGATTTTGATCTTGGGAGCGGTCTTGTCGCTGCCGGCGATAGCGATGGTGGCCGTGAGCTGACCGTTGTTGTCGCCTACGCCGCGCGTCACCGCGTCGTCATTGATGCCCAGCCAGAGTTCGCCACCTGCGTGAACCTTAAATGTCTGGCCGGAACCAACCGAGATGTAGCCCGATGTCTGGGGAAAGAATTGAGCATTCCCCCACTGACCCTGGAACGGATCGGGACCCACGAAGGCGATCAGGCGACCGTGATCGGCAAGATCAAAGAAAACAAACTCGTCCCAGGCGCCGGAGAAATAAGTTGGATCGCCATCCGGGCCGACCGGCCCAAATGCAAAGTCCCAGGTTCCGGAAGCAGAGATGGTCACGGTTTGCCCGGTCGAGATGTGGATTCCGGTATCCGTCCAAAGGGGATTTGCTGGAACAAGTACCTGGATGACTGGGGCGGGCACAGAGCTTAGGTTGATGTCCCCTTCAACAGCCAAGGCGCTGCTTGCCAGGGCGAGGGTGATGAAAGTGGCGGCGAGAATGTAGTTGGCGGTGGAACCTGGTTTCATGTCGAGTAGCCTCCGTGTATCGAGCGCCACTTTGGCCGCAACAGGAACGTATGGTCAATGCTCTGCGACACACCTGTCCTACAAATGACCCACACCGGCTAACTTATTGATGGCAAATCTCCCGGAGTCGTGCCTCTTCTATCGGCTCGCGCCGAAATGATAGACTTCGCTACCTTTCCCCGGGGGAGGCGTGTTGTGGTCGGCGGCAGGGATGGTCCCGCCTTTCAATTCGGAGTCTTCGAACTCGATCCTGCCGCGGGAGAACTACGCAAACGCGGTGTCCGGATCAAACTGCAAGACCAGTCCCTGCAAATTCTAAGAATCCTGTTGGAGCATCCCGGGGAAATCGTCACCAAGGACGAACTGCGCCGTCAGATCTGGACATCCGATACCTTCGTCGACTTTGACCACGGATTGCACAGCGCCATGGCGCGGCTGCGCGAAGCCTTGGGCGATTCGTCCGAGAGCCCCGTCTTTATCGAGACTCTCCCTCGCCGCGGCTACCGTTTCATCGCCTCCGTGCAGACGATCCAAGACGCTGCCGGAACTGAATCCTCGCGCTTTCCCGAGCCAGCGCCAAAGCCCTCCCCGCACCGTCTCCGCTGGTTTGTCGGCAGCCTGCTGGCTGGCCTGGCCGGCGGCGCGTTGCTGCTGGGAATTGTCTTTGGCCTTAACCTTGGGGGCGCACGACGATGGCTGCGAAGGCAAAGCAACCGTCCCATTCACTCTTTGGCCGTCTTACCCTTTGAGAATCTCTCCGCCGACCCGGCACAGGAGTACTTCACCGATGGCATGACCGAGGCTCTGATCACCGACCTCGCCCAGATTGAACATCTCCGCGTGATTTCTCGCACGTCGGTGATGCGCTTCAAATCCAGCAGCAAGTCACTCCCGGACATCGCCCGGGAACTCAATGTCGAGGCGATCCTCGAAGGATCGGTTCTGCGATCCGGCAACCGCGTGCGCGTCACCGCCCTGCTGGTCGACGCGACCAACGATCAGCACTTGTGGGCAGGAACCTACGAACGCGACCTCGGAGACATCCTCATGATGCAAGGCGAGATGTCGCGAGCTATTGCCGACGAAATCCGCGTCCAGCTCACGCCCCAACAGAAACAGCGGTTTGCCAGCGCCCCTCCGGTTGACCCTCAAGTCTATGAACTCTGTCTGCTCGGCAGATACCAGTGGAATAAACGCACAGAAGCGGGCTTGAAAAAGGCCATCGAGTACTTTCAGCAAGCGGTGGATCGCGATCCCAATTACGCACCTGCCCATGCCGGGATCGCCCAAGTGTATGCCGTCCTGCCTTACTACAGTCAGATGCAGCCGGAAGAAGCTTTCCCGAAAGCCAAGGCTGCAGCCCAGCGGGCCATCGCTTTGGACGAAACGCTGGCAGAAGCCCACACGACTCTCGCCCTCGTCGACTACAGTTACGACCTCGATTGGGCAGGCGCGGATCAGAATTTCAAAAGAGCCATGGACCTGAACCCCAGTTATGCCACCGCTCACCACGGGTATGCATTCTATTTGTGGATGTGTGACCGCAAACAGGAAGCCCTGGCCGAGATCGAGCGCGCTCGTCAGCTTGACCCCTTGTCCTTGGTCATCAACGCGGACGAGGGCACTTTTTTGCACGGCGCCCACGAGCCCGATCTGGCGATCACGGTGTTGAAAAGAGCCATCGAACTTGATCCAAACTTCGGTCAGGCGCACCGCACCCTGGCGCTTGTTTACGTTCAGAAGCAGCAAATCCCGGTGGCCCTCAGCGAGGCTCGAACCGCTCTTTCGTTAGGCAATGACCCGATCACTCTGTCCATGGTGGGGTATGTCTACGCGGTCGCTGGCAAGACGGACGCAGCCGGACGCCTGCTCGCCAGACTCGACCACGGCAGAGAAGCCGGAACGGTCTCGGCGATTTACCCGGCCATCGTCAATGTCGGTCTGGGAAAGCCGGACCGGGCACTTGACCTCCTGGAAGAAACCTACCGCAGCCGATCGAGAGGCATGCTTCTCTTCACGACGCAATACACACTGTTTGAGAGTCTCGCACACGAGCCACGCTTCCAGAGCCTTCAGCGGCAAATCAAGAGTTCTCAGAACAGTGGAACACCTGCCCCGCACTGACGTCAGCAGTTCGGAGTCAATACAGTCCCCGTATCCAATGGAGCGCATTGCCCCGAAAGATTTTTTCTAGCACGGATGGCGGCAGGCTCAGCCCGTGTACGGTTCGGCCTTCGTTTTCGAAAGTCTCGTTTGTGGCGAGGAATTTCCAGTCCCGGATGTAGGTGGATTCCCAGTCCTTGATTGTTTCCTGCATGTCGGCGGTGGCCAGCAGATCGAGATCGGTGCCGTACAGCACGCGATCCTGGTACTTGATCAGAAACGCTCTGACCTTTTCGGTTGGCGCCATCATCAGGTATTCCATACGCGCCGCAGTATCGACCGCGAAATTCGGATAGCGGTCCAGGCGGCTGGCGATCCCGTCCAGATCCTTCTCCATGCTGCCGAGATGAACCCCGATCATCCGAAGCTTCGGATTGTTGGCCAGGATGTGGTCGCGAGCGTCAAGGATCGTTTTCTTGGCAGGAAAGCCGGGCTTGTTGTACAGAAACCACTGCGGGTTCTCCTGATAATAGGACCAGGAAGGATCCGACGGATCCGGCGGTCCCCAGGCAACGTCGGGCTCGGCAACATGCGACATCAGTGTCTTGTCGTGTTTAGCAATCTCCTTGTAGATCGGTTCGAACTTCGGATCGTCCGGCATAATGAACTTGCCGCCGGGGTTCTTGATTTCCATGCCGATGTTCTTCCAGATCTTCACCGCGAGGGCACCCTGGTCGAAGTTCTGATCGAGTTGCTTGATCGCTTCACTTGGAAAAGACGGATCGTTGAACTTATACGGATCAAAGGTCGTACACAGCGCGACGTGTCCACGGCTCGAGCGCACCAGGGCCAGAGCATCATTGACTTGGGGCTGGAGCTCCTTCCGGTAGGAAAGCGTGTCGTCCATGACCAGAATATTGACGAGCGTGAGGTGCAGTCTCTCGAGCAATGTCTGAAATGCCGGATCCGTCTTAAACACGTGCACGTGAACGTCGATGGGCTTGAGCGCTGCGAAGGATTTCAAAGGGTCTTCGGCGGCGGGCTTATCCGCTGCCACAGCGACCGCAGGATGAGAGATCGACGCCGACATGACTGCAATAGTGAAGGCCGAGATGAAGAGACTGAAACGAGTCTTGAATGTCACGACGCCCTCCGTGTTTTTCAGAGCATAATCGGCCGAATGCCGGTCATCGCGCAGAAATCTTCCAACTCAGAGTAAAGATGAGAGCCATAGCCAAGGCAGGCGTACTCGTTGGTCCAGTGCTCAAGAAGTTGTTCCATGTCGCAGTGAGCCGTCACAAAACCATGAGGCCAGAAAGGAATGCCACATTCATGGAGGCGGTTCTCCAGATCTTTTGCCGGCGGTTCGAAGACCGTGGCACGAGTGACCGCCATCTGGAACTCTCCATTTACCCTTCCCAGACGGGCCAGTACGCCGTCGCCGACCTTGCACACTAGCTTCACCGATAGGCCGCCAGCTTCGCCTTCAGTCGGAATGCCATGCTCGGCGAATCCTGCCGGGCCGAGCTTGCTTGCCAAGGACGGCGGACACGCCCCGTCGCCAATGATCTTGATCTCTTTCTTCTTTACGTCGATGTGCTGCAAGTCGCCGTAGTACACGCGTTCCTTGCTCAGCTGCGTAAGCAAGAGAACTGTGAGCGCGGTATTGAAGTCCCCCAGAGTTGAGGTTCCGTAGCCATCTTCGAGCATCATGCTTTGTGCAAAGCAGGTGGCGGTGTAATCGTCGCCCAAGCCCGGGAAAGACTGAATCGTGTAGAAGTCAAAATCCTCCCGCTCAACAACTTCCTTCAGTGCAAGATAGAGGCGGATGGAGCGCTCGTTCACCACGGATCGCTCGGGCTCCTTGCCAAACAACTGGCGCAGACGGGGAGCGAGTTCGTCGATTCTTTCCGTGGAGACCTTTTCGGCCGTGCGGATCAGTTCGCTGGTGTCGCGCGAGTCGATGTCGATACCGAACATCCGCATCCATTGCGAGGGATCGGCCACTCCGCACGTCTGCCCCATGCCTCGCCCGCCAAACGTTCCAAGCGTAGAAAGATTCAGCCAGCCCTTCATGGTTGCAGCGCGCGCGTAGCTGACGATCTTGGAGATCGTTGCCGAATCATCTGCCGCCCCGTACACAAACTTGTGCGGCAATCCGATCTCCAGCAACCCCCCGTGCATGACCAGTCCGCCTACGGGACGCCAGCCCTGTGACCCGGGATGAGTCCAGATCAGAACGCCCTTGCCTGTGGCGGCATAGTCGCGCACCGCTCCCACCAGGTGCGCCGCCCAGACCCAGGTCCCGGAGAAGAACACAACCGAGTCCACGTGCGGATCGTCTTTCATTCGGCGCAGAGCAGAGATCGCCTCGTTCTTTGAGGCGACCACAACGTCATGCCGGACTACCTTCAAACCCGCATCCGCGAGGGCCTTTAGCGAGCGCGCAACCACCCCCTCGTCGATGAAGGGCGTGCCCATCGGGTCTTGCAGGCCATCCTTGTGAACTCCGTAGACAATGAAGCCGACTGTTGGCTCGATCACGCGTGCCTCCTCAGGAAGCCTTCACGGCGTAGACCTCACGCACGCCGGCCAGGCTGGAATAGAGCAGTTGATATTGCTGAAGCTGTGAATGATAGCTGTCTGCGATCTGCGGGTTGGGATCAATCGTGTCTGAGACCTGCACCAACCGGGCAATCGCGTCCGGAAAACTGGAATACTTTTTCGTACCGACGCCCCCCAGAATCGCTGTTCCCAGGCACACCGCTTCGGGGCATCGCATGCGATGCAAGCGGCATCCGGTCAGCGCTGCGCGCAGCTCAAGACCAAGCGGAGAGCGACATCCGCCGCCGGTGATGTGGAGGTCTTGAAACCTGCCCGCTACACGCTGCAGAAGCTCCGTCATGCTCCGCAGTTCGCAGGCAATTCCTTCCAGTATCCCCTTGTAGATTTGCGCCGCGCTGCTGTTGGGCCGAAGGCCAAAGATCACGCCCGTCGCGTGCGGATTGAAGTCCGGATTGCACGTGCCCAGCAGATGAGGTGCAATGCATAACCCGCTGGGAACGGAAGGAGCACGCGACTCCAGCGCCGCACAGATCTCTCCCACAGAAGCCGCGCTCCCAGAGCGCTCCGGATAGAGCAGGTGCAGAAACCATTCCAGCATGATGCCGGAAGGAAAATACGCGAGCGTTACGTAGCGATTGGGCACGACATGGCAATAGGTGTTCAGGTTGGCGTCGTACGCGGCATCATTCAGCGACGGCGCGTCCGACGCAGCGAGCAAACATTCATAAGTGCCGAGCGACGCCGAGACGCGTCCTGAATCGACAACTCCCATTCCCAGGGCTGCGCAAGGCTGATCGTGCCCGCCGACAACGACCGAAGTGCCGGCAGGCAATCCCAAGTCCCGCGCAATCGACGAGGACAAATGCCCAATCACGGTGCCGGTTGGAACCGGCTCCGCAAACCGGTCCGCAGTCAAATCGCAAGCCGCAAGAATCTCCTCCGACCACCGTTTTTGAAGAATGTTGAAAGCGAGGAATCGGGAAGCCTGCGAATAATCGACACAGGCCGGAAGGCCGAGCCGCGTCAGGAGATAGTCGATCACTCCCAGAAATTTTGCCGCCGCCCGAAAAGTATCGCCCTGGTTCTCGCGCATCCAGAGAATCTTCGGCACGGGATACATCGGATGAACCGCCAGGCCCGTGATCTCGAAAATCTGTCGGGGGGCCAGAGCCTCCGCCAGCCAGTTGGCCTGCGAAACCGCGCGGTTATCCATGTTGAGGATGGCCAGCCCGACTGGCTGAAGTTGTTCATTGACGGGAATGAATGTTTCAGCATGCGAACTGATCGCCAGAACTTCGACCGGATCTCCCGACACGACGTTGACGATATCGCGCGTGACATGGCAGAGCGCATCCCAGAAAACGTCTGCCGACATCTGTGCCCATGCCGGGCGAGGGGTCTCCGGCGTGTAGGAATGGCCACGTTCGGCCAAGGTCTTTCCTTCGAGAGAGAACGCCATCGCCTTGCAACTGCTCGAGCCCATGTCGATGGCCAGCAGGCTCACAAATCACCGCCCTCTTTTTTCGACTTGGCCGCCGCGTAGCACCGTGTGAATGCGCTCCATCAGTCCGGGAATGTTCTTCGCCTGGAACACGTTTCTGCCGAAGAAGACGCCGGCCGCTCCCGCCTGCATGATGCCGGCGACGACGTTCAGTATTTCCGCATCGCTTCCGGTACGGCTACCGCCCAGCACAAGAATCGGAATAGGACAGTTCTCAATGACCCGATGCATGCTTTCGGGATCGCCCGTGTATTCGGTCTTGATCACGTCGGCGCCAAGTTCTGCGGCCATCCGAGTGTGCAGAAGAAGCCATTCCGGATCGCGCGGATTCTGCACGGCCGGCCCGCGCGCGACTGATTCGACAATCAGCGGAATACCAAGCCCCTCGCACTCCCGCGACACTCTGGCCACACGCTGAATCTCGCCACGGTCAAAATCGGGATCGCCGCTACCCACAACTAAAAATACAATCACGGCATCCGCTCCGTGCCGGAGCGCCTCTTCAGGGCGCGCCACCAGGCAACTACGGTTGGGGCCCGCGGGAATCTGGCTTGCGGTGCCGAGCGCAGTGGTCCAGTCGAGCCGGGCAATCAGGCCGGGCAGATTCTCCTTTGGCGCTGCCTCGCCGACATGGCGCATCATGCCCAGATTGAGAAGCAATGCATCGGCGCCGCCTTCAATGAAACGGGCGATCTGCTGGCTCGGATTGATCGTTCCAGGAATCGGCCCAAGGACAAGGGCATGATCAAAGGCGACAACAAGGCTGCCGCGACCTGCTTTGAGAATCCGCCGGCGGCGGTTGGCTTTCCCCGACAGTGTCACACTTTTCCTCTAGTGAAACGATACACCGCCAGAAAATTTAGATGCTGGCCCCGCACTTGTCAACTATACTCTTCCGGAAGACGGTCTGGCCGTTCGCAGTACGAGGACACCCATGGTGACGATCCGGGATGTAGCGGGGGAGAGCGGTTTCTCGGTGACCACGGTATCGATGGTCTTGAATGCGGGTCCCGCCTCCTCGCGAATCTCGGCCCGCACCCGCACTCGCATCTGGAAAGTCGCTCAGCGCCTGGGCTATCGGCCCAACCTCTATGCGCGTTCGTTACGCAGCCGCCGCAGTCACACCATGGGTGTTGTTGTCTTCGACTTGACCGACCCGTATTGCACACAGATTCTGCGCGGCATCCAGAATCATCTGCGCCCTTCCGGGCTGTTTCCCATCGTCACCGATCTGCTGGATGACGGCTCTCAGTTTCACCCGTGTCTTGACATGCTGCTTGGTCGCCGGGTGGAAGGAATTATCACCATCGCCAACCCGTTGTACCTTGACCGCAAGCTCCTCTCTGAATTCTCGGAAAGAGATATTCCCGCGGTTGTAATCGGGCGCGAGTTAGCGGACGTTCCCGTTAGCTCCGTCGTAGTCGACAACGCAGCAGGCACGCGGCAAGCCATCCAGCACCTCTATGACCTGGGGCACAGCCGCATCGCGTTCATCAAGGGTCCCAAGATTCTCGTCGACAGCATACAGCGCTGGCAGGGTCTGGAGAGTTTTGCCCACGAAGTCGGCATGCAACTCGACCCCAAACTCATTCTCGAGATCAAGGGGCGCAATTCGACTTACACAGAGGGATACGAACTGACCGAAGAGCTCATACGTCGGCGCTCAAATTTCACAGCCTTGGTCGCGTTCGATGATCTGACCGCGTGCGCTGCCATCCGTGCCCTGACCAAAGCAGGCCTCACCGTACCCAAAGACTGTTCCGTTGTGGGATTCGACGACGTTCCGGGCTCCGCTTTCTACAATCCTCCCCTGACGACCGTGCACCAGCAGCTTGAACTGCAAGGCTCGCTCGGGGCGGAGATGATTGAGGAACTGATCAAGGCGGCGGCGGAGAATCGGCCCGTTCAACCTAAGCACCGAAAGGTATCGCCCAAGCTGGTGGTCCGCGACTCGACGTGCCCGGCGCGGAGCTCCTGAACAGAGCGCTGCTAAGGGCAGTCACATTCTCGGACGACCAGCGTATTTTTGAATGAAACGTTACACCAGAAATCGCGTTCGATGCCGATCACGCGAGGACATCTTATGAACCACGTTCTCAAGCAAGATCTCTATCAGTGGTGCAAGATTCCGGCGAAGGACCTCGCCAACCATCCGGCACGGCGAGTCCCCTTCCGCATGGTGCGGGACTCTGCGGAGATGGGCGCCCTGATGGCGCAGGAACTTGTAGAAGTGATTGACGCCAACAACCGGAAAAACTCGCCGACCCGCGCCATCATCCCTTGCGGTCCCAAGTGCTGGTATGCGCCGTTCACCGGCCTCGTGAATTCGCGCAATGTCTCGCTCCGCAACCTTATCGTGTTTCACATGGATGAATGTCTGGACTGGCAGGCTCGCCCGCTGTCCGCAAACCATCCCTACAACTTTCGCGCTTTCATGGAAAAGCATTTTTACGGGGGCATCCGCCAGGACCTGGCCGTACCCGAACCGCAGCGCTTCTGGCTCCTGCCTTCCACCGCTGAGGCCGTGAGCGCCGCGATCGCGGCCGCGCCCATCGACATCACCGTCGGCGGTTGGGGACAGGATGGCCACATCGCTTACAACCAGGCGCGCCGTCATCCATACAGCCCCATCACGCTCGAGGAGGTCGCGAACTCGACCATTCGGGTGCAAGAGAACAATCTGGATACCATCTTCGCTCTGGCGCAGCGCAGTTTCGGCGGAGCCTACCAATTTGTTCCACCGATGTCGATCACGTTAGGAGTCAAGGAGTGCTTGTCGGCGCGGAGAGTACGCGTCTACAGCGACACCGGTTCCTGGAAACAAACGGCACTGCGAGTTGCTATATTCTCTGAACCGACGCCCGAATACCCGATGACTCTTCTGCAGCGCCATCATGACGCACTCATCACGGCGACAGAAGAAACCGCGAGCCACCCCATCGCTGAGAATCCCGACTGGGAGCTCTTGTAGGAAACGTCGAACATGCGCGTGCTGCGGATTGATGACCGTTCTCCTTACCGGCAACTCGTCGGAATTGGCGGACTCGGTACCGGGATTTTCTTCGCGCTCGAAGGCGATCACACGCTGGGGCGCAACGAAAGCAGGCCCGGCGAGTTGCTCAACGTCAGGGACTACTGCAAGCTCCACATTGTCATCCACTATGTCGCGAAGTTGCTTGGAGGCCAGTGTTTTCGCGTGCTTCCGCTGGGCAAGGTGGGAAACGACGAGGCCGGGCGGTTCGTTCTACAAGAAATGAATGAGACGGGCATCGACACCGGCATCGTGGAAATGGTGGCGGACAAGCCTACATTGTTCAGTGTTTGCTTTCAGTATCCCGACGGCGCCGGCGGCAACATCACCACCAACAACTCGGCGGCAGCGGAACTCAGCGAACGGGATCTTCACAAGATTGAACTCGTGCTCGCTGCGGGACCACGGACCATCGCGCTCTCACTGCCGGAAGTCTCGATCGAAGTGCGCCATCAGTTCCTGAAACTGGCGACGCGCGCTGGCGCCTTCCGCGCTGCGTCCTTCGTCTCCGCCGAAATCGCCGCCGCGAAGCAATTGGGAATGTTTGAACAACTCGATCTTGTTGCTCTCAACGAAGCCGAAGCGGCTGAAGTGATCGGTACGGACTTTTCCGCGGACCATCCTCGACTCTGCATGGATAAGTGCGTGGATTATCTCCGCCGGACGTATCCGCATCTGCGCATGGTAATCAGTTGCGGCAAGGGCGGAGCCTACGCACTGAATCACGAGACCTGGAATTACTGCCCAGTGCCGCAAGTTGAGGTCGCTTCCACCGCTGGAGCGGGAGATTGCCTGCTCGGCGGAATCATGTCGGCGATAGCGGCAGGCATTCCACTATTGAGCGCACAACCACCCAGGCAGAGTTTGACAGAGCGTCCGGTGGAGACTGCCCTCGAGTTCGGCGTCCTTCTCGCCAGCTACAAGGTCACATCGCCGCACACCATTCACCCCGACGCCTCACTCACGAGCCTGATCCAGTTTGCGGAACAGGCCAACGTCCAGTTCGGTCCGGCGTTTCTGACGATCTTCACGGAAGCTCCAGTTGTAGGGAGCGGGACCTAGCCGATCTCCAGGCTGCGAAGGCCAAGGAGACTACGCCATGGTATTCAGTGGGCCTGGCCAAGGACGAGTGGGAACCGCGGATGACATGCCGGGAGTCTCAGTTCACTCGGACGTGGAGGATCACGAAACGGTCACGCAGTGTACCGTTTGCATGGATCGGAAAAGACGGTTTTTTGACTTGACAGGGGCGGCCGTTGGGTATATCAAGAACGCCTCTGGTGAAACGTTACACTAGACTGCTCTTCCGCTCCGGAGGTATGCCATGAAGGGCCGGCCAGCTCAAGCCTGCAATCCTCCAACCCTGTCCATCAGGCTGCTGCTTTCCTTCTGTCTGTTGGTCCTGATCGGTGCCGCGGCCATCAGCTGCAACCAAGGCCGGGTAGAAAACGCGCCGGCGGTTTCAAAAGTTCAGGTCACCGCAGCATCCGGCGGCCCGCTCGTCATCAAGACGCCCGCGGCGGAATTCCGTCTCCTCCCGGCGGGTTACCTACAGGCCAGCCTGTTGCAGAACGGCCAGACTATCAGTCTCGATGATCCCGCTGCCGCAACGAACAGCAGCGCTGATTCCCTGCTGAACGGCGGCAAAGAGGTTCAAGACTTTGTCCTGGACCTGGATCACGCCAGGATTGGCGAGGCTTCGGGGCGACTCGGTGCAATCGGCAAGCGCATCGAGGTATCCGGAAAGAGCGCCTCTCTGCCTGCGATCGAGAGCACGATGATCATCGAGGTCTACGATGATTTCCCGGCGATCGTCCTCAGCAGCACTTCCTACAAGAACACCGGAAGCACAGACCTGCCAGTTGAGCAAGTCGTTGCCCAGCAGCACGTGCTGAATGCATCGTTGAGCGACCGAAGCGCAGCGCCCTACTCCATGTGGTCGTTCCACGGATCGAGTGAAGCGTGGGGCAAAGACGACGTGATGTTGCTGAATGCCAAATTCTCCCGTGCGAACCCCATGCAGACGATGCAGCACAACGACGAAAACCAGACCGGAGGAGGTATTCCGGTGGTGGCCTTCTGGACTGGATCCGTGGGCGAAGCCATCGGCCATGCCGAAACTGTGCCCTTGAAGATGAGTCTACCGGTCAGAACCCTGGCCGATGGCCGGGTGAGTGCGGCGGTCGTGTTCGAGGGGGGATCGCTGCACCCCGGCGATGTGCTGGCGACGCCTCTCACATTTGTGTCGGTATTTCGCGGTGACTTCTACGAGCCGTTAAGCCTGTATTCGAAAATGCTCCAGAAGCGTGGATTGAGTCTGGCCCACCCGAACGCCTCCGACTACGAAGCGAACTGGTGTGGCTGGGGATACGAAATGGACTTCACGCCCAAGCAAATGTTGGGCACCATTCCCAAGCTGAAGGAACTCGGGATGAAATGGGCCACCCTGGACGCCGGCTGGTTCAAATCGCGGGGCGACTGGGAGCCGCGCACCGATACTTTTCCCGACGCCTCGCTGCAGAAGGTGGTGAAGGCCTATCACGACGCCGGAATTCACATCACCGTCTGGTGGATTCCGCTGGTCGTCGAAGATGGCCACGGTAAGGACATTCTCAATCACCGGCCTTACCAGCTATCAAAAGTAGTCAAAGACCATCCCGACTGGCTGATCCTGGACAAGAATGGCAAGCCTGCCCGCGCTACTGCTGACCTGGGCGCCCTCTGCCCCGCGGTTCCCGAAGTGCAGCAGTATTACAAACAACTGACCGAGCGCTTCATCCGGGATTGGGACTTCGACGGGCACAAGCTGGATTTCTCCTACACGGTCCCGGCTTGCTACAACCCGAAGCATCACCACAAATCGCCCAACGATTCGCTTCAGGCAGTCGGTGACGTCTACAAAATCATTCTCGAAACCACGCGTGCACTCAAGCCGGACAGCGTAACGCAAGCATGTCCTTGCGGAACCCCGCCTAGCCTGGCATGGCTGCCCTACATCGACCAGGCGGTCACCGCCGATCCCGTCGGCTCCCGCCAAGTCCGCCTGCGCACGAAGATGTACAAGGCGCTGCTTGGCCCGGAGGCGGCTGTGTACGGTGACCATGTTGAGCTCACAGAAGTGGTCCTGAGCAATACGTTGCACGAGGTAGACAAAGGACGAGACTTCGCGTCTGAGGTCGGCGTCGGGGCAGTGGTCGGCACCAAGTTCACGTGGCCAGACTACGGACCGAAATTCAAGATTGTGCAGCTCACCAACGAGAAAGAAGAACACTGGAAGAAGTGGATCGATCTCTACAACGCAAAGATGCTTTCTCGCGGGAAGTTTCTCGATCTGTATACATATGGTTACGATGCGCCGGAAGGCTATGCGATCGAAAAAGACAATCGGATGTACTATGCCTTCTACGCTCCCGACAAACAAAAGCAATGGTCCGGTGAAATCGAGTTGCGAGGACTGAAGCCTGGCCGCTACGAAGTCATTGACTATGAGCGGGGCAAACAGTTGGCCGTAGTAGATTCTCAGAACCCAAAGCTGAAAGTTTCGTTCGACGAGCATCTGCTGCTGGAGACCAATCCGCAGCTATGATGTTGGCTCCAGGCCAGAGAACTGCGCCTGGAACGCGTCCAATAACAATCGTTTTGCAAGGAGGTCGGTGATGAGGCGCTCTCTCAAACATTCCTATTGTGCATCCCTTCTCGTGATTCTGTTGGCAGGTTTGTGCTGGGCACAGAAAGATTCCGGCAGCATCGTCGGCACCGTGAAAGACTCGTCCGGCGCGGTCGTCGCGGCAGCCAAGGTGACCGTCACCGACGCGGACCGTGGCACCTCCTTTACTACTGCCACGAATGCCAACGGCGAATATGTTGCCGGTCCGTTGAAGGTCGGACGCTATAAGGTCGCGGTGGAGAAAGCAGGTTTCAAAACGACGGTGGTGGGTCCAGTCGAACTGAACGTTCAGGAACGGCCCTCGGTCGACGTTGTGTTGCGCGTGGGAGAGATCCACGAGCAAGTGACAGTGACCTCGCAGGGACCGCAACTGGAAACCGAGAATTCGGATCTCGGGCAGGTCGTGACCAGCCAGCGTATTTCGGCTCTACCGCTCAACGGCCGCAACTATGCGCAACTCGCGCAGCTGAGCGCCGGCGTGGTTCCGGCGGAACCGGGGTCGCGCGCGGAAAAGACGTTTGGCTTCAGCGCCAACGGCGCGCGCGCCTTGCAAAACAATTTTCTGCTGGATGGTGTGGACAACAACGCCAATCTCGGTGACCTGCTCAACGAGACCACTTACGTCATCCAGCCGCCGGTGGACGCCATCGCGGAATTCAAAGTTCAGACCAACTCCTACAGCGCCGAGTTTGGCCGCGGCAACGGCGCAGTGATGAATGCTGTCATCAAGTCGGGCACGAACCAGCTCCACGGCAACTTGTTTGAATTCTTTCGCAATGAGAAACTCGACGCCAGCAACGCCTTTGACCAGTTCGGACGCCAGCCCTACAAGCAGAACCAGTTTGGCTTCACTCTGGGCGGCCCGCTCATCAAGAATCGTACCTTCCTTTTTGGTGACTACGAGGGGTTGCGCGTGCGGCAGGCCATCCCGATCTTATTATCAATTCCGACGCCGGACATGATTACCGGTAATTTCGCAGACTCGTTGTCGGAGCAGATTGCGCCACAGGTTGATCCCGACAGTGGAGAGCCGATCGAAGGCAGCCAGGCGCTCGACTGCGCTGGCAACGTGACCTTTGTCGGCGAAATTTTCAACACTCGCCTCACACAGTCCAACCGAACTGACCTCAACCCGAACGGTTTTTGTGGCGTACCCATTTCCTCGGACGGGAATCTGAACGTATTCCCGAGCGATCTCATGGATCCTCTGGCGGGCCGCCTGGCGGCTCTGTATCCCGCACCCAACACCACCTTGGCGGGTGCGAACTTTCTCGTCAATCCGGTGCGAAAGGAAACGCGCAACAACTTTGACATCCGGCTCGACCACAAGATTTCCCAAAAAGACGATTCCTTCGTGCGCTTCAGCTTCGAAGACCAGCCGAGCACGATTCCCGCTCCGTTCAACAATGTGCTCGACGGCGGTGGATTCTTCGACGGTCTGGAGGACAATTCCTATCGCAGTGTTGCCATGAGCGAAGTTCATGTCTTCACACCGAACGTGATCAACGAATTCCGCGTGGGTTACAACCGCATCAATTCTCATCGCTTTCAGCTGAACTTCGATAAGAACATTGCCGGCGACCCGCAATATGGGATCAACTATCCCGGCATCCCCTTCGGTCCGCTCAATGGCGGCTTGCCGGAAATCGACTTTGGGGACGGCACGGCGACCATCGGCAGTTCTACCTTCCTGCCGTCCAAGGAAATCCAGAACAGCTATGTCTTCACCGACAATCTGAACTGGACACGCGGGCGCCACTCACTCAAGGTCGGCGCTGAGATTCGCCGCGAGCAGTTCACCATCTTCCAGCCCGCAGCCTCCCGCGGCAACCTGAGCTTCGGCAGTGAATTCACCGATAACCCTGCGTCCCCCAGCAGTGGTGGCGCCGCCTTTGCTTCGTTCATCCTCGGCATTCCGGACGGGGGCGTGATTACAAGCCTGCACAACGTGGACTATCGCCGCCAGATTTATGCCGGCTACATGCAGGACGACTTTCGCGTGACACCGCGCCTCACCCTGAATCTCGGTATGCGCTATGAGTACTTTAGTCCCATCAAGGAAGCACACGATGAAGCGGCGACCTTCGACTTTGCCACTCAGTCCCTGCTCGTGCCCAAGGGTCAGACGATGGAACTCACTCCCACGCTGGCCGCGAGCATTCCCATTCTCCGTACGGGCTCCCGGGGGCTGATCGATCCCGACAGGAATAACTTCGCGCCCCGAGTGGGGTTCGCCCTGCAGATGACGAACAAGCTGGTCCTCCGCGGCGGCTATGGAATCTTCTACGGCGGACAGGAGAACGGTCCTTTCTCCAATCCCAGCACCGGTTTCAACCCACCTTTCTTTTCGATAGAGTCATTCAACACCCAATGCGGTGCCTCATCTGCCAATTCCGACGATCTGGACTGTTCCATTCCAAACTTCAACGTCATGGCGAATGGCTTTCCGTTGGATTCGCTCACCGACCCCAACACGCCGCAGTTGTTTTCCGAGGACCCGCATTTGCTGACTCCCTACAACCAGCAATGGCACCTGGGACTGCAGTACCAGCTTCCGGCACAGACCGTGTTCGAGGTTTCCTACGCAGGCTCGCGCGGCCTCAAACTGTTTGCCTTCTACAACGGCAATCAGGCGGTGCCGACCGCGGATCAGACCGCCGCGTTCGCCCCGCGACGGCCGGTCAAGAAATCTTTGCCCGGCGCAGGTCCATGCGACCTGGACACTCCCGACAACTGCGATCCAGCGTTTGATACCACCATTGCCACCTTTCGCTCGAACGCCTTTTCGAACTATCACTCCCTGCAAGCGCGCTTGGAAAAACGTCTCACCCACGGTCTGCAGTTTCAGGGCTCTTACACTTACAGCCACGCTCTGGACACCGCTTCCAGCGCTGATCTGGGCTCGTTTGCCACCGGAGACTTCCGCGACCAGCGTTTCCCCAAGCTCGAATATGGCAATGCTGATTTCGACATCCGCCACCGTTTTGTCTTCAGCTACTCCTATGACTTGCCGTTTGGGAAGGGCCAGCATTTCGGCGGAAATGCGAGCGGCGTGCTCAATCAGATCATTGGCGGCTGGCAAGTCGAGGGAATCACCTCTGCCTCCACGGGAAATTACTTTACGCCGACCGACATCGCCACCAACCTTTCCAATTCCGACGGCGGTGGCAACGTCGCCAATGCTGCGCGCCCCAACCGCATCGGCGATCCCAACGGAACGCCGTGTATCCGGGGCACGATCTTCAACACGTGCGCCTTCGAGACCAACACCGTTCTCGGCACGTTCGGGAATGCCGGGCGCAATATCATCCGGGGTCCTGGTTTCCAGAACTGGGATATGTCGATCTTCAAGGACATCCCTTTGACCGAGCGCTATCGACTGGAGTTCCGCGCGGAGTTCTTCAACATCTGGAACCACGTGAACCCGCAGCCGTTCCCCGGAAAGTTTCTTTTTGATAACCCGACCACCGATCACGACATTGATCTCGCTCCAGGAGAGAGCGGATGTCCGATCGACAATCTGAACAGAAACTGCTCCTGGGGTTTCGCACAATCGGCAAAAGATCCACGATTCGTGCAACTGGCTCTGAAGTTCTTCTTCTAGTACGCGCTTCTCTCCAAGGGGGCAGGCTCGCCCTGCCCCCTCGGCACCGGTATTAACGGCATGGCAGAACCTCAACCCGTTTCCACGACCAATGCTCCGCGCCTGCGACGCACTCTCGGCCTCTGGGACCTGATTCTTTACGGCATGATCGTGATCCAGCCGACGGCGCCGATGCCGGTTTACGGAGTGATGAGCCAGCGCGCTCATGGCCACGCAGTCACCACTGTCCTCATCGCGATGGTGGCCATGCTCTTTACTGCAATCAGCTATGGAAAGATGGCGCGGGCTTATCCCAGTGCTGGCTCCGCGTTCACCTACGTCGGATCCGAGATTCATCCGGCGCTCGGCTACGTAACCGGCTGGAGTATGGCGATGGATTACATGCTCAATCCCATCGTGTGCACGATCTTGTGCAGCAAGTTCGCCCTCAATTTCTTCCCCGAAGTTCCCTACGCGGCGTTCGTCGTCTTCTTTATTACGCTCTTCACCGGCCTGAACCTGTTCGGCATCCGCACTTCCGCCCGGATCAACGAGACTCTGGCTGCGGGTATGGGAGTCGTGATCGTTATCTTTCTGGCGGCCGCTGCGCGATACGTTCTGAAGACGCCGCACGACGGTTTAGCCTTCTTCACCCGTCCCTTCTACGACCCGCAGACGTTTGCTCTACCCGCAGTCCTGGGCGGAACCTCACTGGCCGTCTTGACCTACATCGGCTTCGATGGAATCTCCACCCTGTCTGAAGAGGCCGAGAATCCCAAACGCAATATTCTCCTGGCCACCGTCCTGGTTTGCCTCATTACCGGAGTCCTGGCCTCGGTCGAGGTTTATTCTGCCCAGCTCGTGTGGCCGGGTTCGCAGCCTTTTCCCGACGTGGATACGGCTTTTGTCCACGTGGCTGGTCGTGCGGCTGGAGCATGGTTATTCACTTTGATCAACATCACCTTATTGGTGGCGACCGTCGGCTCCGGTATGGGATCGCAACTGGGCGCGGCCCGCTTACTTTACGGAATGGGGAGAGGCAACGCGTTGCCAAAATCCTTTTTTGGCGCCATTGAGCCGAAGCGTCGCATCCCTCAGAACAATGTCATGTTTGTCGGCGTGCTTGCCCTTGCAGGCACGGCCGTACTGACTTTCGAGCGCGCCGCCGAACTCCTGAATTTCGGCGCGCTGCTGGCATTCATGGGGGTCAATGCTGCCTCGTTCACTCGATACTTTTGGCGCGAGCGCCAAAGAACGCTGACGAACTTCCTGGTCCCGGTGCTCGGCTTTACCATCTGCCTTTTGCTTTGGATGAATTTGAGCAGGCCCGCCAAGATTGCGGGAACCATCTGGATGCTGCTGGGCATTGCCTATGGAGCAATCCGGACCCGGGGCTTCCGTTCGGAATTGGTGTCGTTCGATGTTCCGGACGATCCAGCGCCCGAATCCACTACGAGTTAACCACGGATCATCGCAAAGGAGGGATTGTGGCCATTGTTCTACGTCTGGTGCAGCAGTTCCAACACTCGAAAAAGCAGGAGTTCATGGATCTCGAGAAGCAGTTCGCGGAGCTGGAACATCGCGGAATCCTTCCCCGCGGCGAAAGGCTTGTTCCGATTTCCAGTCGTGACCCCGGCAATACCGTGATCTGGCAGGCGCGATTCGAAAATTTCGCTGCCGTCGAAGCAGCCCTCAAACTCTTTGAAACGAACCCGGAACACACTGAGTTAGCCAACAAACAGAAACACTTTTTTGAAAGTGCCTGGGTCGAATTCTACGAGATCATGGAGTGCTAGGGTGGGCTGATGGATGTAACAACGACCGAAGCGAAGGAGCTCAAGAAGTCTTGCGCACAGATACGACGGTGGCGGTGTAGCGGTCAGCCCGCAACAACGAGACGCTGTACTCGATTGGGATACGCTGTACATCGTAGGTCGTTTCCTTGATCGAGAGAAGCGCGCTGCCGGACGACGTTTGCAGAATACGCGCCTCCTCCTCGCCGGCGGTGACTGCGCCAATGACCTCTTCAGCCCAATGCAGCTTCCGTCGATAGACGTTCTCGAAAACGTGGTACAAAGACTGCCTGGCGAGGTCTTGCTTCTCAATTCCAGAGAAGAGGCGAACCGGCAGATGGCTGGTCACCACGGCCACTGGCTTCTTGTTGACGAAGCGAAGACGCCGTAGGCAGTACGTCTTTTCGTTGGCGGCGAGTTTGAGGGCCTGTGCTGTCTCGGGGTCTGGCTCCTCGATCTCCAGAGCCAGCACTTTGGCGGAGGGCACCAGCCCGCGGCGCCGCATCTCTTCACTGAAGCCACGCAGTTGCTGGAAATCCCAGGGGACGCGGCCCGAGCCGATGATCGGCCGCTTACCTTTGGCCATGATCAGCAAGCCTTCGGAACGGAGCTTCTGAAAGGCCTGCCGGACAGGCATCTTGCTGATCCCGAGGATCCGGGCCACATCACCCTCGGAGCAGAACACCTCTCCTTCGTGGAGAGCGCCCTCTTTGATCAGTGTGCGCACTTGATCCACGATCTGTTCGTAATAGGGAACGAAGCTCGCGCCGTCGAGCACCAGTCCGAGAAATTCCGCTTTGGGGACGAGACCCGGTTCGGGATGGGAAGTCAGCGTTCGATCTGGACACATAGAAGCATAGTATACAACGTTCCTATGTCACAATTCCACAAAAACTGCCGGGAGAGGTAAGTACAGTGGCTTGACAAAACGTCAGTTCTCTAACTATAAGAAACTAAAACATATCATATTAATATGGCTCCGTGGGTCCTGCGTCGGAACTCGTCCGACCTGACCAGTTCGTCCTATTTTTGTTGACAACATATCTACATATGATGTTTTCATCTCATCCGAAAGAGTGTTGGGGTCTGTTTGCTCGCCTCGAACACTCTGCGGGAGGCCCCGATGAATCCGATTATCCTCGTTGCGCGCTGGCCACGGCTCACGGTCATCGCTGTCATGCTCCTGGTGGCTTCGTCCTTGCATGCGCAAGTGGAGTCGGGAAAAGTGGTCGGCACCATACGCGACGCCTCCGGGGCGATTGTGGCCGACGCCGCAGTGGCGTTGGTTAACACCGCCACCAACGCAACCCGCAATGTTCGCACCGACGCTGCTGGCGAATTTGTGATCACCGGGGTGAACCCGGGCGAGTACACGGCGACGGTGGAGCACGAAGGGTTCAAGAAGGCGGTGCAAGCGCCCTTCAAGCTCGATGTGAATCAGGTGATTCGCGTTGACCTGACACTGGTCGTGGGCAGTATCAGCGAACGAGTCGACGTAACTGCAGCGGAGCCCCTGATCGAGTCCGAGACGTCATCGATCGGACAGGTCGTTGAGGAACAACGAGTCCGCGAATTGCCCCTGAACGGTCGCAATTTCGTCGAACTCTCGTATCTGTCCCCGGGAGTCAACGCGGGCCCTTCCGGCGCCGTACAGCAAGGCGGAATCCCGGAGAACCAGCGCGGCACAGGTTCCATCCAGGCCAACGGTCTGACCGCGACCAATAACAACTTTCTGCTCGATGGCTTTGACAACAACGAACAACAGATCGGTATCCAGATCATCCAGCCGGCGATTGATGCTATCCAGGAATTCAAGGTGCAAACCAACAATTTCGGGGCTGACATTGGCCGCGGCGGTGCCGTCGTCAACGTCCTGCTGAAATCCGGCACCAACCAGTTTCACGGCAGTGTGTACGAATTCTTGCGCAACTCCGCATTCGACGCGAAGAACTTTTTCGACGATCCCGCTGCGCCCATCGTGCCCTTCAAGCAGAACCAGTTCGGCGCTACTTTCGGCGGTCCGATCGTCAAGAACAAGATCTTCTTCTTCGCCGATTACCAGGGGACCCGGATCCGGCAATCGCAAACCGATATATCGACAGTTCCGCTGGGCTTAGACCAGAGCGGGGAGCGGGGCGGGGATTTCACCGACCTCCTCACCGGCAGCATGTTCTCGCCCTGCTCTCAAGGAGACCGCCCGTTTGGCGCCGCCGATCCACAGTTCGACACGGGCACCATATTTGATCCTGCCACCACGCGCAGCTTCACTTGTGCCAGCGGCAGCACCGTGCTGATCCGGGATCCGATTTCTAATAACGGACAGATCAACGTGATTCCTCCGGACCGTTTGGACGCGGCTGCGCTCAATGTCATGCAGCTGTTTCCAGCACCAAACCTGGACGGGACAGCCAATAACTTTCTCTCCAACCCGGTAGCGCGGAACGATCAGAATTCCTTCGATGTGCGCGTCGATCACCAACCCTCGAGCAACGACAGCCTCTCAGCGACCTTCAGCTACGGAAAAGTCGATTCCCACAGTCCTGATCCTTTTCCGGGACTGGCGGGCGGTGGAACGTTCTCCGGCCACGTAACGAACCTGGCGCTGGCAGCCGGGATCAGCTATGTCCGTACGTTTTCCGCCGACAAGATCAACGAACTCAAGCTGGGCTATTCCCGCTATGTCGTCGACGCAGTCCCGAATTTTGCCGGCCAGGACATCTCTGGCCAGGTTCAAATCCCCGGCATTTTTGATCCTGACAACCCGGTTGCAACCGGAGGGCTTCCCTACATCAGCATCTCGAACTACAGCCCGCTCGGGACCACCGACTGGTTTCCCGAGTTCCTGCGCGAAAACAACTATCAGTTGGTGGACGCATTTACCTATATCCGGGGGCGGCATGCGTGGAAGTTCGGCGGGGACATTCGCCGGCGACGCCATGGGTTCTTCCAGACCCAGAATGCTCGCAGTGACCTCAATTTCGACCAGCAGTACACCTGGGATTTGAACTCCCAGGTCGGCGGAAGTTCTCTCGCCAGTTTCCTCCTCGGCTTCCCCATATCGGCGTTTCGCGACGGTCAGAAGGGTGAGTATGGGATGAACTGGCTGGAAGCCAGCCTGTACGCAATGGACGATTTCCGGGTGAACGCGAAGCTGACATTGAATCTGGGAATACGGTATGACTTGTTTACGCCGATGGTGGAGGATCACGATCGGTTGGCCAACTTCGATTTCGCGACCGGGCAATTCGTCGCGCCGCAAATGAGCGGAGTGAGCCGCTCCGGAAACGTCCAAACGGACTATAACAACTTTGCCCCACGCTTTGGCTTTGCCTACACGCCCTGGAACGAGAAAACTGTGATTCGTGGCGGGGTTGGTGTTTTCTTCGATCTGCAGGCTAACCAGAACGACGCCGAACTCACTTACAACCCCACCGGCCTGTTCTTCAGCCAGAACATTTTTAATCCGCCCACGACGACGACCATTCAACTCTCGACCGGATTGCCCGCTCCTGAGTATCCGACACTGGACAATCCTTCAGGCCGCGCCAGTGCCGCTCTCTTCAACAATCGCACCACCTACATCGAGGAATGGAATCTCAACCTGGAACGTGCCCTCGGCAAGAACATGGTGCTGCAAGTTGCTTACGTCGGAACGCATGGCGTGAAACTCGCTCACCTCGCCAACTTGAATCAGCCAGTGCAACCTTTGGATACGAATTTCTGCGGGCCGGATACCTCAGACTGCACTCCCGAGAATGCGAACTTCAATCGCCCCTATTTCGGTACTGTGCCTGACATCGGTCCCATTCGCGCCGAGGCGCACGATTTCAGCTCGATTTCCCACGGCCTGCAGGTCAGGTTTGAAAAGCGATTCTCGCGTGACTGGACCATGTTGAGCGCATATACCTGGCAGCATACGATCGGACAGTCAGAAGAAAATGAATGGCTCGAACCGCAGAACACCCACGATCTCAGAGCCGAACGCGGCAACAACGGCCCCGACTATCGGCACCAGTTCACCTCGGCCTGGTCGTATGAACTCCCCATCGGTCCCAAGAAGCGTTTTCTGGCTAGCCCCGGCCCGGCTCGCTGGCTAACGGAAGGCTGGCAATTGAATGGGATTGTCGCCATGTACTCGGGACAGGCTTTCACGCCGGTCTTGTCGTTCGATCCGACCAACACAGGATCGGGCGCGCCTCGCCCGGATGTGATCGGCAACCCCTACGACTTTTCCAATGCTACGAGCGCGGGGTGTCCATCCAACCAGCAGACAATCCAGTGCTGGTACAATCCAGCGGCGTACACGATTCCCGCGCTTGCCCCTGACCAGGGTTTCGCCACTCTTTTTGGTAATGCCCGGCGAGGCACTCTTCGCGGACCTGCTCAATACAACGTGGATTTCTCGGTGTTCAAGAATTTCCTGTTCAGCGACAACTGGAAGCTGCAATTCCGCGCCGAGGCATTCAATCTTTTCAATACTCCCCAGTTTGGGCTTCCCTATAACGGCGTCAACGACATTGGCCTGGCCGGATCCATTTCCGGCACCGTTCATAGCTCACGACAGATACAACTTGCATTGAAGCTGTCTTTCTAGGTGAGACACAACATTGAAGGGACAAATGACTGGGCGGCATCCGCAGACTTGGCAGATTGCAGGCGTGGCGATGGTCATCCTGTCGCAGGGTGACGCCAATCTGTCCTGGTGGTACACGCTGACGGACCTGCCATATACGAACGGACGCTATGTGCAGATTCAAGTGAAGCCGGGATCGAATGCCGGCTGGACTTTTATCGACGAGATTGAAGCGCGCCAGTAAGATTTCGCACGCAAATATCGGGAGGAATCATCGTGCAGATCATGAAAGTACTCCGCTGGGCGGGAATCATAACGATCGCGTGTGGGGCCTTGCTGCTGACACCGGGCTTCGCTCAACCGGCGAGTTCTGTGGCCGTCAAGAAACTACCGCCGGTTCATCTCGACGGCCAATACTTCACCCGCGACGGCAAACGATTCCTGCCCGTGGGTGCGCATTGGGTTCCAGCCAAGGCGGCCATGCAATGGCCGGTCAACTGGGATCCGAAAGATATCGAGGCCGATTTTGCCAAGATGCACGATCTCGGGTATAGCATCGTCCGCTTCGACATGATGTGGGCCTGGTTCGAGCCTCGTCCCGGAGACTACAACCCGGTGGCGTTTCAGCAGCTCGACTACCTCGTGTCGCTGGCGCACAAATATCAGATCTACCTGCACCCATCCTTATTCATTGGCGGCGAAGTGGGCGAAGCGTATTGGGACGTCCCCTGGCGGCACGGGCGCCATCCTCATGCAGATCCGGAAATGCTGCGGCTGGAAACGAATCTCGCAGCAGAGTTTGGCCGGCGATATGCCAATGAAAGCGGGATCATCGCGTGGGATCTCACCGATGAACCTCCCTTCTGGATTGTCGGAGGCCAGACCACCGACGCGATGGCCATCAACTGGACGCGCCTGATCACCACTGCGATTCGTCGCGAAGACAAGCTCCATCCCATCGTGGTCGGAACCAGCGGAGAAGAAGTGGGTCATGGACCCTTCCGTCCTGACAACATCGCCAAGGAAGTCGATTTCTTCAGCGTGCATCCCTTCACCATCTACGGTCCCGACCTGTTCCCCGATCCCATGCTTTCCGAGCGTGGGACTTATGGAGCGGCTTTCGAGATCGCACTTTCAAGCGGCGCCGGGCATCCGGCGATGATCCACGAAATGGGCGGCTCGACCGCACAATATTCGCCCGAGAGAGTTGCCCTTTACGATCGCCTGCAGATCTATTCAGGTCTGGCTGCGGGATCGATCGGCGTCGATCTCTGGTGCTACACCGACGCTTCGCCTGAGCAATTTCACAAAGCACCGTACTTGCGAACCCCGCAGGAGACACGCTGGGGAATGACCACGTGGGATCGCCAGGACAAGCCGTTGGCGACCGAGTTTAAGAAGCTGTCGAAGATCGTAGCCCAGATGGATCTCACCGGTATCGCGCCAGCTCCAGCTGAAGTCGCGATTCTCATTCCCGGCGAATGGGCGAGAACGCACGGCGACTTCTCACGCTTCGGACTCACCGGCCCCGAGGTCACTCCTTACATCTCCACCTTCGATGGCGATGCCATGCCCGGACAGCCGCAGCCGAACCTGGGCGCGGACAATCAATGGCTGATCAGTTCCGCCCTGAATAGTTTTGTTCTCGCTCACCGCGCAGGCCTGAAGTCGGACTTTCCCCGCGAATTCGATGACTGGACCAGGCATCCCATGCTGTTCCTGCCTTCTCCGCTCACCAGCACCGCTGCCCACATCGTGCATGTTCATTCGGATTTCTATGAAAGAGCGAGGAAGTACGTGGAGGGTGGAGGCTTCCTCTATGCGTCGGTCGCTGCCGACGCTGCCATCCCCGACATGGAGACCATTTTCGGCGCGCGCCTCGTCGACACCGTAACCGCGTCAGAGGTCACGCTGAAGATGGTCGAACCGTTTGGCGACCTGAAGCCTGGCGACACGTTCCACTACTCCGTCCCTGGCGCCAACCCCCGTGTCTGGGGTTCCCTGCTGGAGGTGAAGGGCGGAAATGTGATTGCCGTCGATCAGGACGGCCGCCCCGCACTCGTCACCAACACGATCGGCTCGGGCAAGACGCTGCTGTCGGCGTATCCGATTGAGACCTACCTGGCCAATATCCCATCGGCCTTTGAAAAGTCCGAGAGCACCCATCGCATCTACGAAGCCTTCCGCAAGTGGACCGGTGTGAAACCGGCCTTTCAAAGCGACCAGCCCTCAGTGGAAGTGACTTCCTTGCGCGGAGACCATCGCGGATATGCGGTGGTCGTGAACCACAGCGCGCAGGCGTACACAGCGACCATTTCGACTTCGTTGCCGGTGACATCGATCCGCCAGATAGGACCTGAGAATTCCAACGCGCTCCCTCTCGATCGTTCCACCTGGAAGATGAACCTGGAGCCTTACGAAGCGGCAATCGTCGAGTGGAGGTAGAGAGTTGCTCCGGAAGGATTACGCATGATCGCAGCGGTTGACATCGGCGGCACGAAGATCGCGGTTGGCGTGGTGGACGACGACGGCCGAGTGTTGTCGCGCTCGGAGTGTTCGACGGATCCAGAACGCGGCTATGCGGAAGCGTTGAACCGCATCGAGCACCTATTGCGTGCCATGGCAGCCGCCGCAAACTCCGGTCTGACCGGCATTGGAATCGGAAGCACCGGTCCCGTCGATCCCTTCACCGGAGAGTTCGGGGAAGTCAACTTTTTCCCCGCTTGGCGCGGAAATAATCCGGTCAACGATCTGGCCCGCATTTTTGGCGTGTCCGTGGCTATGGAGAACGATGCCGACGCAGCCGCCCTCGCGGAAGCAGCCTGGGGTGCGGGGAAAAATAAGAAGCGCCTCATCTACGTGACGGTTGGGACCGGTATCGGCGCTGGAATCGTTCTGGACGGACATTTATACAGGGGCGCGGACGGCGCTCATCCGGAAATTGGCCATCACGTGATCGACGCCTCCGGCCCGCCCTGCATGTGTGGCTTTCACGGGTGCTGGGAATCGCTGGCTGCCGGACCAGCCATGGTTTCTTGGCTGGAGAGCCGTATGCCGAAGGACTACCCACATCGCGGCCATCTCACCGCCAAGCGCATTTGTGAACTGTCGCTGAGCGGCGATGAGTTAGCGATCCAGGCGGTCCAGCGGGAAGCTCATTACCTGGGCTTAGGTCTGGCCAACCTGGTCACGCTGTTCACGCCCGACGCGATCGTGCTGGGCGGGAGCGTGATGAAGAGTGCCGTCCTGTTCCTGGAGGAAATTCGCAAGACCATTTGCCGCTGTTGCCGCTTTGTTCCCTTTGAAAAAACAGAATTGGCGCTGGCTTCGTTAGGCGACGATGCCAACCTGATTGGCGCGGCCCGCGTTTGGCATCACCGCTTCACTGGAAAGAGAGGTCACCGTGCTTGAAGATCTCGCGGTAATTGACGGCGAATATCTTCGGGACATTCTTCATCAGCCCCAGGCCCTCGAGAACACTCTAGCCAATCTGGAAGCTACCAAGCCGCTGCACGACATCGCGGCTCGACTGAACAAGGGCCGATTCCAGAGAGTGGTCCTGACCGGCATGGGGTCGTCGTTCCATGCTCTTCATCCGCTGAATCTGGAATTGATCAGCCACGGTTTCACGGCCCTCATGGTCGAGACCTCCGAGCTGGTCCACTACAAGAGCCGGTTCTTTGATCCCAAAACTCTGATCATCGCCGTATCGCAGTCCGGGCAAAGCGCGGAGATGCTGCGGCTCACGCAGACAAACCATAAACGATGTGCCGTGATCGCGGTAACGAACACACCCGACAGCCCGCTCGCCAAACATGCCGCCGTCGCCGTGTTCACCAAAGCTGGTTCCGAGTTCTCCGTGTCGTGCAAAACCTACGTCACGGCGCTCATGGCGCTGCGATGGCTGGGCGATATCCTCTGTGAACGCGACCTGCGGCGCACGCGGCGCGAATTGACACAAGCTGTTCCCGCGACGGCTTCCTATCTCGCCGACTGGAAGCACTACGTCCAGAGCCTCGCTGAGACCTTGAAAAACATCCGCCACCTGTTTCTCGTTGGCCGGGGGGCGTCCCTGGCCACCGTAGGCACAGGTGCTTTGATCGTGAAGGAATCCGATCACTTCCACGCCGAGGGTATGAGCAGCGCGGCGTTCCGCCACGGTCCCTATGAAATGTTGAGCAAGGAGACGTTCGTGCTCGTCTTCGCCGGCGACGCCCGAACCCGCGACCTCAATCAACGGCTGCTCTCCGACGTTCTTCAGCAGGAAGGGCGAGCTGAGCTTGTGGATCGGGATGCGCCTTCACCGCCTTGCCGGCTCGGCGAGCACGGGCCAGCCATTCAGCAAATCCTGGAAATCCTTCCCGTGCAGATGATCACGCTGGCGCTGGCAGCACAGGCCCGGCGCGAGCCCGGACGGTTTGAACTCGCAAGCAAGGTCACGACAACGGAGTAAAAGGGGCCTTTTGATGGCACGCAACCGCACCATGGTCGGCCTGGTTTTCCTGACGTTCTTCGTCATGTCGCTGCTGACCAACATCCTGGGCCCGATCGTGCCCGACATCATCAGCAGCTTCGGCGTGACCCTGACCGCGGCAGCTCTGTTGCCGTTCTCCTTCTTCATCGCATACGGCGTGATGTCGATCCCCGCAGGATTCTGGGTGGAGCGGTTCACCGAAAAGCCGGTGATGATCGCCGCATTCCTGGCGGGCACGATCGGCTCGCTGAGCTTCGCACTCTTACCCACCTATCACGTCGCGGTCGGATCGCTATTTCTCATGGGTGCGGGCATGGCCACACTTCAGGTGGCCATTAATCCGCTCTTGCGGACCTCCGGCGGCGAAGAACACTTCGCCTTCAATTCGGCGTTTGCGCAACTCATTTTTGGAACTGCTTCCTTTGCCAGCCCCCGCATTTACTCCTATCTGGTCGAGAACCTGAGCGCGCCGGCGCAACCGCGCAACCTGCTCTTGCGAACCCTCGGCAAAGTGACGCCAGCCGCGCTGCCCTGGGCCTCCATCTACTGGATCTTTGCCGTCTGCACCATATTCATGATCGCGCTTCTGTGGGGCCTGCGCTTCCCGCGTGTCGATCGCACCGCCGACGAGTCCGCCGGATCACTTGCCATGTACGGCAGCTTGTTGCGCAAACCTATGGTGTGGGCATTCTTTGGCTGCGTCTTCGCCTACGTGGGTTGCGAACAGGGAACGGCAGACTGGATCTCGAAGTTCCTTGCTCAATATCACGGATACGACCCGCACACCACCGGTGCCACCGCCGTCTCCTGGTTCTGGGGAATGCTCACCGCCGGATGCTTCATCGGCATGGGACTGCTCAAGCTGTTCGACAGCCGCAAGGTGCTGATTGGATTTTGCTGCGGCGCGCTGCTTTGTTTGACGGCGGCGCTCTTCGGTCCGGCCCGGGTGTCTTTAATCGCGTTCCCGGCCATTGGCCTGTTCGCTTCCATTATGTGGCCGGTGCTGGTTTCGCTCGGCTTGAACTCAGTGTCGGAGCACCATGGTCCCTTTGCCGGAATCCTGAGTACAGGAATCATGGGCGGCGCAGTGGTGCCGCTGATCATCGGCCGGATTGGGGATTTTGCAGGGCTCCGCGCCGGGGTTGCTTTTCTGTACATCACTTTCGGATGCGTTCTCAGCGTCGGATTCTGGGCGAAGCCGATTATCACCAACGCCACCATCCTGAAGCGGCAAGAGGCGCCCGAGACTACGGGCGAGCCCGTATGAGGCCGCGACTCGACAGGCAGACGCGAGCGAGGTGGACGCAGGCAAGTCGAACGAGAATCCCTGCAGCCGCCGTTGCGTTGCTCCTGCTCGCGGCGCCGCGACTCTTCGGACAGGGCCCCGTTCCGGCGCCCATTCACGGCGTCACCGTGGACGACAGGCACGACATTCGCAGCGCCAGATTTCTCCCCAGAGTGCTCGATTCGTTGAGCCACCTCGCGGTCAAGCCCACAGCAAGAATCGTATTCACGCCCGGCAACAAGAAGGGTCCATTCTCCGCGAGTTCGTACTTGGATGCGACGCGGCAAATTCGAAATGTCGCTTACCTTGTGGGCCAGCCGGTCGATTCCTTCTACATGCATTGCTTCACTCCGGCGGAACATCTGGCGCGCTTCAAGGATTACGTCGACACACTCGGCTCTAATGTCGACATCTGGGAAGTAGGCAACGAAATCAATGGCGAGTGGCTGTTCGGAAGCACGCACAAATGCAGGCCGAAGGCATCTGTCGGTTACACGTCGCAGGCCGATGTGGTTTCTAAGATGACCGAGGCCTACGACTACGTGAAGTCACAAGACAAGGTCGCGGCGCTCACTCTCTACTACAACACTCCCTGCCGTCGTCCAGCCGCGAACGAGATGTTTGCCTGGGTTGACGCCAACGTCCCGGCCCGCATGAAGGCCGGCTTGGACTACGTGCTGGTGAGTTATTACGAGGTCGATTGCGCTGGACATCGTCCGGATTGGGAATCCCTGTTCCGCCACATCGCGACGATCTTTCCCAACTCCAAATTGGGGATCTCCGAGTTCGGCTGGTCGAATTCGAGATCGGCGAAGCCGCTCGTCATGGATTTGATTTCGAGGTATTACGCCCTTCACCCCGGCGTTCCGAACTGGGTGGGAGGCGGTTTCTATTGGGAATTTGCCATCGACATGGTGCCGCGTGATCCTCGGCCTGAATCGATGTGGACCGCAATCGACACCGCGATGGCGAAGCAAAAGTAGCAGGCAACCGTCGTTGATTTCTTACGAGGAGAGTACATGTTCAGCGCAACATCCAAGCTGCGGATTCTTGCCGTGTTCCTGATTGGAATGAGCTTTGCCGCCGTCGCCGTGGTTGCACAGCGGCAAGACACTACGCCTTCGTTGTCGTACCTCAAACTGACAACGCCGCGCCACGTTCTTCCCGATGCCCAGAAATGGGAAGGCAATGAATTTCCTCACACGATGTCAGTGCTCGAGTTGAAGCGCGACGGCTTTCACTATTGGGGATGGTATGGGCTGAACGAGGGCCGCGGAATCGGCCTGGCGCGCAGCAACGATCTGGTGGCCTGGACCAAGTACGACCAGAACCCTCTCTGGTCGAATGCGCGCTGGCCCTCGGTGCTGGCAGGCGCCGACCCGAAACACAAAGACGTTCTTTATTTCGCGATCACACGCGACTACGACACCCCGAGCAGCCACATCGTACTCGCCACCTCGACGGATGGTATCCACTTGAACGAGGAAAAAGTGCTCGTTCAAGGCGTGCCCAACCAGCGCAATCAGAATCCGAATCTGTTCCAAGACCCGCGCACTGGCCGCTTTTATCTCACTTTCTACCGCGGCAATGACAAGGACTACTTCGAAATCATCAGCAAGAGCGCGGACTCGGTCGTCGATCTGGATAGGGCCCCGGAGAAAATCCTGCTCAAGTCGACCACAACGGTGGCGGCGCCGACCCTGCTCTACGTGAAGAATGCCGTGAGCTTGAACGGCAAAAAGACGGGAATCTACTATCTCGCCACCGAGATCTATCCGCACCGCTACACAACCGACCCGGAAGGCGAGTGGCAGGTGAAAATCTTTGCCGCGGATTCGCCCGATGGCGATTTCCAGCCTGTGGAGGGAAATCCTATCCTGCACGGCCAGCGTGCCTGTCTGTTCCAGCACATTTTTAATGACCGATTTTATGGCTATGACTGCCATTTGGAGACGCCCGATCACTGGGTGCTCGAGGAAGTCGAGGCGCCGTTGCCCTGAAGACACCCCATGCTCGACACCGAACACAGAGATCAGAACCAAGGAGACCACTATGAATGAAATCAAAATGCCTGACGTCAGTAGCCACAGCCGCACCTGCGTTGCGTCGGCCCGGCGGGCTCTTGCAGGCGCGCTGATCGTGGCCGCTCTCTTTTGCGCAGGGCTTGTGACGCGATCCGAGGCTCAGCTTTATGCGGGATCAGTTACGGGTGTGGTCGCTGATCAGACCGGCGCACTGGTTGCCGATGCGGAAGTCATCCTTGTGGATGCGGACAAAGGCTTTACGTTCACTGCCAAAACCGACAGCAAAGGGCGCTATCTGTTTCGATCCGTCGCTCCCGGCACCTACAACCTGACCGTGAAGGCGACAGGCTTCCGCGATCAGGCCCAAAACGCCATCAAGGTAGACGTTAGCCAGAACGTCGGCGCGGACTTCTCGGTGCAGGTCCTGGGCACGCTGGAGACGGTCAACGTTTCCACTGCGGCCCCGCTGCTGGCCACCGAAGACGCGGTCACCGGACAAGTGGTGGATCGCAAATTCCTCAACGATCTCCCGCTCAACGGCCGCGGTGTATTCAATCTGGCATTCCTCGCGCCCGGAGTCACCGAAGTGGACGCCGCATGCATGGGCTGCTCGGCCAACAACTTCGTCTCCAACGGCAGCAGGAATGCCACCGCCGACATCCTGATGGACGGCGTGACCACCACCAACTACGAGCAGAACAGCGGCATTCGCGTGGACACCTACACGCCCTCAGTGGATGCAGTCGAGGAATTCAAGGTACAGGAAACGAATTTCAGCGCGGAATACGGGTTCAGCGGCGCCACCATCATCAATCTTGTGACGCGGTCTGGGACGAACAGCTTCCATGGCAGCGTGTACGAATTCCTGCGCCACTACAAGATGGACGCCAACAATTGGTTCAGCAATAACCAGGGAATTCCAAAGGCGCCGCTGCGGCGAAACGACTTCGGCCTCACCGTCGGCGGCCCCATCTGGAAGAACAAGACGTTCTTCTTTTTCGACTATCAAGGCACTCGGGTCACAGCACTGGCGGGTCCCACCTACTACAGCGTGCCCAGCGATGCCATGCGGAATGGTAATTTCAGCGAAGCCTGCACCAAACTCGGCGCTACCTTCGACGAAGAGGGCAATTGTTCTGATCCAAACGGACAGCTCTGGGATCCCTATTCCGGATACTACCGGGCGGACGTGGGTGGCGCCCAACGTTTGGCGCCGATTCCAAACAATAATCTCGCGACCTATACCAGCACGGTAGACGATAACCATCCCGGCAACCAGATTCTGGCCGATGATCCGGCTGCCGCGCCTTACCGCTTGCCCGTGGAAGTGGGAAACTTGATCGATCCTGTCGCGCAGAGGTTAATGCAATATTTTCCCGAACCAAATTTCGTCAACCCAAATCCCGAATCGAATATCAATCGGGTCGATGCCGGATCGACCCGGAGTCGCGACAATCGGTGGGATCTCAAGATCGATCATCGTTTCAGCGAGAAAAACCTGCTGAGCGGCAAGTATTCTCACGATTACAGCACTTCCGATTCGTTCAATTGCTTTGGAAATGCCGCCGATCCCTGCAGCATTGGGCCTAATTCGGGCGGTGCTCACTTGTTCGCCCTGAACGACACCCATACCTTCAATCCCACTACCGTGCTCACGGTTTCTTACGGTCTGTCGCGGGGTACTTATTACTATGGTGGTGTCGCCAACTCATTCCCGGACGTCTCGCCGGTCGATGCCATCGGCGAACCACAGTACATGAAGTCTTCGGGCTACAACTGGTTCCCCGCAGTGGGCATCGGAAACTACACCGCCGCACAAGGCAACGCCTACAACATCGGCGGCAATCCCTGGAGCTATGCCAGGCAAGGACAAGAAACCCATCACCTGATTGGAACCCTGAGTTGGGTCAAAGGCACCCACGAGTTCAAGTTTGGCGGAGAAGGCCGCCTGCACCGGCTTAACTACACCCAGCCCAATTACGCACCCGGCGGAGTTTTCAACTTCGATGCCACGGGAACGTCAAACTTTGACATCAACTGCGTCCAGACCGAGGACAACACCTGCGATAACTTTGGCGGCGACGGCATGGCCAGCTTCCTGATCGGCGCCCAACCCAACGACTGCTGCGGCCAGTACGAGATTCCCAATTCCGTGGCCAGTCAGAATTTCGAATTTGGCGGTTTTGTGCAGGACAACTGGAAGAAGAGCGACAAACTCACCTTGAATCTGGGCCTGCGCTATGAAGTCGTCTTGCCGCGTACCGAGCGGCGCAACGAACTCAACTACGTCGACCCGAACATACAGTCGCCCATCACATTGGACGGCCAACACCTTCTGGGTGGCGAGGTCTTTGCCAGCTCTCACGATCGCTATTCCTATGCTCCCTCATATCGGAACTTCCAACCGCGCTTGGGATTTGCGTACCGGGCGCCACACAACACGGTCATACGCGGAGGCTACGGCATTTATTTCTCGGCTTGGCGTGGCGCCGTCGCCGGAACTTCGGGCGTTGGACAGCAAGGGTTCGACCAGGTTAGCGATCTCGTTGCCTCTCACTGGGGCGATGGAGTTACTCCGGCCGCCCGCATGAGCGATCCCTATCCCGGTGGTCCCATGATGCCTCCGGGAAACAGTCTGGGCCTGTTGAATGACGTGGGTCACGGCGCTTACGGCCCAATCCGTGACATCAGCAAGAAAGTGCCGAATGAGCAGAGTTGGAGTCTGGGCATTCAGCACGAAACCAAGTGGAACATGGTCTTCGATGCCTCCTACATCGGGAAGAAGGGAACGCATCTCTATTTCGCCGATGCCGGCAATTACAGCCACTTGGGTTCCTGGGTAGAGACCGCACCCATCGAGGACCCGAATCCCGACAATCCACCGTGCGCCATTCTCACGATCACTTGTCTCAATACGTTCAGTCCCAGTCCATTCGCCGATCCGAGTCGTTCCAACGCGGCAGACCTGCTGGATCCCGGAAATCCGCTCTTCTGGGATATGACAACCGCGCAGAGAATGATGACGCACCCCCAGTTCTATGGGTTCGCCGGCGATGAACCTCCAATTGCGAACTCGATTTATCATGCCCTGCAGGTCCGGGCGGAGAAGCGCTTCTCGAACGGATTGGAGTTCCTCGCTACTTATACTTTCTCCAAGTCCATCGACAATTCTTCGCTCACCAGCACCAACAGCGGCTACCTGGGAAGTTTCTCCAGCTTGCAGAACCCCAACAACCCGAATGGAGAACGCAGTCTCTCGTCGTTCGACATTCCCCATGTCCTGCAGTTCAGCTACACCTACGAACTCCCGATCGGGCGGGGCAAGCGCATCGGAGGCAACCTGAACCCGATTCTCAACGGGATCATTGGCGGATGGCGCACCAACGGCATCTGGCGATTTAACAGCGGGCGGCCCATTCAACCGCAATTGATCGGCGACCTGTCGCATCCACTGCCCACCTACGGGGCGCAGCGTCCGAATCTGATTGGAACGCCGCATCGCAATGGTGGAAAGGATTCAACCTGGATCAACCAATACTTCACCAGTGCGGACGGCAGCGACTTTCTGGCAGCGCCGGACGCATATACGCTTGGCACCGCGCCCCGCATGCTGGGCAAGGTGCGTGATCCTGGTGCAGCCAATGCCGACATATCCATTTTTAAAGAGTTTGGATTGGGCAAGCTTCGCGAAGGGGCGCGCTTGGAGTATCGTCTCGAGACCTTCAACACCTTCAATCATCCACAGTTCTGTCCGCCCGACGTCACATTTGGCTCCGACTCGTTCGGCCAGACCTATTACACCTGCAATAGTCCGAGGGAAGTGCAGATGGCCCTGAAGCTTTACTGGTAGCCGCCCAAAATGCGGCATCAGGATTTTCTTCAGCAGGCAGGTGCCGGAGGGCTCAGAGCGAGGCCGCACTTCGCCGGCAGTTCGAGAGCGACACTCATTCCCCGGGGAAATATCGAAGCCATACGGTGCGAGTCGTGGCATGGTATAACGCCTACGATGTCATGCCGGGCGACAAATTGTTTCTGAATCCGGAGGATCGCGTCGCGATATGGTGAAACCGTTGCGCATCGCCTTTGTGGAATGGCCCGAAGACCTGTCAACGGGTCATCCGCAGTGGAGTCAGTTGAGAACCTCCATCACCGCCGCGCGTCCGGACATCCTGATCACCAATGAACTGCCATTCGGTCCTTGGCTCGCAGAGACCGCCGTCTTCTCTGCGGACGAGGCGCGCCTCAGCCTTCGCGCACACGAGAAAGGACTTGAAGGACTGATCGATCTTGATCTTCCCGCCATCATCTCGTCGCGGCCTGTGTGGAACGGACAACGCCTCGCAAATGAGGCATTCGTGCTGGAAAAGCGAGCAGTCCGTCCTGTGCACAGAAAGCAGTATTTCCCCAACGAGCCCGGATGGTGTGAAAGCGAATGGTATTCCGGCGATGATTCAGGCTTTACCGCGGCCGAAGCACTGGGAATAAAGATCGGTGTGCTTTTGTGTACGGATGCCATGTTCAACGAGCGTGCACGTGCCTACGGCAAGCAAGGGGCCTCGCTCATCGTCATACCTCGCGCTTCGGGCGTTGAGATCGAGTCGTGGAAAATCGCTGGCGCTATGGCATCGCTTGTTTCAGGCGCCTACGTTGTCAGTTCGAACCGCGTCGGCCGGGGCAAAGGTGGTACCCAGTTTGGCGGAGGCGGCTACGCCTATGCCCCACATGGACGGTTGCTCGCGGTAACAGACTCGACTCATCCCATGCAGATCCTGGAACTTGATCCCCATATAGCTGCGCTCGCGCAACGCGAATATCCCTGCTATGTTCCTGATCTCGAATGAGAGAAGAATTGCTATCGATCCGGATGATCGAATCCGGCTGGCTTCCGCTATGGTGATCCACTTTTCATTGCGTTCAATGTGCTCGCGTTGACTTGCCAACGCATGCCTCCTAACATGGGCAACGCTGAATTCCCGCGCCCATTGTGATCGGCAAAACCATCTCGCACTACACCATCCTCGAGAAACTTGGAGAAGGTGGGATGGGTGTGGTTTACAAGGCCCGTGACACCCGTCTCGATCGATTTGTCGCCATAAAAGTGCTGCCTGCGGAGAAGCTCGCCGGCCCCGAGCGTAGGCAGCGCTTCGTGCAGGAAGCGAAGGCGGCTTCCTCGCTGAACCATCCCAACATCATCACCATCTATGACATCGGCCAAGCCGAGGGTGTTGACTTCATTGCGATGGAGTGCGTCCCCGGCAAGACCCTCGAACAGCTGATTCCCCGGCGCGGGATGCGGCTGAATGAAGCTCTAAAGTGCGCCGTCCAGATTGCCGATGCGCTCGCGCGGGCGCACTCCGCCGGCATCGTCCACCGCGACCTCAAGCCCGGAAACATCATGGTGAACGAGCACGGGCTGGTGAAAGTTCTCGACTTCGGCCTGGCGAAACTGACCGAACCGGCTCCCACTGGCGAAGACGACGCCACGCGCACCCTGCGGCCCACGACCGAAGAGGGCAAGATCGTCGGCACCGTTGCTTACATGTCCCCCGAGCAAGCCGAGGGCAAGAAGGTCGATGCCCGTTCGGACATCTTTAGTTTTGGATCGGTGTTGTACGAGATGGTTACAGGAGGACCAGCGTTCCACGGCGACACCAGAGCTTCGACGTTAGCGGCCATTCTGAAGGACAATCCCCGGCCAGTCAGCCAAGTGGTGGACGGCCTTCCCAGAGAAGTGGAGCGACTTATCTCCCGTTGTCTGCGGAAGGAGGTCGATCAGCGCTCTCAGCATATGGACGACGTGAAGATCGCGCTGCAAGAACTGAAAGAGGAGTCCGATTCCGGGGTGCTCGGCACCGCTGCTGTATCCATACCGAAGCCTCGTAGTCGCCTCACCTGGGCCCTGAGCGTAGTCACAGCACTGGTTCTTGCGACGGTTGCAGTCTGGCTAGTTCGATCGAAAAAGGAGGTGCCAGAGACGCAGTTGGTGGCAGTTCCCCTGACCAGCTATCCGGGCAACGAAGATGGACCGTCGTTCTCCCCGGACGGAACGCAAGTGGCATTTGCGTGGAATGGAGAAAAGCAGGACAACTGGGATATCTACGTTAAGCAAATCGGCGTGGAGCCGCCTTATCGCTTAACCAGTGATCCGGCGATGGATTACAGCCCTGCCTGGTCCCCGGATGGGCGTCTGATCGCCTTCTTGCGAGATCTGCCGCCTGGCAAGACTGCGATCATGCTCATACCGCAGCGCGGCGGATCCGAACGGATTCTGGCGGAGTTCAACGGATCCCTGCGGGCTCTACCCTACGATCAATGGTTATCTTGGACTCCAGACTCCAAGTGGCTCGTCGGTCCAACATCCATAACCGGACACGGTCAGAGCTTGAGCTTGTACTCGACCGAAACAGGAGAACGGCATCCGGTGACTAACCCTCCGGCGGAAGAAGTCGGCGACACTGCTCCGGCAGTCTCCCCGGATGGCCGGACTCTCGTTTTCTCAAGGGTGTCCCCTGATTTCTACAACGTAACTCTCTGGCACCTCCGTTTGGGAGAAGGTTACAAACCGATCGGGAAAGAGGAACAGATTCAAACCGGCAACATGACGAATATTGGCGCAGCTTGGTTGCCGGATGGAAGTGAATTCGTCTTCGGCTCCGGAACAGTGTCCAGCTTTGGGCTTTGGCGGATGGCGGCATCCAACGCCGCCAATCCCAGGAGAATCAACCTTGACGCGAGCAACGCCTCTTGGCCGGCCATTTCCCGGCTGGGAAACCGTCTGGCTTTAGCAACCCAACAGAACGACCTGAATATCTGGCGCGTCGACTTGAAGGGGTGGGGCCAAAACCCAGGTCTGCCTTCTCGATTGATTGCCTCCACCCAGGAGGAGATGTATCCGTCCTATTCACCAGACGGTCGGAGGATCGCCTTTATGTCACGGCGATCAGGAACGGACGAAATCTGGATCTGCGACAGCGCCGGATCCGGGACCCAGCAGTTAACTTCGTTTAGCGGGGCAGCGATCTACGGCCCGAGTTGGTCTCCGGACGCCCAGAGAGTCGCTCTTACGGTTGCTGCGAAAGGAATGAAAGAAGACATCTATGTTATCAGCGCGAGCGGGGGTGTTCCCCGGCGCATGACGACAGATCCGGCGGAAGATAAGTGGCCTTATTGGTCGCATGATGGAAAGTGGATTTACTTCAGTTCTACCCGCAGTGGTCGGGAGGAGATCTGGAGGATGCCTGCCGGCGGTGGTGACGCGGTTCAGATCACACGGAATTCCGGCGACATGCCGCAAGAGTCACCGGACGGTAAATCTCTCTATTACATGAAGGGGTGGCCGGACGCCGTGAGCGTCTGGAGATCCCAGGTTGACGGAAGTCAAGAAACCAAGGTTCTCGATTCTGTGCATAGCGAAGGCCAATGGGTTGTGGGGAAGGAGGGGATTTACTTCTTCAGAACTCCCGACAAAATGGGACACAGTGACATCTGCTTCTACGATTTCGCGAGCGGCCAGATCAGGAAAGTCCTGACCATTCAGCGCCCAGTGAATACCCATATCGCGCTGTCTCCCGACGGTCGAACGCTTCTCTACCCGCAGTCTGATGAATCTGGCAGCACCCTCATGCTGGTCGAAAATTTCCGGTAGGTACGGATTAGATCGGTAGTCCGAAACGATTGCCTACGGATTGGTCTGCATAAACACACCTGTCATTTCGGCGTTTGCAGACGATGCTTGTGGCGAGTCGTTATTAGTGGGGTTTGAGTAAATCTTTGTGGCAGCCGGACCTGTAAGTTGAGGCGTTTGCGCGGCGTCTGAGCCGCGCGCCGAAATCCCGAGCCGGAGCGAGGGACCTGAACGAGAAGTCGTGTGGCAGCCGGACCTGTGAGCCGAATTGTCCAGGTTCCGTTGCAACCACGCAACTTATTGAATGGACGAAGCAGTCAGTTGTCAACAATGTCAGCCTTGGCAGTTTTGGCAGGGTTTGCGTCACACCGGTGTCACAACTGCGGTTACGGTTTGATCGGAAAAGGAGGGCCCGATTACTTTCCGGTTTGCCCGTCGTCCGACCGCAATCGAAAGCTCGAGCAACTGGAAGACCTGAGTGGTGTATATTCCTCAGGACTACAAGCATTCGTCTCGGTTTCCCTTGACCTATGAGGGCAGCAGGCCACAAAGAAGACAAAGCGGCGTCAGGAATGCAGCGCATCAAGGTAGCTGTCGTCCAAGCAGCCCCGGTCGTGTTCAATCGTAAGCATACCCTGGAGAAAGTCCACGCACTTGCGCGCGAGGCAGCCAGTCAGGGCGCTCAGTTGGTGCTTTTTCCCGAGGCGTTTATCTCTGCCTATCCGCGAGGACTCGACTTCGGCGCAGTGGTTGGCTCGCGGTCAGAGAAAGGCCGCGAAGACTTCCGTCGATATTGGGAGAGCAGCGTGGACGTACCTGGTCCCGCAGTCGATGAGCTTGGCCGGACCGCGCGAAACAATGGCATCTACCTTGTCATCGGCGTGGTCGAACGGGACGGCGGCACTCTCTACTGCTCGGTGTTGTTCTTTGCTCCCAACGGCAGCCTTCTGGGCATGCACCGGAAGATCATGCCAACTGGGTCGGAGCGTCTGGTATGGGGTTTCGGCGACGGGTCCACGCTTCCGGTATTCGACACACCCCTCGGGAAGGTAGGCGCAGTGATCTGCTGGGAGAACTACCTACCCTTAATGAGAGCGGCGATGTACGCGAAGGGCATCGAGATTTATTGTGCGCCCACGGCCGACTGCCGGGATTCCTGGACTGCTTCGGTGCGCCATATCGCGGTAGAAGGACGCTGCTTTGTGCTCTCCTGCAACCAGTTCAACCGGCGTCGTGATTTTCCGGCTGATTACGATTCCGTTTATGGCTCCGACCCCGAAGCTGTGGTGACGCGCGGTGGCAGCTGCATCGTTGATCCGTTTGGGAATTTTCTTGCCGGGCCAAATTTTGAAGACGAAGTAATTCTGACCGCCGAGATCGATCGCGGACAGATCGTCCGCGGCAAGTATGATCTCGACGTGGTAGGCCACTACGCGCGACCAGACATCTTCCGGCTGCATGTGGACGAGCGGCCGAAGCGTCCTGTAACTACGCACTGCGGCGACACGGCGAGCGAAACAAAACCGTCAGGTCAAATCAGCCGCCGCGCCCGCTCCAAGTGACGGCAAATGAGCTTGGCACTTACTGCAATCTGGCCGCAACCGCTCGACCCGCTTCACTCCACGGGACTCTCCGCACTGGTGGCGGCGCTTCCTCTAATCCTCATTCTGGTTTTGATGGGGGGTCTTCGCAAGAGCGGTCTGTTTGCCTCGGCGTTTGGTCTGTGCGCGGCTGGTTTGCTCGCAATGCTCGTCTGGCGTATGCCGCTCACTCTTCTCTTGTGGAGCACCGCCTATGGGTTCGTCTATGCACTCTGGCCGGTTCTGTGGTTCGTCTTCAGTGGTCTCTGGCTCTACAACCTCACGCAAGACACGGGCAAGTTTGACTTGCTTCGCCAGTGGATGGAAGAGAACGCCTCGGGAGACGCCTGCATTCAGGCAATATTGGTGGCATTCTGCTTCGGAGCGCTTCTAGAAGGCAGCGCGGGCTTCGGAGCGCCCGTCGCCGTGACCGCCTGTCTGTTGGTTGGTCTCGGCTTTGAACCACGCCGAGCGGTCATTGTCGCGCTGATTGCCAACACGGCCCCTGTAGCCTTCGGTGGGTTAGGGATTCCCATTGTTGCGCTGTCCGGAGTTACTGGCCTCGACCTGTCGCAGCTCTCTGCTATGGTGGGGAGACAAGTCCCGTTTCTTTCCCTCATTCTTCCGGCTTACCTCGTCTGGGTGGTTGCAGGGGGAAAAGGCCTGAGACGAACGTGGCCGGCAGCGCTGGTCGCCGGCGTTACCTTTGCCCTCGCTCAGTTCCTGGTGTCAAACCTTTGGGGGCCGTACGCAGCAGACGTGGTAGCAGCCTCGGCTTCGATCGCTGTGTCAGTAGCCTTTCTTCGTGTGTGGACTCCAGGTGGTGCAGACCGACGTGCGGAGCGAAGATCGTTGGGCGATCGAGCTCAGTTATCAGTCGCTGCGCTCGATCCGAGGCCTAGCTTACTCTCCTCAAGGCAGGCTTTCGCGGCTTGGCTGCCGTGGGTCATGCTCTCGTCGGTGATGATTTTGTGGTCGTACCTCAAGCTCTTGCAGAAGGGCCAGGTCGCGATTCCAATCCCCAGCCTGCACAACGGCGTTCTTATTACTCTCTACCAAAAACCCTACTCGGCTCTTTACTCCTTTCAGCCTCTTGGGGCAGGGACCGCTGTCCTTGTCGCGACCGGGCTGACCGCGCTGTGCTTTGGGGCAGGGGGCCGGGTTTTCTTGAGGGCCGGATCGAAAACGCTCCGTCAGTTGCGAGTTCCGGGCCTGACCGTGATCGTGATTGTCGGCTTGGCTTACCTCTACAACTACTCGGGAATGGCGTACACGCTAGGGGCGGCTGCGGCTCGGGTCGGCCCAGTCTTTCCCTTGGTGAGCAGCTATCTGGGTTGGGTAGCTTGTTTCCTCAGCGGCAGTGATACTGCCAGCAACGTCCTCTTCGGCAATCTGCAAGCTGCAGCGGCGCACCAGCTTCATCTCAGCCCGGTGCTGCTGGCGGCCACCAATTCTTCCGGAGCCGTCACCGGGAAAATGATCTCCCCTCAGAACATCGCGATCGGAGTCACGACAGTCGGTCTGATCGGACAGGAAGGTAAAATCCTGCGCACGACCTTTTGGCACAGCATCCTCCTTGCCGCAATGCTCGGCCTTGTCGCTCTTGCTCAAGCATACTGGGTGCCGGGGATGGTCCTCCAACACCAGGGCAACGTCCCTTTCCATTGAGCTGGCGCCCCGCGGCAGCGCACTCTCAAGGGGGATGTTGTTGTGTTAATCGGTTCTGGGTTTGTAGTCAGCTACTCAGAAGATGTCCGCTCAGTATTCGCCGCGCTTCTTGTGCAAGGTCTCAGCATCGACGATTGCCAGCTTCCGCACAGATGCAAACGACGGACGATCACCATTTCCCGCCGTGTGATTCGAGTGCGTCGCACCGGCGTCACAATCGCATGCAGATTGATGTAAGTTACTGAAAAAAACTGTGGCAGCCGGACCTGTAAGCCGAATTCTGTCCGCGGGATTGCTCTCGCGGGACGGCCATTCCTCTGGGCCGCACATCGCTGCGCGGCTCTAGCGACCTACCCGGAGGTTTGACGCACCGAGCCGGCACGTGCCCCGTTCTTCTGGGGCTTCCTCCCTATTTGGTCTTGCTCCGTGTGGGGTTTGCCCTGCCCGCCCGATTACTCGCGCGGCGGTGCGCTCTTACCGCACCTTTTCACCCTTACCCCACCTTGCGGCGCGGCGGTATGTTTTCTGTGGCACTTTCCGTCGACTGGCCTTGAAACCAGCCTCCCGGACGTTATCCGGCACACTGCTCTGCGGAGTTCGGACTTTCCTCTGCCTCACGGCAGCGGCCGTCCGATCCGGCTGCCAACTGTTTTATTATATTCGACTTGGGACGCCGCGCAGCAGCCCTGTCGGACGCCCTCGTCAGATCAGGGAACAACCGGATGTTCTGACACGTTTAGTACTTAAGGAGGCGCCGGTCCGCCTTCAGGAGTCTGCATCCGCGAGCGGCGGCAGCCGCCGAGAGTTATCGGATGGCTCTGCTAAACTCTAGTCTGAAGTCCGAGAGGCATCCTACGCATGCCACGCGCTGAAAACCTGCGCCACGGAGCAATGAACACCAGCGAAGGCCTCCGTATCGCCCTGCAATCCCTGTGGGCGAACAAGTTGCGGTCCTTCCTCACCATGTTGGGGGTGGTCATCGCGGTGGCAGCGGTCATTGCCGTGGTGACCTTCACCAGTGGCCTCGATCGCTACGTCGCGGAGCGCGTCTTCCGCTTGGGCACCGACGTCTTTATTGTCAGCAAAATTTCTCCCGTCATCACCAACATTGACCAGTTCCTCGAAGGTGAGAAGCGCAAGGATCTCACCATGGAGGACTACGAAGCGGTTCGCGATGCCTGCGACCGGTGCTCGGTCGTGGCTGCCTCCGTGTTGAATCCGTCCGGCCATATTCGCTACGCCGAGCATTCGATCAACGACAGCTGGATCCGAGGCATGACCCCCACCATGGCCACGGTGCTCGACCTCAATCTATCCGCCGGCCGTATGCTCAACGAGAATGACGAAGAGAACCGCTCCGCTGTGGCAGTGATCGGTACCGATGTCGTCGACAACCTCTTCCCCGGTCAGGATCCCCTGGGCAAGGAACTGCGTGTCGACGGCCAGATTTATCGTGTCATCGGCGTTGGCGAAAAACAGGGCAAGACCCTCGGTCAGAGTCTGGACAACTATGTGGCCATTCCCATTTCCACATATTTGAAGCAATACGGTTCCCATACCAGCATCCGCATTTCAGGCAAGGCCCACGGCGTCGGCAACCAGCTCAACGCCGCCATTGACGAGGTGCGGGTCGTATTGCGCGCCCGCCGCCACGACGCCCCGGGCAAACCGGACAGCTTCGTCGCCGAGACGAACGACAACTTCTTGAGCCTGTGGAAGGACCTCACCCAGACCCTATTCATCACCATCACGGCCATCGCCGCCATTGCCCTGGTAGTCGGCGGCATCGTGATCATGAACATCATGCTGGTTGCCGTCACCGAACGCACCCGCGAGATCGGTATTCGAAAAGCGATGGGAGCCCGCCGTCAGGACGTTCTCATGCAGTTTCTCATCGAGTCCGCTACCGTGGCGTTGTTGGGCGGCCTCTTGGGAATCATTTTCGGCATTGTCTTTGCCAAGAGCATTACCGCCTTGATCGGCATGCCCTCGGCGGTGCGGTTGTGGGCCGTCTTCGCGGCCCTGATTGTGGCGACGAGCGTGGGACTGTTTTTCGGCGTGTATCCGGCAAAGCGTGCCGCGAAACTGGATCCCATCGCCGCGTTGAGGTTTGAACTGTAGCGCAGCGTCGTTGGCTGTTCGCTATTCGCTGTTCGCAACCCTGGCCAAAAGCGAATAGCGAACGACCAACAGCGAGCAGGAAGGTTTTGCTCATGGCTCGTAGCTCGAAGCTGAATTTATGATGCAGCGAAGCGATTACGGCGAAGTCGTCCGGATGGCGCTGGACACCATCCGCAACAACAAGCTACGCTCCGCCCTTACTGTCCTCGGAATTGTAATTGGCGTGGCCGTGGTCATCGCCATCTCTTCGGTCGTGCGCGGCCTTAACGAGAGCGTCAGCCAGTCAATCAGCAGTCTCGGTTCCGACCTGGTCTTTGCGTTCCACATCCAGCCCTTTCAACTCGGCCGCCCGACGGAAGAAATGCGTACCCGCAAAGAGTTGACCCTGGAAGACTGCCTGGCGATGAAAGACCTGCCCCACGTCAAGGCGGTCACTACCGGACTGCGCTACCAGCGGCCGGAATTCGGCACCGGTACCTACACCGTGAAGTACGGCGACCGCCGGGCTAAGAACACTATGCTCGAGGGCGACACCGGCGAATGGAAAAAAGTCTTCGACCTCGAATTGTCGGGGGGACGCTGGTACAACGAACTCGATGACGAGCGCCATGCTCCCGTGATCGTCCTCGGCTACGACACGGCCCAGGAACTATTCCCCAACGGCGATGCTCTGGGCAAAGAAATCAACATCGACGGTCAGCTCTTCACCGTCATCGGAGTTGCCGAAAAACGCAAGAGCGCTTTCGCCGGAGGCAACAACCCGGAAGACAACATCGTGATCTTCCCGCTAAATACCTTCCGCAAGTTGCACCCGGAGCTCAAGCAATACTGGATCAGCGTCAAGGCCACGTCGCACGACGACATGCCGAAAGCTATGGACGAGATGCGCGAGCTCCTGCGCCGCCGTCGCCGGCTCAGGCCCGACCAGCCCGACAACTTCGCCATCTTCACGCAGGAGTCGTTTACTGATTTCTGGAACCAGATCACCGGCGCCGTATTCGTCTTCATGTTCGCAGTCTCGAGTGTCGGCCTGATCGTGGGCGGCGTCGGCGTGATGAACATCATGCTGGTATCGGTCACCGAACGCACCCGCGAAATTGGCGTACGTAAAGCGATCGGTGCGCGCAAGGGCGATATCCTCATGCAGTTCACGCTGGAAGCTATCACCCTGACGGCCGTGGGCGGGATTATCGGCATCGTGCTCGGCGCCGCCATCACCTGGGTGATCCCGGCCATCTGGAGTTCAATGCCCGCGCGCATGTCGATCTTCTGGACCCTCTTCGGCTTCGGCGCGGCCGCGGCGGAGGGCTTGTTGTTCGGTATCTATCCGGCATGGAAAGCCGCCAATCTCGACCCGATCGAGTCGCTGCGTTACGAATAAGTAGCGTCAGGCGCCTGCCAGCCACGTGTGGGGACGTTCCTGTCCGCTGGCGGGCGAAGCGGGGCCGAACGGTGACGAGCTCACGCAATGACTGATATGCATCTCAACGCACGATCCATTCTCGAAGTGATCTGCACGATCGGAACACTCTCGAGTCTGGGTTTCTACGTCCTCTCCGCGTGCGGCATAGCCAATTTTCTGAGCGCGAAGATCAGGCCTGTGGCTTCGGTTGGCAATCCACTTCTCCCGCCCGTCTCCATTCTCAAGCCGCTCAAAGGCATTGATCCCCACATCTGGGATTCTTTCTGCAGCCACAGTGAGCAGAACTATCCCGAGTTCGAATTGATTTTCGGAGTCGGCGACCCCCAGGACCCCGCCATTCCATACGTGCGCAAGCTGCAGCAACAATATCCTCAGCGTCGAATCGAACTCGTCGTCTGCCCGAGCGACCTGGGCACCAATCGCAAGCTCAGCACCCTGGCGCAGATGTTACCCGCGGCCCGCTATGAAGTGTTGCTGGTAAACGACAGTGATATTCGCGTGGACCGTGACTATCTGCGGCGCGTGACAGCGCCATTGGCAGATCCTAGCGTTGGAATGGTCACGTGCCTTTACCGCGGAGTCGCCGCTGAAACCCTGGGCTCGCGTCTCGAAGCTCTCGGCATCAGCGCCGACTTCGTTCCCGGAGTCCTCAGCGCGCGCCTGATCGAGAACGGGCTCCATTTCGGTCTAGGCTCCACACTCGTATTTCGCCGCCCCGACTTGCAGGCCATCGGCGGGTTCGAAGCCATTCTGAATCATCTCGCCGACGATTACGAGCTCGGGAAGCGGATCGCAGATCTTGGAAAACGCGTCGAACTGAGCAAAGTGGTCGTCGACACCTACTTGCCCGCTTACTCGTTGCGGCAGTTTCTCGATCACCAGTTGCGCTGGGCGCGCAGTGTGCGCGGAGCGCGCAGCTGGGGATACCTCGGCTTGCTTCTGACCTATGGCCTTCCCTGGGCGATGATCACCTTGCTTGTCGCGCGCGGAGCTTCCTGGGCGTGGTGGCTCTTGAGCGCAACCGTCGCGGCGCGCCTGGCCGCTGGACTGAGTTCGGCCCTGTCCGTCCTCAATGATCGGCAGTCCCTGCGCGACCTGTACCTCTTACCGCTGCGTGATTTCCTGGCTCCGGTCGTGTGGGCTTTTGGTCTGGTTGGAAATCGAATCTCGTGGCGCGGAGAAGTTTTCTACCTTGCAAACGGCCAACTGGTGCGACCTGACGAAGCCGAGCTACAACGCGAGTTGCCCCATTTACCCCGGCCCTGAAGCGACGAACGGTTGATTGGTGAAGATGATCTTGCCGCCACGCCGCGCCAGTTCATAGTAGGTCAGACCGATCAGCTCCTTGGGACTGTCCTCCTCCGCCCACAGAAATACGCGCTGTGGCCCCCTCCAGAGAACATTGAATGTGTCCTGCGTCTCGAAAACTCGCGGCGCATCCGGAAACTGCGATCCATACCACATGTTGCCCGCCGGCGGACGCAGGCTGCGCAACGGAATCCCGGTATAGAAATTCAGCGACGAGGCGTTTTCGTATTTGCCAATCACTACGATCACATCTCCCGGCTTGTGAACTCTCTCGATCGCCAGCGCCAGGTCCTTGGAAGAGAGAATCGGGGAAAACAACGTGAATGCGGAATGCACGCTGGCCAGTACCACGATCATCATCCCCGCCAAAACTACATTCCCTGCCCCCGCGCGCCCGCCGCGACGCAGAAGCCAGTTCGCCAAAGCTCCGAGCAGGAGCGCGAAGGAAAACGCCACGAGTGGACCGCGAAACGCTCCCATCGCCTGCGGCGTCAGATCGAGAAAGTGTCCGAACGAAAGAGCGTATTCCTCAGGATGTTTCTTCAATAGGTCGGAGAGGTCAGTACCCGGCGGCGGAACTTTCGACAACGACAGTACAACTAGACCAACCGCGGCCAGCATAGCGCCCACGACGACCAGCGCCACAGAGGACCATCTCCCGGTCCGTCGCTCCGCACTCGCCGTCGCCGACATCCTCTCGCGCGCGAGCCATCCTCCAATCAGCAACGCCATCCCCGGAATCGCCGGAATTGTGTAGTATTCCTGCCGCGTCGAGAAACTGAAGAAACCCACAATCACCAGGCTCCACAAGATGAACAGCAGGTTGGCTCTTTGACGGCGTGTCATCTGCGACCGGAATTCACGCCAGCGCCGCGGAACTTCCATCAGTCCCTGTGGGACGAAAACGCTCCATGGAATCAGCCACACGACCAGCAACGCCCAGAAGAGCAGCAGGGGAACCGTATCGTAGTCGCGCGGCACACGCTTGTTCAGAAAGCGCAGAATGTGCTCGTTGACGAAATAAAACCAGAGAAACCCGCGCACATTCCCCTGCGCTGGATTTCGCAGCGCAGCCAGAATGTGCCATGGCGCCGCGATCACCAGAAACACGATTGAACTCGACAACAGCCGAAGCTTGAGCAGGTGCTTCACATTCCCAGTCAACAGCAAGTAGAGACCAATCGCGCCCGCCGGAAATACCAGCCCGATTAGCCCCTTGGTCAGTACGTTGAACGCGCAGACTGCAGCCAGTCCCCAGCAAATCCAACGCGACGGTGGAGACTGTTCCAGCGATACGAGAAACAGCCAGAAGGTCAGCGTGAGCCAAAGCCCGACGGGCACATCGGGAATCATGAAGCGCGTAAACAAGTAAGGGCCCAGAGCTGTGGCCAGCACCAGGCCGGAATCAAATCCTCCATCCGGCCCAAACGCCCAGCGGCCCAGTCCGTACGTCGCCAGGATCATGGCCAGTACGCCCAGCATAAGAGGCAGCCGTGTGCTCCACTCGCTGACGCCGAACAGCGTGTAACTGGTAGCAATACCCCAGTACATGAGCGGCGCTTTTTCCAGATAGCGCACCCCGTTGGCATAGAGCGTGACCCAGTCATGACGCTGCACCATCTCGCGCGCTGCCTCGGCGTGCACGGTGTCAGCGTCGTCGAGCAGCGCAGGCGTGGACAGTCCGACCACGTATACAACCAACCACAACCCGCAAAGAATAAGTACGGCGACGCGCCAGTCGGAAAGCCGACTCGTTGGACGGCTGTAGGGCGCGATTTTCGGCGATTGCTCGCCTTCAGGGGAATTCATCGTGAGAAGGCTCATTATAACGGCAGCTCGCGCCGCGTCCGGCTAAGGCTGGGTCCGGCGATGGGGCTACGAATGCACACGTCAATCAACCTCCATCAGTCCGCCGCGACTCCGCGCGCGGCGCCTGCGCCTGCAACCTCGCGATAGATTTGCAGAATGCGCTCCACCGAATTGGTCCAGGAGAATTTCTGCGCCTGCGCGTAACCACGCTCCTTCATGCGCCCGCGAAGCGCCGGATCGAGAAGCGCTTTCTGCATCGCGCGCTGGATCTCAAATACGTTTTCCGGATTCACCAGCAGAGCTGCATTGCCCGCAACCTCCGGCAAACTCGAGGTGTTCGAAGTCACGACCGGCGTTCCGTGCGCCATCGCTTCGAGCGGGGGCAGTCCGAAACCTTCATAGAGAGACGGGAACACGAACAGCATGGCCACGTCGTAGAAGATACGTAGCACTTCGATAGGCACAAATCCGAGGAAGCGCACGTCGTTCTGCACGCCGCTGCGCACGACCGTGCGACGCAAGTCGGGATGTCCGGAGAGATCGTCTCCAATGATGATCAGCTTCAGGTCGCGCAGCTGGTTCTCTTTCTCCAGTTCCGTTCGCAGCGCGGAGAAGGCTTCGATGGTACGCACCACGTTCTTGTGCGGGCGAATCGCACCCGCATACAGGACGAACGGGTAGTTCACCTGGTAGCGTTCGGAGATGAGTTGCCGGTCAGAGTCGGTGGCGTGACCGTGCAGAAAACGTTCGTCGATGGCGTTATAGACCACCTCGATGCGGGCATCGGGAATGTCCATAATCTTCTCGATCTCGCTCTTCGTGAATTGCGACACGGCGACAACGCGAGCCGCTTTGCGCAGGGCTCTTCGCGTCAACTGCAGGTGCATTCTGCGGCGCAGGTTCGACCGGTCCCGCGCGCCGTACATATGTTCGAGCAGATCGTGCACCGTTACGACACAGGGACAGGGCAGGCCGCGCGGAATCCAGAACAGGTGCGGAATGTGGGCGACGTCGCATCGCAGCCGCTTCACGATGGCGCGAAACTCCAGGCTTCCCTTCAGCGTATTTTCACGATCGGCGAGCGGAACGGCGTGAAAGTTTGCCGGCAACGGTCCGCACTCGGCAACTTTCTCCAGCGAGCCAATCAGAAAATACTTGCTCTCGCGATCGAGACGGGCAAGCGTCTTGACCACGTTGCGGATGTAGGTGCCGACGCCGAATTCCGTCATGCGACGGATGTCGATGGCAACTTTCACGACTTGAATTTAAACACAGCGAACGCAGACGGACACAACGATTTCCCAAAGAGCGGAGGCAAAGCGAGACCTAACGGTGACGAAGGCGCAACGTTTCCCAGCTTCCGTCCGACGCCCATCCTCCGTCAACCGAGAGCGTGTGACCATTCACGAAGCCGCTCAAGACCGGATCGGCAAGAAACGCGGCCGCCTGAGCAATATCGTCGGGCGTCGCAAATCGAGCCATGGGCACGCGGTTCGTGATGTCGTTGTCGGAATAAAGCCCGGCACCCTGCGCGGAGTCGTCCATCGGTGTCTTCACCCAGCCGGGACAGACCGCGTTGCAGCGGACGCCGCGTCCTCCCCATTCTGCCGCCAGCGTGCGAGTCAGGCCGATTAGGCCGTGCTTGGACGCGTTGTAGGCGGCGCGATCCGCGACTCCAAGCAGGCCCGCGACCGACGCGATATTGATGATGCTGCCGGAACCTTGCTTCAGCATGATGCGCCCGAACGTGCGGCAGCAGAGAAACGGACCGAGTAGATTGACGTTCATCACGCGCTGCCATTCCGCGGCGGTGATGTCTTCGGCGGGAGTGATAGAGCTTACTCCGGCGTTGTTCACGAGCACGTCGATACGGCCATATTTGGCCATTACTGCATCGGCCATGCGAGTGACTGCTGCCTCGTCCGAAACGCTGCCCAACGCTTCGATGACGTCCGCATTGGCGGCTCGCACCTTGGCAGCGGTGTCGGATGGAGAACGCAGATCGTTGAGCACAAGCCCAAAGCCGTGCTGGGCGAGGACTTCGGCGGTGCGCTGTCCGATCCCTTGTGCGGCGCCGGTGACGAGGGCAACTTTCATCGTTGATCAGACAGCCTGTCAGAGATTGTTCACCACAGAGACACAGAGACACAGAGCAAGAGGCAAAGAGAAGTTTTTCCAAGTATTTCTCTGTGACTCTGTGTCTCTGTGGTGAATTCGGGGCTATGCCCGCACTTCCGCTTGTGCCTTCGCCCGCCGTTCCGCATAGAGCGGAAACTCTTCCGCGAGCTCCAGCACCTGCTTGCGAATTTTCGACAACACGACGGCGTCGCTCCGATGATGAAGGGCCTCGGCAATCCAGTGACCGATCTGCTGCATTTCCGGCTCTTTCATGCCGCGCGTGGTCATCGCTGGAGAACCAATGCGGATACCGCTCGGCTTCATCGGCGGGTTGGTGTCGAACGGAATCGCGTTTTTGTTGACCGTAATCGCAGCGTCGCCCAAAGCCTTTTCCGCTTCGCTGCCCAGCATGCCTTTCGAGAAGACGTCGACCAACATGAGGTGCGTATCGGTTCCGCCGGAGATGATGCGGAAGCCTTCGGCGGCGAGCGTCTCGGCCAGCACTTTGGCGTTAGCGACAATCTGCCGCGCATAGTCGCGGAAACTGGGCTGCATCGCTTCGAGGAAACACACCGCTTTGGCGGCTACGATGTGGACCAGCGGGCCTCCTTGCATGCCAGGGAAAACTGTCTTGTCGATCGGCGCTCCAAATTCCTGCTTGCTCAGAATCATTCCCGAGCGCGGCCCGCGCAGCGTCTTGTGCGTGGTCGAGGTGACGATGTGGGCGTGCGGCACCGGCGATGGATGCGCGCCGCCGGCGACGAGTCCGGAGAAGTGAGCCATGTCGACGAGGTAGAGCGCGCCGATCTTGTCGGCGATCTGGCGCATGCGGGCGAAGTCAATGATGCGCGGATACGCGCTTCCGCCACCGATGATCAGCTTCGGCCGCTCGCGCTCGGCGATTCTTTCCAGTTCGTCGTAGTCGATGGTCTCGGTTTCTTTCGTGACTCCGTAAGGAATGACCTTGTAGGTCTTACCGGAAAAATTGAGGTGGTGGCCGTGGGTGAGGTGCCCTCCGTGGGCCAGGTTCAGGCCAAGGATGGTGTCGCCGGGCTGGAGCACGGCGGCGTAGGCGGCCTGGTTGGCCTGCGATCCAGAGTGCGGCTGCACGTTGGCATACTCGGCGCCAAAGAGTTCCTTGGCGCGGTCGCGGGCGAGGTTCTCGACGACGTCGGTGAACTCGCATCCGCCGTAGTAGCGCTTGGCCGGATAGCCTTCCGCATACTTGTTGGTGAAGACCGAACCGGCGGCTTCGAGCACGGCCTCGCTGACGAAATTTTCCGAAGCGATCAGTTCCAGGCCTTCGTGCTGGCGGCGGGCCTCGTTATCAATAGCGGCGGCGATCTGGGGATCGACTTCGTAGAGCGGGCGGGACATGGATGAGGTTTTCATAGGACCCGGCTATTTTACTCTGGCCGAGTTGATGAAGTTTTTCCATCTCGTCCCGCGGGGCCGACGCGGTTCCTCTTGCGGTCCATTTGCTATTTGGTACCGGGGTACCCCTCCCCTCCCCCCTCCCCCTTCGTGATGCAAAATCTTGGAAACAAAGAAGTTGCGAGCCCCTCTCCTGCGTAAAATCTTGAGCCCGAGGGGCTTATCGCAAAATATTCCAGCGCAAGGACTTAGCGGATCGGTGCAGGGCAGCATCCAGAGCTCCAATTGTCAATGAGCTATTGACTTAACTAAACAATTATCTTTGTGAACGTAGACATTGTCAAGCAAGAAGAACATGGGCCGCTTGCGAATGCCAGGAACCGGATCCAGCGCAGGCAGAGCAACCTTGCATGTCGATGGGTGGGAGGCAGACGTCAACCTCAGTCTCCCTGTAACTCATTCTCAATCCGAGAAATACTCCGGGGGACAAACAATCCACACGCGGGGAATCTGCCGGCCATTGACGCTAACTTGCAGAGCAGACTAGGGTGCCGCTCACAGAACGCCTTTTCACAAGGCGGGGCGGGTTCGGGTGCAAACGCAGGCTCACTGCAGTTGGCCTTTCCCTGTGCCCTGAGACAAAAGGATCAATATGAAAACAAATGCCGGACGCTGTCTCGCAGTGTGGATGCTGGTGTTGGCGGTTTTGGCTCTGGCCGAAACCGCGATGTCCCATGATGGTCAAGGCGGTCGCCATCACAGGAACGGACCAGCGAAAACGCTCTACGTCTGGGCAGGCGACGAAGCTCGTGTGGCTCCGGACTTTCTCGCCGTGGTGAATTTCGATGAAGATTCCGCGGATTACGGAAAAGTCATTACCACCGTTCCGGTTCCGCCTCCGGGCAATGTTGGGAACGAGCCGCATCACTGCCACCTGTCGGCCGATAAGAAGATCCTCGGGTGCGGCGGCCTGCTCAGCCTGCTGAGTGGGCAAAACAGCATTTTCTTCTTCGACGTCTCAGACGCACGTTCGCCGAAATTTCTCTTCTCGACCAACAGCGCCCTCTCCAGCATCACCGACGATTTCCTGCCATTGGAGGAGGGAGGGTTTCTGGTGACCCAGATGGGATCACACACCGGTGGAACTCCGGGCCGTGTCGCTGAGTTCGACGCCAGCCTGAAAATGGTTGGGGAGTGGCCGACTCACGCTCCGCATCACGGCTTCAACCCACACGGCATCTCCGCACGCCCGGAGATGAACCTGATGGTGACCTCCGACTTCCTGATGCCTGCGAGTACGCTGAACGTTTTTCTGGGCGATCCGGAACTTCGAGGCGCAATCCGAGTGTGGGATTTTAAGGACCGAAAGGTCGTCCGCACGATTCAGATCCCGGGAGCCTTGGGAACCATGGATGTGAAGCTGATTCCCGGCGATCGGAGGGGGCGTGCGTTTACCGCGGGGATGTTTGACGGGTTGGTCTACCTGGTCAACCCGTGGAAGGGAACGGTGCAGACCGTCTTTGACTGTGAGGACATTGTGCCGCACGTCGAGGTCCCTGTTCCCGGAGGCATGGTCCAGCTACTTGCCATGCCGAAAACCGGGGACCGGCTGCTTTTCGCATCATTTCAAGCCGGCCAGGTTGGCATGCTCGACGTCACCAACCCGGAACATCCTTTCCAGACGGGGATTGTCAACCTGGGTGTGGATGCCGGTCCGCACGCGATTGCACTTACGGACGACGACAAGCGTCTGGTGGTCACCGACTACTTCCTGAATGAGGACGACTTCGGCAAGATCCATTTTGAAGGAGACCACCGCGTGCACGTGATCAGAGTGTTCCAAAATCATCTGGAGTTGGATCCGCGTTTTGATCTGGACTTCAATACTGCATTCCCGACCGGACCGGCTCGTCCTCATGGGGTTGCCATGAAGTAGTGAGTTGACTGGCGAGCGGGAACTGCCTGCTCGATGCTCTCAGCCGCTTCGCCCACTCATCGCGCAGTTCGCAATGAGTGGGTATCCGACAGCGGGACGACATCCTCGACTGAGACGATGCCGTCCACGTGTAAGGCATCGATGGTTCTCGCTAGACCCGTAGCCCGCCACGGAATGCCCTGGCAGCATAGTAAGATTCTGCGCCATTGTGATACACGAAGACAGTGTTGTAGCGGCGATCACAGAACAGGGCGCCGCCGAGTTTTCGGATGGCAGCCGGTGTATTCACCCAGCTTGACGTTTTCGTGTCGAAGTTTCCAAGTCTCTGCAATTCTCGATATTGGTCTTCGGTTAAGAGCTCGATCCCCATGGCAACTGCCATATCCAGAGCGTTGTCTTTAGGTTTGTGTTCTTTCCGCGACTCCAGCGCTTCCCGGTCGTAGCAAAGACTTCTGCGGCCTTGAGGACTTTCCGGCGAACAATCGTAAAAAACAGTTTCGCTCGTCTTTTTGTCATGGCCGACAACGTCCGGTTCACCGCCGGTCCTTTCCATTTCACCGAGTGACCAGAGTTTTTCAGGATTCGCTTCCAGCCTGGCATGGACTTGAGCCCATTCAAGACCCTTATGGCGGTACATGTTCTTCTCAAAGCGGGCTTTCAATACCTTGAGGAGTTCTTCCTGTTGCTTTGCTGACAATTCTTTCTTCGAGTGTTTGGTGGAATCTTTCATGATTCGTTTGTCCTCCCTTTGGGCGATTCAATACCGAACTGGCGGGCATATTCCGCGACCAACCGTTGCCAACCCGCCGCCTTCATCGCGTCGGGGCCGACGATGCGGCCGACCGGAGTTCCGCTGAGAAGGTTTTCCAGAACATCGAAGGCAATGTGCCACCCCGCGGCGCCCCACGAGATGAACCGGCGATCGATCTTATGCCACAGGGTCAGGCGCGTGCCGCCGCCCGAGGCTTCGAGCTCCCAACGCATGTCACCGTACTCCAGCACCTTGAGAGCTTCCGCTCGGGTCACTTTTGTTTCGACCGGTGCGGGCGTTCCCACCCAGGTGAGCTTCACCGTTCCGACCTCACCCAGGCTGCCATCGGTCACAAAGGGCGCCCACTCGCGCAGATGCGCCGGGTCGGTCAGGGCCTGCCAGACTTTTTCCGGGGAGTGGCGTAGTTCGCGGACGAGGATGAGCGTCCACTTCTCGCCGTCTTTCTGTACCCGCGCCAAGTTGGCCGGACCCGGTGCGTACGGCTCGCGATCGATCATCTGCTGCTCCTTGTCTTTCTCGTGCTGAACTGCGGTCCTACCGCCGCATCAACTGGGTGAGCTGAATGAGGTTGCCACAGGTGTCGTTCAGCATCGCAATGGTCGAGCCGGTCACGTCGGTGGGCGGCATGGTAAATTCGGCGCCGCGGGCCTTGATCCGCTCGTAGTCACCCTTGACGTCGTCGGTGAAAAACATGGCCGCGGGCTGGTGCTGTTGAAACATCGCCTGCTGATACGCCTTGGCTGCGGGGTTATTGTTCAGCGCCAACTGCAGCTCAGTGCCGTCCGGCTCCTCGGGCGAGGCCACGGTCAGCCAGCGATACGGGCCTTGGCTGAAATCGGTCTTCTTGGCAAAGCCCAGTACCTCCGTATAGAAGCGCAGGGCCTTGTTCTGGTCGTCCACGAATAGGCTGGTCACCTTGATTTTCATTTCATTTTCTCCTTGTCAAGTTCGCGGTTTGGACCGCGCCGTCTTCTCCTTCGTCTTCCCTTTCGTTGGTGTCGATTGCTCCACGCGGTCACGATCCATGCGGTCGAGGTGGCGTTCGAGAGCATCGACGTGAGCCGACCAGAAGCGGCGGAACTGAGCCAGCCAGGCATCGACCTCCTGAAATGGTCCAGGTTTCAGGCGGTAGAGACGGCGCTGCGCGTCGACCGTGGATTCTACGAAACCGGCATCGCGCAGCACGCGCAGGTGCTTGGACACGGTCGGCTGCGACATACGAAGCTGGCGCTCGATCTCTCCCACCGACTGTTGGGACGAGGCCAGGAGGCTCAAGATCGCGCGGCGGTTGGACTCGGCAATGATTTCGAAGACGGATTCCACGCTCTTTATATACTATAACAGGTATATACGTGTCAAGGTATATTTTCCCAAGCCACCTTTCCGTCGCCAGGACTAGAATCGAGCGGATGACGAGGGGCGGAGGCTAGGCCAGATGTCCAACACTCTGGACTCGGTTCTGGGAAAAGTGTTCATGGATCCGGTCACGAAAGAGACCTACGGACCAATACGCCTTCCATCACGCCAGAGTCCGTTTTCCACTCTCGATGGCCATGCAGTCGACCCCCTTCGCGGAAGATCCTTGCGGCAACTGCTTCACCGCAGCCAACGATGGTGCGATCTTGTTCTGGGATCATGAGACTGATGATCTGATTCGCCTGGCAGGATCCATCTCGCAATTTGTTGCCAACTGCGTGGATCCTCCGCCCGTCGAATTGGACCCCGCCCGGGTCAAGTCGGTGTGGATCGATCCCAAGTTCGCAAAATCAATCGGCAAGAAAGTGCCGAGAGATGGTTGGGTCAAGAAGCGGTCTTGACGAACCGATGCATCCGGTAAGCGCAACCGTGAGTCAAGGTCCAGGTGCAAAAGTGTCAGGGAACGACCGCGGAGCGTTCTCGATCGCGGTACCGGCTACCGGCCGCTAGAAATGGGACTGCCACCAGCTCGGCTTCTTTACGAAGATTACGACTTGCCCGGGGACGGGCTTGAGCTTGCGGCTGATCTTCGTTGTGCAGTGCATCTGGCCAGCTGCGTCGGGCGCGCTGATAATTCCCTTCGAAGAGATTTCTTCAATGGTGGCTGCGACCGCGCTGCTTCCACATTGCTCCTTTGATCCCCGCTCGTTTACCGACCCACTCGCATCAATTACGATTTTCGATTCCTCACCTTTGCATGTATAGGGGATGATAACCACCCCATCGTCGTCGGTGTCGTCTTCTTCAGCCGGAAGATAGTTGCGCCGGCTGTCTTGACAGAAAAAGGACACCTCCATTTTGCTCTGGGGTTTTCCACTCACCGCATCCAGCACGAGCACCTTGACGTTTTGCGCCATCAGGGACAGTGATGGCAGGCATAGGACAACCGCGATTAATGGGATTGCGTTCTTCATGTGTGAGATTTATCGCAATGGCGAAAGGGAAATTGGGGACGCAGTGACACTCTTCCAAGTGCCACAGTTCGAAGCGGCGTGGTATACGAACTGCCAAACCGGCTTTCAGAATCGTTGGCGTAACTTCGCGATTGTACGCATCGTCCCAAAAGGCTGGCCGGGATCAACTCCTGATCCATAGCAGTCGGGCGAATGACTCGCCCAGGCTCCTCATGCACCGAACTGCCGAAGGTGATGGTCCACGTGCAGATAGGCGAGGCGCATCCATTCCCGGTCCGACATCGGGCCAAAGTGCGGATGCCGTTGCCATTGGAAGTCCCTGGGCTGTCGAGTAAAGCGGGCCATGAGGTCTTGTAATTCACGCAGATCGTCGTCAAAAGCGATGGGGCGCGTGCCCTCTGCCTCTTGATCCAGCTCGGGCGCGGTTTTGAAATCCTTGGGCCACGGGATGGGAGCCCAGAGCGCCGTCCACTTCAGCAGGACGCGAGGATAAGGAACGGGTAGAGGCCGCGCAGGTTTCAGGCTCATGTACAGCCTGAATCCGTCGGACAGGTGACAAACCATCTGATGCGAGGACATTCTTCCCCAGCGACGCGGACTGGCAGGAGCCACGGCTTGCAGCCGGTGGATGAGCTCTTCCCTGTCGGTGGGGTTGGATAGAGTCTTCATGGCACTCCGTTCGCGCTTAGGGACTCTGATTAAGGTCGACGCAGTCCATCAGCGGCTAAAGCCGCATTGATCTTGCTCCTCTTACGGACGGCCTGAAGGCCGTCCCCTTCAAAACTCGGACTTAATCGGAGTTCGCCAGGGCCTTGCTGGAAGATTGTATCTCTCGGGCGACGTGCTCGGAAGGTGGGTTGGTCCAGTGATACGCTGATGGGCGGATTCGGATCGAGCATGCTCATCGAAATCGGACAAGTGGAGGCGATTTTCCGGTATCCGGTGAAGTCCATGGGCGGCGAACCGCTTGAGTTTGCCGAGATGGGCTGGCACGGCATTGAGGGTGACAGGCGTCTGGCATGCCGACGGATGGATGACCGCAGCGGGATGCCGTGGCTGACGGCAAGCAGGATTCCGGAGTTGGTCCTGTTTACTCCGCAGCGACACGAAGACGGGGCTCCGGGAGACCCTCTTCTACCTACCCACGTTCGGACGCCGGATGGCAGAGAGATGCCTGTCTTCGGGGAGGAGTTGGCCGCGGAGGTCGGACGCCGTTACGGGGCTCCGGTGGAGATGGTGCAGTTGCGGCATGGCATCTTCGATGAAGCGAGCATCTCGGTGATCGCCATGGATACGGTGCGCGAGATTTCGCGGCTCGCAGGGGTGAGTCCGGACGTGCGACGATTTCGCCCGAATGTTGTGGTGCGTGCTGTGCGACCGGTTCCCTTCCAGGAAGATGAGTGGGTGGGCGGTGTGCTCTCCTTCGGCGAAAAGGAAGATGCCCCCGCGATCAGCGTTACGATGCGCGACGTCCGGTGCTCGATGCTGAATATTGATCCTGACTCGGCGAGGCTGGCGACAGAAATGATGAAGGCGGTGGTTCGTGTGCACGAGAACACCGCCGGAGTCTATGGCGCGGTTACTCGTGTTGGGCGGGTGGCGGTCGGACAGAGGGTATTCCTGCGGGGGGCGGGCGAGAAAAGTGGACGTGGCTGATCGAAACACAATGGCCGGGAAAGCCCGCTGACGCGGTGTGCTTGCTTATCGGGAGCCGCGCACGATACCCGCACATCGCATCAGTGGGCGAGGTATGGAGCACAAGGGTTTCCAAGAGTCGATTTTGTGCTTAAAACAGTCCCGCTGATCATTTTGTCAAAGGATTCGCAGTCACAACGAAGGGCCGCGACTGATGTTTGCGAATATTCTGCCAGCCCCAAGTTCGTTGAACCGGAAGTTGCGGCACTCCGCGAGATGATTGCCGGGCCGCGCTGGAGGCCGCCACAACGTTTCCACGAATGACGTATAACTGGCCGGGACCGGTACCGGCAAAGTCCGTTGGCGCGCCAATCCGCGTAGTGAATGCCAGGCCATTGGTCCCCCAGCGAACCAGCGCCGTGGGTGCTCCCACAACATTGTCAATTGTGATCGAGTCGATCGGTGTGAAGTTCGTCTTGTCGAACGACTCGATGGTGTAGCTTGATGTACCAAACTGAGCCGCGGTTTGTCCCAAGATGAACACTCTGTCCAGTGTTGAGTCTGGAACGGCAATTCCCGAGGCACCGTAGGTCCCGACCACAGTACCGTTCGTCGGTTGAATCGCCTGTCCGGCATCGGTGTAGACCAAACCTGTACTCGCGTCGTAGTGGATGCTCGGCGAATATGGGCTCAAAACACTATCGTAGTGCTGATCAAGGACAGCGCCGGACGAGCCTACACCAAGCACCAGGAAATCCTGGGGCTGGTATTGATCCACAGCATAGAGTGTGGACGCAGAGCCCCATTGCAACGACGAGTAAGGAAAGGCGGTGACCTGAAGCGGATTGGGACGAGGCGTCGACCCGTCGTAGATGACGACCGCCACGGACGCCGGAGAAATGTCAAAGGCTGCTAACGTAACTGCTGTAGTCTGCGGAGCTCCGGGCGCGGCCTGCAGATCCAACGCGTAATTGGGCCCATTGAAGGAGCCAGCGCCTCCCAAGTTCCATGCGGTATTGAATTTGACACTGGGCAGTGACAGTTGCTGGATGGCATTCGCGCCGTAAAGAGCAACGTACAGAGATTGGCCGTTGCTGGAAATGGACAACCGGGCGGGATCGCTGCCAAGGAACCGGGTGGTCCTGACCTTTCCAGTGACTGGATCGATGATGGCGATGGCATCTCCCGAATCGCCCTGGGCTCCGGGCATGCTGACATAAAGCTTGGCAGTGTTTGCATCCCACTGCAGATCGTTGCCGCCCGTGCTGTACACGGAAATCTGATTCCCCGATGGAGGAGGCGGGTTCACAGAGAACGGTAATGAGTTGGAAGGAAGGTATGGCGTCGCGGTGTTCGATACGGTAATGTTGGCCTGACTCACAGAGGCAAGATCCGAGGCCGGGATCTGCGCCGATAGATCTGTGCTGGTTAGCAGCGTTGTAGGAAGTGGCGTTCCATTCCAATACACGACCGGCTGTCCGACAAAATCGCGCCCGGTCACGGTCACAGTCACTGCTCCGCTGCCGGCTGTGGCTGTAATTGGGCTGATGGCGGACAGAGTCGCTACGGGATTCAGCGTGGTTCCGGCAGAGGTATCTGGAATTGCCGCCGGATTCACGAAAGCGCCGTCCAGAATGTAGAGCTTCCCATCTGTGTTGCCAAATCCCCTGTTCGTCACAAACGCGAGACCTGCCCGACCCCACCGAATGAAGTTCGTGGGCATGCCTACGGCTCCAGGAATGACGATTGTGCGCAATAGCTGGAACCGGATCACATCGAATTCCTGGATCTGGAACGCCAGAATTCCGCCTGGCTCAATTACTTCAAGCAGCGTGAAGAACCTGCGCAGACCGCGGTCCACGATCGAAATCGGTCCAGGAAAAATCGTTGAACGGGGGCGGTTCCACCGGTAATTGCCAACGGGAATTCCAGTTGCTGCATTGGTCACCTCGCCCCAATCGCCATAGGCGTATGACGTCTTTGGATCGGAACGAAGATGACAACCCTCCTCTCGAAAAGTCGAGTGATAAGTGGTCACGGTGCCAAGTCCATTGCTGTTCACCGGAATTGTATAAAGTGCGTCATCACTAACCGTGGTGTAATACAGAGAGTCATTGCAGACAGTGTACGCAGCATATAACTCGCTCCCATCGGATTTCCATTGAAGCGAGTTGCCCCCCTGCGCCGTTGCGGGGCGCTGCACCGTATCGTCAAAGATAGCGATCGAACCCGAGCCAAACTCTCCGAATGAGACCGCGAGGGTATGCGGGGCGCCAGGCTGCACTTTGATATCTCCAGCAAGGTTGGGATTCCCGGAGAAGGGATCTGTGCCGAGCGACCAGTGAATGTCCGGTGTGAGCGACGGGAGGAGGAACCGCTGAATCAACGATGCTCCACTGGTCACAGCGTAGAGATACTTGCTGTTGCTGGAGATCGCTAGTCCGGATGCCGCCGAACTGAGTAACTGCTCGCCCACAACTGTTCCGGCAATTGGGTCGACCACCGTGATTGTATTGCCGTGGGCGTTCGCACCGCTCGGCACTGCTACGTAGAGTTTTCGTTGACTTGGATTCCAGGTAACATCCGTTCCCTCAACGTCCAGCAGGATCAGGTTTGTCGCCGAACTAGTGGTAGCTGCCCTGCCAGAAGTCTCATCCTTCGGCGCCGCCTCCGCAGTGACAGCAGCTCCCACGCAGAGGGTGATGACTAGCGCCGCGCGAGCGATCATGCTCCTGATTGCGGTGCAATGTTGCGATGCAGGAGACAGGACGACCTTGGGAATTGACATGAGTGGTTTTTCCTTTCCGATCACCGAACTTATTCGAGGCAACGACTCGATCCGGGCTGAGCATCCGCTGGGGGCAAGCGAAGAAGTTCGAATTCTGGCCCACAAGGAGCATCCTGTCAATGTGAAAGGCTTTGCGGGTTAAGCACTTGTGATTCGCTGGTCGGCCTAGTGAGAGGCCCACCCGCGTCATGTCAGACATGAAATGTTGAGTTATTCAGGTTTCTTGCTTGTCCAATAGCAGCGGCCATTAACTTCACCTGCGCAGGAAATGTAACTGATCAATCGATTTGGCTTGAACTTGCCCAGAGACGGGGTGGAATCGGGGTGGAAAGCACTGCATCGAAAACCAGGCTACCGAGTACTGCTCATCGGGCGAGTTCACGAAACTTCTGCGAGAACTCACAGAAGAAGACATCCTACCCTTCCTCTACGGGTGGACAGCCGGGGAATTCCCGGAGGTAGGTGTTGCCGACATATTGGAGGTCCTTGATGCCGATTTCGCTGGTGTAGAAACCGTCGCTGGTGAGGCGGCGGAGGAAGGCGAAGAACTCGACGCCCTGACTGAGGGATGGGTCGGTGTCGGCGTTTTTGCGGTAGGCGATCAGGTCGAGGACTTCTTTCTTTTGTGCCGGCGTGCAGGCGAGCCAGGTGGAGGAGAAGCGGTCGGCGCAGAAGCTGTCGAGCCACATGAGGCCGCCGCCGAGAGCGAGTTGGTAGTCTTTGTTCTCGCTGGTGAGGAGATCGATGAATTCGGGGGCTCCGGCTTTGACCGCGCCTTCGGAGTGGTCGTCGGTGGGGATGATGGCGTCGCAGAGCGCGGTGAGCGTTTGGTACTGATGCGGGGAGAAGAATTTGGGGCGGTAGGGGGAGTGGGCTTTCTCGTTCGCGACGAGGCGATGGGCGTGCTGGGCGGCTTGCAAGGGGACGATCTGGAGGACGGAGCCTCCGGCGGCGCCGATGGCGAGGGTTTTCAGGATGTCGCGGCGGGTGATGGTCATGTGTCTCTCCTCGATTCGGTCGTCCCTCCGGGACTTGTTTTCATTTGGTGCTCTTCCCGGCGCTGAAGCGCTGGGCTAAGTTCGGTCGCCGTTCCGGGGCTCGGTTGCGTCGGGTGCCCTCTCCCTGTTTGACGCCCGACGAGTTGCGCTAAGGCCATACCTCAGCGGCTAAAGCCGCTTGGAGGTGCGGCCGTTTCGGACGGCCTGAAGGCCGTCCCCTTCAAAGCGTGAGGCAGCGGCGAACCGCTGCGTCTGCAAAGTCGCATCGCCGCCATCGCGCCGCCTTACGCATCGCGATGCGATGTATCTACATTCCGCAGTCCAACTGCAGATTCCTCGCTCCTCCTCGCCTTCGGCTCCGGAGAGCTCGGAATGACAATGGTTAACAGTTCGAAACATAATCTTGAAGACCAAACCCACTTCTAGAGATTTCCTTTCCGAGCTTCGTCGAGCAGGTGCTCGCTGGCGCGCCAGGATAATGCCAGGATCGTCAGCGTTGGATTCTTGTCGGGATTGGTGACGAGGCTGGCGCCGTCTACGACGAACACGTTCTTCACGTCGTGGGCCCGGCAGTAGCCGTTCAGCACAGAGGTTGCGGGATCGGCACCCATGCGCGCGGTGCCGACCTCGTGGATGATGACGCCGCCGTCGGCGATGCCGTAGGGGCTGTCGCCGGGGCGGAAGGTGGTCATGTAGGTTCCTCCGGCGGCTTCGGTGATGGCGCGGAACGTTTCCTGCATGTCGCGCGCCTGCTTGATTTCGAAGTCGGTCCACTGGAAATGGAAACGTAGGACGGGAATGCCCCACTGGTCGACGACGGCGGCATCAATGTCGCAGTAGCTGTCGCGGTTGGGAATCATCTCGCCGCGTCCGGAAAATCCCATATAGCAGCCGTAGTGCTTGCGGAGCGTTTGCTTCAGGCCGGGGCCGTAGCCTTCGAGGTCGTCGCAGAGGTCATGGAACATGCCGACGCCGGGCATGTCGCGGCCTCCGCCCATTTCGATGTGATAGCCGCGCGGGAAATCGTTCTTGCGGTCGTACTTCCACCAGGGCACGTAGACGTGCATGCCGCCGACGCCGTCGTGATTGTGGGGCGGAATCTTCTCCATCTGCGGGAAGTAGCCGTAGCCGTCGCTGCCAACGGAGTCCATAAGATTGCGGCCGAGCGCGCCGGAGGAATTGGCAAGACCCTGCGGAAAGAGCGCTGACTTCGAATTGAGGAGAAGGCGGGTGGATTCGCAGGCGCTGGCGGCAAGGACGACAGCTTTGGCATGGACGCGCTTCTCGGTGCGCGTGGCCTTGTCGATGTAGGAGACGCCTTCGGCCTTGCCGTCTTTGCTGAGGAGGACCTCGCGGGCCATGGCGCCGGTGATGAGGGTGAGGCGTCCGGTCTGCTGGGCGGGCGGGATGAGGACCTGGCTGGAACTGAAGTTGGAGGCGACGCGGCAGCCACGGCCGCATTGTCCGCAGTAATGGCAGGCGGGGCGGCCGTTGAGCGGCTTAGTGAGAATCGCGAGCCGCGCGGGGATGCAGGGGATGCCGACTTTGCTGCACGCACGTTGGAGGATGACTTCGCTGCAGCGCGGCTTGGGCGGCGGCTGGAAGATGCCGTCGGGGGCGCTGGGAATGTTTTCCTTCGTGCCGAAGACGCCGATGTAGCTCTCGACTTTGTCGTAGTAGGGAGAGAGGTCGTCGTAGGAGATGGGCCAGTCTTCGCCGAGGCCGTCGCGGGTTTTGGAGCGGAAGTCCACCGGCGCGAAGCGAAGTGCGATGCGGCCCCAGTGGTTGGTGCGTCCGCCAACGATGCGGGAGCGGAACCAGCGGAATTTGGAATCGGGTGCGACGGTGTAGGGCTCGCCTTCGATGGTCCAGGCGCCGTTGGGAGCAAGGAACTCGTCTTCGAGTCCATTGCCGGGCTGGAGCGCGTTGCCACCGACGCCGGCTCCGCGGTGAGGCAACTGGTAGGGCCAGACGTGCTCTTTGTAGTCCTTGTCGGGATTGAGCGGGGGTCCGGCTTCGAGGAGGACGACGTTCAGTCCGCCCTCGGTCAGGACTTTGGCGGCCATGCCTCCGCCGGCACCGGATCCGACCACGCAGACGTCATACGGCTTGGGAGAGCGAATGACCTCGGGCATGAGCGGGCGACCTGCCTTTCTTGAATCCGGTGATTGTAGCGCGAGGCGCGGAGTTGGGGCGCAATTCTGTTCAGAGCGTGGGGACTCTGTGACTGGCATCACTGAGGATCAGGGGATTCCCGCGTACAAAGCAAGCGTGGCCTTCAGGGCGAATCTCGACCGCCGCGCGTTTCTGCAGACAGCAATTGCGGCTGCTGCGGCTGCGGGTCTGGGTTGTGGCCGCAACGGAACGCCGTGGCGATTTTTCACGGTGGAAGAAGCCCGAACACTGGCTGCGATGTGCGAGCAGATCATTCCGGCGGATCAGGATCCCGGAGCGGCGTGGGCGGGGGTCGTCAACTACATTGACCGGCAACTTTGCGGACCCTTGCGGCGTTTGCGGGAGACTTATCGTGCAGGAATTGCCGCTGTCGAGGAGAGCAGCGGGCGGTTGCATGCGAAATCCTTTGCCGATCTCAATTCGCAGAAGCAGATTGAATTCTTGCGGGGCATGGAGACGGGAACGGCTTCGGGCGAAGCGTGGAAGAAGATCGCGTCCGCGGAATTCTTCGGGTTGGTGATTGATCACACCATGCAGGGCTTCTACGGCGATCCGCGTCATGGAGGGAATCGTGACGGCGTCAGCTGGAAGATGCTGGGGCTGCCTTATCCGCCGATTCGTGGGCGGCAGAAGTATGACCTGACGAAGTTGTGACATTCGCTCGTATGGCTCTTAAACACGTTAACGCGGTCGTGGTCGGAGGAGGCGCGGGCGGCGGTGTGGTTGCCAAAGAACTGGCTGTGGCCGGACTGAGCGTGGTGGTGTTGGAGCGCGGCAAGTGGTACACGCCATTCGACGATCGCAAAGATGATTTGCGCAACCAGCGCACGTGCGTGCTGGGCAATTCGTTTGGGCCCGATGAAGAACGCAATCCGCGAGTGTTTGTCGATTCGCGCGGCGGGGAACATCTCTCGCGATCGAACGAGTACACCTACAGCAACAACGCGGCTTGCGTCGGTGGCGGGACGCTCAGCTATGGCGCGATGGCGTGGCGCTTCCTGGAAAAAGACTTTCGCATGCGTTCCACTTATGGGCCGGTCGAGGGTAGCACGCTCGAGGACTGGCCGATCAGCTATGCCGATCTTGAGCCGTTCTACGAGAAGGCCGAATGGGAGATTGGAGTCTCGGGCGACGACTCGAACAACGTGTTTCGCGCCACGAGGAGACGTGCATTGCCGATGCCGCCGCTTCCCCCCAACCGCGAACACCAGATGCTGAAGCCGGCGGCGCAGCGGCTGGGGCTGCATCCGTTCGACATTCCCATGCTGCGGAATTCGGTGCCGTACAACGGCCGGGCGGCGTGCATGCGGTGCCGCTGGTGTTGCGGGTTCTCCTGCGAAGTGGACGCCAAGTGCGGCACGCAGAATACCGTCATTCCGACGGCGCTCAAGACCGGGAACTGCGAACTGCGGTTGGACTGCATCGCGAAGGAAGTGCTTACCAACGCGCAGGGGCGAGTCACTGGAGTCGCTTACTTCGACGGTGACGAGCGACTGCAGGAGCAAAGCGCGGACCTGGTCGTGGTTTCAGGTTCGGCCGTTGAGTCGGCGCGGTTGCTCCTGAATTCGAAGAGCCGCCTCTTCCCCAACGGGCTTGGCAACCGCTACGACTGGGTCGGTCGGAACCTGCAGGGGCACGCGTACACCGGTGCTGTCGGGTTGTTTGGTCACGACACCTACGATGACCTTGGGCCCGGCGCTTCGATCGCGATCTGCGACTACAACCACGGGAATCCCGGCTTTGTCGGCGGTGGACTGCTGGCGAATGAGTTCATCCGCCTCCCGTACCAGCTCGCTGGGTTGGGAGTGCCGGGAGTTCGGCGCTGGGGGGCGGCGCGGAAGGAATTCATGCGGCAGTACTACCGCCGGAGCATTTACATCATGGGGCCGGTGCAGGAGATGCCGGTGTTCGATGCACGGGTTGAGGTCGATCCGCGGGTGAAGGACCACTGGGGGATTCCGGTGGCACGTCTATCCGGTCATCGACATGAGAACGACGTTGCAGGCGCGAAGTTTCTGGCCTCGAAGGCTGAGGCGTGGCTGAAGGAAGCGGGTGCGGAGAGGACAGTTGCGTTCGACTGGGTGTCGCGCGACTCGCTCAGCGGCGGGCAGCATCAGGCGGGGACGTGCCGCATGGGGGATGATCCGAAAACGTCGGTGGTGGACCGCTACTGCCGCGTGCATGACGTCGACAATTTGTATGTGATTGACGGCAGCGTGCATGTGACGAACGGCGGGTTCAATCCGGTGCTCACGATCATGGCCAACGCCTATCGCGCTTCCGACAACCTAGTGAAGTCCTGGAAAGGCACGCATGGGCGTTCTTGATCCGCGCCGGAAGATCGGCATGAATCCTGTGAGGCAATTCTTTCGTCCGCGGATTGTGGTGCCGGCGGCCGTCGTTGTGTTCGCGATCCTGCTGCTGCCGGGCGCGAGTCTCTACTACAACTACTCCGGAGGGCGGTCATGTGCGCGGTGTCATGAGATCTGGCAGCCGTATCGGGATTGGCACGAGTCGGCGCATCGCAACGTCCCGTGCGCTGAGTGTCACGGTGACGTGCTGACGCTCGATGCCGGTTTTCATCTGCGAAATATCGGCCAACTCGTGGCTCACCTTCGCGGAAGGGTGCCGGAACAGGTGCGGCTCAAGAGTGACGAAGTATTCAGAATCTCAGAGCGATGCTCGAAGTGTCATCGCGCGGAATACGCGGCATGGGCTGCGAGTTCACACAGCGCCACGTACAAACGCATATTTCTCGATGCCGATCACAATCGCCAGCGTCGCCTGATGGATGATTGCTTGCGTTGTCATGGGATGCATTTTGAGGGCAGCATTCGCAACCTGGTTTCACCTGTGGATGCGCAAGGGCCGTGGCGACTACTGGATCCGAAACTGGCGGAGCGACCGGCGATTCCGTGCATGACGTGTCACCAGATGCACCGGCACGGCTCGCCGCTGGAACGCACCGCGGTAAAGCCCGAGAACCCTGGCCCGCGTCAGGAACTGTTTCGGCCGTCGCTGGCGCTGTTTGACCGGCGGGAGCTCGATTACATTCCTGTGGGCCGACTGCCTTTGCCGCAGATGTATGCGGGAGATCGCGCCGTCCACATCAGCCCGGATCAGAGACAGGCGTTGTGCTATCAGTGCCACGCGCCGCTGGCTGGGGGGCAGGCTGGGTCGGGGGACGATCGAACTCCGCTGGGAGTGCATGAAGGATTGAGCTGTCTGGCGTGTCATGATCAGCACGGGCAGACGACGCGTGCGTCATGCGCGAATTGCCATCCGCAGCTGTCAAATTGCGGACTCGATGTCGAGACCATGGACACGACGTTCAAATCGACCAAGAGTAAGCACAACGTACACACCGTGACGTGTGTGGAGTGTCATACGAAGGGTGTGCCGAAGAAGCGGCGCGATCGGGACCGTACAGGGTGAACCGCAGCGGCTGAAGCCGTGCTGAGCTGTAGTTCCTTATCGCAGAGCTAATGCGCTGCGCCATCCAAAAGCTCAATGTAGTGGCGTCGTCAGTGTAGGCCGCGCCGTCATCTAGTCGAAAGCGGTACGCAGGAAGTTCGCCAGTTGCCAGCCGTCCATGTATTTGAAGGGAGTCTCGCCCATTGTGTAGTGGCCGCAGGGCAGAACTACGACTTTGTGGTCGAGGTTGTGGCGGGCGAACTCGGCGCAGATCTGCTCGGAGAATTCCGGAAGAAACGTCATGTCATAGCGCGCGTAGATGATGAGCGACTTTCTTGGCCAGCGCGAGAACTTGTCGAAATAGACCATGGGGCTGATGGCGCGCCAGACCTGGCGCAAGCCGTCGAGTTGGATGGACGGCTCTAGACCTTCGCGGATGTGGCGGGTGGATTGTCCGTGCCAGACGACGTCGGCGTAATAGGTCGAAGCGTGGTTGAAGGCGGCTACGCGAATCCGAGGGTCGTGGGCGGCGGCGATGAAGGCATAGCACGATCCGAGGCTGGTTCCAACGATGCCCAGCCGGTTATAGCCTTGCGTTTCCAACCAATCTAGACAGCAGCGGACGTCAATGACGCCCTGGCGGGCGGCGTCCATGGTGCGGCCGATGTTGGCGGAGACGGCGTAGTCGGCGCGGTGAATTTCGGCAGGGCGGCGGATGTCGTGATGCGGCATGCTCAAGCGCAGGACGGCAATACCCATCCAGTTGAAGGCGCGGCAGAGGCTGTTGTACGAGATGGCGTCGGAGTTCCAGTGTGGCAGGAGGACGACGGCGCGGCGTCCTGGGGCCGGGAACCAGCGGGCGTTGGCCAGATTGTTCTCGGGAAATGGAGTTTCGACCGGCGAGGTAAAACGCAGGAATTCGGCATGGGTTCCGCGGACCTTGGCTTCGAGGCGCGGGTCGGGAACTTCGCGGGTGGAGAACACCTGGACTTCGCGGCGCTCCAGGCGAAAGTCCGTGGGCGTGCGGTAGGCGTAGAAGTCGTCGCTCGACTGGATGATGTGGGTGTTGAAGCGGGCGAAATATTCCAGAAGGTCGCGGTTGGATTGACCGCCGGGGCCACCGTTGCGGCCGGGCCAGTGCCGGGTGAATTCTGCTCCCCACTCGAGCGGACGGACGACGCGGTTGTTGTCGACCGAGGTGAGCCGGGTCTCCCAGTCGTACATCCATTGGGCGTAGCGGGAGGACATGTTTTCTTCAAAATACATGAGTAAAGCGCGATTAGCGAAGATTGAGAATTGAATGGCGCGGTGGAGCAGCCAGTGGGTGGTGGCCAATAGTCAGTGGATGAGCGTTCGGCTTATGCCGGGTCGTTCCCGCTGCACGAGAGGTAAGGGAGGAGTCGGACAAGATTCTAACTTTCGCTCACGCGCGGCGGCCCGGGCGTACGCGAAGACAGCAGATCCCTCGTCGCTGCCGCTCCTCGGGGTGACAATTCTGTGAGAAGGTCGGCGGCTAGGCGCCTATATAGATCCTCGGCACTCTCTTCGAAATGCTGCAGGTGATCTCGTAGGGGATCGTCTCGCAGATGCGGGCGTGCTCGCGGGCGTCGACGTTCTTGCCATTGGTGCGGCCGATGAGGATGACTTCATCGCCGATCTCGACGCCGGGGATCTGGGTGACGTCCACGGTGGTCAGGTCCATCGAGACTCGGCCCGCGACTGGCGCGTATTCGCCGCGGAGGATGACGCGGCCGCGATTGGAGAGCAGGCGGTGGAAGCCGTCGGCGTAACCGACGGGCAGAACTGCGATGCGGCTGGGTTCCTGCGTTATGAAGGTTCCGCCATAGCCGATAGCTTGCCCGGCGGGTACATCTTTCACGGCGATTACGCGCGTCTTCCAGGCGAGCACGGGTCGAAGCAACGGGGCGGCAGCACCGTGCGCGGTCTCAGGAGAGGGCGAGCGCGAATATCCGTAGAGCGCGATGCCGGGCCGGACCATGGTTTTCCACGTTTCGGAGCGGGCCAGAGTGGCTGCGGAATTCGCCATGTGAACAAGGGCGGGATAAAGTCCACTCGCATGCAAGATCGCTATCCCTTCTTCGAACAGGGCGGCTTGCTTGCGAGTCTTCTCGGGATCGCGGACGGATGCAAAGTGCGTGCTCACACCTTCGAGTTGCAGATGCTGGCTGGCGGCCAGTGCTTCGCACAAACGCGGAAGCGCTTCCTTCGACGCTCCCAGGCGAGTCATCCCGGTGTCGATCTTGAGATGGACCGGAAGAACGGTCTGCCGCTTCTGCGCCGCTTTGTCGAGCCGTTCGACATGCCATGGTTCCCACACAACCGGAGTCAGGTTGTTAGCCACCACCTCGTCTTCCTCGCCCTTCCAGATTCCCGTCATCAGGAGAAGGCGGGCGTTGATGCCGGCGCGGCGGAGGGCCATGGCCTCTTCCGTGCCGGTTACGCCGAACCAGGGTGCGCCTTCGGCTTCGAGAGCCTGGGCGCAGGCGGCGGCACCGTGACCGTAGGCGTCGGCTTTGACGACAGCGCAGATGCTGACGCTGTCGCCGACAAGTTGCTTGACAGTGCGGAAGTTGTGGCGCAGGGCGTCGAGCGAGACTTCGGCCCAGGTGGGGCTTTTGGTTACGGGCTGGGGATCCAATCGGGGTGCGCTCACTTTGGCGATTATAGCGAGGGGAGAGGAATTGCAGAGGGCAGAAGTCGGATTGCAGAAGTGGTTCCGAAGCAGTTGCGGCTACGGCTTCGGGCTGCGAGCGATCCAGAGGGACCGCTCGCAGCTCGATGCAGAATGGTCGGTCATTCACGAAGGACTGGTTGCGTCACCTCGGCTATCTCGAGAGCACAAAGTTCACGGTGATCTCGGTGTCGATTTCGATCGGTTCGTCGTTGAGCAGGTAGGGGCGGTAGCGCCATTGCTGAACGGCGTCGGCGGCAGCCTTGATGAGCATGGGATGGCCGCTGACCGCCGTCAGGTGTTCGATCACACCGTTCTTGCTGATGATCGCTCGCAGCACGACCGCACCCTGGATGCCCGCTGCTCGTGCGATCGACGGATAGACCGGTTGCACGCGGTAAACCACATTGGCCTCAGACAAGCGCGAGACCTTGATTGGGTGGTTGGGAGCGGGAGGCTTCGGAATAATGACTGGGATGTTGGCACCGATGGTGTAGGGAACGCTGTTTTTCCCCGGGGTCCCGAAATCGATGCCTGGCACAAAAGGCGCAGGCGGACCCATCTCACGATCGTCGATCGGCGTGGTCGTCGTGGGAATGTAACGTGGGGCGATGAGGCGATCGTTGAGAATGTTGCTGATCGTTCGCGCCGAATAGCGCCGGTGCGATGTCTCGAGATCAGGTGGAGTTGGCGCGGGTTGTGACACGGGCATGGTTACAGCCTGCAACCAGGTCACGCGCGGCGGGCCCTGAATCCAGAAATACGGAATCATCAGCAACAGGCTCAGGGCCATTGCCTGAAATCCGAACGAAGCGAGCGTTGACCATCCGCGGCGGGCGGAGTGATCCCAGTTGCTATCGAGTGTGCTGAACATGATGTCCTCCGGACGGGCCCGCTACCTGTAGAGACACCTGCGGAGGTGGATTTGCTCCAGGGCGGCCATCGCTCCACGGACAAGAGAAAGGCCGCGTTTTCACGCGGCCTTGGGGAACAAAACTGGCGTCAGCGGTGTCGCTACTGCTTCGGTGGAGTGGTCGCCGGCGGCTTGGTGGCCGGGGCGGCGGCCGGCTTGGTTCCTGGAGTTGCGGCTGGCTTGGTTGCTCCGGCCGCTGGCTTGGTCGCACCCGCAGAAGCGGGCGGCGGCGCGGGCACACCGGACTTCACGTTGTAGGCCTCGACGACGGGTTGAGTGATGTCGACGGCCTGGCCGTACCAGACCACCGGACCTTGCGGCCAGGGCTGGGAGGTGTCGATGATCATGCCAAAACCGTTGTCGGTGGCATACTTCACAATCACGGGCGCCATCTTCTGCAAGATGCGCTGCATGATCTCGCCCTGCTGGCTCTGAGCTTCTTCACGGGCATCCTGAACGTTGCGCTCAAACAGCTTCTGCTTGGCCTCAATCTGCTTGGTCAGGGTGCCGCGAGCCTCGTCGTTCATCTTGGGGCCCTGGTCGGTGAGTTGTTTCTTCAGGCCGTCGATTTCGTCGCTCATGGTCTTGAGTTCGGTCTGTTTGGGACCAAGTTTGGTGCTGAGAGCGCCGAGATCGCGCTGGCCCTCGTTGCAAGCGGAAACAGCCAATTCAATGTTGATGCTGCCGACTTTGGTCCCGGTGGCGGCGGGCGCGGCAGAGGCAGCCGAGGGAGCATTCGGTACGGCGGCGGGAGAAGCGGCGTTGGAGGCCGGAGTGGTCTGGGCCATCGCCAACAGCGACAGGCAGAACACGGCAGCCACAAGAATTCTCACAACCTTGCTGGTCATTGGATCCTTTGGACTCCTTCGGATTGGTTCCGGAACTATGAGATGTCGACTCGCTGGGCTCTGCCCAAGATCGCAACCGGGCCGATCAGGCCTTGGCGGAGGCGCGGACGCATCCGTTGCCCGGCTCTTCACGCCGAACCTCAAGCGTGGGGACCACCCAGATTTCATGGGTGTGGACGGTATGGATTATACGGAGCGGGTGGGAAGAGCGTCAAACCTGATTGCAGAGGGCAGAGGTCAGAGTGCAGAGGTGAGGAGCTTCGAGCCGCGAGCTAACAACGGCGAGACCTGTGCAGTTCAGGGTTCACAGCCTGGAGCGGGTATACCTCTGCAATCTGACCTTCTAACCTCTGACCTCTCCTAGTATCGGAACCTGAATTTCACCTGCACGCTGATCTCGCGCGGATTGGCGAAGTGAGTCCCGCCGAAGGTGTTGCTGTTGTCGAGCAGGTAGTGGTGATTGGCGAGGTTCAGTCCGGCGACGCGGATGCTCCAGGCCTCGCCAAAGGTCTTGCCCAGGGCCAGGTCGTACGTCGTGTGGGTCGGCAGGTGCTGGGGACCTTCGCCGTCGAGGAAACCGGAGCCGTAGTTGACGCCAAAGTCGGCCCAAGTTCGCCATGGCAGGATCAGATTGAATCCGGTTGCCAGCGTATCGCGCTGATCGTGGTCGAGGAAACAGAGCGGGTCCTCGCACACGTCTCCTGTGATCAGACCGCCTGTGACGTCTCCGTTCCACTCGGCATACTGGTGGGAGTAAGCAAGGCGCCAGGCAATGCGACGGGCGAGACGCGGCGAAGAAGCGCTCACCTCCCAGCCGCGGATGCGTGCATGTTGGAGTGTCAGCGGGAAAAAGATGTTGGAGTTGCCCAGGGCATCGTGGTCGAAGAAGTTCCTGGCGCCGGTGCGGAAGTTCGAGACATCGAAGGTCCAGCCTTTCAGCGGAATCGCCAGGCCGAACTCGTGTTGTTCGTCCCGCTCTCCGTGGAGCGGGAGGAAGGTGCAGGGCTCTTCCTGCTGGTTGCACTGATCGATGATCGGCCCGGACACGGTGAGTAGCGGCGGCGCCTGGTAGTAGCGGCCGTAGAAGGCGCGGGCTACCCATCCCAGTTTGGGGATGCGGACAGCGGCGCCGATGCGCGGGTCGGCGGCATTCTCGCTTACCGAAGAACCGAAGTGGGTGAGACGCACGCCGCCGTTCAGGGTGAGCCAACTCGTCGGACGGTACTGATCCTCGAAGAATGCGGTCGCGACGTTGCCCCAGACCCGGTCGCGTTCGTTGAGGACGTCGCTGCCATCGCCAGCTGTGAGACCAAAGAACTGGTTGTCATGCGCGCCCCAAACCTGGAAACCGGCGCGCGCATTGTGCTTGCCCCGGACAACCGCCACCGACGCTACTCCGCCGAAATAGTTCGAACCGCGATCGGTATTGGGGATCAGAACGCCAGGATCCGGCTCCCCAATGTAGTTGCCGGTGTAGTGGGCGCGGTTGAAATGGTAAAAGGGCGCGACTGTGGTTGAAATTCCGTTTCCCAGGGTGTGGATCCAGGAGAAGTTGGCGAAGGCATCGCGTTCATCGTCGACGTCGCGCTTCAACGCGGTGTCACCGTCGAGATCGACGGGCACCTGATCGTGATCGCCGCGAACCGAAGTCACCAGGCGAAGCTGATCGTTGGCGTCTTTGTTGAAGATGAGGGATCCGAAACCCGCCAGACCCGCTGCTTGGTCGAACAGAACGCGGGTGACCGGAGTCTCGAGTCCGAGACCGGTGCGATAGCCGGAGAAGCTGCCGTAGTATGCCAGGCGCTCGCTGTGATCGCCAAAGCTGATCTGGTTGTCGGTGTTATTGAAGCTCCCGTAGCTGGTAACCAGTTCGGCCTGGCGGTTGCGCTCGAATCCGGAACGGGTGACGACGTTGAACACGCCGTAAGTGCGGTCGCCGTATTCGGCGCTGAAGCCGCCGCGCTGGACTTCCAGATAGTCGACGTCTTCGGGATGAAATTGTGGTCCCACATTGGAAGCGATATTGGTGTTGGGTACGGGCACGCCGTCGAGCATCCAGGAAACCTGGTGTCCGCCGCGGATGTGGATCTGGTCGTGAACCAGATACGCGCTAGGGACGGTGCTGGTGATCATGGCCAGGGAATTGGATTGGTCGGCGCCGGGAATCTGGGCAATGTCGGCGCGACTGACCAACGTGGCGGTGGTCGAAGAGGAAGGGTTCACGCGCATGGGCTCATCGGTGACTTCGACGGTTTCGGAGACGCCGGTCAGTTTCAGGGAATAGTGCATGCGGACATCGCGGCTGGAACTCAGCGTCAGTTGCTGCTGTTCTTGCCGGAATCCGGGGGCCTGCACCTCCACCGTGTACTCGCCGATGGGAACGTTCTGGAAGACGAATTCTCCGGCAGCGTTGCTGGTGACCGTCTGCTCAAAGGCAGAAGTGGCGGCGCGGAGATGGACGGTTGCGCCGCTTACGGGACGGTGCTGCGGGTCGTGAATTAGTCCGCGAACGGAGCCGAGGATGGAGGCGACCGCCAGGACGCCCATCGCAATGACAAAGAATGCAGTGCCCGCGGTACGGCAGAATTGAGGGGATCTGCGCCCGCACAAGGTGCTTCTCATTTTTCCTCGTCAAGAAAACGTCGTTGATGCGCGCGCATGGATCACGCAGCTGCGCGGCGCGTTAGGACCAATCGAAGGCGCGGTGTTGCCGCCTCCCTGGTTGGAGAGTGTCAGACGCGAGGAGGGGCGCGGGCGGAATCGCGATCGCTGAGGAGAGTGGGAACAAACTGCAGGGTAGTCGCGAAGAGCGCAGGTTCAGAGCACAGTTCCAGGTGCCCGGCAGGCTGCTGGGCTGGCTTCGCCCAGCGGAGAGTCGCGAGACCTCGACAGCAGGCGTGGTCCTGGCAGCAGGAATCGACCGCGCTGAACGACGTATCGGAAGAAGGCGGCTCCGGCGCCATGGTCATCCCGTGATGGCACGGCATCGCGGGCTTGGCTGCCTGTCGCTGACAGTGCGGGCCCATGGACGGCGAGACGTGCGCCATCGCCACCGGCCCGAAAGCCGGGACCAGCATGATCATGACGAGCAGTCTGGCAATCCAACGATGCATAGTTTCCGCAAGTGCGTCTGGGCGACGCGAGGAGCCCCACTTATGGAAAGGATAGCAGTAGTCAGTACCGAGTTGCCAGTGCCCAGTTGCCAGAGTCGCCAGAGCAACGGCTACCGAGTACCGGGCACTGGCAACTCGCGCTACCATTCCTTCGTGCACGAACTGGCGGAAAGGGTGCTTCAGACAATCCGCAAGAAGCAGTTGCTCAAGCCTGGAGACCGCGTCGCGGTGGCGGTTTCTGGAGGAGCGGATTCGGTCGCTCTGCTGCTTCTGTTGCTCGAGTTGCGCTCCGAACTTGGGATCGTCTTGTCGGTTGCACATGTGAATCACAAGCTACGTGGCGAGGAATCGGATGAAGACGAGGAGTTCGTAACGGAACTCTCGCGGCATCACAGCCTTGATCTCCACGCTCGCAAGGCGCCACTCGAGAGTAACCGGAGTGCGGGTATCGAGGGGACGGCACGCGAGTTTCGATACAACTTCTTCCGCGAGCTGCTCAGCGCGGGCAAGGTCTCGACGATCGCCACCGCACACACTCTGGACGACCAGGCTGAGACTGTTCTGCTTCGTGTTCTGCGCGGGACCGGCGTGCGTGGTCTTGCCGGGATCTATCCTCGGCTGCGCCTGGACGTGAAAGACCGCGCTGTACGGGAGGTGGTGAGGCCGTTGCTAGGGTTTCATCGCCATGAACTCGCAGCATTCCTGGGCGAGCGCGGCCAGGGGTGGCGTGAAGACTTGTCCAATCGCGACCTGGCGTTTCTTCGCAACCGGGTGCGCCATAAGGTGCTGCCGCTGCTCAAGGAGAGCTTCGGACCGGGCGCGGTGGATAATCTGGCCGACCTTGCGGAAATTGCGCGCGCGGAAGAGGAGCATTGGGAAGATCATGCGGAAGTGCGCGCCGAGGTTGGCCCGCTGCGGCTCGTTCCTTTTCTGCAGTTGCCTATCGCGACGCAGCGTCGTCTGATCCGAAACTGGCTCGAGAAAAATGCGGAGGAGTTGAGTGTCACGTTTCGTCTGATCGAAGAGATCCGCGAGTTGGCGCAGGGTCCTGTCGGTAAGCAGGTTGAGTCAGCGGGGGGGTACACGGTTCGCCGGATGAAATTGGGCCTCGGTGTGGAACGCGGCGATGAGCGCGGGCCCGCAGACTACGAATATCCGTTGAGAATCCCCGGGCGGGTTGAGATTGCTGAACTCGGTATCTGCATCGAGGCGGTGATGGCCGACACGGTCGCACGGCAGGATGCCTGGCAAGAGCAGTGGCTCGATCCAGCGCGCCTTCCGAAGCATCTGCTCATTCGCAACTGGCGGCCGGGCGATCGTTTCTGGCCGGCGCATACCAAGGAAGAACGGAAGGTCAAGGAACTGCTGTCGGACCGGCATCTGACTGGAGTGGTCAAGAAAAGCTGGCCGGTGGTGGTCGCCGAGGGGATTGGATTGGTTTGGGTGCGCGGGTTTCCTATCCCGAGCGAATTTCGGCCTCGAGCGGATGCGGGGCAGGTTCTGTGGATCCGGGACACGGAACTCAATCCGGAACCCCGCTAAGTGCTTACAACCAAGGCCCTACTGCTGTTACTATTCCTCGTTCTGGAGGCGCCACTCCAACATGCCGCCATCGCCGCTGCGCCAGGTCATTTCGGCCGACCAGATTCAGAAACGGATTCGCGAACTCGGACGCCAGATTTCCGACGACTACCGCGGAGAAACGGTGGTTGCTCTCGGCATCCTGGAAAACAGCTTCATCTTCATGGGAGATCTGGTCCGGGCGCTCGATGTGCCCGTAATCTGCACCTTCATCAAGCCGCGCTACAAGCAGACCCAGCACGGTGAGGCATCGTTGCTGGAGATTCAGTTCAGCCACGAACTGGCGATTGAAGGTAAACACGTGCTGCTGGTGGAAGGTCTGGTCCATTCCGGTGTGACGACGGAATATCTGATGAGCGACCTGCGAGCGCGTGGGGCTGCTTCGGTGAAGTTGGCTACCCTGCTCGACCGGCAGGCGGCTCGGCGGGTGCCGCTGCAGCCGGATTATTTCGGCTTTCTCGTGGATGACGCCTTCCTGTGCGGGTATGGGTTGGGGAGTCCGGAGCAGACGGGGCGGAATCTGCCGTATCTGGCGGCGACGAGTTAGCTTTGAGCCGCGAGCTACGCGCTGCAAGCAGGACCTCCGTTCCATTGTTCGCCGTCCTGCCCAAGGTCACTCCAGGCCCGCGGCTCGAAGCTCGAAGCGGTTTGGCCCCGTGACTTCTGTCACTTCCACCTCTTCCCCCGTTTTTCCGCCAAAAGGTCTAGAATGAACACGCGGGGCTATCCTTAAGTCCGAATTTCGGCGTCCGGCATCTAATGCCGGTAGTGGTTTCAGTCGTTTCAGCAAGGCGGGCAAGGGCCCGATTTCGAGGAGTTTTTCGGTGAATTCAACACTCAAGACGGTGCTGTTCTGGGCCGTGATTCTGGTATCGGCTTTCCTGCTCTGGCAGGTGGTTCGCACCGGCAGTAACAGCCAAAAAGACAAAGAAGTCAATTTCTCGCAGTTCATGTCCGACGTAGACCAGAGCGCGGTGAAAGAAGTAACCGTGATCGGACTGGAAGTGCGTGGCAAGTATAAGAGCGACAATTCGCAGTTCCACACGACGATTCCGCCGAACTATCCCGACATGTACAAGACGCTGCGGGATAAGGGCGTGAGTATCAATGTCAAGGACATCTCGAACGGCACGTGGCCGACCTGGATTCTGAACCTTGCGCCTCTGGCGCTGCTGGCGGCGCTGTGGTTTTTCATGATCCGCCAGATGCAGACCGGCGGGAATAAGGCGCTGAGCTTCGGCAAGAGCCGGGCGCGCCTGCTCTCCATGCAGCAGAAGAAAGTCACGTTCAAAGACGTGGCCGGCGTGGATGAAGCCAAAGAAGAACTGCGCGAGATCATCGAGTTCCTGCGCGAAGCGCAGAAGTTCCAGAAACTGGGCGGACGCATTCCCAAGGGCGTGCTGCTGGTCGGGCCTCCGGGAACGGGCAAGACTTTGCTGGCGCGGGCGGTTGCCGGCGAAGCCAATGTTCCCTTCTTCTCGATTTCAGGTTCGGACTTCGTAGAAATGTTCGTCGGCGTCGGCGCGAGCCGCGTTCGCGACCTGTTTGAGCAGGGCAAGAAGAATGCACCGTGCATCATTTTCATCGACGAAATTGACGCCGTGGGGCGGCATCGTGGCGCGGGCCTGGGCGGCGGACACGATGAGCGCGAGCAAACGTTGAACCAGTTACTCGTCGAAATGGACGGCTTTGAATCGAACGAAGGCGTCATTTTGATGGCGGCGACGAACCGTCCTGACGTGCTCGATCCGGCGCTGCTGCGGCCGGGACGTTTTGACCGCCGCGTGGTTGTGAATCGTCCGGATGTGCGTGGACGCGAAGAAATTCTGAGGGTGCACACCCGCAAAATTCCTCTTGCCGACGATGTGGATTTGTCGGTGCTCGCGCGTGGCACGCCGGGCTTCTCCGGCGCTGACCTTGCCAACATGGTGAATGAGGCGGCGCTGGCTGCGGCGCGTCAGAATCGTAAAGCGGTTTTGCAATACGACTTTGAACTGGCCAAGGACAAGGTGCTGATGGGCGTAGAGCGCAAGTCGCTGCTGCTCTCCGATGAAGAAAAGAAGAGCACCGCGTATCACGAGGCTGGACACGCGCTGGTGGCGGCGAAACTGCCGCATTCCGATCCGGTGCACAAGGTCACGATCATTCCGCGCGGCATGGCGCTGGGTTTGACCATGCAACTGCCGGTGGATGACCGTCATAACTACTACAAGAACTACCTCGATACGCAGATTGCGATCCTGATGGGCGGACGATTGGCGGAGGAAATTTTCCTGAGCCAGATGTCGACCGGCGCTGGGAACGACATCGAGCGAGCTACGGAACTGGCGCGCAAGATGGTCTGCGAGTGGGGTATGAGCGAACTCGGGCCTCTGACCTTCGGCAAGAAAGAAGAGCAGATTTTCCTGGGTCGCGAGATCGCGCAGCATCGCGACTATTCGGAAGCTACGGCAATCCAGATTGACGAAGAAGTTCGCAAGATGGTCAGCACGGGCTACAACACGGCACGGCAGATTCTGTCTGACAATCGCGACACGCTGGTCCGGATCGCGAAAGCGCTGATCGAGCGCGAGGTGCTGGATGCGTCAGAAGTGAAGATGCTGGTCGACGGGCAAGACCTGCCGCCGATCAAGCCGCTGCCGGCCAAGACCGATGACGGCGTGCAGCAGGTGCTGAAGCCTGAGCCGGGGCGATCACCGAAGACCGGCGAGCGGCCGGCGACAGCGTAGAACGGGTAGTCGGTAGCCAGTAGTCGGTAGTCAGTTTCAGGGCGGCCTGACGGCCGCCCTTCTTATTGGGCTCTCAGTTCTCCTGTAGAATCATTGCCTCTATGCGGTGCTCCCTTGCGTCGAAGGTCGCTTTGATCACTGGCGGGTCGCGCGGGATTGGGGCGGCTACGGTACGAATGTTTGCTGCGGCTGGGGCTCGGGTCGTATTTAACTATCAGTCGGCTCGCGCTCAGGCGGATGCGCTGGTTCAAGAATGCGGGGCAGACAAATGTCATGCGGTGCGGTGCGACCTTTCGAGTCCGGCCGCGGCGCAGGAATTGGTAGCAGCGGCGGTCACTAAGTTTGGACGGCTCGACATTCTGGTCGCCAATCACGGAATCTGGCCGCCGGAGGATTCGCCCATCGACCGCATGTCGGACGAGCAGTGGCGGCGCACGATTGCCGTCAACCTCGACAGCGTGTTTGGGCTCATCAAGCACTCGGTCGCGCAGATGAAGAAGCAGGGCGGATCTTCTTCCAGTGGCCCGGCTGGACACATTGTGCTGGTCAGTTCCACCTCGGGGCAGCGGGGCGAGGCCTTCCATTGCGATTATTCCGCCAGCAAGGGCGCGCTCATCAGCATGGTGAAAGGATTGTCGACGGAGTTGGCGCCTCATCGCATCTACGTCAACAGCGTCGCTCCCGGGTGGGTGGATACGGACATGTCGCATCCGGCGCTGAACGACCCTCCGACGCGGGCCAAGATCTTCGGCGGAATACCGCTGGGACGGGTGGGAACACCCGAGGAGATTGCCGGGCCCATTCTTTTTCTATGCACGCAGTACGCGGGGTTCATTACTGGAGAAATTTTCAACGTGAATGGCGGGGCGGTACTGGTGGGGTAGCGAGGAATTCGAGACCCAGATAGAGTTCAGAAGACAGCTAAAATCGCCAAGACCGCTTCTAACCCTGGTAGGACCTATGCTCCGCCTATTCGCAATTCTGCTGTTGTCAGCCGTCTCTGTGGCTCAGGTCGGCTCTGCGCCTCCTGACCCCACGGCAGCGCCCGCTTCCGCGCCTGCGGCCAATTCAGTTGTTCCACAAGATGAGAATGCGAAGAAGGCGCGAGCGCTGCTGGATCAGACCGTCCAGGCGCTCGGCGGGCAGGCTTACCTCACAGCTGACACCAAGGGGGAGGAAGGGCGCTGGTACAGCTTGTATCACGGCCAGCCGCGCGGCGAAGGGGTGCAGTACCGTCAGTTCTTCCGTTTTCCCGATGAGGACCGTCTGGAATTGCTGGGGCGAGGTACGGTGTTCATTCCTCTACCCTTATTTGGGAGTGTGGATGTGATCACAGTGGGACGCCAAAAGAAGGGCGCCGATTTCGTCGTCATTCACAACGGCGACAAAGGGTATGAAATCTCCAACAAAGGCACGGCGGCGCAGGACAAGGACGATCTCAAGGCGTATCTGCGGCGACGGCAACACTCGCTGCAACTGGTGCTACGCAAATGGGTCACAGATCCCAGTATGCAGTTCTTCAACGATGGTCTGACGATTGTGGATGGCAAGCCGACCGATCAGGTCACGCTGCTCAATAGCCAGAACGACGCGGTGACGATATTCCTCGACCAGAATACGCATCTGCCGCTGAAGACGAGTTTCTCGTGGCGCGATCCTAAGGACAAACAGCGGAACGTTGAGGAAGAGATCTACGACAACTACCGTCTGGTGCAGGGGATCATGACGCCGCATTCGATTACGCGCACCTTCAATGGAGAGACTTCGCACCAGCGCTTCATCAACACCGTGCGGTACAACCTGCCCCTGCCTGAAGCGACGTTTGACGCGAGCGTGACCTACGACCCGCTGGCACCCCCACCCGCGAAAAAGCCGTAAATTGCCAGCCGATTTGCGGTACGAAAGGGCTAGAACCCGGGCTGTCACCCTGAAATATCTATCTTCTCCACAAGAACTTAGGCAGTTCTGCCGGGATTTAGACCACGAAGTGTGGCTTTTTTGCCACGTACAGAAATCGGGTTCCCGCCTGTAAGCTGTTCAATAGGAAAACACTTAAACGTTATTCTCTTGACGCACGAGCAGACAATTCGTGCCGCGACTGCTTTCACGGGGGTCGGCCTGCACAGCGGAGCACCGGTTACTCTACGCATCCTGCCTGCTCCGACGGGGACCGGGATTGTGTTTCGGCGAACCGACCTGGACGGCTTTGAAATCGAAGCGAGCGGCCGCAACGTGGCGCGCGTGAGTTACGCCACCAGCCTGATGAAGAAGGGCGTGCTGATCTCGACCACCGAGCACCTGCTGTCGGCATTCATCGGCGCGGGGATCGATAACGCCATCGTCGAACTCGACAACCTCGAATTGCCGATTCTGGACGGCAGCGCGCGGCCGTTTGTCGAGATGATTCAGAAGGCGGGGATCCGGCGGCAGCGCAAGGTGCGTACCTATCTGCGGATCGTGCGGGAAATTGAGCTGCGCGAGGGCGACAAGTTCATCGCGGTCTATCCTGCGGATGCCTACTCGGTTTCGTATTCGATCAACTTTCCGCATCCGCAAATCGGGCGACAGACATTCTGCGTGCCACTGACTAACGGCAGCTACGTGCGAGAGATCGCGCCGGCGCGCACGTTTGGATTTCTGCACGAGGCCGAAGCCATGCGTCAGCAGGGGCTGATCCGCGGGGCGTCGATGGAGAATGCGGTGGTGCTCGATCGCAAGGAAGTGCTGAATCCTCCGCTGCGTTTCCGCGACGAATTTGTGCGGCACAAGGTGCTCGACCTGATTGGCGATCTGGCGCTGATCGGGAAACAGATCCTGGGCTCGGTGGTGGCGGACCGTGCTGGACACGCCATGCACACGGCGCTGGTGTCGAGGATTCTGCGGGATAAGTCTTACTGGGAAGAGACGACGTCGGACGAGGTCTCGACCGAGACTACGATGGCATCGGCCGCCAGCTTGAGCGTGTAGGACCCCGCCCGGTATCAATCCAAATCAGTCGGCCGGCTGCGGGACGCTCCAATCGTAGTCCGTGCCGCGTTCCGAGAGGAGCCGCTCCAACTCGGCTTCCGCCTCAGCGCGTACGCGGTCGGCAAACGCGCTTGCGCTCTGACGATGTTCTCTCGCCAGTGGCGACAGTCGCGCTCGCAAGTAGGGTTGGTCGTCGTCCAGCCGCTGCAGCAGCCTCTGCGTGCGGGCAATTCTTTCGTCCAGGGTAATCATGAGGACCTCTACGGATGTGTCCAGACTGCCATCCCTGGACGGGCGTGCAAAGTTTCAAGGTGGGTTCGGGTGGAGACGAAGCTCTCGAAGGAAACCCTGACGGGACCTGCTACTGCAGCGACACGTATCCCTGAAGCTGGTCGGGCATTTCCTCGTGCAAACGATCGGTGAGCCACTTTTCCAGTTGATATTGCGAACTCTGGGGTATCTCGACGAACTTGATGCCGGCATTGCCGGTTCCGTCGGCCCAGGCGATATTGCCGCGAATTTCGAGCGAAGTGTTGGACCCCGGCAAAGTGAAGTGAAGGCAAGGCTGGGTGTCCTTGGGCAGCGTGCCGGCAAACCGGATCGCGATTCCGCCCTCGCTGAGGTTGGTGGCAGTTGCGGTCAATTCCGGACCTTCGGGGACGCTGATTCGTACCGGCATGTCCACCGGATGGCGGAAATAACGACGCCTCTCGCGCACCATGAAACTTAGCGCAGCATTGAGACAACGTGTTGCATTGAGGGGTGTGAGTGGCTTCTGCAGGACAAAATTCGCTCCCAGCTGGAAAGCTTCCTGGGTGGTGGTGCCGCCGTTCAGAACGGCGAAAGCCACCGACGAAGCATTGCTCTGGGTTTTGCGCAACGATCGCAGAAGTTCGACCCCGCCCTGCAAGTCGTCGCAGTCAACAATGACCGCGTCATACTTGTGCTGGCCCAGCATCTCGCTGCCTGTCTGGATGGCCGAGCAGACGGCCACATTGACAGACATCTTTTCCAGCGTCGGACGCAACACTCCGAGCAGCGCGGCGTCGCGGCTGATGAGCAGAGACTCCAGGGTCATACGAATCCGATACTAGCGGGAGTGGAGTCGGTCGTGAAAGTAACCAAGGTACCAAGCCAGGCAGATCATCCCGTAGAATCAGCCATCTACACTTTCTTCGGGGCGATACCCTTGTCGGAAATCGTTTATTTATCCCTGGGTTCGAATGTCGGCGACCGAGTCGCCAATCTGCGGACGGCCGCCGATCGCATCACGAGAGCGGGCGCAGTCAAGGCGATCTCCAACTGCTACGAGACGGAACCGGTGGAGTTCCGGGATCAGCCCTGGTTCCTGAACTGCGTGGTCGCGCTGGAAACGAGCCAGTCGCCACAGGCGCTTCTGAAGACACTGCTGACCATCGAACAAGAAATGGGGCGCGTACGCTTGAAAGACAAGGGTCCGCGCGTGATTGACATCGATATCGTTTTGTTTGGGGATCGCGTGATTGAGGAACCAGGCCTCAAGATTCCTCATCCAGCCATGCATATCCGGCGGTTCGTGCTCGAACCACTGGTTGAGATTGCGCCCGACGCAGAACATCCGGCGTTGCGGAAATCGGCACGTGAGATTCTCACCGGACTGGGCGCCAGACAATCCGTGCGGCGGCTGACGGTAAGGCCCTAGCAAACTGCGAGGGACCGCAAAAGCGAAATGCCTACGGAACAATGATCCGGCTGGCGGCGTCATCGGGCGAGGCGATGGCAGATTCTTTCTCTGGAAACTGCGCTAACAGGAAGTCGCTAAAGGCGCGGGACTTGGGACGTCCGGACGTACGGCTCACTCCCATGCGCAGGAGGAATACCAAGGCCTTCAAGACGTCGGAGTCCCGCAGCCGCGTGTGGCCCATGTGCTTCTGCTCTGCCTCGCGATACTCCTTGACCATGGTCTCGACCTCGCTGGCGATCGCCTGATGTGACAAGTTGGCGGTCCTCTCGCCGTAGATCAAGCTGGAATTCACCAGCGTCTCGTAACTTTTCGCGTGCGAGGTGAGCGCCGCGATCAGGTCACGGTCGGTGAGGGTGCGGTTGGCATGGACGCTCTTGGCGAGCGCAAAGCTGAGCCCGAGGATCAGGTGCTCATGCTCGTAGATGAATTGTTCGCCGATTTCCACCGATGGCATCAGGGCTTCGCGGTCGAGTTCGCTCGGGTCGCGAGGCCTCTCGTGCCGCCGCGCCTGCTGCAGATAGGGGCAGTCGCTGGGACAGTCGAGAGTGACCTCGCGCTGTTCGCCGCAGCACTGGGCGCAGATTCGTCCATGCTCGGCGGGGCAGAACCTCTTCTCTTTTCGCAGGTTGCAGATGGGGCAGCTCAATCGGGGTCCTTGCATCCATTATTTCATGGCGTTTTCACTTCGTGCTTCTCACAAGACCCTTCAAACCACGAAGGACATTAAGGTTCACGAAGGAAGCCCACTCCAACTCTTAAGATTGCACTGGTTCTGATGCAGTTGTCGTCAATAAGCATCGTTAATCGGACGCATAAAGGATTTTGATTTGTCGCAATCGGTCCGGCAGGATAGCCTAGTTCTTCATTTGTGAGCCTTCGGAAGAAATATTCTGGGCTGCGCCCAAAACAAGGAGAAGCATGTCAAGCGAACTGCGGAATTTCCTGGCCATCCCGTACGACGAACTGGAAGAACTCAACCTGAAGGCGAAGAAGCAGCGCCTCGACCGGGTGGCTCCGGACAAGATCCAGGAAGAGCGGCTGAAATATCTGACGGACGAGAAGCGCATCAAGGCCCTGACCGTGCTCTTCAGCGATCTGGAAGGCCGGCTGCACATGCTCGACTACGACAAGAAGTTCCTGCTGAAGAGCTATGACAACCTGACCTTCGACGGTTCTTCGATTCGCGGCTTCACGGCGCAGCGCGAGAGCGATTTGCGGCTGGGCATCGACTGGGGCGCGTTCTACTGGGGACCGGCCGACGTGTTTGGGCCAGGCAAGATCCTGGTATTCGGCGAGGTAATCGACAAGGGCGGCGAGCCGTACACGGCCGACATCCGCAGTATGCTGAAGCAGTTTGCTCAGGGGCAGCACAAGAAGAACGGCTACACGCTCAATGCGGCCAATGAAATTGAGGGCTTCCTGTTCCAAGGCGCGGACGCGGAGCGCAACTATCACGAGACCGGCAAATTCGAGTACGTGAATACGGGCGGCTACTATCATTCCCTGCCGGGAGATCCGCTGCGCACGTTCATCGATACGACGGCGGAAGTGCAGCGCGCCATGGGCTTCCAGAATGAGAAAGATCACCCGGAAGTGGCGCCGTCGCAGTTCGAGATCAACTACAACTATGCCGAGGTGGTGGCTGCGGCTGACCACATCCAGCTTTACAAACTGATCTGCCGGCAGGTGGCGCGGAATCTGGGATTGTCAGCGAGTTTCCTGCCGAAGCCGGTGGTGGGCGTCAACGGCAGCGGCATGCACACCAACGTCTCGGTGAGTGAGAACGGCAAGAACCTGTTCTGGGATCCGAAGGGCGAAGAGAAGCTGAGCAAGATGGGATGGGAGTTTGTCGATCGCGTTCTCACCCACGGCAACGACATCTGCCTGCTGCTCAATTCGAGCGTGAATGCGTACCGGCGGCTGGATCCGCACTTCGAGGCACCGAATCAGCTGAAGGCGTCGCCGGTGGATCGCGGCTCGATGATCCGCATTCCGATCGGCAACCAGCGCAGTATGCGCGTGGAAGTTCGGTCGGTGGCGCCGGATGCAAACCCGTACATGGTCATGCTGTCGATCTTCAAAACCGGGCTGGAAGGCACGACGGCGAAGATCAAGAACCTGCGTCAGGCGGAACGGTATTTGCCGGATAACATCTACACCGCGATCGACAACTTCAAGAATGCGGAGTGGACCACGAAGTTGCTGGGCGAAGATGTGAAAGCGCGCTACGCGGATTTGAAGATCGCGTCGGCCGATCGTTGCCCGCGGTTGCTGGGAACGTTCGTCAAAGCGCCCGAGGTGCAGTATCACCACGAGGTCTACAACCAGTACTTGTGGAACCTGTTCTAGAAAGATCGGGCTCAGTTGCCCAAGTTGAGGCCGCCGGTTCGCCGGCGGCTTTTCTTTTGTTGACCGTGGTTCCTCGTCCTTCAGTGCGGTGTCTTCCCTTCAATCTCTTGCGATAATGGGTAGTATGCTGGCTCGTATTTTCCTATCGGACGACTTCCTGCCGAAGTCGATCCTCTGTCTACGCGATTACAACCTGACTAAATTCCTGCACGACCTCGTTGCGGGCATTACGGTCGGCCTGGTTGCCCTACCGCTGGCGATGGCATTTGCTATCGCTTCGGGATTAACGCCGCAGGCAGGGATCTACTGCGCGATCGTCACCGGTTTTCTTATTTCCATGCTGGGTGGTTCGAAGACGCAGATTGGCGGGCCCACTGGGGCCTTTGTAGTTGTGATTGCCGGGATCATCGCCGCGCACGGCGTGGACGGCCTCTTCATGTGCACCGTGATGGCCGGACTCATGCTCGTCATCATGGGCCTGACCGGCATGGGCTCGGCAGTGAAGTTCATCCCGCGGCCGATTGTCATCGGATTCACAAATGGCATTGCCATCCTGATTGCCAGCACACAGGTAAAAGATTTTCTCGGGCTCCAGTTGCAGAAGGTGCCAGGCGAATTCTGGATGCGGATGAAAGCGCTGGCCGCAAGCTTTCCCTCTCTCTCCTATGACGCCGCGGCTCTTGCCGTCGGAACGGTGCTGGTGATTGCGATCTGCCGGGGAATTTCAATCCGCATACCCGGTGCGATCGTCGCTATGGTGCTGGGAACCGCGATCGTGAAGCTGTTCCATTTACCGGTGGAAACCATTGGCACGCGCTTCGGCGGGATTCCCAGCGGGCTGCCACACCTGCAGATTCCAGCGTTTCGTCCGGAGCTGATCCATGGCTTGCTGGGACCGGCGGTTACGGTGGCGATGCTGGGCGCGATTGAATCGCTGATGTCGGCGGTGGTCTCTGACCGGATGAGCAACGACCGCCACAATCCCAATGTCGAACTGGTGGCGCAGGGAGTGGCGAACGTAGTGTCGCCGATGTTCGGCGGGCTGCCGGCGACAGGGGCAATCGCGCGCACGGCGACCAACATCCGGTCCGGAGCACAGTCGCCGGTCGCCGGCATGATTCATTCCCTCACCCTGCTGGCGATTCTGCTGTTTGCCTCGCCGCTCGTCGCTTACGTTCCCATGGCGGTGCTGGCGGGAATCCTGATGGTCGTCGCCTACAACATGGGCGAGTGGCGCGAGATTCCGGGATTGCTCAAGCTGACGAAGACCGATATCAGTGTGTGGCTGGTGACGTTCGCTTTGACTGTGTTTGCCGACCTGACGGTGGCCGTCGAGGCGGGCATGATCATCGCCGCGCTTCTCTTTATCAGCCGGGTGGCGGCTACAACGACCGTTGCGCAGGTCACCGACGACTACATCGAGGATGGTCGCATACACATTTTGCAGGACAAAGACATTCCCTACTACGCCACTATCTTTCGTATTCACGGGCCGTTTCTGTTTGGCGCGACCGACAAGATCTCAATCGTGACAGAGAATATCCACAAGCTGCCGCCGGTGGTGATTCTGCGCTTGCGGAACATGACGGCGCTCGATGCGACCGGATTATTCGCCCTGGAAGAAGTTGCTCGCACACTGAAGACAAGCGGGCGTGAGCTGATTCTTTGCGGTGCGAGAGAACAGCCGGCGCAGTTGATTCACCAGGCGGAATTCGAAGAACTGATTGGGCGGGAAAACATCACGGACAACGTGCAGGAAGCAATCAAACGGGCGGAGGAAGTGTTCGAACACCTGAAACCGGTGGCGAAGGGCGCGGCGAAGTGAGGCGGTGTTTAGGGTCGTGAGTGGAATTGCCTGTGGCTGTTGAACAACTCTTTTCGAGGTGATTCAGGCTGAAAATACGACATGTAACTTGTTGATTCCCCGTTCGACGAACAGGCAGTAATTGGCCGGAATTACCGTATTGGTTCCTTTTTCAACAGCCACGCCTGTCATCACTCACCGAGGCGAACTACTACATTGGGACACATCCAGAACTGCCACACTACACCGCCGCGATGGGTCGCGGACGGCTAGCCTGGAATCCCATGTGCATTCAACCTTCGTGAACGAAGAGCAAAGGCGTATGCAGCGGTGGAGTATATGGTTTGTCATCGCAGTTTGTGGCGTGGCGTGCGCACAAAAGGAGGACGTTGACGCCAACGAGAAAATCCTGCGTGCTCTACGCACCTTCAACAAAGCGCAAGTTCTGTATCAACGTTATGGCAAAGGGTTCGCGTGTCAGATCGAGCAACTCGGGCCACCGCAGAACGGCGCAAAGCCTTCCGCTCAGGCAGCGGGGTTGGTTGACGAGGAACTCGCATCCGGCAAGTTCGCGGGCTATCACATTCGATTGAACTGCACGCCTGACGAATATCAGGTCACAGCTGTTCCTGCGTCCGAAGGCGTAGGAGCCGTGTGGTGCGTTGATAAAAGTGCAGTCTTGCGAACTGCGGATTCGGCGGATACGTGCATCGCTGAAGGTAAGGTTCCGCCACGGCCGAAGCGGGTGACACCAGATCAGTTCTCAAAGACAGCTCCAAGCGTGGCCCAGGAGACTCAGGCGCGTGGGTACTGGGTCGATCCGTCCGATGGGCTTATGTGGACCGCGGAAGATAGCGGCAAACGGGGTAGTTGGCACAAGGCAATGAAGTACTGCCGCAAGCTGCGCCTGGCGGGATATTCGGATTGGAGGTTGGCGACGATCGATGAACTGGAGAGTCTCGTGAACCTGCCGGCTTACGCTACCGAGTATGTAGGCAGCTCCGACATTCTGCATCGCAATGCGGACCTTCAAGTGAGCGGAGGCCTTCTGCTTTCCGACGGGCGCCAATGGAGCAGCACTCCGGTCATTGAGGCGAACGGGCATCCTTCAGGCGCCCATTTCTGGTCCTTCTGGTTCGATGAAGGGCGCAGGTGGAAGGGCTTCGAGGATTGGGCCGAAGGCGACACTATGAATGCGCTCTGTGTCCGGGCCGCCAACGTTCGGCCGCCGAAATGAATTCTTCTTCGGCGCGGAGAATCAGCCTCGTACTGAATTCTGCCGACGTGGAATCGCGAGTACGCTCCTTCCAATTCAGTGGCACGCAGCCCTCTCAGGGATTGTGGCGGATGAATGCTCCATCCCGCGGCACGACACAACCGCTCGGCTGATATAGAATTCCCGCCAACATCAGTAGGGCCCCGGAAGATCCCCCACAGCCGTAGACGGATCCACTGACACGAAATCGAAAGGCAAGACTTGACCCATGAAGGCCATTCCGCGCACGTTGTTCGCCTCCCTATTTGCCATTTTGCTATTCACACTTGCCTGGGCCCAGGAGGCTCCGCTCGCTAAAACCGAGTTCGGCCCCGTCAAGGGAAAACTCTCGGCCGATGGCAAAGTCAAGGTCTTCCTCGGCATTCCATTTGCCGCGCCGCCGGTGGGTCCGCTCCGCTGGAAGCCGCCCCAGCCGCCCGCTCCGTGGACGGCGGCTCGTGATGCCACTAACTACGGCTCGCGATGCATGCAGGCTGGACTGTTCAAGGTGGCATACCTCGATCCGGGCGAGAGCGAAGATTGCCTGACGATCAACGTCTGGGCTCCCAAGGGAGCCACCAAACTCCCCGTGCTGGTGTGGATCTATGGCGGAGGATTTATCGATGGTGGCAGCTCGGAACCTCGCACGAACGGGGAGAACCTGGCACATCGAGGCGTGGTCCTGGTTTCGATGAACTATCGCCTGAACATCTTTGGCTTTTTCGCCACCCACGAACTCGAGGCGGAGTCGCCGCAGCACGCAGCGGGCAACTACGGATTTCTCGATCAGTCCGCGGCGATTCATTGGGTGCAGAAGAATATCGGGGAGTTTGGCGGCGACCCGGCGAAAATCACAATTTTTGGAGAGTCGGCGGGATCGTTCGCTGTCAGCGCGCAAATGGCCTCTCCGCTGACCCGCGATTTGCTGGCGGGAGCGATTGGCGAAAGCGGCGGCGGCCTGGCGCGATCCTCCGTGCCCTTTCCCGATCTTGCCACCAAGGAAAAAGAAGACGAGAAGTTCGCCAAGAGCGCGCTGCATGCGGAAAAGCTCGCTGACCTCCGCGCCATGAGCGCGGCAGACCTGTCTGCGAAAGCTGCGCCCAAGTTGATCGGCGGAGGGAAGTTCACTCCGAATATTGATGGTTACTTTCTGACGGAGACCTTGGCGGCAACGTTCAGTGCAGGCAAGCAGGCGCACGTTCCGCTACTGGTCGGCTGGAATGCCGACGAAGCATTTGTCAGCGCAGCGAAAATCCCCAACTTCGGTCCGCAGAACCTCAATGGGATGCTGATGCAGAAGTTTGGGCTTCGTTCGTTTGAGGCGACCAAATACTTTCCTGCCACGAGTACCGAGCAGGCGATCCGGTCCGCGGATGACCTCAGTGCAGCCGAGTTTCTCGTCTATGGAACCTGGGCTTGGCTCGAAGCACAGGTGAAGACGGGCGGCTCTCCCGTTTATCGCTTCTACTTTGATCTCGGAGTGCCGATCGCACCCGGCCAGGAAGGACCGAGCCGGGCATTTCACTCCGACGAAGTGGATTACGTCTTCGGTACCCTCGACACGCGCAAGGACACGAAGTGGCGTCCCGAGGACTATGCACTCTCAGAAAAGATGCAGACCTACTGGACGAACTTTGCCAAGACTGGCGACCCCAATTCCCCCGGGCTGCCGAAGTGGCCGAAGTACGGAGCGGCGGACAACTGGCAGGTGATGTTTCTTGATGCGACGCCAACGGCCCAACCCGACGAACATCGGGAACGGTTTCTGTTCCTGCAGAAAGTTTGGAACAAGTGAAGAGAAGGTTTGCGTTCCGGGCTCGGAAGCTGACTGTGCGTCTATCGAGGACGGGCGATTTCTACCGCTGCGTGTTGCCTATCGGATTAGTGACTGTCTCCAGGCCGCCCCGTTTCCGTTCAGGATGACAGCGTTGAAGGAGAGTGTGGGTCAAGTACAGCTGAGGAGCAGTGACGCATGGACAGCAGAATTGTGATAAATCGGCCGCGTATGCTGTGAACTAAATATCAACAGCCTTCAGTGCGCCGCCGCCCCGTTCGTCAGCCCGTTCGGATACCGGCTCATCGCCAGTTCGACGATCTCGCCGATCAACTCTGAATACGAGCGTCCCGCCGCGCGCGCGGCCATGGCAAACTCCTGCCGGCTTGCCAGCCACGGATTAGGATTTGCCTCGATCACATACACGTCGCCATTCGGCGCGAGGCGCATGTCGATGCGCCCGTAGTCGCGCAGCTTCAGGGCGCGGTAGGCGGCTAACGCGGTGTCGGACAAACGTTTTGTGGTTGCTTCGTCCAGGTCTTCGGCGACCTGTGACTTCGTCAGTTTGTAGGCCTCGGTGTTCTTCTCGAATTTCACGTCGTAGGTCGCGATCTTCGGGGTGCCTTCGGGCAGGCGCGACATGTCGAGTTCCACCAGCGGCAGGACCTGGGCGCTCTCATAGCTGCCGAGAATGCCGGCGTAGATTTCGCGGCCTTCGATGTACTCTTCGAGCAACGCAGGCGAATCGAACTCGTCCTGGATGTAGTGCAGGCGCTCCATCATTTCCTTGATGTTGGTGACGAGCGCGTTTTCGTCGATGCCGATGGAGCCATCTTCGAGCGCAGGTTTGATGATGAGCGGGAAGGAAATGTCGTGCGCGTGGTCGCTGCGCCCGCGGTAGGAAGTCGCAAAGAACGGCGTCTTGATGCCATGGAAGGCAAAAATCTTCTTGGCGATGGCCTTGTCCTGGGAAAGAAAGATGGCATGCGGACCGGCGCCGGTGTAACGCAGGCCCATCAGATCCATGTAGGCGACCACGTGCATTTCCTTGGTGTCGTCGCCATCGAAGGATTCGATCAGGTTGAAGATCAGGTCGGCATCGCAGCGCGACAGCGAGTGCAGCGAGGCAGGACGCCCGTCTAACTCGAAGTACGACGGCTCGTGGCCCAGTTTTTGCAGCGCTTCAAAAATCTCCTCACGGTCGGTCTTCTCGACGCGCTTGGTTTTCTTGTTCTTCTTGCGCCGCACTTTAGGACGCGGTGTTTCGTCGTCTTTGTCCTTGTCTTTTTCTTTCGCGGCTGCAGCAATCGGATCTTCGTTCCAGATGTCGTACAGCAGCGCGACTTTGAGTTTTGCGCCAACCATAATTAGGTCTCAGGTCTCAGGTGTCAGGTCTCAGGTGTCAGGTCTCAGGAACGGCGTGTCCCGAATCAAGTTCAGGTGTTTTTTGACCCCTGACACCTGACACCTGCTCTCTCACGGCTGAATGAACTTTCCTTTCGTCACGTATGTCATCACCAACGCGGTGGTATAGGCCGACAGTTCGGCCAGGTGTTCGGCCTCGCGCGACGGATCCACTCGCAAGTCCAGTTTGCCTGCACGCTCTTCCATGACTTCCACCAGTCCCTTGATCAACGGGCGCTGCGCTCCGGTCCACTGCGCCACCTTGTCGATCACGGCTTTGCGGTGCTGACGGAGAAAATCCTGTGCCGGGCGCGCCTGCTTCTTGCGCTTCGATACGCGAAAAATATCCCGCAGGTCGGTATCGGGCGCGAGCTCGGTAACGGCCACTTCTTCGCGTGCGATCTGATGATAGAACTCGGCGACCGTCGTTTCCATTTCGTCAACCGTGATGTCGGTGTTCCCGCGGCGTCGAAGCGGGTCGGTTCGTCCGATCTTACGAGCCAGACGATCGAGGTACCGCAGTTTCTCCAGCGCGTTCCAGCCGCGATAGCGCTTGCGCCACCCCGAGCGCGGGGTCAACCAAACGGCAAACGTTTCCGCAAAGTCCTCATCCGGATGCTTCTGTGCGTACCAGCCCGGCAAATGGCGAACGTAGTCACGCGAGAACGGCGACGGCCGGTAGTTGTCGCGATATGGACGCCGAAACGGACCGAACAACTGTTTCCACTCCGGAGAATTATGCAGCCGGTACGCATACGTGAAAGCGTGTCCGGCTTCATGCCGCAGGTACATCATGATTTCTCGCGCGTCTTCCAGGTCGTGCGTTTCCTTTTCCAGCTGGGCCAGTGCCGTGTGCGCCAGGTAAAACGGAATTCCGATCACCGGTTCCCCTGAGGGGCAACCCCATTCGTCCGTGAGATAGCAGTCGGGCCGGAACTTCGCCAGGCCCTTCCCTTCCAGCTCCCGGTAAAGCTGCTGAACGAAGCGCTCGACCGGAGATCCTTCCAGTTTGAGTCCGAGCTCACGGATGGGCCGGCTCAGGAATTCCTGGTATGCGGGCTCTGGTTTTCCGTTATCGTGCACAAACACTCGCCTTTGAAGCTGTCGAGCACTCCGAGGCACACAGGGGAGACAAGGCGTGGCCCCTATCAACGGTAGCGGAGAGCTCGTTTACCAAGAAGTTACGCTGGTAATGGTAAATCGTCGACCTGCGATCGGTGGGAAAATCCGATCGTAAAAAAAATGGAGGCGTGATGGTTCACGCCTCCGTGCTCGTGGTTTTGGAGCTAGCTACATGGAGCTGGCTGGTTCGATGCTCTGAACGCGGATGGTGTTGGATGCCTGGTCGAGCTGTCCGGTCACTTTCACATCTTTGCCGTTAAACTTGCCGGCCTGGCTCTGATCGTCGAGCTGATAGTCGGAGCTTCCGGCGTGCAGGACGTACTTTCCACTGTTGTCCTTCACGATGCTGCCGACGAAGCTGCGGGCATCGTTGGAAGTGGACGAAGTTGGCGAAGAAGTGCTCGCGCTCGGGGCCTCGCTGGTGCTAGGGGCTTGGCTGGGACTGGTCTGGCTGGGAGTCTGAGCCGACGGCTGCTGATTCGGGTCCTGCGTTGCCGGGGACTGGGCGAATGCGGCCGACAGCATGACCAGGGCAAATGCTGCAACTAGAATCAAGCTGGTTCGTTTCATCGTTGTCCTTTTCTCCGTAAGTGGAGTTGCTGGTCACGAGGAAGGCACGAGATGTGCCAGATCGCGATGTCCGCAATCTCAATCAGTTGGAGACGTTGGCCGCTGGCGCGCGGCGTGGATTGCGTAATATCGAAAGCTGCTCCGGTACTTCCTTCGTACCGCAGTTCCTGTAGAAGGGATTGCGCGCCGTGCACTTGCGCGAGGAACGAAATCAAATGGCCGCGGATTCGTCGGGTGAGCTACTCAATACTGTTCGACGGCGTTGGCTTGTTTCTCTCTCATCCACTTGACGGCGACATGTGCGACTTCCTGGGGAGAGATGCCGGTTTGTTGCCGCCACAGGGCGAGCTTGCGGTAGGTATGTTCAAAGTCAGAGACGACATCGGCGGTGGCGACGGGAGCGATGCCTTGCTGGCGGCGAAGGGGAAGGAAGCGCTCGTAGATGCGATTGGTTGGGATTGCCTTGTCAGCCTGTACTTTTCGAAACCAATCGGGATGGCGCATGCCGGTGGGCGCGAGAGTGGTCACGCAATTGGTGCTGCCGTCGTTGTAGCGGGTGACCATTTCGGTCCAGCTGCCGGCGTGCGCGTGGTCGTAAATGTAGGCCACGACTCCGGCCTGCGGTTCGCACAGGATGCAAATAAAGACTCCGGGCATACGGTCGACAGTGTAGACGCCTGTGTCCTGGAAGCCGCAGCGCAACAACGGGTCGGCCTGTTGCCGGACGAGTTCGGAGTTGGTCCAAACCGGAGATTCCACACGTGAGAGCCGGACCGACTCTGGCAGCTTGGTGAGGGCACGCTTGCCGACTTCTGCCAGCGCGTGCCGGCTGGTGCGACGCATGAGCGCATACATGAGCACGCGCTTCAACAGGAATAACGTCGCTACCGCCGCGAGCAGCGCCAGAAATACCGTCAGGTTCATTCGAAACCCTTCATGCTACACGGCCATTGCAGCACTACTCATGGGGGACCAAAAGATTACAGGAGTCATTGGACCGAAGAACGCGCAGAGGAAACGACTATGAGGGCGGACTCAAGAGTGCAATGGCGGCTGGCAGAAAGGGTCGACCACTCAAATTCTTATGGCTACTCATCGCGGAAGTGCGCGACGGGCGGGGGCGCCCGTCGCTCCATGACTTACTTCTGGTCCCTAGTGCACTGTAACCGTGGTCGTTTTCTGCGAGCGCCCAAATGGCCCAGTCGCATAGAGCGTGTAGGTGGTTGTGGCGGTCGGCTTCACCACGACACCGGTGCCGCGGACCGCCCCGACGGCCGGAGAAACAATCAGATACGAAGCCCCGCTCACGCTCCAACTCAGGGTGACGGATTGCCCCGCCGAACCCGAGGTTGGGTTAGCCGTGAAGGTCGAAATCTGAGGATCGTTTCCTGACGGCACATTGCCGGATGTGTAGACCGGGTTCATTTGCACGACTTCGAAATCCGAAGCATGAAGTGTTCCGAGATTGTGCAGGTCGTCGTTGCTCCAGCGGTCGTCGGGCGCGCCGCTCAGATACATGGAGCTACCGTTGTCGGCCATGATCATGCCGTACTTCTTAAGGGCGGCGAGGATGACCTGATTCTGGGCTGAGACTCCGGAGATGTTGTAGCTCGCCTTGAGCCGCATGCGCATGCCCATTGGAGCGGCATTCGGATCGCTCGAATTGGCTGCCCAGTGGGATGCGGGAGGAATAAAAGCGGCTCGACTTCTCTGCAACGTGAACCGGATCGCGTGTTTGATTGAGCCGGCCGCCACTTCGTCATAGCGAATCAGGCCGGGGAAGATGGGGAGTCCGGCGGCGTCGGCGGACGTCCACGTGTAGGGTCGCTGCTCGTCGGCGAGCATGTCCCAGACTGCGGTGGAATCTGCGTTCCAGGCGCCTCCGCTGCCGCGCGAGGCGCTGAAAAGTTCATATATCCAGCACTGACTCTTGTCGACAACCAGTACGTGCTGGTCGCCGCTGGGGTTGGGATCGCCCTCGATGGGAGCGTTCGACGGGATGGGCATCGGTCCGGGATCGCTTTCGTCGCTGTACGCGCCCAGGTTCACTGTGACTGGAGCCTGGGTGGAATCGACGACGACATAGGGGATACCCATGTCGCTACCGTTGTAGAGACCCGCGCCGAAGTCGGGATGCACCGCCGTGTTCACGCCGATGAAGTTGACGATGGCCGCCGAATTGGGGTCGACGGGCGCAGCGGAAATGTCTTTGTTCCAGAGGCTGTCAGAGGGGAAGGGCACAAATCCGCCCAGACTGGCGCCGATGCCGGTAGAGATTTGACTGCAAGCGCTGTTTCCGCCTCCACCCCCACCACCACCTCCACCCCCGCCGCCTCCTCCTCCGCCACCACCACCGCCGCCGCCGGAATTGCTAGTGGCGCTGCCGCATCCGATGCTGGCCACCAGGCCGGCAACGCCAAGGACGATCAAGAGGGCGCGAAACGTGCGTAGCATGGAGTGTCTCCACGTCTATGGTCTCCGGTGGGGAGCGGCCGGGCAAACGCCGAAAGGGCACGTTGCGTACTGGAATTTGGACGATTGGGCGTCTGCTGGCGGGGCCATGTACCGTGGCGCGATTGACTTGTTGCCATGATATGCTCCGCCAATCCGGCAAGGGGTGTTCCCGCTCTGGCCATGAAGGCCCAACCTGCGGGAACCGATTATCAAATGGACCGAAGCGGCCCGAGCGTGAGCCTGCTCGCATTCGTTCATCTCCATACCCCAAGGATCAATCCCATGAGCGTGAACGACACCGTCATGTAGCCACCATTGGTCAGGATGTACTTCCACGACCGGCGCTCGAACAACGCGATGGTCGCAATGCCGAGCGTCACCCAGCCGAATCCGGCGAGGAAGCCCGCAGTCGCGCCCCAGGCGACGGTGGTTTTGGCGTCGGCGAGAAACGCCGCCAAGTTCGCCGATATCAACAGCGCAAAAATGAACGAGAGGCCGAAAATCTTGGCCATGTTTCCGTTGCTCAGATCTTCCCGGGTGAAGTTGTTGGCGGACATCCAGGCGCGCCCGAAGGCCGCGGGAGAATACCAGAGACCGCCGATCAGGAACGTGGAAACTGCGGCGGCTAACACAGCCAGCCAATTGATATGTGGCATCCCCATCCTCCTTGAGTGAACTGCTCACCCACGAGGATGGCGATCTTCAAGAATTCTGTATTGTAAGAAATTTCCCTTTCAGTCGAGAGCCACGTAAAGCGGAAATTCGGTGCGGCCGTGGAGATAGGCGGCGGGCGTGAGGCCGGCCAGTTCCTGAAATTCGTGGATCATGTGGGATTGATCGTAGTAACCGCAGTCGACAGCGAGATCGGACCAATCGGGGTCAGCTTTGCTGCTGTGAGTGGCCGTGACGGCCTTCTGAAAACGGAAGATGCGAGCCGCTACTTTCGGCGTAACTCCAACGCGGCAGTCGAAGGGGCCAGCATCTGCTTGTGACTCAGCCCCAGTTGCGAGGCCAGATCGCGGAGCGACAAGACACGCAATGAACGCAACTTTTGCAAAGCCGCAGCCACGGTCTGATCCGGCTCCAAGCGGCTCTTCGCTTTGGCGAGCAGGTACGCCGCCAGCAGATCAAATTTTTGGTCGGGAGTTTCGGCTTCGAGCAACTGTTCCCGCAGCGCCAGAATCTCGCGCTTCCAGATCAAGTCAAGTTCAATTACATTCCCTGCGAGGTCGGAAATCGGAAAGCCGAAAAACGGAGCAGCACCGCCAGTGCGGAAGTGCGCACCCATCATCGAGGAGCCTCGCTCCACTCCCAGCACGATGAACTGCCGCTGCAGGCCACTGACCCAACAACGGCTGAACGTCGTGTATCGATTGAGGTCGCGATTGTCGTAGAGTCTCTTAGGGCCTTCGCTCAGATCGATGATCAGCTCCATGCTGGCATCCGGCAGGAGCTTTTCTTTGGTGTGACCAACGTCCAGATCCTGGTAAAACCAAAGAGTCTCGACGAAATGCGAGAGCGGTGCCTTCGGGACTCTTGTGCGGTAGAGCATGTCGCGAGAGTCTACCATGCAGGGTGGTGATGAATGAGCGGCTTCCTTTATGTTCCTTCATGCCCTTCGTGGTTGAAGAACCTGTGATCACAGACAGCCGGGCTCCACGTTTGGCAATCATCACCGGCCGAGGTCCAGTTGCATGAGACGTGATTTACCGCTTTGGCGGTCCGTTCTGCTACCCTTCCGCGCATGGACTATCTTTGGACTCCCTGGCGCTACGCCTACGTGACCGGCGCCGAACTGGCGACGGGCTGCATCTTCTGCAATGCTCCCAAAGAAAGCGACGAAAAGGCCCGTATCGTCTATCGCGGGACGCGCTGCTACATCATTCTCAACACATTTCCTTATACGAATGGGCACGTGATGATCGTGCCCTACGCCCATCTGGACGAACTGCATAAACTACCCACCGATGCCGCGCAGGAGATGATGGCGCTGTCCCAGAGGATGGAGGTCGTGCTTCGTTCGCTCTATCGTCCGGACGGCATCAACCTGGGGATGAATCTGGGGAAGGCGGCCGGCGCGGGTGTGGCCGGACATATTCACATGCACATCCTGCCGCGCTGGGTCGCGGACGCGAACTTCGTCACCGTGATTGGAGAAACCCGGGTGCTGCCCGAAGCGCTGGAAGTGACATGGGAAAGAGTGCGGAAGGCGTTAAGCGGCGGGGCGCTCTAATATGCTTCACTTCTCTAGTTTCATGGACGCCAGGAGCTTCTGGGCGATGTCTTGCACGTGATATCGCCACTCCTCCCCCTGGTGGCCTTCTACGAGGCCGAAGTTGTCATCCTCCGCGGTTGCGAAGATTACGCGCGCGCCCTGCTGCACGACGAGGACTGCGACGTAGCTGTCAGATGGCGTCTTCGACCTGGGATGTCCGGCGGGTGTCATCGTGATGTTCCCGACGGTTACCGGCGCGATCAGGGCTCCACCTTTCAGCCGGTACAAGCGCAGCAATCCCTCACCAAATTGCGTGGACACTTTCGTCTCGCCGGCAATCTCCGGAGCGGTCTTCTTTTGGAAGTCAGTGGAAACAGCCATGCGGTCCGCAGTGGACGCAACGTCACCTGACTGAAAAACCCCCGCCTTGTAAAGTTCGCCAAAATCCTGGATGGCGAAAGCCGCGAACTCATACTGATCCTTTTTCGTTTCTTCGCGAACCGTGTAGTCGAGGTTGGCGAAATTGTTTGATGCTGGCGCCATCAGCTGAAAGGCGTGCCCCGGGCTCGTATATGTCTGCCCGCCGCCGATGTGATGTGTGCGTGCCAGCGCGGCAGACGCGCACACACAAAACAAAAAGGCACAGAACCAGAATGAACGACTTCTACAAACAGACAGGTCCACGGATGTTAGCCTCCATCGCATTCATTATTGCTACGGGAGCACAAAGCCCCGGATCTCTTGGAGGAATTTTATGGCAGCAGCGATCCGGCGATGACGGGGCTGTGACACTTTCGCGATTGTCACAAGGCAGTAAAGATCTATTTGGCTAACTCTCTCCCGAAAAACTCCTCTGTAGCCCGATACGCCCGGATCCAGCTCTTCCACAGCAGGAAGCCGTGAATTTCGTCGGGATAGATCAGTTCCTCGACATGGACCTTCTGCGCTCGCAGCCTCTGCAACAGGTCCACCGTCTGAGAGAAGTCGACGTTGCGGTCATCGTCGCCGTGAATCAGCAGCACGGGCGACCTCCAGGTCGCAATTGCGGAATTGGGCGATGACTGGAATGCCAACTTCATGGCGGCTTCGCGGTCAGGTGCGTCTTTCGCAAACTCTCCCTCGAAGGCAGACCAGTCGTGGACGCCGTGCAAGTCCACTCCGGCGGCGAACAAGTCTGAGTTGTGCGCCAGGCCCATTGCGGTCAGGTAGCCGCCGTACGAACCGCCCCACAGGCCGATTCTCTTGGGATCGACAGTGGGGAGAGTCTGCAGATAGTGCCCTGCAGCGACAATGTCTTTGTATTCGGCGCCACCGCGAGGGCCGCCGTCGGCGGGCTCACGAAAGTGCCGGCCATACATGATCCCGGTCCGATAGTTGACCGAGAGCACCACGTAGCCGCGGCTGGCCAGGTACTGATTCATGGCATAGGCATTGTGGTAGTAGTCCATGTAGTGGAAGCCGAGCATCATCTGGCGGATGGAGCCGCCGTGAATGAAGATCAGGGCAGGCCGGCTGGGCGATACTCGTGATGCGTGTCCATCCACGGCAGGTTCGAAGAGTTGGCCGTGAATCTCCCAACCGTCTTCGGCTTTGAAGGTCACCTGCTTCGGCGTGACCAGTTGTTTGGATGGAAAATCTGCCGGCAGGGCGCTCTTGGCAATCATGTCGCGTCCTTGCGACGTGAGCAGATAGGGCATGGCCGGCGACGTGGCTGTCGAACCGAGGCAGACGATTTTTCCTGCGATTTCCAGCGGCGACCACTCCATCGTCTCGCCGTGCGTGAGCGCGACGGGAGTTCCGCCTTCCACACTTGCTTTCCAAAGATGACGGCGGTCCACGTCGTCCTGATTCGACGAATAGATGACGGCGGTCTTGTCGGCGCTGAGTGCGACATCTTCCGTTTCGAACTTGCCAGGAGTGAGCAGGGTCGCCGGGCCGCCGGTGGTTGCGACCGAGTACAGGTGATTCCACCCGTCCTGTTCTGAGGAGAAGACAATCCGGTTCTTCGCAGCGAATTGGAAGGAGACGTCGGCGGTAAGAAAGGGCATGGAGTCGTCAAGGGCGGCGCCGCTTTCCCAGACTTCCTGTGCGGAGTCCCCGGCTACGCCGTAGACCCAGACCGACCACGGCGCCGGAGCGAGCGGGATCAGGGGACGCTTCATCTCGCGGCCGACGAGCCGCAGAAATGCGATCTGGCTGCCGTCGGGCGACCAGCGCGGGGAAGAGTCGCGGTCGGCGCTGGGAGCGATGTAACGGAGCTCGCGCTTGCCGAATTCGTAGATTGCGATGAAGCTGTGATCGCCGCGATCGCTGACGAATGCGATCTTCTTTCCGTCCGGAGACCATTTGGGCTGCTGATTGTCGCCGCGTGCATAAGTTAGCGGCTTAGCTTTTTCTTTCCCCGAAACCGGCGCGATCCAGAGCTGCTTCTTTGCGGACCACACGGCAAATTCGCCGTTGGGTGAAATCTGGATGTCCTCGCATCCTTCTTCGTCGCAACCCATGTCGCCCAGCAGGCGTGGTTCGCCTTTGTCGACGTCGACGGCCCAGACTTGCTGGGAGCGCTTTTCGACACCGCTGGTGGGATCGGCGGTTTCGCCGGCAGCGTTCGATTCGCTGCCGCGGGCATAGACGGCTGTCTTGCCATCGGGGGTGAGCTTGAGGGCGGCCAGGGGCATGCCTTCGTCGCCAGTGTAGTGCGTGACCTGCCGGGCTTCGAAGCTGGGAGTGTCGGCGACCCAGACGTTGTGCTCACCCTTCTGGTTGAACACCCATGCAATGCGTCCAGCCTGCGGGGCGGTCACCAGGTTGGTGGGAAAGGGAGAGCTCAAGACTTGCTCGAGGGTGAAGGGTACGCCCGCCTGCCCGATCGCCGGGAGTGAAAAGAGAATGTAGAGCAGAAACGGGATGAAGAATCGTGAGAAGGAGCGATTTGCCATGCGGGGCAGAGTACGAGATTCCCGCCCCCATTGACAATAGAGAAGTCTCGGCCTATGAAGCGACTTCCACAGGCTGCCGGACCGGCAGCACGACAGAGAACGTAGTGCCTTTTCCGGGGCTGCTGATGACTTCGATGCGTCCGTGATGCTCTTCGACGATTCGGCGCGCCAGCGACAGGCCGAGGCCGGTGCCGTTGCCCTTGGTCGTGAAGAACGGTCGGAAGATGTTGGTCAGATGCTCGGCTGGAATTCCGCGTCCGGTGTCGGACACGGTTACCAGCGCGGTTTCCTCCCGTCCCGATATCTCGACCCGCACCAAGCCGGGTCCGTCGATTGCCTGTACCGAGTTCAGCAGCAGGTTCAGAAATACCTGGTGAATCTGGTCGCTGTCATGATCGACCTCAGGCAAGTCGGGAGCCGCGGCGAATTCGATCCGGATCGGCTTCGAAATCACCTGTTGCCGGGCCAGCATGACGGCATGCTCAATCGTGGTGTTGAGATCGCTGGAGCGGATCTCGGGCGCTCGAGGCCGTGCCGTTTCCAGCAGGTCGGTGAGGATGCGGTTGATTTGTGCGATTTCCAGCCGGACGTCCTTGACGACTGCCTTGGCGGGGCTGGTTGACGGCAGATCACGCGAGACGATCTCGATCACCCCGGCAATGCCGGCAAGCGGATTCCGAATTTCGTGGGCAAGGCCGGTCGCCAGTTCGCCGAGGGTCGCCAGGTGTTCGGCGCGTGACATCTGCGTGCGATGGAGGTGGTCGATTTCTTCGCGGCTCTCCCGTAACAGCCGGACCATGCGGTTGAAGTTGCGGCCCAGGTCGCCGATTTCGTCGTTGCGTTTCGCGAAGCTTACGGAGGCGTTCAGGTCGCCTTCGCCCACCCGTTCGATCTGCTCCTGCAATTCGATCATGGGTCGCTGGATGGTCGATGCCAGAACCACGATGACGACGCCACAGATTGCTACGGCTCCGGCACCTGCGATGAACAACACGCGATGGCGGTCGGGATCGCGCAGCGATAGGGTCGAGAGCAGAAAGAGGAGCATGCCGATCAGCAGCACCACCGCTACCGGCCACATGGTTTTCAGCTGCCAGTTCACACGCAAGCGGGACACTTTGCCTGCGCCGTTTTGCTTCGGCCTGGAGCCGATCGTGTTGGTCTCAATCTCAGGCATAAGCATGCAATCCCTGCAGCAAGTAGGTCACACCGAAGAAAGTGAACATCACGACGGCAAATCCACCGATGGCGAAATACGCCGCGACGCGGCCCCGCATCCCACGGGTGACGCGCATGTGGAGATAGGCCGCGTAGATGAGCCACGTGATCGCAGCCCAGGTCTCCTTCGGGTCCCAGTTCCAGTAGGAACCCCAGGTCTGGTTGGCCCAGTAGGCGCCGGCAGCGATCATCAGGGTGAGAAGGGGGAAGGCAATGCCGATGGTCTTGTAGATGATCCGGTCCAGATTGTCCGCGCTGGGAAGCAATCGCTCCAGGTCCGGACGGCGCCACAACAGCAGCAAATAGAGCAGCGAGATAAAAATTCCGCCAACAAGTCCCGACAGAATAAAAGGGCTGGCAGCGAGAGTGGTTTGGAAGAGGCCCTCGGCGTCGAGCGATCCGTAACGGCCGTCGCGGGCGCGGATCAGGAACATCACCAGCGCCATGACCTGAAGCAAGATACTGACGAACACGGCGCGATTGGCCACTCCGAGGAAGCTGTCGTCTTTTCTCCAGCGGGCTAGGGCGTAAAACACCAACGGCGAAGCGACAACCAACAGCGCCAGGACCATCAACCATCCCAAGTCCGGGATGGTCACGAACAGCCGTACGCCCTTGGATAAGAACACTTCCGATTTCTCTTCCGCGTTCCAGGCAACGAGATTTAGTCCGCCCCATTTTTCGAAGCGGGTGAACACGACCCCCGCGTAGATCACGGTGGTGCAGGCGCTGGTCACAGCAAGAAAGGTTTCGGTCTGCATCTTGTCCTGGATGAGGAACATCATGGCCAAGGCGAAGCTCAGGGCGCAGGCGGCGTAGGCCAGCATGGCCAGGGTGACGTGCACGTGCAGCCAGGTGGATTGCAGGGCCGGCACCAGGGGATGGACGTCGCTGCGCAGCAGTTGCATCAGCACCACGCCGACGATCGCTACCGGCATGGTCACGGTGCCGATGACTTTGACGTCATACTTCTTCTCGGCGACCAGCGTGAGGACGGCGAGGGTCCACACGAAGCTCAGCAGCATTTCGTACACGCTGGCGAACGGCGGATGTCCGGCTTCATACCAGCGGTGCGCTACCGCCGCGGTGTTCGCCAGCAGGCCCGCCCAGGTAGCGAGCGACGCGAATTTCACGTACGACTCGGTTCCGGTCACACCAAATCCGAGGTAGAGGGCGCCGGCTCCGGCGTAGAAGATCAGCGCGGCGTAGAGCAGGTTCTCCTCGCTGAGAATGTTTCCGGTCTTCGCCACATTCAACAGCGCCATCACCAGCAGAAACGCGATGCTCATTCCCACCAGCACGATCAGGGTAATGCCGGTGGTCTGCTGCTGTTCTGCCTTGGCTCGTCCCATGTTGTTCCCCCACAGGCCGGATCAGCGTCCGGCGACAATTTCGGCTGACTCGCTGGGAGCGGGCTTGCCGGTAGATTTCAATTCCGTTTCGATCGCGGCGACGAGATCGTTGAAGCGCTGCTCGAAAGCATCGCGGTTCCGGTTCGCAGCCCCGCCGATCCAGAGCGAATACGCACCGGTCTTGGCATGGCGCACCGGTATCGCCCAGAAGCGCATATGAACGACGTAGAACACAAAGGCCAGGCCGATCCCCATCAGTACCACGCCGGCCCATACTCCCCACTGACCAGGCTCTTGCGAAACCTGCAGGCCGGTAAAGTGTCCGAGCTTCAGGCCGGTTGCTTCGAAGCGATACGGGGAACTGGCGTTGTCGCCGATGCCTTCCATTTCAGGCAACCACACGTCGAAATTCCTGCCGGCTTTGGTTACGACCAAGTGGGCGGCCGGGCTCCCCAGTTGATTCGAACGGCGGTAGACCTGTCCGTCGCGAAACGCATAGTCAGGAATGAACTCAGCGAAGCGCACGGTTGTGTCGGTATCCAAGGTCGCTGTCTCGTTCAACTTGAACGCGATCTGCCGTTTTTCTCCGCCCGCGGCTGGGGTGGCGTCGAGAGCCAGTTTGTCAACCTTACCGTTCGGGCCGAAGCTTGACTGATAGAAACGAATGCCTCCATAGACCAGGGGATCGTTGACGACGATCTGCTTCTTCTGTACGTCCTGACCGTTTTTCACCACGGCGAGGTTCGACCACCACTTCTTCGGTGTGCCGTCCGGGTAGTTTTCCTGTCCGGCGGTGTCGCAACGAATGGAGAAAGGGAGGGTCCTGGTCTGGCCGTCACGAAGTTCGACCGCGTTGGAGGTTTCGCCTTCGTTGAGGTTGATCGTGCCGCGCCAGCCGTAAAGGCCGTCGACGATCCCGCCAAAGAAGATGAGCAGAAGGCTGGCATGAACGATGTAGACCGCCATTTCCGAGATGCGGTTGCGTTCCGCGAAAATCGCGAAGTGGTCCTCGCGCACGACGCGCTCGGGCTCGAATCCCATGGCGTGCAGCGCGCGCTCAGCGGCAACCAGGCCGCCTTCTTCGTCGGTGATCTTGATCTGCTTCTGCGGATGCAGCGCGCGGCGAAAACTCTCGTCGGGATACTTGTAGGGCCGGGCGTAATAACGCCAGGCGTTGGGGAAGCGTTCGATCGAAGCGGCGATGATGCTGATGCTGACCAGGATCATCAGAGTGACGAACCACCAGGCGTGAAAGACATCGGTGAGGCCGGCCGCATCCAGAATGCGCAGCGTGGCGGACGAATAGGCTCGTTGCATCTCGTCCGGTTCGGTCATCGGACGCTGCAGAATGATGGTACCCACCGCCGCGAAGATCACCACCAGAATCAGGAGAACCACGCCCGTCTTGATCGCGGCAGCGGTCTGCCACGCTTTGCGGGTCGCGGTGCGAAAGTTCAGGGCCATAGATCTTCCTCTTCACTCTGGGCAATGCAACTTCCACGCCATCGAGCGGAATGGCGCTAGAGCGCCTGATTACATAGGGTTAGAAGACTCGCGGCAGCGACGATCCAAGACGTTTTGGGCCAAATCGCACACCGGCAGGAACGAGAATCGGATTTTCACCCATCACGCGAACCTAGTGATGTTTGTCACATTGGCCGGTGACGGTCCGAGGAATGGCTTGCGACACGAAACCGGACACCCAAGCGTGCCCACCGTGTGACCCGCATCACAGGGGGCGGTGATCACCACCATACCCGCACATGAGCTCCGGGGGTGTAATGAGTTCCGGTGTGGGAATGTACCCGTCCAGTTCCATTTCGAAAGCCCCTTTGGGGACTCGATTACTTGGGTTTTTTCACCGCTTTGAGTGTGGCAGAAGGCCCACCCCAAGCTGGTGTCCCCGCCGATGCAAATCGCAACAGTTTCTGCCAACGCAAACAAATCATTGCGCTACAATCATTTGCGCCGTCGTTGAGAATTTTCACAGTACCCGTTGGGGCGGCGACTATCGTGCACAACATGGAAGGTGGAGGATCAGGTGAGTCATCTTCCCCAAATCGAGAATCCGGGCCGCCAAGGGCGGACCCGCTTCCCCTTTTCGATTTTCTCCCTGATCCCAAAGATTGCAGCCGCGGTCCTGCTGGCGATGTGCGCCAAGGCCGCCCTGGCAGGCGTACATCCCGTCCCGCTGGACAAGAACACGGACGCTGCCAAGTGCCTGGAGTGCCATGAGGAGAAGGGCAAGGGCAAAGCGGTCCACTCGGCCATCGCCACCGGCTGCCTGAGCTGCCACGAGATCCGGGTGAATAAGGACATCACGCGGCTGAAGCTGACCACGACGACATCCACGAAGCTCTGCCTCTCCTGCCACGGTGATAAGGATGCCGCCCAGATCAAGGGCCACATCCATCCGCCGGCGGTCCGCGACTGCGTGAAGTGCCATGACCCACATAGTTCAGACAACAAGAACCAGTTGCTGAAGGCGACCTCGGGGTCCACGGAGAAGGACAATCTCTGTCTCACCTGCCACAGCCAAGGCACGAAGGTTCCCGAAAAAGGCAGCCGCCACGCGGCGCTCGACATGGGCTGCGAGTCGTGCCACACGACCCACAAAACGGCCGCAGAGCCTACCGCGGAGAATCACTTCCACCTTAACAAAGGAGTTCCGGCGCTCTGCCTCGACTGTCACGACGTCAAGGATGCTGCGCTGATCAAGGCGCACCAGAACCAGCCCTTCGGCACGGCGAACTGCCTGAGCTGTCACGATCCGCATCAGTCGGCGGCACCCAAGCTGATGGCGAAGTTCCAGCATCCGCCCTTTGCCGACAAGAGCTGCGAAATGTGCCACGCTCCGGCTAAAGACGGCAAGGTCGTGCTGACCCAGACCGACGTGAAGGCGCTCTGCGTAACCTGCCATGACGACAAGGCCAAGCAGATCGAAAGCGCGAAGGTGCAGCATCCCGGAGCTGCCGGCGACTGCACTGATTGCCACAATCCGCATGCCAGCGCGCAGCCGGGATTGCCGAAGACCGATGCCGTGAGCATCTGCACCGGCTGCCATACCGAGATCGCCGATCTGGGAAAGAAAGCACATCTTCACCAGCCTGCCTTTGAACAGGGATGCGCCATCTGCCACGAGCCTCACGGCGGCGACAACCTGCATCTGCTGCGGGCCGGGAATCCGAACCCTCTGTGCCTGGAGTGCCATGGCCCGGATATCAAGCCGCAGCGACTGGAAAAGGAACATGTAGTCGCGATCTTTAATGGCAAGGTGAAGCTGCCGGAAGACTACTTCTCCAAAGTGCCATCGCTCCCAATCAAGTATGGGCTCGGCCACCCGGTGGACCGTCACCCGGTCGTTGACCAGATGGATGCCGCGAATCCAGACAAGGTGCGGGTGACGTTGAATTGCGCCACCTGTCACCAGCCGCATTCTTCGTCGCAGCCGAATCTCTTGGTGAAGGACCAGGCGAACAACTCGGCGTTCTGTGATTCATGCCACAAGACTGTTGGGATTGCGCAATGAGAGAAACAGGGATGGTTCGAACTCGTCAAAACCCGAATCCTGGCGCCGCAGTATTCGTGGCGCTGATTTGCGCACTGGCCGCCTTGTTCGCGACGATGCCGCTCGAGGCCAAGGAGAAGAAGAACCAGCCCCCGGCCGAGACGAAGAAGAACCTGCTCGAACTCCTGGACTACTCGAAGATCGTGTGGCCCAATCCGCCGGCCATCACGCGCATCAAGTACCTGAGCTATTTTTCGGGCGAGAAACGGGAACTGCAGACGGCGCAAAAGAAGGCGGGTTGGATGGATCGCCTCTCGGGCGTCGCCGTAGGTCAGCAGTCGCCAACTGACAAGCTGTTCTACCAACTGGTCCGGCCTTATGGCATCGGCGTCGATACACAGGGCAAGGTGTACATCGCCGACGAGAAGGTACTCGCGGTATTCATCTTCAATCCTGAAACCGGGCAAGTCGAACTGCTCAAGAACGGACAGCACGCGCGATTCAAACTGATCACGGGCCTGGCGCTGGATGACGCCGACACATTGTTCGTCTCCGACAGCGGCCTGAAGCACGTGCTGGTGTTCGACAAGCAGCACAAGGCACAGGCCAGTATCAGCCAAGGCATGGCCGTACCGGCGGGATTGGCGGTCGATAACGAGAACCGCTTCCTGTACGTAGCCGACAGCGAGCTCGATCAGGTGCTGGTGTACGACGCAGATCCGCCCTACAAGCTCCTGCGCACGATCGGCAAGGCCAGCGGCAAGCATGACCTGACCTCGCCGGGCGACTTTGCGCGGCCGACCAACGTGGCGGTAGATAAAGACGGCAATCTCTACGTCACCGACACCTTCAACGACCGGGTCGAGATTTTCGATGCGGACGGAAATTTCATCCGCACGTTCGGCAAAGCCGGCGACGGTCCCGGGTACTTTGCGCGGCCCAAGGGAATCGCGATCGATGGCGATGGCCACATCTGGGTTGCCGACACAGTGCAGGACCGGGTGCAGGTGTTTACTCCCGAGGGGCAGTTGCTCATCTGGATGGGCGGCCACGGATTGCTGCCCGGGCAGTTCAGCACCATCGCCGGTTTGACCATCGACAAGAACAACCGCGTGCTCACCTCCGAGCAATATCCGGGGCGAGTACAGATTTTCCGGTACTTCACGGACGCGGAGGCGCAGGCCGAGAAAGACCGGCGTGATGCCGCCGAAAAAGAGAAGAAAACCGGGGGACTAGCCAAGCAAGCCGCAACGGCAAGTCCCGGATCGACGCCGCAGTGAGCGGCGCAGAGTTTGGCTGTCCGCGGACAGCTGATAAGAGGGGCCTGATAGCAGGGCTCCGGAGCAGTAGAAGTAACAGCTGTTACATATCAGGAGGTCTTAAAAGGTATATGAAGAAAACGATGCTAGTAATCGCAATGGTTCTGTTCGTCGCGGCACTTGCCACAGCACAGACCTACACACTGGGTTCTGGTATTACGGGCGTGGATAAACTGGGCGCCCACCAGAACGGCGGACGGGGCTGCACGGGTTGCCATGCTCCGCACAGCGGCTCGTTTGGTGCGGGCGGAAACGCCGTCACCGGGCAGACTCAAGACAAGGTCAACGCCGGTAACTATGCTCTGTGGGGTCAGGATCTTGGTCCCTTGTATGGCGCCGTGATCACCCAGGGCGACAAAACCAATGGTGGCACGACGTTCACCACCACCCTTCCAGCACAGGCCGACTTCTTCACCTTCCCGGAGGAGATCAGCGGCGTCATGATGTGCCTGAGCTGCCATGACGGCAACATCGCCCAGGGCGCCATGATGACCAACAAGTCCTACGAGCAGGCGACTGGTCTGTTGCCCAAGGGCCTGTACGGCCCGAACGCAATTCCGACCTTGCTTGGACAGGACGGCACCACGGCCGGCAACTACTACAACGACCACCCGATCGGCCCACAGGCCACGCTGGGAGCGGTGGGTGTTGCCAGCAAGCTTGCCTACAACGCGACTGGATGCACGTTCCACGGCGTGGCGAGTCCTTGCCTGAAGAGCGCCGGTTCGGACGCCAACTTCACCGCGTTCATCAATCACTACGGCTTGCCCAACATCACCTCCAACGGGCACAGCTCACCGGTTGCGCTGCCGACGACCAATCCGGCTGACGCATACTTGCTGTGCACCACCTGCCACACTCCACACAGCATGTATGTCGCCAGCGCCAATGGCGACGCTCCCATTCACACTTTGACCAAGGGCAACTTCCCGACGTACTTCTTCCTCGCGGCGCCCTATAACCCGGGCTCAAACCCTGGCCCAACGCAGGCGTCTTCCGCCACGCAGTTCTGCCGCCAGTGCCACTATTCCGGCGCGGGTGGTGCGAACGAAGCCAGCGGAATTCTGACTGTGGACACAGCTTTCTAACTGCAAACCCTTCGGGGGAGGGGATTCCCTCCCCTGATATTTCTCAATCGGTGGTTGGAGGAGATATGAAGATCCGGTTCCGCATCGCGATGGCAGTGGTTGTCTCAGGGCTGCTCCTGGGGCCGGCCACCGCCGGGGCGCAATTGGTAGCCTCTCATGCCCCGACCGCACCAACGGCGAAAGCGGATCCGAGCGCACAAGCGTCCATGATGTCCGCAATGACGGTCAGCGGCCAGCCCGTCGTTCGCGTCAACGGCGTTGAGCTTCTTGACCGCGATTTGCTGCGCGAAATGTTCACCATCTTTCCGTACGCCCAGCAACACAACGGATTCCCCAAGGAACTGGAGCCCGATATCCGCCGCGGCGCGCTGCAGATGATCATTTTTGAAGAGCTGGTGTACCAGGAAGCCAAGCGGCGCCAGATGACGGTTCCCCCGGCACAACTGGCAAGAGCAGAAGCCGAGTTTCGCAAACAATTTGCCAGCCCGACGGCGTACCAGGACTTCATGAAAAGCGAAGTCAACGGATCCGAGGCCAGGATGCGGGAAAAAATCCGGCGCTCGCTGCTGATCGAATCGCTGCTCAACCAGGAAGTCAACACGCCGGGGCGCGTCAGCGATGTGCAGGCGCGGGCCGAATACCAGAAGAATCTGGCGCAATACAAGCATGGCGAGATGTTGCACATTCAAAGCATCTCGATCATTCCGCCCAACGAGACCAAGGCGGTAGTGGAGGAAGCGAACAAACGGGCTGCGGACGCCATCAAGCAGGCCAAGCAGGCGAAGAGTTATCGCGACTTTGGGCTTCTGGCGGAAAAGATTTCAGACGACGACTTCCACGTGAACATGGGCGACCACAAGAAGCAGGACGCGAGTGCTCTGCCCCCGCCGATTTTGCAGGCGGCGTCGAAGATGAAACCGGGAGATGTAAGCGACCTCATCCAACTCGGTAACTACTACACCATCTTCCGGCTGGAGGCGCGCACGCCGGCTGGCACGACCCCGTTCGCTGAAGTCAAAGCCAAGCTGCAGGCAGACCTGCAGAAGCAGAAAACGGAGCAACTCCGCTCGGCCTTGGCGCAAAAACTGCGCAAGAACGCAAAGATCGAAACGCTGTAGTCAGGACCAATATGACGTACCGGCGACCATGGGCGACGCTCCAAAGAATCGGTGGGGCGTGCCTGCTGGTCGTGTCGGCGTTGGGGACGGTGGCGCAGGCCCAGGTCGGCGTCGGCGACGACGTGAAGATGACGCTGAACGGGTTCCTCGGCTTCGGATACTCGGGGGATTACGGCGACAACGGAACTTCCGGCCACGGCCTGTTCGGTTCCGGCACGGGGCAGCTCTCCGGTTACTACTACAATCCCAATTTTCTCTCGTTCAACGTGCGGCCTTACTACAACCGCAACCAGGACAACGCATCGTTCGGGTCTGTGCTCAGCGAAACCGGGGTCGACGCGTCCGCCAATTTCTTCAGCGGGAGCCATTTTCCGGGCTCGGTGAGTTTCACCAAGGCGTTCGCCAATGGCAGCCAGTATGGAATTCCCGGGTCGACCGGTTTGACTTCGGACAGCTCGACCCAGACTTTTTCCGTGACCTGGAACGAACTGCTCCCTGGCCTGCCCTCGGTGACGGGGACATTTGGGTTGAACTCAAGTTCTTCCACTCTCCAGGGTGAGCCCGGCACGACCGACTCATCCTCGCAAACCTTCAACCTCATGTCGCACTACAAAGCCGATGGCTGGGGGTTTACCGGCTTTGTGACCGATCAGAATTTTCAGGTGAAGCTACCTGCCTTTCTGTCGCCTACAAATTCGCAATCGGATTCTTCCGGCACTTCTTACGGTATTTCAGTCACGCACGCATTGCCCCTCTCGGGTGTTTTTCAGGCAGGCTACAACCGCACGGATTACAGCAGCGAAAGCGGGAGTTATCACAACAGCGGCACGACTGATACGGCCGATTCGACGGTAGCGTTCAAGCCGCTCGAAAGATTCACCATTAACGGGCAGGTGCGCTACACAGGTAACCTGATTGGTGCGTTGCAACAGTCTCTGACTCCCGGGCAGCCGCCTCTACCCAGCAACGAGCAAACGTCACACGGCGTGTCCCTGAGCACCTATGGAAGTTACAACCTGGGCCGGGGCTTCATACTCATCGGCTACGCCAACCGGGACATGGAGACCTTCCAGGGCATGGATTTCACGACCACGCGTGCCGGCGGCACGCTGACTTACAGCTACTCGCGTCCGCTCTTCGGCGTGCTCTATTTCAGCTTCGGTATGGTGAATAACGCCACCAACAACGGCGGAGGCAGTGTTGGATATGTGGGCAACGTCGCCTTCAAACGGCGCTTCGGCGGATGGCAAGTGGATAGTGACTTTTCGTATTCGCAGAATGTGCAGACGATCATCGCATACTACACCACCAGCAACTACGGCTACGGCGCCTCGGTGCGCAGGCGCTTTGGCGCGAATTCGAATTGGAGCGTTTCGTACCGGGGCGTACGGACTGGGCTAACGCAACTTCCCGATTACAGCAATCGCTCCAATTCTTTCATGACAACTTTTGCACGGGGGCGGTACGGCTTCTCGGGAAGCTATGCGCAGGCGCACGGGACAGCACTGTTGAGTAGCACTGGAGTGCTCACTCCAACCCCGCTTGCCCCGGTGGTTGCGCCCGATCAAGCCCTGTATGACGGCAAGGTCTATGGCGCGGGCGTGAACGTCATCCCGATCAGGAAGATGGTGATCAATTTCAACTGGTACCGGACGCGTTCCGACACGCTGACCCAACAGGTATTCTCGGCCAACAACAGCGAGCGTTTTTACGGCCAGATGCAATACAACCTGCGGAAGCTCTCATTTCGGGCGGGATACTGGCGGGTCGACCAGGGCATCGGAGCGGCGGGACTTCCACCCGCGGTGGTCAACACGTACTATTTCAATATCTCGCGATGGTTCGATATATTCTAGCTCGCATGCACGCGAGTAGACTGCGTAATGCGGCATGGGCCCCCTTACTGGTCATCCTCCTGCACCCCGCCCTGCTTGCCGATCGTAAGAAGCCGCCCGCGACCGTGCCCGCGCCGCCGGATCTTCTGCTCGACGGAGGCCGAAAGCTGAGTTTCGAGCGCGTGCTGAACTCGGAGCGCGATATCCGAGGTAAACCGGGATTCTGGAAAAAATTGGTGGACGTGGTGGCCGGTGAACCCGACTACAAGCGCATGGTGCGGCCGTACGGCGTCGCCGTCGACTCGCATGGGCGCGTGATTGTCACCGACCCGGGGATGGGCGGGATCCATGTCTTTGACACGGAACAGCACAAGTACAAGTTCCTGGAACGCAAAGACAAGGGCAAAGACGCGATGCAGATGCCGCAGTGCGTGGCGCTGGATGCCAGCGACAATATTTATGTCACGGATTCACTGGCAGGCAAAGTGTTCGTCTTCGAGCCCGGCGGCAAGTACAAGGGCGTATTCGGGAGCCTGCGAGGCGGGGAAGGCTACTTCAAACGGCCTACAGGAATCGCGATTGACCGCGAGACGAAGCAGATCTACGTCAGCGATACGCTCCGTGACCGGGTGTACATCCTCGACTCGAACGGGCAGGTGCTGAAGAGTTTCGGGCAGCACGGCGAAAAGAACGGCGAATTCAACCTGCCCACCGAATTGATGATCCGGAACGGCATTGTGGCGGTGGTGGATGCGATGAACTTCCGCATTCAGACATTCGACCGCCAGGGAAATTTCCAGAGTGCGTTCGGCAATCTGGGCGACTCTGAAGAGGCGCTCTTTCGCCCCAAGGGCATTGCTCTGGATTCAGAGAATCACATTTATCTCGTCGAGGGTCTTTCCGGCACGGTACAGGTTTTTGACCGCGAGGGGCAGCTGCTCTACTTCTTCGGCCGGCGCGGCAGGGGCCCGGGCGAGTTCCAGCTCCCGACGGGATTGTTTATCGATCAAAGCGATCGCGTGTACGTTGTTGACTCCTACAATCGCAGGGTGCAGGTCTTCCAGTATCACGGCGTGAAGTTGAGCGCTCAAGGAGTCAAACCATGAAAGCCTGGTTGTCGGCATTCCTGTTGGCTGCCGCATCGGTGGCCATGGCGCAGTCGGGCGACGTACTGGGCGCGCACGACTTGTCGTTGAGCGGCGGATCGCACATCACCGGCCAGATGTCCGCGGCCTGCTTGTACTGCCACGTGCCGCACTCCGGGACCGGCAAGGGGCCTCTCTGGGGACAGACGTTCTCCTCGCAGATTTATTCGACTTACACCAGCGGCACGGAACAGAACTCGGCGACACAGCCGGAGATCGGCCAGGCGAGTTCACTCTGCCTGAGCTGCCACGACGGAACCGTGGCTGTAGGCCAGGTGACTCCGTACGGTCCATATCAGATGACGGGCACCATGCCGAGCATGGGTACGAATCTGGCCAGCACGCACCCTTTCAGCCTGAAGCTCCCGCTGAAGGATGCACCAGACCTGGTGGCCAGCCTGGTGGCGTCAGGGACTACGCAGGATCCGACGCACTCCGTCAACCTGATCAAGGGCAACGTGGAATGTTCGAGTTGCCACAATCCCCATATTCAGAGTGTCGATAAGAAGTCGCCGAATTTCCTGGTGAGAGATAACCTGAAGGGTGCGGTCTGCCTGGCGTGTCACGAGATCAATCCGCGAACCGTTAACATGCACGACAATCCGCTGGCCATGTGGGCGCCAAGCGCACATGCCAACGCCGGGAACCTGGTGAATCCGAATGCCGGGCTGGGCGGATATAGCACGGTAGCCGATTTTGCCTGCAGCTCGTGTCATGCGCAGCACGGTGGGGGCGGGGCCGCAGGGTTGCTGCGTGCCGCCAATGAGAATGATTGCCTCACCTGTCACAACGGCGGCACCAGCCTCTCGCCTGTGGCGCCCAATGTGTTTGCGGAATTCGCGAAGCAGGGACCACATCCGTTTTCTACTCCCACGGGCGCGCACGAGATGAATGAAGATGTGCTCCTGAATCAGAACCGGCACGCGACCTGCGCCGATTGCCACAATCCCCATTCCGCAAACCAGGTCGTAACCTTCCCGCTGGCGCCGGCGATCCGGGCGTCGCAAAACGGCATTGCCGGAATCAGCGGATCCGATGGCGTCACCGTCGTGAAACCAGCCGTGAACCAGTATGAGAATTGCTTGCGGTGCCACGGAAACAGCACAGGGAAGACGACGAATCCGGCGGTGTACGGATACCTGCCGGTGCGAGTCGTAGCGGCAGCGGATGCCTTGAATGTGCTGCCGGAACTCAGTTTGACAGCTACTTCCAGCCATCCCGTCATGCACGATCGCACCAGTCCGCTGACCCAACCCAGCTTGCTGGCGAGCATGATGAACCTCGACGGGGCGACTCCCGGGCGCGCGATGGGAGTTCGCATCTTCTGCACCGATTGTCATAATGCTGACGATAATCGCGAGTTCGGCGGCACGGGACCGAACGGACCTCATGGTTCAAAGTGGTGGCATATTCTGGAGCGGCGCTATGAGTTCAGCCAGGCCGCAGTGCCGGGCGGGACGATTACCAACCTGTTCCCCACTCCTGATCTGAGTGTAGCGGGACCGTACGCGCTGTGCGGAAAATGCCACGACCTGGCGCAAGTGATCGGCAATACGAGTTTCACGGAGCACGCGCGTCATATCAACGATGGCTTTTCCTGCTCGACGTGTCATACCGCTCACGGGATGGGCGCGGTCTCCGGTTCAGTCAGCGGAGAACGATTGGTGAATTTCGACGCGGGTGTGGTTGCCTCAAACGGCGGAGTTCCCATCTCCTACAACCGGGCAAAGAATTCCTGCAGCCTGGTTTGTCACAACAAGGCACATTGACGCCTCCATCCGTTCGCGACAATGCACGTCTCGAGTCTTTAGTAAATCAGGCGGAAGACATCGCTGTAATCGTCGGTCCACAGCCGCGGACCGACACTATGAACGTAGTGAACGGTGATCGGTTCAAGCCCCGGAATGTTCAGAGAATCAGGGTCTTTCGACATCAGAAACCAGCCACTGTCAAAGATGAGGCCCTGGCCGCGACTGATCGTCATCACGGATTTGGCTTGAAAATGCTGCGCCGCACCCAACAGCACGGGAACGAGATTCACGTGTCTGCTGGTGATGTGAACGGCAATGATTCCCTGGTCAGACTCCAATTGCTTCCAGTAGGTTTCGAAGGCTTCCCTGGTCAGCAAGTGAACGGGAATTGCGTCGCCGGAGAAAGCGTCGAGCACGAGGATGTCGAATTGGCGGGTCTTGTTTTGCGCTTCCTCGCGCTCCAGCGAAAGACGCCCATCTCCAACAACGTTGGTCACGGATGCGCGTGAGTCGCGCTGATAAGTGAACGTGGGTTGCTCGCCGGAGGATAAGGCAATCACATCGGGGTCGAGTTCGTAAAAGCGAAGGGAATCTCCGGGATGTCCGTAGGCCGCGAGACCGACCACACCGATCCGCAACGCGTTGCCCCAATTCGATCGCTTTGGGTGATTCCGCAAGAGCACGCCGATACCGCTGTCCGGGCCGTAGTAGGTCAATGGGACACGCTGATCGGGCGGATCGAGTTGCGCGCCATGCGTGGTCTGGCCGTGAATCAGCACCTTGGCATTGCCGTCGCGAAACACCCGAACCACGCCGTAGAAGTTGCGGGTACTCGACACCATTCCGGGCTTGGGCTGTGCGTTGAAGTAAAGGGCTGCGAACGATCCCAAAGCCACCGCCGCGACGAGAATCTGCACAAAGCGGAACGGTGAGCCGTCAGGAGGGGAGGACCGTCCGAAGATGAGTGCGCCCATTCCCACCAGGGTTCCGATCAGCAAAGCGATCGGATAAAACCTTATCGTATTGAGAGCGACCGCAACGTCCGGGAACCAGAGGCCCATTCCGTACGCGATGGCGATTCCCGCAGCAACTATCACCACTGGCAGTATGAAGCTCAGAGAGAAGGCCCACGATTGCCGGTCGAGAAAGAGAGTAGCTACCAGCAAGACGACGGCGAGGGCGAGCGACAGCTCGAATTCGGCAAACGAGGTAAAAATGTGCGGGGCTACCAATGCCACGAAGAAACCACCGGCCGCTCCTCCCGCCGAAATCGCCAGGTAGAAAGAAGTGAGATGCTGGACTCCAGGCTTCAGCCGGACCAGTTCGCCGTGGCAGATCATACAGGCTGCAAAGAGAACCAGAAGAGGAGAGATCAAACGGGCGAGGAAGCTCTGATTCGAATGCAGCGCAGCGCAAGTCAGGAAAAGCGCGATGATGAATAAAGGATGAAAGATGGCTCTCTGGTACCAGCGAGGATGATCGAAGCAGACAATAAAACTGAATAAGTAAATGGACAGAGGCACCACCCAGAGAAGCGGGACGGTAATCACTTCCTGACATAGCAGATTCGTCGTGGCTAATAGCAGCGAAGAGGCGCAGGCAGCCAACAAGAACCAGAGCACGTAGTGGATCGGGCGACGCCGCACTGGTTCTGCATCCCGACGCGCGCCATCCTGTGCTTCGGCAGGGGCCGTCGTGCCGTAGTTCCGGGCTCGTCGACCGCACAGCAGACAGGCCACGGCGAATGCGCAGAACAAAGAAGCCCACAATTGACCTTGCGTCTTCAACCGGAGAGCCGGCTCCAGAAAGAATGGAAACGTCAAGAGACCTAACAGGGACCCGAGGTTGGAGAGCGCATACAGGCGATAAGCCTTGTTGCCGTAGCCGAGCCGGCTAAACCAGGATTGCAGCAGCGGGGCTGAGGTGGACAGAACGAAAAAAGGCAGTGCGGTTGAGACCAGGATGATCCAACATACGCTCGCGGCCTGGTGAGCAGTTTGCGACGGCTTCCATGCTGCGCTCGGGG
>Ga0335076_10000017_pt1 | contig 162409 bp, 145 predicted proteins | sample Lox_Sample_25_FD_206717 | JGI IMG/M metagenome (GOLD analysis project Ga0335076, IMG submission 206717) | Soil microbial communities from Loxahatchee National Wildlife Refuge, Florida, United States - Lox_Sample_2.5 | ecosystem: Environmental > Terrestrial > Soil > Wetlands | place: USA... | reverse complement strand
TGTGGCCGTATCTGGTGTGCGCGGCGTGGGCCGGTCTCGGCGGTGGCAACTTCGCCTCGTCCATGACAAACATCAACGCGTTTTATCCGCAGCGGCTCAAGGGCGCCGCGCTGGCGCTCAACGCCGGCGGCGGCAACCTCGGAGTGCCGGTGGTCCAGCTGGTCGGCTTGTTGGTGATCGCCACCGTCGGCAACCGCCAGCCCTACTGGGTGTGCGCTATATACCTTGTGCTGCTGGCGATCGCCGGAATCGGCGCCGCGCTATTCATGGACAACCTGCAGGACTACCGCATCGAGATGAGCACCATGCGGGCGGTGCTGTCCGAGCGCCACACTTGGGTGATCGCACTTCTTTACATCGGCACCTTCGGCTCATTCATCGGTTTCTCGTTCGCGTTTGGTCAGGTGCTGCAGATGAACTTCATCGCCAGCGGTCAAAACACGGCGCAGGCGTCACTGCATGCTGCCCAGATCGCCTTCCTGGGACCGCTATTGGGCTCACTGTCCAGAGTGTATGGGGGCAAGCTCGGCGACCGCATCGGTGGCGGCCGGGTCACCCTCGCTGTCTTCTGTACGATGATCCTGGCCGCCGGAATACTAGTCAGTGCAAGCACTTTCGGTAGTCATGCCGGGCGTGCCTCGGCCGCGACAATGGTCGGTTACGTGATCGGCTTCGTCGCACTGTTCATCCTGTCCGGGATCGGCAATGGCTCGGTGTACAAAATGATTCCGTCGATCTTCGAGGCGCGTAGCCTCGCGCTAGAGGTCGACGAGACCGAGAGACGGCAGTGGTCACGTTCCATGTCCGGAGCACTGATCGGGCTTGCCGGGGCGATCGGCGCACTCGGTGGCGTTGGTGTCAATCTGGCTCTGCGGCAGTCTTATTTGCACACTGGCACCGCGACATCGGCGTTCTGGGCTTTCGTGTTGTTCTACGTAGCCGCCTCGCTGCTGACGTGGGCGGTCTACGTGCGCCGGCCGTTCCAGGGCACTGTCCCAGTCGCTCCAGAGGCTGCATCAGCGACTGACTTGGCCTACGTATAGATCCGGCATAGATCCGGTATAGATCCGGTACAGGCCCGGTATTGGGCCCCATGCCAATTCGGCGGCGAAGCCGTACAGCACGAAATGTATTCCACCTCACACCAAGTCCCACAACAGCCTAGGCAGGGGTGACTATTTACGATGCCTGTGATGTGTTTATTTGCCTGCAGAATGCTCTGAGCTGAAGGTTCGTCACTTGGATTGGCCTTCAGCGACTTACCAGAAAACTGAGATTCAACTTACAGGCGATATCGGCCAAATCGAGTTGACGGACTTCCATCTCGAATGTGAGCATCGGAACATACGGCAGGGCATGCCCCTTCATTTGGGGCGCCCCCACAGACATCGACGGCCAGGCTCAGAACAGCTCTTCCCGGTGTATGGGTTGAGCTGACTCAGTCATGGGCGACGGCGCCGGTCAGCGGTTAGTGGACGGCTCGACGAGAGGGATCGTATGCACGCCAGTTTGCGGGCCGGTCACCGCGCAGCTGCGGTTGACGCTGGCCCGTCTGCTCAACGCGCCCAGGCGATTTCGCCGCCGGGTCGACGAGCATGAGCATCCGAGAAATCCCAGCGAAGTCGTCGCCGCCACACGAGGTCGCCATACCGCACCACCCCCAAACCCCGTCGAGGCAAGGTGCGGATCGCATGCGTCGCAACCACCGCATCGCCGACTGGAATCCGGAAGACGCGGTCGCCTGGGAGGCCGGCAACAAGGACATCGCCCGCCGCAACCTGCTCTGCACGGTGGCGGGTGACCACGTCGCCTTCTCGATCTGGACCCTGTGGCCCGTGATGGCGCTGTTCATGCCCGCATCGGTCTATGGCTTCTCGGCCGGGGACAAGCTGCTGCTGGGCGCCGTTGCCACCCTGGTCGGCGGCTGCGCGCGCATCCCGTACACGCTGGGCATCGCCGCCTTCGGCGGCCGCAACTGGACGGCGTTCTCTGCGTTCGTGCTGCTGATCCCGACTGGCGGCACCATCGTGCTGATGGCCAACCCCGGCCTGCCGCTGTGGCCGTACGTACGGTGCGCGGCGCTGACCGGGCTGGGCGGCGGCAACTACGCGGCATCGCTGGCCAATGTCAATGCCTTCTACCCGCACCGCCTCAAGGGCGCAGCGCTGGCGATCAACGCCGGCGTCGGCAACCTCGGGGTCGCCGTCATCCAGCTGGTCGGCCTGTTGGTGCTCGCCACAGTCGCAAGTCGGAAGGGCCACGAAGCGCCGTACTGGGTGTGCGCGGTATACCTCGTTCTGCTGGCGATCGTCGGTATCGCGGCGACGCTGTTCATGGACAACCTCGACCACGGCATCGAGGTAAACACCCTGCGTTCGGTCCTTTTCGAGCGCGACACCTATGCGATCTCGCTGCTCTACATCTGCACGTTCGGCTCCTGGATAGGGTTTGCCTTCGCCTTCGGGCAGGTGCTGCAGGTCAACTTCTTGGCGAGTGGGGAAACCGCCGGGCACGCGTCCCTGCACGCCGCGCAGATCGCTTTTGTCGGACCGCTATTGGGCTCACTGGCGCGCATCTACGGTGGGCGGCTGGCCGACCGCGTGGGCGGCAGCCGCGTCACGCTGGGCGTCCTCGGCGGCGTGATCCTGGGCTCCGGGTCGCTGGTCGCCATCAGCACCGTCGACGGCCGCAATGGTGGCGGTTCCGCGGCTTTGATCGGCTACGTCATCGGCTTCGTCGCCCTGTTCATTCTGTCCGGGATGGGCAACGGATCGGTGTTCAAGATGATCCCTTCGATCTTCGAGGCGCGCAGTCGCGGGCTGGATCTCGGCGAAGCCGAGCGTCGCCGCTGGTCGCGGGCGATGTCCGGTTCGCTCATCGGCTTCTGCTCCGCGATCGGCGCGCTGGGCGGCGTGGGAATCAACCTGACGTTACGCCAGTCCTACCTCGACAGCGGCACCGAAACGTCCGCGTACTGGACTTTTTTGGCCTCCTATGTTGTCGCCGCGGTCCTGACCTGGATGCTGTATGTGCGCCGACGGGTCTCGGTCGCCAGCGTGCCGGGAGCGGTCCTCGAAACCGAACCCGCGAGGGTGTGATGGCGGTCGCAACAGGGGCAATGCGTCAGCAATTGCGTGGTAACGCGGCGGAAACGTCCCAGGCATACACAGGTTTCATGGCCCAGCCGAAATCCGCGCCACTGGCCGGCTACCGGGTCGCGGTTACCTCGGCCCGGCGCGCCGAGGAGCTGTGCGCGCTACTGAGCCGACAGGGCGCCGAGGTCTGCAGCGCCCCTGCGATCAACATGATCGCGCTGCCCGACGATGACGAATTGCAAAGCAATACAGAGGCATTGATCGCCGATCGGCCCGACATTCTGGTCGCGCACACCGGTATCGGCTTCCGCGGCTGGCTGGCCGCGGCCGAGGGATGGGGACTGGCCAACCAGCTCATCACGGCGTTGTCGTCCGCGCGGATCGTGTCACGCGGACCAAAGGCGACTGGAGCGCTGCGCGCCGCCGGTTTGCACGAGGAGTGGTCCCCGGAGTCCGAATCCTCACAGGAGGTACTCGAATATCTGCTCGACGTCGGTGTGTCGGGACTGCGTGTCGCCATCCAGCTGCACGGCGCCGCCGACGCCTGGGACCCGTTCCCGGAATTCATCGGCGGGTTGCGTTTCGCGGGCGCCGAAGTGGTGCCCATCCGGGTGTACCGGTGGAAGCCAACACCATTGGGCGGAGATTTCGATCAGCTGGTCACCGGGATCGCACGCAGACAATTCGATGCGGTCACCTTCACGTCGGCGCCGGCGGCGGCCGCAGTGCTGGAACGCAGTCGCGAGCTGAGTATCGAGGACCAGGTGTTGGGGGCCCTGCGCACCGATGTGCACGCTATGTGCGTCGGCCCGGTGACTTCCAAACCGCTGATCCGTAGAGGCGTCCCGACGTCAGCGCCCGAACGAATGCGGTTGGGGGCCTTGGCCCGGCATATCGCCGAGGAGCTGCCACTGCTGGGGTCGTGCACCGTGAAGGTCGCCGGTCACACGGTTGACATCCGCGGAACCTGCGTGCTGGTGGACGGTTCGATCAAGCTGCTGTCGCCGTCCGGGATGTCGGTGCTGCGTGCGCTGGCACAGCGACCGGGCGATGTCGTCGCGCGCAACGACCTGTTACGGGTGCTGCCCGGCCACAGCAACGACCCGCACGCCGTCGACACGGCCGTGCTTCGGCTGCGAACCGCTCTGGGTGACAAAAACATCATCGCAACGGTGGTCAAGCGGGGCTACCGGCTCGCCGTCGACGACCCACCGGATGGCCCATGGACCTGATCCTGGCCGCGCACGGCACCCGCAAGCCGGGCGGTGTCGCCATGGTCGGCGACCTTGCGGCGCAGGTGAGCGCGCTGCTCGACCGGCGGGTGCAGGTCGCGTTCGTCGACGTGTTGGGGCCCACGCCCAGCGAGGTACTGTCGCGGGCCGCGGCCAGCGGCCGCCCCGCCGTCGTGGTGCCGGCGTTCTTGTCGCGCGGCTATCACGTGCGCACCGACCTGCCCGCCCATGTCATGGACAGCGCGCACCCGAATGTCAAAGTCGCCCCCGCCTTGGGGCCCAGTGGGGAGATCGCGCGGATAGTCGCCGATCAGTTGGCGAAAGCCGGTTGGCGTCTGGGCGATTCGGTGATCCTCGCGGCGGCGGGCACCACGGACTCCCACGCGCGCGCCGACCTGCACATCACCGCGACGACGTTGTCCGCGCTGGTCGGATCGCGGGTGCAGCTGGGATTCGCGGCCACCGGCGATCCGTCCGTGGACGACGCGGTAGCCGCCGCTCGCCGCGGCGGCGCACGCCGCGTCGTGGTCGCGTCCTACCTGTTGGCCGACGGAATCTTTCAACAACGCCTGCGGGCCAGCGGCGCCGATTTGGTCAGCCAACCGCTGGGTACCCATCCCGGGCTGGCCCGGTTGATCGCGACCCGATTCCGCAGGGCCGTACCCGGACTCGTGCCCGTGACAACGCGCCACGCGTCGCGTCGACCCAGCCGGCGACGAGCCCAAGCGCCCCATTCGCTTTCGAATTCGATGGAGCACGATGCTCTGTCTGCCTCGCCGGCATTCCTCGCGAAGAGGCACGCCGAGGGCGGCGACGCTTGATCTTTGGTCACATTCCGGCGATCCTGGCACCATGCCCCGGCGCGAAGAGCCATCGCGTGGGCTCCTTGACCCGGTCGCGAAGATGCTCCGGTTGCCATTCGGCACACCGGAGTTCATCGACCGAATCGTCACCGGCGGGGTCAACCAGGTAGGCCGCCGGACGTTACAGATGCTGATCACCACGTGGGATGCGGCCGGCGGTGGCCCCTTCGCCGCCAGTGCGATCGCATCGACGGGCCTGGCCAAGACCGCCGAAATCGTGCAGAGCATGTTTATCGGCCCGGTTTTCGGCCCGCTGCTGAAAATCCTGGGAGCCGACAAGGTCGCCATACGGGCGTCGTTGTGCGCCTCACAACTGGTCGGCCTGGGCATCATGCGCTACGGCGTGCGCTCCGAACCCCTGCACTCGATGTCGGTCGAGGCAATCGTCGACGCGATCGGCCCAACGATGCAGCGCTACCTCGTCGGCGATATCGACTAGGCGGCGATCCGCCCGATCTCGATGTGACCCTCGGGTGTGACACGCACCTGGTACACCGGCACCGAGACCCTGGGGTCGTCCAGGCAAGAGCCGTCTTCGAGCGCGAAAGCCTGTTTCAGAAGCGGGGATTGGACCGTGGCGCGGCCTCCGCGGTCCCCGACGATACCACGCGACAGCACCGCGGCCCCGGAGAACGGGTCGACGTTGCCGACCGCGTGCACCGACCCGTCGTCCAGCCGGAACAGCGCCGCCTGGGAGCCGTCATCGAGGAGCACCCCGACGCCACGACCCGGAATGAGGCGGTCGTATGCGCAGGCGGTCGTCCACACCTGAAGATCTCGAACATCATTGAGAAGTGTCATCGTTTCCCTTTGTCTCCTCCGGAGATCTATGAGCGGACCCGCGGGATGCCAATGGGCACAGGCACTTTGCGCCCGGCACGCTCGGTGAATGTCACCGTCGAGTCGACGGCGTCCGGGGCGTTGACGAAGGAGACGAACCGCGACAGCTTGTCGGGATCCTCCAGCACGCCCTTCCATTCGCACTTGTAGTTCTGCACATGCCGCTCCATTGCGGCCTCGAATTCGGCGGCCAGGCCCAGTGAGTCGTCGCACACGACCTCGCGCACGTGATCCAGGCCGCCCCCCAGCGATTCGACCCACGGCGCGGTGCGCTGCAGCCGATCGGCCGTCCGGATGTAGTACATCAGAAACCGGTCGACGTAGCGGACCAGCGTCTCGGTATCCAGGTCGCTGGCCAGCAGCTCAGCGTGCTTGGGCGTCATACCGCCATTGCCGCCGACATAGAGGTTCCAACCCTTCTCGGTGGCGATGACGCCCACGTCCTTGCTGCGGGCCTCGGCGCACTCCCGGGCGCAGCCCGAGACGCCGAGCTTGATCTTGTGCGGCGCACGCAGGCCGCGATACCGCAGCTCCAGGTCGATGGCCAGCTGCACCGAATCCTGCTGGCCGTAGCGGCACCAGTCGCTGCCCACACAGCTCTTCACGGTCCGCAACGCCTTGCCGTAGGCGTGGCCGGATTCCATTCCACCGTCGACCAGCAGCTTCCAGATCTGCGGCAACTGGTCCACGCGGGCGCCGAACATGTCGATTCGCTGGCCGCCGGTGATCTTGGTGTAGAGCCCGAAGTCTTGTGCGATCTGGCCGATCAGGATCAGATGCTCCGGCTTGACGTCACCGCCGGGGACCCGCGGAACCACCGAGTAGCTGCCGTTCTTTTGAATGTTGGCCAGGAAGTGGTCGTTGGAATCCTGCAGCGAGGCTTGCTCACCGTCGAGAATGTGGTCGGAGCCGGTGGACGCCAGAATGGACGCAACGACGGGTTTGCATATGTCGCAACCCTTTCCGCGGCCGAAGCGCTCGAGCAGCCCCGAGAAGGTCCGGATTTCGGTGGCGGCGATGATCTCGAAAAGCTCCGCCCGCGACTGGCTGAAATGCTCGCACAACGCCTTGGACTGCTCCACACCCTCGGCTTCCAGCAGCTGCTTGAGCAAGGGCACGCACGACCCGCACGAGGTGCCGGCGGCCGTGCACGACTTGAGCGCGGGAACGTCGGCGCAGCCGCTGGCGATCGCACCCTTCAGATCGCCCTTGGTGACGTTGTTGCACGAGCAGATCTGCGCCGAATCCGGCAGCGCCCCAACGCCCAGGGCGGCGCCGTCGGCCTGGGCCGGCGCGATCAGCGCGAGCGGATCCCCCGGCAGCTCGCTGCCGACCATGGGCCGCAGCACCCCGTACGATGAGGCGTCGCCCACGAGCACCCCTCCGAGAAGGGTTTTGGCGTCGTCGGACAACACCAGTTTGGCGTAGGTCTGGTTCACCGCGTCGTTGATGGCGACCTCGAGGCAGTTCTCGGTCACTCCCATCGCATCGCCAAAGCTGGCGACGTCGACGCCCAGCAATTTGAGCTTCGTCGACAGGTCCGCTTCGCCGAACTCCGCGGCGCCGTCCAGCAGCCGATCCGCCACCACCTCGGCGGAGGTATAACCCGGGCCGACCAGGCCATAGCACCTACCCCCGATCGCGGCGACCTCACCGATCGCGAATATGTCGGAATCGCTTGTCCGGCAGGATAAATCGGTGAGTACGCCGCCCCGCTCGGCGAGCGTCAATTCCGCTGCGACCGCCAGCTCGTCACGCGGCCGGATGCCCGCCGCGAAGATCACCACGCCGGCGTCGATAACGTCACCGTCGGCCAGGCGCACCCGCACCGACGTCGAGCCGTCCGAATGCTCGGTGGATTCGATCGACTCGGTACCCGTCCCGACGTGCACCGCGATGCCGAGATCGGTGACCATCCTGGCCAGCAGCGCGCCGCCGGCCTCGTCGATCTGCTGCGCCATCAATCGCGGCATCATCTCGACGACGTGCGTCTGCAACCCGAACTGGCGCAGCGCATTAGCGGCTTCGAGTCCCAGTAGGCCACCGCCGATGACCACCCCTGCAGTGCTGCGCCCGGCCTCCAGCGTGCGCTGCGCGTCGGCGCGGATGGCATCGAGGTCGTCGAGCGTGCGGTAAACGTGGCACTGGGGCAGGTCGTGGCCGGGCAGCGGCGGGACGAAGGCGTAGGACCCGGTGGCCAGCACCAGGGAGTCGTAGCTGTGGCGTTGACCCGCTGAGGTGACCACGGACTTTGTGGCGCGGTCGATTTCGGTGACGCGCGCGTTCAGCAGCAACCGGACCCGGTCGTCGCCGGCGTAGTCGTTGCCGGGCAAAGCCAGCAGTTGGCGGTCCCAGCTTTCGGTGTAGGAGGTCAACCCAACGCGGTCATAGGCCGCGTCGGCCTCCTCCGCCAAAACCGTGATGCACCAGAGTCCTTCGGTGTCGCGGGCACGGAGCGCCTCGACCAGTCGGTGGCCAACCATGCCGTGCCCGACCACGACGACGTGACGCGCAGCACAGGGCGCGCGCCAAGTCTCGGATTGGGCCATGCCACGAGGGTAGGGGCACGAAATTACCGCGGAATCGCGAAATGTGACGCCGACATGACGGCGCGCTCACACCTCACGGCGACCGCTGTGACACTGTTCGCTGCGGGCGAACGGGCGAGTGGAACTTAAGCGGGGTCGACTCATGTTTGTAGAAATAGCCGGCCGGCAGGGCGCCGGTCACAGCAAACTCGCACGAAAGCACAAGGATCCAAGAAGGAGAAGCCCATGAGCAACCTCACATTGTGGTCGCGACCGGCCTGGGACACCGACCGGTGGTTGCGCGACTTTTTCGGCCCCGCCGCGGCGTCGGACTGGAACAAGCCGGTGAACTGCGGTTTTCGCCCGGCCGCGGAGATCGTCAAGGACGGCGATGACGCAGTGGTCCGCGTGGAACTACCGGGCGTTGACGTAGAGAAGGACGTCAACGTCGAGGTCGACAAGGGCCGCCTGGTCATCCATGGCGAACACCGCGACGAGCACTCGGAGGAAGAGAACGGCCGCACCTTGCGTGAGATCCGTTACGGATCGTTCCGCCGGTCCTTCCGGCTGCCCGCGCACGTCACCGGCGAGGCCGTCACGGCTTCGTACGACGACGGCGTGTTAACGGTGCGGGTCGCCGGTGCCTACACCGGAACCCAGGCACAGCGCATCGCGATCGCGAAGTAACTCCACAACGAATCGCCGGATCCGGCGGGGTCATCGGCCCCGCCGGATTCACCGCGTCTGGCGCCCGAAGATTGGGCGCCGCCAATTCCTGTGACCGACAACACATTCAGCCCCAGCGCGCCAGCAGCTCCCTAGCCCGGACCGCCAGCGCGGCCTGCAGGAAGGGCCCGAAGCTGATCCGGCCGACACCGAGCGGGCCGAACGATGCCGGGTCGTCCCGGTCGGGCAGCGCGAACGCGTTGATCGGCAGCGGCAACTCGGTGGCCAAGCGCCGCAACGTCTCCGGATCGTGGTGACCCACCGGATACAGAACGTCGGCACCGGCGGCGGCGGCCTCTGTCAGCCGCGCCACCGCTCGCTCGACGCGGTCCGAGTCGTCACCGTCGCGCCGCAGGAACAGATCGGTGCGCGCGTTGATCACGACATGCACCCCGGCCGCGTCGGCGGCGGACCGCAGCGCGCCTACCAGTTCGGCGTGCTCACCGGCCGAACGCAGCCGCTTGCCCTCGGAGTGCACCGTGTCCTCGATGTTCAGTCCGACGGCGCCCACGCTCAGCAGGCCTTCGATCAGTCGCGCCGCCGGCTGCCCGTACCCGGATTCGATGTCCACCGATACCGGGACGTCCACCGCGGCGGTGATTTGGGCGACGCGCGTCAGCACGTCGTCGAACGACATGCCCTCGCCGTCCGATTTGCCGATCGAGTCGGCCAGCGGATGGCTACCCACCGTCAACGCGGAAAATCCGGCGTCGGTGGCCAGCCGGGCCGACCACGCGTCCCACACGGTCGGCAGGATCACCGGATTGCCAGGCTGGTGCAGCTCGAGCAGCGCCGTGGCACGCTGCGCGGTGGTTTGGCCGGTCATGGGTTGTTGGCTCCCCGGTCACCCGACGTGACCTGTCTGACATTTGGGCTCTGCGGTGGATACTATCGGGGCGTACTGTGATCCGTAACACCGTCTGCCTGAGGAGATCTGTTGTCCAGCCCCACCGGCACTGGCGAACTCGCCGAACTGCATGACCTCATCGGCGGCCTGCGGCGGTGCGTGAGCTCGCTGAAGGCGCGATATGGCGACAGCGCGGCGATGCGCCGCATCATCATCGACGCCGATCGGATCCTGTCCGACGTCGAATTGCTCGACACCGACGTGTCCGAATTGGATCTGACCCGCGCGACCGTCCAGGAGTCCGGCGAGAAGATCCTCATCCCCGACACCCAGTACGACACCGATTTCTGGCGCGATGTCGACGACGAGGGTGTCGGGGGTCACAGCAGGTTCTGACAACCCCCGGACAACCCAGGCCCCCCGAAAAAGGGAGGGTTCTCTCTGTGTACCCTTCGACCAGACAGCCCGTTCGAAGAGGAACACTAGATGAGCGCACCCACGGCGACCCGTCCTGAGTCCGGCGTTTTCTCGGCTACCCGCGCACATATACCGGAACGGACGCTGCGCACGGACCGCTGGTGGTTGCCGCCGCTGGTCACCAACCTCGGTCTTTTGGCGTTCATCCTCTACGCGACCATCCGGGCCTTTTGGGGCAGCAGCTATTGGGTGGATAAATACCATTACCTGACGCCGTTCTATTCGCCTTGCGTCAGCGCGTCGTGCGAGCCGGGCGCCAGCCATCTGGGTGTCTGGTTCGGTCACTTCCCGTGGTGGATTCCGTTGGGAATGCTGGTATTACCGTTCCTGCTGGGTTTCCGGATTACCTGCTACTACTACCGCAAGGCCTACTACCGCTCGGTGTGGCAGTCGCCGACCGGCTGCGCGGTGCCCGAACCGCGTGCCCATTACACGGGCGAGACCCGGCTTCCGCTGATCATCCAGAACAGTCACCGCTATTTCTTCTACGTCGCGATGGTGGTTTCGGTGATCAACACCTACGACGCGATAATGGCATTTCATTCCCCCTCCGGTTTCGGGTTCGGTTTGGGCAACATCATTTTGGTGGTCAATGTGTTGCTGCTATGGACCTACACCATCTCGTGCCATTCGTGCCGGCACGTCACCGGCGGGCGGCTGAAGCACTTCTCCAAACACCCGGTGCGGTATTGGATCTGGACACAGGTCAGCAAGTTGAACACCCGGCACATGCAATTCGCATGGATCACGCTGGGGACCCTGGCGCTCACCGACTTCTACATCATGCTGGTGGCCAGCGGGACCATCACGGACGTCAGATTCATTGGCTGAAAAGCCATTCCAGGATTAACAAGGAAAAGCTGAGCGAGGTTTCATGGTTGAGGTCGAGCGGCACTCCTACGACGTGGTCGTGATCGGTGCCGGCGGCGCGGGGCTGCGTGCGGTCATCGAAGCTCGCGAGCGGGGCCTCAAGGTCGCCGTGGTGTGCAAGTCGTTGTTCGGCAAGGCGCACACGGTGATGGCCGAGGGCGGTGCCGCAGCGGCCATGGGTAACGCCAACCCGAAGGACAACTGGAAGACCCACTTCGGCGACACGATGCGCGGTGGGAAGTTCCTCAACAACTGGCGGATGGCCGAGCTGCACGCCAAGGAGGCGCCGGACCGGGTCTGGGAGCTGGAGACCTATGGCGCGCTGTTCGACCGCACCAAAGATGGCAAGATCAGCCAGCGCAACTTCGGTGGCCACACCTATCCGCGGCTGGCCCACGTCGGCGACCGAACCGGCCTGGAGCTGATCCGCACGTTGCAGCAGAAGATCGTCTCGCTGCAGCAGGAGGACCACGCCGAATTCGGCGACTACGAGGCGCGGATCAAGGTGTTCGCCGAATGCACGATCACCGAGCTGCTCAAAGACGGGCCCGAAGACGGGGGGCGAATCGCCGGGGCGTTCGGCTACTGGCGCGAAAGCGGCCGGTTCGTCGTGTTCGAGGCCCCCGCGATGGTGCTGGCCACCGGCGGCATCGGCAAGTCGTTCAAGGTGACCTCGAACTCCTGGGAGTACACCGGCGACGGACACGCTCTGGCGCTGCGCGCGGGCGCGTCGCTGATCAACATGGAGTTCGTCCAGTTCCACCCGACGGGCATGGTCTGGCCGCCGAGTGTGAAAGGAATCCTCGTCACCGAGGGTGTTCGCGGCGATGGCGGGGTGCTGAAGGACTCGCAGGGCAAACGGTTCATGTTCGAATACATCCCGCCCGTGTTCAAGGGCCAGTACGCCGAGACGGAACAAGAGGCCGACCAGTGGCTGAAGGACAACGACTCGGCCCGTCGCACCCCGGACCTGCTGCCGCGCGACGAGGTCGCGCGCGCGATCAACTCGGAGGTCAAAGCCGGCCGGGGCAGCCCGCACGGCGGGGTCTTCCTTGATATCGCGTCCCGTTTGACGCCCGAGGAGATCAAGCGGCGACTGCCGTCCATGTACCACCAGTTCATGGAGCTCGCCGGGGTCGACATCACCAAGGAGCCAATGGAAGTCGGGCCCACCTGTCACTACGTCATGGGCGGCATCGAGGTCGACGCCGACACCGGTGCGGCCACGGTCCCCGGGCTCTTCGCCGCCGGCGAGTGCTCCGGAGGCATGCACGGCTCCAACCGACTGGGTGGCAACTCGCTGTCGGACCTGCTGGTGTTCGGCCGGCGCGCCGGCCTGGGTGCCGCCGACTATGTGCGCGCGTTGAGCAGCCGCCCCGGCGTCGCGCAGGACGCCATCGACACGGCGGCCAAGAGGGCGCTTGCCCCCTTCGAGGGACCCACGAACGGCGCGGCGGCCGAGAACCCCTACACCTTGCAGCTGGAACTGCAGCAGTCGATGAACGACCTGGTGGGCATCATCCGCAAGTCGGAAGAAATCACCGAGGCCCTCGGCCGGCTCGACAAGCTCCGCGAGCGGTTCAAGAACATCCACGTCGAGGGGCACCGCCAGTACAACCCCGGCTGGAACCTGGCCATCGACATGCGCAACATGCTGCTGGTCAGCGAATGCGTCGCCAAGGCCGCGCTGGAACGCACCGAGAGCCGCGGCGGGCACACCCGCGACGATCACCCGTCGATGGATTCGTCATGGCGCAAGGTGTTGCTGGTCTGCCGCGCGGCCGGCGGCGACGACGTGATTCCGGACATCGCCATCACTCGCGAAGACCAGGTGCCGATGCGGCCTGATTTGCTGGAGCTCTTCGAGATCTCCGAGCTGGAGAAGTACTACACCGACGGTGAGCTGGCCGAGCATCCAGGACGGACCCCCGGGACGGAGAAGTAGATGAGCTACAACGCGACCATGCGGGTGTGGCGCGGCGACGAGGCCGGCGGCGCGCTGCAGGACTTCACGGTTGAGGTCAACGAGGGCGAGGTGGTGCTCGACATCATCCACCGCCTGCAGCAGACCCAAACGCCCGACCTCGCGGTGCGGTGGAACTGCAAGGCCGGAAAGTGCGGATCGTGCTCGGCGGAGATCAACGGCTACCCCCGGTTGATGTGCATGACCCGGATGTCCACGTTCGCCGAGGACGAGGTCGTGACCGTGACGCCGCTGCGGACGTTCCCGGTAATCCGTGACCTGGTCACCGACGTTTCGTTCAACTACGAAAAGGCCCGCGAGATACCATCTTTCGCACCGCCCAAGGAACTGCAGCCCGGGGAGTACCGGATGGCGCAGGTCGACGTGCAGCGTTCGCAGGAGTTCCGCAAGTGTATCGAGTGCTTCCTGTGCCAGAGCGTCTGCCACGTGGTCCGCGACCACGAGGAAAACAAGAAGGCCTTCGCCGGGCCGCGCTACCTGATGCGGATCGCCGAGCTGGAGATGCACCCACTGGACACCCTGGACCGGCGCAACCAGGCGCAGGAAGAGCACGGCCTGGGCTACTGCAACATCACCAAATGCTGCACCGAGGTGTGCCCGGAGCACATCAAGATCACGGACAACGCGCTGATCCCGATGAAAGAGCGGGTCGTCGATCGCAAATACGATCCGGTGGTGTGGCTGGGTAACAAGCTGTTCCGTCGTTAAGTCGCGGCGGCATCGGGTACCCGAACCCCATGCGACGAACCACCAGCGTCAACGACATTCGAACCGCGATCCGTGAGTTGTCGGCGCGCGCCGAGCTCGCACACAAGGAAGGCCGCCACGACGACGCCGCCGAAATCGAGCGGCGCATCGACGGCTACCGGCAGGAACTCAGCCACCGCCCGTAGCCGGCTGTGCAGGCGTTGTCACGCGCCCAGCCGGCGGAACGTGCTGCGGTGGAAAACAATGGGCGCCACCTCGGCGTCCACCGTCACCTCGCTGACCCGCAACACCACGATCGTGTGGTCCCCGGCCGGGATCAGTTGCTCGATCGCGCTCTCCAGCCATAGGGCGGTGCCTTTGATGAACACCGCGCCGCTCGATCGGGACACCGTCTCCAAACCGGCGAACCTGTCGCCGGTCTTAGCGGCCAGGGTGCGCACGGCCGCGTCATGGGCCTCGCCCAGCACGCTGATGCCGAGCATCGGCACCCTCTTGAGCTTCGGCCATGTCGTCGACGTGTTCTGCACGCAGAACGACACCAGGGGCGGCTCCAGGGATACCGGGACAAAGGTGCTGGCCGCCAGGCCTTCCCGTACCCCGTCGACCTGGGCCGCGATGGCCACCACCCCGGTGGGGAAGTGGCCGAAGGCCTCACGCAGTGACGACGGTGTGAGATTGCTGTTCGAGTTCACCGGACTTCATTCGCCCCTTGAGCCGAGAACGGAATTCTCCTACCTGAGGCTACCTGCCGAGTATCCGTGCGCCGCGGCCACATCCGGATGCGCCCGCAATCTGCTCTTCCAGGCGTTGCGGCCGTAGACCGAGAAGATCGGGTCCGACGGGTCATGCCGTTCGTCGGGAAGTGCCCGTAGTGCCCGCAATTCAGTGGGTAGCGACAGCACCGGGATCTGCGCGTCCAGTCGGGGGTTGAAGAAGTAAGGCACCGAGATGCGCTCCGCCGCCTGCCCGCGCAGATTCACCCGGTGCTCGGTGGCCCTGAGGTAACCGCCCGTCGCCAACTCGAGCAGCTCGCCGATGTTGACGATGAACGCGCCGTCCAACGGCGGCACGTCGATCCACCCGTCCTCGCCGGCTTTGGCCCGCAGCACCTGCAGGCCGCGGCTGCCCGGCTCGGCCAGCAGCAGCGTGAGCACCCCGGCGTCGCGGTGCGCGCCCACGCCCTGCGGGCTGGCCGCGCGGGCGGGATACCGGATGATCTTGATCAGCGTGGCGGCCGTGTCCGCGAAGGCGGAGTCGAACACGTCGGCGGGGCTGCCCAGCGACGCCGCCCAATGCCGGAGCAGGGTGCGGGCCACCGCGGACAGCGCTGCGTCCCACTCATCGATGATCGCGCGCAACCCGGGCAGGGCTTTCGGCCACTGATTCGGGCCCTGCAGCCACAGGTAATCCGGCTTGCCGGGCCCGCCGATCGGGGGGCGTTCGGGTCCGATGTCGATCTGCTCGCGCCAGTCCACCCGGCCCCGGGTCAGCTCGCCACCGAGCCGCGTGTAGCCGCGGAAATGCGGACTGCGCACCATGGCGACCGCGTCCTTATCGGCGTCCGGCAGCTCGAACAATCGGCGCGCCGCGTCGAGCACTCTGCCCGCGAGCTCGTCGGGCACATCGTGGCCGACCAGATAGAAGAAACCGACCTCGTGAGCGGCCGCGCGAAGGCCCTCCCGCAACGGTCCCGGGTCGGCCCGAAGGTCCACCACGGGCAACGCGGTGACGCTCCTCACGTCTGTCATGGGCTCGCTATCTTCGCAGGTCAGCCAGCTGAAAACGGGGTTCCCAACCGGTTGGTTAGTTAGATGGTGAAATTTAGCTCACACTCGCTTGCATCGGACGGTCTAACGGTTATATTTTAATCGTGTTACTGGTGGGTAACTTAGACCTAGTACCCAACCACAAGTGGCATTCTCAACGAGGAGGAACGTAGTGAGCCACTACAAGAGCAACGTCCGTGACCAGGTGTTCAACCTGTTCGAGGTGTTCGGCGTTGACAAGGCCTTAGGCCAAGGCGAGTACACCGACCTAGACGTCGACACCGCCCAGGAAATGCTTAACGAGATCAGCCGACTGGCCGAGGGGCCGGTCGCGGAGTCCTTCGTCGAGGGCGACCGCAACCCGCCGGTTTTCGACCCGGAGACCCACTCGGTGACACTGCCGGAGCTCTTCAAGAAGTCGGTCCAGGCGGTCCAGGAGGCCGGCTGGGACAAGGCCGGCATCGACGAGGCGCTCGGCGGCATCCCGATGCCCAAGGCGCTGGGCTGGGCGCTGCACGAGCACATCCTGGGCGCCAACCCGGCGGTGTGGATGTACGGGGGCGGCGCCGGCTTCGCCAACATCCTGTACCACCTCGGCACCGAGGAGCAGAAGAAGTGGGCCGTGCTGGCCGTTGAGCGTCAGTGGGGTTCGACCATGGTGCTCACCGAGCCGGATGCCGGTTCGGACGTCGGCGCCGGCCGCACCAAGGCCGTCAAGCAAGAGGACGGCTCCTGGCACATCGACGGGGTGAAGCGGTTCATCACCTCCGGTGACTCCGGCGACCTGTTCGAGAACATCTTCCACTTGGTGCTGGCGCGCCCCGAGGGCGCCGGACCGGGCACCAAGGGCCTGTCGCTGTTCTTCGTGCCCAAGTTCCTGTTCGACTTCGAGACCGGCGAGCCGGGCGAGCGCAACGGCGTCTTCGTCACCAACGTCGAGCACAAGATGGGTCTGAAGGTCTCGGCGACCTGTGAGCTGTCGTTAGGTCAGCACGGCGTGCCCGCCAAGGGCTGGCTGGTCGGCGAGGTCCACAACGGCATCGCGCAGATGTTCGACGTCATCGAGCAGGCCCGCATGATGGTCGGCACCAAGGCGATCGCGACGCTGTCAACCGGCTACCTCAACGCCCTGGCCTACGCCAAGGAGCGCGTGCAGGGTGCCGACATGACCCAGATGACCGACAAGTCCGCGCCGCGGGTGACCATCACGCATCACCCCGACGTGCGCCGGTCGCTGATGACCCAGAAGGCCTACGCCGAGGGTCTGCGCGCGCTGTACCTCTACACCGCGACCTACCAGGACGCGGCGGTCGCCGAGGCGCTGCACGGCGTGGACGCCAACCTGGCTGTCAAGGTCAACGACCTGATGCTGCCGCTGGTCAAGGGTGTGGGCTCCGAGCAGGCCTACGCGAAGCTGACCGAGAGCCTCCAGACGTTCGGCGGGTCCGGCTTCCTGCAGGACTACCCGATCGAGCAGTACATCCGGGACGCCAAGATCGACTCGCTGTACGAAGGCACCACCGCCATCCAGGCGCAGGACTTCTTCTTCCGGAAGATCGTCCGCGACAAGGGTGTGGCGCTGGCCCACGTGTCGGGGCAGATCCAGGAGTTCGTGAGCAGCGAGTCCGGTAACGGCCGGCTGAAGAGCGAACGCGAGCTGCTGGCCAAGGCGCTGGCCGACGTCCAGGCGATGGCGGCCTCGCTGACCGGCTACCTGATGGCGGCCCAGGAGGACGTCACCAGCCTCTACAAGGTGGGCCTGGGTTCGGTGCGCTTCCTGATGAGCGTCGGCGACCTGGTCATCGGCTGGTTGCTGCAGCGTCAGGCCGCGGTGGCCCTCCAGGCGCTCGACGCCGGCGCCAGTGGCGCCGAGCGGTCCTTCTACGAGGGCAAGGTCGCGGTGGCATCGTTCTTCGCCAAGAACTTCCTGCCGCTGCTGGCCAGCACCCGCGAGGTCATCGAGTCGCTGGACAACGACATCATGGAGCTCGACGAGGCTGCTTTCTAGGCCGCCCTCCTCAGGGCTGCAAGCAAAGCTCCCCCGCTTCCAGATTGAAGCGGGGGAGCTTTGTTCATGCGCCGGTTCGTGCGGCGCCTGGAACGTACGAAAAAGACCGCCGCTGGATCCCCTCACTCCAGCGGCGGCCCTTTTCGTACGCCCGACGCCTTCTTCCGCCGACGGGCGACGGACCAAGGGATGCCCCGTATTGCCGTCGGGGTCGGGGGGTCAGACCACAACACGGGGCTATCCGGACGTTCGGATACCCCGGAGATCGCGTTAGTAATCGACTGTGACGGAAATCATTCGCCCAACCGCGCCCGGAACGCCGGGCGATCAGGCCTCGAGGATCGCGGCCACGCCCTGGCCGCCAGCGGCGCAGATAGAAATCAGCGCCCGGACGGTCCCGCTGCCGCTCTGCTCGGCTTTCTTTGCCTCTTTCTTTGCCTCTTTTTTTTCGAAGAGCTGCTTGGCGGCCTGCGCGAGGATCCGCCCGCCGGTCGCCGCGAAGGGGTGACCGGCGGCCAACGATGAACCGTTGACGTTGAGCTTGGCGCGATCGATCGACCCGAGCGCGGCGTCGAGGCCCAGCCGCTCCTTGCAGTACTCCTCGGATTCCCACGCCTGCAGATGCGCCAGCACAACCGACGCGAACGCCTCGTGGATCTCGTAGAAATCAAAATCTTGCAGTCCCAGTCCGTTTCTCGCCAGCAGCCGGGGCACCGCGTAGGTAGGCGCCATCAGCAGGCCGTCGCGTCCGTTGACGTAGTCGACCGCGGCGGTCTCGGCATCCACCAGGTAGGCCAGCGGGGGCAACGAATGGGCGGCCGCCCAATCCTCGCTGGCCAGCAGCGCGACCGACGCGCCGTCGGTCAGCGGGGTGGAATTGCCGGCCGTCATCGTCGCGTCACCGGCCTTCACCCCGAACGCGGGGCGTAGCGTCGCCAACTTCTCGGTGCTGGCATTCGGCCGCAGGTTGTCGTCGCGGTAGAGTCCCAGGAACGGCGTGACGAGGTCGTCGAAGAAGCCCCGGTCGTAGGCGGCGGCCATGTTGCGATGGCTGGCAACGGCCAGCTCGTCCTGGTCGACGCGTTTGATGCCCATTTGCTTGGCGGTGATGGAGGCATGCTCACCCATCGACAGCCCGGTGCGCGGCTCGCTGTTGGCCGGGATCTCGATTCCGAGGGTGGCGGGCAGCGTGCCCGCCAGCTTGAGCCGTTGCAGGTTGGACTTGGACCGGCGCAGCTTGAGCAGCTGGCGACGGAGGTTGTCGCCCAGGCCGATCGGCGGGTCGGAGGTCGTGTCCACCCCGCCGGCGGCGGCGACCTCGTAGCGGCCGGCCGCGATGCCGTCGGCCGCGGCGATCGCCGCCTGCAGCCCCGTCCCGCACGCCTGCTGAATGTCGAATGCCGGCGTGTACGACGACAACGCGGAACCCAGCACGCATTCGCGCGTCAGGTTGAAGTCGCGGCTGTGCTTCAGCACCGCGCCGCCGACGACCACCCCCAGCCGCTCGCCGGCCAGGCCGAACCGGTCCACCAGACCATCCAAGGCCGCGGTGAGCATGTCCTGATTGGACGCCTCGGCGTAGGCGCCGTCGGATCTCGCGAACGGAATGCGATTGCCACCCAGTACCGCGACGGGTCGCCTGGTCTTAGAACTAGCAGGGGCCACTTTTCTCTCCGTGTATGTCCGGGTACACCAGTTTTGAACCGGCCGATGGAGGCCATACTACCCACTGTTCTTACTCTGAAGTAAGTTCGTCCCCGATACGGTTGCCTGGTAACGGCAGGTCCGGACCCAGAACGAAAACCCAGAAGGAACCCAGAAAAACGGAAGGCAGCTCAGTGGCTCCCAAGCGCTCGTCCGATCTGTTCTCGCAGGTGGTCAACTCGGGTCCCGGATCGTTCCTGGCAAAACAACTCGGCATTCCGCAACCCGAGACACTTCGCCGCTACCGGCCCGGCGATCCCCCACTGGCCGGATCGCTCCTGATCGGGGCCCCCCAAGACCAGCCAGGCAGGGTGGTCGAGCCGCTGCGCGCGGCGCTCGATCAGGACTACGACGTGGTGGGCGCCAACCTGGGCGGCCGCTGGGCCGACCAGTTCGGCGGCCTGGTGTTCGACGCCACCGGCATTACGACGCCGGCCGGGCTGAAGGGCTTGCACGAGTTCTTCACGCCCGTGCTGCGCAACCTGGGGCACAGCGCGCGCGTCGTGGTCGTCGGCACCACGCCCGACGCCGCCGCCGGGACCGACGAGCGGATCGCGCAGCGCGCGCTGGAGGGCTTCACGCGTTCGCTGGGCAAGGAACTGCGCGACGGTGCCACCGTGCAGCTGGTGTACCTGTCGCCGCAGGCCAAACCCGCCGCAACGGGCCTCGAATCCACGATGCGGTTCATCCTTTCGGCCAAGTCGGCCTACGTCGACGGCCAGGTCTTCTATGTCGGGGAGGCCGACTCGATGCCGCCGGCCGATTGGGAACGGCCGCTGGACGGCAAGGTGGCCATCGTGACCGGCGCCGCCCGGGGAATCGGTGCGACGATCGCCGAGGTGTTCGCCCGCGACGGCGCCCGCGTCGTCGCGATCGACGTGGAGTCCGCCGCCGAGGCGCTGGCCGAAACGGCCAGCCGGGTCGGGGGCACCGCGTTGTGGCTGGACGTCACCGCCGAAGACGCCGTCGAGAAGATCGCCCAGCACCTGGGTGACCATTACGCCGGGCACGCCGACGTTTTGGTCAACAACGCCGGCATCACCCGCGACAAGCTGCTGGCCAACATGGACGACGCCCGCTGGGACGCCGTGTTGGCCGTCAATTTGCTTGCCCCGCAGCGGCTTACCGAGGGGCTGATCGGCAACGGCAGCATCGGCCAAGGGGGCCGGGTGATCGGCTTGTCGTCGATGGCCGGCATCGCGGGCAACCGCGGGCAGACCAACTACGCCACCACCAAGGCCGGGATGATCGGCCTCACTCAGGCGCTGGCACCGGGGCTCTACGACAAGGGCATCACGATCAATGCCGTCGCACCTGGATTCATCGAAACCCAGATGACCGCCGCCATGCCGCTGACCACCCGCGAGGTGGCCCGCCGGATGAACTCGCTGCTGCAGGGCGGGCAGCCCGTCGACGTCGCCGAGGCGATCGCCTACTTCGCCAGTCCGGCTTCAAACGCTGTGACCGGCAACGTCATTCGGGTCTGCGGCCAGGCCATGCCGGGCGCGTGACTCATCCGATAAGGAGTATGCGATGAACCAGCCAAGCGGCCTGAGAAACATGCTGCGCGCGGCGGCCGGCGCGCTGCCGCTGGTGCCCCGCTCGGACCAGCTCCCCAGCCGCACGCTGACGGTCGAGGAACTACCCATCGACCACACGAACGTGGCCGAATACGCGGGGGTCACGGGTCTGCGCTACGGCAACCACGTGCCGCTGACCTACCCGTTCGCGCTGACCTTTCCCGCCGTGATGTCACTGGTGACCGGCTTCGACTTCCCTTTCGCCGCAATGGGATCGGTACACACCGAGAACCGCATCACACAGTATCACCCGATCGCGGTGACCGACACGGTCGGCGTGCGCGTGCATGCGGAGAACCTTCGCGAACACCGCAAGGGCCTGCTGGTGGATCTGGTGACGGACGTCAGCGTCGGCAATGACACCGCGTGGCACCAGGTGACCACCTTCCTGCATCAGCAACGCACCAGCCTGTCCGACGAGCCCAAGCCGCCGCCGGAGAAGCAGCCCAAGCTGCCCCCGCCCAGCACCGTGTTGCGGATCACCCCGGGCCAGATCCGCCGCTACGCCGTCGTGGGCGGCGACCACAACCCAATCCACACCAATCCGATCGCGGCCAAGCTGTTCGGTTTCGCGACGGTCATCGCACACGGGATGTTCAGCGCCGCAGCGGTATTGGCCAACATCGAGGCTCGGCTTCCCAACCGGGTGCAGTACTCGGTGCGGTTCGGCAAACCGCTGGTGCTGCCCGCCAGCGCGGGGCTTTACATCGACCAGGGCGATGACGGCGGCTGGGACCTCTCGTTGCGCAATATCGCCAAGGGATATCCGTATCTGACCGGCACCGTCCGGGCGCTCTAGTCCGGACGCCGTGGCCCAGCAGGCCGGCGCCCCAGCGCGAGCACCTTCAATCCATATGCGCCGCAGGCGGTCAGCAGGAAGACCAGAAACAGCCAGGCCGGCGGATGGGCGAGCTCCCAGACGAAGATCGCGGCCCATATCGGTGATCCCTGGGTGACCGCGAGCACCCCGGCGGCACCGGCCAGTGAGACCGCGGGCGTGTGCAGATGTGTCCCGATCGCCCAATTGACCGCCAGCACCAGCGCCGATCCCGCCGCCGCGCCGGTGGCCAGCGAGGGTGTCAGCATTCCGCCGGCCCCACCGGCGCGCAGGAACAGGGCCGTCAGCAGCGGTTTCAACACCAGGATCAAGACGGCCGCGGAAAGCGTCATGCCACTGGCGAGGCTGACGGTCAGGATGCTTCGCCCGTTGCCGGGCAACTCCGGCCACCAATGCGAGCAGACGCCCATCACCAAACCCGCGGCGGCCAGCGCGGGGATCAGCGCCCAGGTCCACATCACTTTGGCCGGCCGCGCCGCCGCCATGAGCCGGTTGAACGCCAAACCCACCACGAGGGTCAGCGGCGCCAGCATCAGCCCGTGCGCGGTCAGCAAATACGACGATTCCGCGCTGGGCCAGTTCAGGGTGGGCTGGTCGTGTGTGACGGCCGAGCAGATCGCGACAGCCAGGCTGGAGGCGAGGAACGCCGCGCCCACCGCTCGCGGATGCCAGGTGTTCAGCATGATTCGCACGGCGAACAGCGCGCCGGCCAGCGGAACTGCATAGACCGCACCGAGCCCGGCGCCGGCCGCGCACGCCAGCAAGATCTGCCGGTCGTGGCTGGACAGCCGCTTCAGCCACGCGGTACCGAAATCGCCCAGGGCCGCGGCGAATTGGCGCGGGGCACCCTCGCGGCCCAGGGACGCCCCGGAGCCGACCAGCAGCACCTGCAACACGGCGTCGACGCTCCACGCCAGCCGTGGGATGCGGTCCCGGTGGGCGATGGTCTGCGCCAGGGGCGGCACCCGGGTGCTGCGCCGCAGGATCCACCAGCCGAATCCAGCCAGCGCGCCACCGACCACCGGCCCCAGGGCGCGGCGGACCGGACTGCTGCCGGTGATCCCGGACAGCAGCGTGCCGAAACTGTAGTGGTAAGTGGCGTGTTCGACGAAGCGCAGCACCGCCGTCGTCGCCAACCCGGCGACCCCCGCCAGCAACCCGACGATGACTACCGCGCAGAAGAAGTCGAGGCTGCGGCGAGCCGATGGGGCCACCCCATGAATGTAGGGGCTAGCCCGTGCTAACCAGTAGCCGCGCTCGGTTCCCCCGCCTCGGGCAGCGCCGCGGCGGCCTCCCGGCCCTCTGGCGCGCCCCTGAGACCGTGCCAGAACAGGTCGATCATCAGCCCGGCCGCCTCTTCGGCGTCGATGTCGCCGGCGGTGATCCGGGTGGCCATCGCCTCACCCGCGCCCACCAGCGCCACGGCCATCATCTCGTGCTCGGCGTCCGTCCGCGGCACGCGACTGCCGGAGCGCACCAGCCCCGCGACCAGGTCGATGATCTGCTCGCGTCCCTCACGCACCGTATGGGCGAACGTCGGCGAGCTGGTGGCCTGCGTGTACATCACGATCCACGACGCGCGGTTGGCGTCGATATAGCGCAGGAACGACCCGATCGCGTTGCGCAGCAGGTCCTTCGGGGTTTGTGTGAAGTCGATTTCGGCGCGCACGGCATCGATGAAGCGGCTCAACTCGCGGCTCAGGCAGGCGCCGAACAGGTCCTCCTTGGAGCCGTAATACAGGTACAGCATCGGCTTGGAGATCTGCGCCTCGGCGGCGATGGCATCCATCGACGTCTCGTGGTAGCCGTTGACCGAGAACATCTGCACGGCGGCGTCGAGCATCTGCTGTTCGCGGACAGCACGCGGTAACCGCTTGGTACCACCCGCCATCGCTGCACCTCTCTAGCCCGTCTATCTGACTCCAGGGTAACGATGATGCGGCGTCTTAGCGCCCGCATGAACGATTGCTGCCCTTCATCGTCGCGACCCGCACCACCGAGTCGTTGACCGCCGGCATCGGCAATTCGCCGGCGGCCACCGCCTTTTCCAGTCGGTCCAGGACCGCGGGCACCTCGTCGGTGGTGACCCACAGCGCGACGTCGGTGCCGGCCTGCAGGGCGCGCAGCACCGCCTCCGATACGCCGTAGCGATCGGAGATCGCGGCCATGCTGGACAGGTCGTCGCTGAACACCGGGCCGTTGAACGGCGGGGCGCCGTAGCCGGTCCCGGCGCGCAGCAGCTGGACCGCGGCCCGGCTCAGGCTTGCCGGGTCGTCGCCGGTCAGACCGGGAACCTGCAGATGGCCCACCATCACGGCGACGGGCGCCGCCGTCACCAGCGTCCGGTAGGGCACCAGGTCAACGTTCTGCAGGTCGCTCAGCGGAGGCGTCACCACGCCACCCTTGTGCGAGTCACCCGAGCCGTGCCCATGACCGGGGAAATGCTTCAGCACCGGCAGCAGACCGGCATCGCGCAGGCCCTGCGCGTACGCCCCTGCGTAGGCGGTCACCTTGGCCGGATCCGCGCTGAACGAACGGTTCCCGATGACGGCGTCGTCGGGCTCGTCGCTGACGTCGACGACGGGAGCGAAGTCGACGGTAATGCCCAGGTCGCGCATCTTCTTGCCGCGGTCGGCCGCCAGGTCGTGGACCTGCTGGACCGTTTGGGTCTGGGCGAGTTCCCGGGGCGACGGCGCCGTGCCGATCAGCGACTTCAACCGCGAGACCCGGCCCCCCTCCTCGTCGACGCTGACCGACAGCGGCAGCGGGCCCGCCTTGCCCGCGATGTCGGCCAGCGGGCCCTTGAAGATCGAGAGGTCCGTCCAGCTGCCGATGAAGATGCCGCCGACGTGGTAGCCGTTGACGACCGCCCGGGCGTCGTCGGCGTTCTTCACCCCCACCATCAGCAGCTGGGCCAGCTTGTCGCGGGTCGACAGCGCGGCCGGGACCGCCGCTGGGTCGGCGCAAACCGGCGGCGCGGGAGCGGCCACCGGCTTTTTGACCGTGGTCGATGAGGCGCCCGGGGGCCGTGCGCCGTGGCCGCAGCCGACCACCAGCGCTGTTGCGGCGGCGAGCACGGCCAGGGTGCGCGGGAAAGGCATCGGGCCATGTTGTCACGGCGGGCGTTTCGTCCCCGGCTCCAGGGGGCATCAGCGGTAGTTTGGCCAGCGAGCGCAGTTGACTGGCGGGGAGGAGCCAGCGATGGCGGGGTTTTCGTTGGCAGCTGTGGCCAGCATCGCGGTGGAATTGTCGATCGGTGCCGCCGCGACCGTTGGTGGCACGCTCGCCCTGGAAGCCTTGGACAGTGCTCTCGACAGTCACAGCACGGCGCCGGCCCACAGCCCACCGGCCCCGCGGAGCCCTGCCGGGCCGTACCTGGTGGACTACGGCGACCGGTGTTTTCACGGGCACTGCCTGCCGTGTGACAGCAAGCAGTCCTGCCTGAACCAGCTGCCGCCGCAACTGAGGCCCTGACCACGCTTCTGCTAGGTTGGCGCTAGGTCTTCCGGATAAGACCGAAAACCCCGAGGAGCCGTCGATGAATCGGATCATTGCGCCCGCCGCCGCGAGCGTGGTGGTTGGTCTGTTGCTGGGCGCGGCCGCGATCTTCGGGATCACCTTGATGGTGCAGCAGGACACGAAGCCGCCACTCCCCGGGGGCGATCCGCAGTCGTCAGTGCTCAACCGGGTCGAGTACGGCAACCGTAGCTAGCCCGGCGAGGAGCCGGGCCGCTGCGGCGGACCCGTGCCCGTCGGCTGCGCCACTGTCACGCCGGTGGTTGGTGTTGGTCGGCGCCATCGCGCTGGCGTTGACGTTCGCGCAATCCCCCGGGCAGGTCTCCCCCGACACCAAACTGGACCTCACCGCCAACCCGCTGCGCTTCCTGGCCCGCGCGACCAACCTGTGGAACAGCGAACTGCCGTTCGGGCAGGCGCAGAACCAGGCCTACGGCTACCTGTTTCCCCACGGCACCTTTTTTCTGATCGGCCATCTGCTGGGGGTGCCGGGCTGGATAACCCAGCGGCTGTGGTGGGCGTTGCTGCTCAGCGTGGGTTTCTGGGGGCTGCTGCGGGTGGCCGAGGCGCTGGGAATCGGCAGCCCGGCATCCCGCGTGATCGGCGCGGCGGCGTTCGCGCTGTCGCCGCGGGTGCTGACCACACTCGGATCGATCTCGTCGGAGACGTTGCCGATGATGCTGGCGCCCTGGGTGTTGTTGCCGACGATCCTGGCGTTGCGGGCCGCCGGCGCTAGGTCGGTGCGAGCGCTCGCGGCGCAGGCCGGGCTGGCGGTCGCGTTGATGGGCGCGGTCAACGCCATCGCGACGCTGGCCGGTTGCCTGCCCGCGGTGATCTGGTGGGCGTGTCACCGGCCGAACCGGTTGTGGTGGCGCTACACCGCGTGGTGGGCGTTGGCCCTGTGCCTGGCCATGCTGTGGTGGGTCGTGGCGCTGGTTTGCCTGCGCCACGTCAGTCCGCCCTTCCTCGATTTCATCGAATCCTCCGGCGTGACGACGCAATGGTCGTCGCTGACCGAGATCCTGCGCGGCACCGACGCCTGGACCCCGTTCGTGGCGCCGACCGCCACCGCCGGTGCGCCGCTGGTGACCGGGTCGGCGGCCATCCTGGGCACCTGCCTGGTCGCGGCGGCGGGGCTGGCCGGGCTGGCCGGCCCCGGGACGCCGGCCCGGGGCCGGCTGGTGACGATGCTGCTGGTCGGCGTGGTGTTGATGGCCGCCGGCTACAGCGGTGGGCTGGGCTCGCCGCTGGCCCACCAGATACAGGCGTTCCTGAACGCCGCCGGTGCACCGCTGCGCAACGTGCACAAGCTGGGATCGGTGGTCCGGATCCCGGTGGTGCTGGGCATCGCGCAGCTGCTGGGCCGGATACCCCTTCCCGGCAGGGGGCCGGGCGGCGCGCCGGTGCGGGTGTGGCTGCGCGCGTTCGCCCACCCCGAGCGCGACAAGCGGGTCGCGGTGGCGGTCGTGGTCCTGACGGCGCTGCTGGTCAGCACCTCACTGGCGTGGACCGGCCGGCTCACTCCGCCGGGCACGTTCGGCGCGGTACCCCGGTACTGGCAGGACGCCGCCGACTGGCTCGACGGACACAACACAGGGACACCGGCGCCGGGACGCGTGCTGGTGGTCCCGGGCGCGCCGTTCGCCACCCAGGTGTGGGGCACCAGCCACGACGAACCGCTCCAGGTGCTCGGCGGCAGCCCGTGGGGCGTGCGTGACTCCATCCCGTTGACCCCGCCCCAAACCATCCGGGCGCTGGATTCGGTGCAACGCCTGTTCGCCGCGGGGCAACCCTCGGCTGGCCTGGCTGATACCCTTGCGCGCCAGGGCATTTCGTATGTGGTGCTGCGCAACGACCTGGATCCGGAAACGTCGCGGTCGGCGCGCCCCATCCTGGTGCACCGCGTCGTCGAAGGCTCGCCGGGACTGCAGAAGGTGGCGCAGTTCGGCGCGCCGGTAGGACCCGGGACGCTGGCGGGTTTCGTCGCCGACAGCGGGCTGCGCCCGCGGTACCCCGCCGTCGAGATCTACCGGGTCACCGTCGGAGGTGATCCCGGGGCGCCTTACTTCGTCGACACCGACCGGCTGGCCCGGATCGACGGCGGGCCGGAGGTGCTGCTGCGCCTCGACGAGCGGCGACGGCTGCTAAGCCAGCCGCCGCTGGGTCCGGTGCTGATGACCGCGGACGCCCAAGGCGCCGGGCTGCCGGCACCCCTGGTGACCGTCACCGACACCCCGGTGGCCCGCGAGACCGACTACGGCCGCGTCGACGAACACTCGTCGGCGATCCGGGCGGCCGGTGATGCCCGGCACACCTATAACCGGGTCCCCGACTATCCGGACCCGGGCGCCGACCCGGTGTTCGGCGCCTGGAACGGCGGCCGGATCACCGTGTCGAGCTCGTCGTCGGACTCCACCGCGATGCCCGACGTCGCACCGGCGACATCCCCCGCCGCCGCCGTCGACGGCGACTCCGGAACGGCGTGGGTGTCCAACGCGCTCCAGTCCGCCGTGGGGCAGTGGCTGCAGGTGGATTTCGATCACCCGGTGACCAACGGCGCCATCACCATCACACCAAGCGCGACCGCCGTCGGCGCCCAGGTCCGCCGCATCCTGATCGAGACCGCCAACGGCAGCACCACCCTGCGGTTCGACGAGCCCGGCAAGCCGCTCGCGTCCGCGCTGCCCTACGGCGAAACCCCGTGGGTGCGGATCACCGCCGCCGGCACGGACGACGGGTCCCCCGGTGTGCAGTTCGGCATCACCGACCTCTCGATCACCCAGTACGACGCGTCCGGCTTCGCCCACCCGGTCGACCTGCGGCACACCGTGCGAGTGCCGGGGCCGCCGCCGGGCTCGGCGATCGCGGGCTGGGACCTGGGATCGGAACTGCTCGGCAGGCCGGGCTGCGCGCAGGGACCCGACATCGTGCGATGCGCGGCGTCAATGGCGCTGGCGCCGGAAGAACCGGTCAACTTCTCCCGCACCCTGACCGTTGCGGCTCCGGTGTCGGTGACGCCGATGTTGTGGGTGCGGCCACGGCAGGGACCCAAGCTGGCCGACCTGATAGCCGAGCCGAACACCACTCGCGCCCAAGGTGATTCCGACGTGGTGGACATCCTGGGCTCGGCATACGCGGCCGCCGACGGTGACCCGGCCACCGCGTGGACGGCGCCGCAGCGGGTGGTGCAGCACAAGTCCGCGCCGACTTTGACCGTCACCCTGCCGCGGCCGACCGAGGTCGCCGGGCTGCGCGTGGCGCCCAGCCGGTCGACGTTGCCGGCGCACCCGACGGTGGTGGCCGTCAACCTCGGCGATGGGCCGCAGGTTCGGGAGTTGAAGCCGGGTGAGCCACAAACGCTGACGCTCAAACCGCGGGTGACCGACACCGTCAGCATCAGCCTGCTCGACTGGGAAGACATCATCGACCGCAACGCTCTGGGTTTCGATCAGCTCAAGCCGCCGGGACTGGCCGAAGTCGCGGTGCTCGGCACCGACGGCAACGCGATCGCACCCGCCGACGCCACCCGCAACCGGTCGCGTGAGATCACGGTCGGTTGCGACGGTGATCTCCAGGGGCCGGTCATCGCCGTCGCGGGCCGGTTCGTGCACACGTCGATCCACACCACCGTGGGCGCGCTGCTGGACGGCGGACCCGTTGCGGCGCTGCCCTGCGAACGTGACCCGATCGCGCTGCCGGTGGGCCAACAGGAGCTGCTGATCAGCCCGGGCGCTCAGTTCGTGGTGGACGGGGCCCGGCTGTCGACTCCGACCGCCGCCCAGATACCTACCGCCTCTCCGGTTCGCGCCGACACCGGGGCGTGGGGCCCGGGCCGCCGCGAGGTGCGGGCGCCCCCGTCGCCCACCTCCCGGATGCTGGTCATCCCCGAAAGCATCAACCCCGGCTGGGTGGCGCGCACCGGCGCCGGGGCTCGATTGACGCCGGTCACCGTCAACGGGTGGCAGCAGGGCTTTATCGTGCCGGCCGGGGATACCGGCACCATCACACTGACCTTCGCCTCCAATTCGCTGTACCGGGCGGGCCTGGCGATGGGACTGGCGTTGCTGCCGCTGTTGGCCGCGCTCGCGCTGTGGCGCACCCGGTGCGGGCGTGCCGACGACGCACCCGCTCAGCCATGGCCGTCGGGGCGCTGGGCGGCGGTCGCCGTGCTGGCGGCGGGGGCGATCATGGCGGGCGCGGCGGGCGTCGTCGCAGTCGGCGCCGCCCTGGGCCTGCGGTACGCGCTGCGCCATCGGCAGCGGTGGCGCGACGGCATGACCGTCGGGCTGAGCGCGGGCGGGCTCATCCTGGCCGGGGCGGCCCTGTCGCGCCATCCCTGGCGGTCGGTCGGCGGTTACGCCGGGCACTCGGCGAATGTGCAACTGCTGGCACTGATTTCGCTTGCCGTGCTCGCCGCGTCGGTGGTCACGGCGCCGGCACGAGAGCCGCGGCCCCGGAAGGAATGACTTTCGGCCGTTGGCTACCAGTTTCCCTGCTGGTTGACTGGATACACGGCTCGGTGTGATCGCCACCGCCCGAGGAGTTACGGCCATGGGATGGTTTTCGGCACCCGAATACTGGCTGGGCAGACTGGTGCTCGAGCGCGGAGTCGCGGCCATCTACCTGATCGCGTTCCTTGCGGCCGCGCTGCAGTTCCGTGCGCTCATCGGGGAGCACGGAATGCTGCCGGTACCGCGATATTTGGCCAGGCAGTCGTTTTGGCAAACGCCGAGCCTTTTTCATCTCCGCTATTCCGATCGGCTCTTCGCGGGCGTGTCCTGGCTCGGTGCGGTGCTGTCGACGGCCATTGTCGCCGGTGTGGCCGACCTGGCGCCGCTATGGGCTGCGATGCTGATGTGGCTGACGCTTTGGGCGCTCTACCTTTCGATCGTCAACGTCGGGCAGACGTGGTATGGATTCGGCTGGGAGTCGTTGCTCCTCGAGGCGGGTTTTCTGATGATCTTCCTCGGCAACGACCGGGTGGCGCCTCCGGTGCTGACGCTGTGGATGGCGCGGTTGCTGCTGTTCCGGGTCGAGTTCGGTGCCGGACTGATCAAGATGCGCGGCGACTCGTGCTGGCGAGACCTGACGTGCCTGTACTACCACCATGAGACGCAGCCCATGCCGGGGCCGTTGAGCTGGTTCTTCCATCACCTGCCCAAGCCGCTGCACCGCGTCGAGGTGGCGGGCAACCATTTCGCCCAGCTGATCGTGCCGTTCGGGTTGTTCGCGCCACAGCCGGTGGCCAGCGTGGCCGCGGCGATCATCGTGGTCACCCAGCTGTGGCTGGTGGCATCGGGCAACTTCGCCTGGCTCAATTGGGTGACGATCATCCTGGCGTTCAGCGCCATCGACGACTCGGCGTTGGCGACACTGTTTCCCGTGCCCGCACATCCGGCCTGGTCGGCGCCGCCGCTGTGGTTCGCCGGCCCGGTGATCGTGTTCGCCGGCGCGGTGCTGTTCATGACCTACTGGCCGGTGCGCAACATGCTCTCCTCGCGTCAGCGAATGAACATGTCCTTCAATCCATTTCATCTGGTCAACACGTACGGGGCCTTCGGCAGCATCGGCCGCGAGCGGCGCGAGGTGGTGATCGAAGGCACCGAAGAGGAGCGGCTCACGCCGCACACCGTCTGGAAGGAGTACGAATTCAAGGGCAAGCCCGGCGCCGTGCGCCGGCTACCGCGCCAATGGGCGCCGTACCACCTTCGTTTGGACTGGCTGATGTGGTTCGCGGCGATCTCCCCCGGCTATGCCCACCAGTGGCTGACGCCGCTGCTGCAGCGTCTGCTGCGCAACGATCGGCCGACGCTGCGCCTGTTGCGGCGCAACCCGTTCCCGGATTCGCCGCCCCGCTATGTTCGCGCACAGCTCTACGAATACCGGTTCACAACTTTCGCCGAGCTGCGCCGGGATCGGGCGTGGTGGCATCGCACGCTGATCGGCGGATACGTCAGGCCCGTGGCGCTACAGAAGGCGACGAATCTGCAGAGCCGATAACGAGGCAGGGGCTACAGCGTCTCGTCCAGCTCGCCGAGCCGGTCGGTCAACCGCAGGTTCTCGGAGTAGTCGACCGGGCAGCAGATCAGCGAGACGCCGTCGTTGTCGAGCGCGGCCTTCAGCGTCGGCAACAGTTCCTCGGCGCTGTTGATCCGATATCCCTTGGCACCGAAGCTTTCCGCGTAGGTCACGATGTCGGGGTTGCCGAACTTCACGTAGTAGTGCTCACCGAGTTCGAGGTCCATCTTCCATTCGATGAGGCCGTAACCGCCGTCCTCCCAGATCAACACGACTAGAGGTATGCGCTCCCGAACGGCGGTCTCGATTTCCTGGGAGTTCATCAGGAACGCGCCGTCACCCACGACTGCCAGCACCTTGGCCTCGGGCCGTGCCAGCTTGACGCCGAGCGCGCCCGGTAGGGCAAAACTCATGGTGGACAAGCCATTTGAGATCAAGCAGGTGTTCCGCTCGTATGTCGGGTAAAGCCGAGCCATCCACATTTTGGTGGCACCGGTGTCGACCAGGACGACGTCGCTGCGGCCCAACGCCTCGCGGGTGTCGGCGACCACCCGCGCGGGCGCCAGCGGGTAGCGCGAATCCTGTTGTCCGCGAGCGAATTCCTCGGCGAGCAGGCCCGACCCGGGCACATCGGTGGCGTGGTTGAAGGTGTGACCGGCAAGCGCGTCCGTGAGCGCGTTCAGCGAATCGCTGATGTCGCCGATGATCCCGACGTCGACGGAGTAGTGCGCGTCGACCTCGGCCGGGAAGCGGTGGATGTGGATGATCTTCTTGTCGGCCTGCGGGTTGATCCGGACGGGATCGAATTCCTGCAGCTCGTAGCCGACGGCGATGACGGCATCGGCGTTGTCGAACCCGAAGTTGACGTAGTCATGCCGCATGAAGCCCAGGGTCCCGATGCTGTTGGGGTGGTCGTCGGGCATCACGCCCTTGCCGTGGAAGGTGTTGGCCACCTGGATGCCGAACTCCTCGGAGAAGCGGACGAGGGCCTTGGTCGCGTCGGCGCGCGCGGCGCCGTGCCCGGCCAGCAGCACCGGCCGGCGCGCCTTGCGCAGGATGTCGACGGCGCGCTCCACCTGGCGGGGGGCCGGCGCGTCGGCGCGAACAACGTTGCGGGGCAACGGTGTCAGGTCGTAGTCGGCGGCATCTGCATCTATGTGCTCGGGCACGGCCAGGTAGACGGCGGCCGGGCGTTCGGCCTCGGAGAGCTTGAAAGCCTTGCGGACCATCTCGGGTATCGCGTGCGGGGTCGGGATGCCGGCGGCCCACCGCGTGATCGGGGCGAACATCGACACCAGGTCGACGTACTGGTGCGACTCCTTGTACTCGCGGTCCTGGCCCACCTGCGCGGAGATCGCGACCATCGGGGTGCTGTTGGTAGTGGCGTCGGCGACGCCGAGTTGCATGTTGATCGCGCCCGGGCCCAGCGTGGCCGACACCACCGCCGCCCGGCCGGTGACGCGCCCGTACATCTCGGCCATGAACGCCGCGGCCTGCTCGTGCCTGGTGAGCACATAGCGGATGTCCGAGGAGGCCAGCGCCTGCACGAAGCGGATGTTCTCCTCGCCGGGCAGCCCGAAGACCACGGCCACACCTTCGTTTTCGAGGCATTTCACCATCAATTGGGCGGCGGTAGTCACCCATCACCTCCTGCGGCTACGACCGATTAGAAGGTAGCGCGGCGAAGCGCCGGCGTCAGCTCTGGGTGCGCCCACTGCCTGCCCATCCGAGCAGCCGACGCGAATCCGGTCCGTTCGGCGGACCGCGACCTTGCCGCATCCGCCGCCATGGTGGTGCAATGAACACGATCGTGGGACCACTCGATGGAAGGCATTGGCATGAGCGCGATCAAGCCCGAAACAGGCAGCAGCCTCACCGGTTATTGGGGAAGCGACAACAGCCAGCACGTCAACTTCATCGGCCTCGACGGCCACGTACACGAGCTCTACATCTTGCCCGGCGCCAATTGGGTGGACAACGACCTGACCGAATTGGTCCTCGCTCAATCGCCCGCTGTTCAATCGGGCCTGAGCGGGTACTGGCAGAGCGATGACAGCGTGCACGTCTTTTACTACGGAGCCGGCACTGACAACCACGTGTACCAGCTCCGAATCTTTCCGGGCGGACCCGGCTGGGTGTGGGAGGACCTGACGTCGTTGGCGGATGGAATTGTGCCCGAGGTCAGCAGGGCTCTCAACGGTTACTGGGGCACCGACAACAGCCAGCACGTCAATTACATCGGCTCCGGCAACCACATTCACGAGCTCTACCGGGCCTCCGGCGCCAGCCCAACCGACTGGACTGACAACGATCTGACAGCGATGGCCGGTGCGGTGCCACCGCACTCGAACACCGCGTTGGTCAGCTACTGGGGCAGCGACAGCAGCCAGCACGTCTTCTTCATCGGCACCGACGACCACGTCCACGAGCTCTACATCGCACCCGGGACCAAGGGCTGGGTCGACAACGACCTGACCGCACTGACGGGGGGGCTGGCCCCCAACGTGAACACGGCGCTCGCCGGCTTGTGGGACACCGACAGCAGCCAGAACCTGTTGTTCATCGGCACCGACGGGGACATCCATGAGCTTTTCATCGTTCCGGGCGGACCCGGCTGGGGCCAGCACGACCTGACGAAAGTGGGGCACGCCGTCGCGCCGAACATCGGGACGGCGCTGGACATGTATTCGGGCACCGACGGCAGCCAGCACATCAATTTCTTCGGCGTCGACGGGCATGTGCACGAGCTCTACAACCACCCCGGGGCCGCCGGCGCCGGCTGGGTCGACAACGACCTGACGAAAATGGCGAACGCGGTCAACCCTGTCGTGGGTGACCGGGAGCTGCACGGGTACTGGGGCAGCGACAGCAGCCAGCACGTAAACTTCATCGGGGCCGACGGCGACTTGCACGAGCTCTACATCGCACCCGGGACCAACGGCTGGGTAGACAGCAACCTCACTCAGCTCGCCTGACGAATATCGCACCCGATCGCTGAGGGAAAACCGGCGGAAGCTCGAAAACTGCCGGCTTGAGCAGTGGCGCCGAAGCCGGAGTGGCAGGCTGGACAGCGGACGCTTTTACAACGACCCCGACGACCGCAGATCAAGGAGGCCAGCGTGCCCATCGCCACGATCAACCCGGCCACCGGCGAGACAGTCCAGACCTTCACCCCCGCAACCGACGATGAGGTCGAGGCCGCCATAGCGCGTGCCCACGAGCGCTTCCTCGACTACCGTCGCTCCACCACCTTCGCCCAGCGGGCCGGATGGGCGAACGCCACCGCCGACCTGCTGGAGGCGGAAGCGGACACTACCGCCGCCATGATGACCCTCGAGATGGGTAAGACGCTGGCGTCGGCCAAGGCCGAAGCACTCAAGTGCGCCAAGGGTTTTCGCTACTACGCCGAGAACGCCGAGCAGCTGCTGGCGGACGAGCCGGCCGACGCGGGCAAGGTCGGCGCGAAGAAGGCGTACACCCGGTACCAACCGCTCGGCGTGGTGTTGGCCGTCATGCCGTGGAACTTTCCGCTGTGGCAGGCCGTCCGGTTCGCCGCGCCGGCGCTGATGGCCGGCAACGTCGGCATCCTCAAGCACGCGTCGAACGTGCCGCAGTGCGCGCTCTACCTCGCCGACGTGATCGCCCGCGGCGGCTTCCCGGACGGCTGCTTCCAGACGCTGCTGGTTCCTTCCAGCGCGGTCGAAACCATCCTGCGCGATCCCCGGGTGGCCGCGGCCACCCTCACCGGCAGCGAGCCGGCCGGCCAATCGGTCGGCGCCATCGCCGGCGACGAGATCAAGCCCACGGTGCTGGAACTCGGTGGCAGCGACCCGTTCATCGTGATGCCGTCCGCGGACCTGGACGAGGCGGTCAAGACCGCGGTCACCGCCCGGGTGCAGAACAACGGCCAGTCCTGCATCGCCGCAAAGCGGTTCATCGCCCACGCCGATATCTATGACGAGTTTGTCGACAAGTTCGTCGGGCGGGTGCAGGCGCTGCGCGTCGGCGACCCGACCGACCCGGACACCGACGTCGGACCCCTGGCCACCGAGTCGGGCCGCGACGAGGTCGCCAAGCAGGTCGACGACGCGGCCGCGGCCGGCGCGGTGATCCGCTGCGGCGGCAAGCCCCTCGACCGGCCGGGGTGGTTCTACCCGCCGACGGTGGTCACCGACATCACCAAGGACATGGCGCTCTACACCGAGGAGGTGTTCGGCCCGGTGGCCTCGGTCTATCGAGCCGCGGACATCGACGAAGCCATCGAAATCGCCAACGCCACGACCTTCGGCCTGGGCTCCAACGCCTGGACCCGCGACGAAGCCGAGCAGCAGCGCTTCGTCGACGACATCGAGGCGGGCCAGGTCTTCATCAACGGGATGACGGTGTCGTACCCGGAGCTGCCGTTCGGCGGGGTGAAGCGGTCCGGTTACGGTCGCGAACTCGCAGGCCTCGGCATCCGCGAGTTCTGCAACGCCAAGACCGTCTGGGTCGGCTAGGCCGGGCCGGCGAGCGTGGGGCCTACGGACGAATTCACGGCGGTCGCCGTACCTAAGGCCCACACTCGGCGGCCTGGGGGATCAGGCCGACACGGCCGCCAGGGCCTTCTCGTCCTCGTCGGCGAAGGTGTCCTCGAGTTGCAGCGGCGAGTAGTCGAGGTCGATCTCGCCGAGCGGCCGGCCGCGGGCGCTCGAGATCGTGCCGAACCGCCGCATCCCCTTGTCGGCTGCGTACTGCATGAACTCGTCCACCGAGAGGTCGAAGGGCATCGGGTCGTAACACGCGAAGCCTTCTTCGATGAGGCGCAGCCCGAGCGGCATGAGCTCGTTCATGCGCGTCTCGAAGACGGTCCAGTTGGCATCGTCGGCGGCGACGTGACGCCGGCAGGTGAAGGTACCCCACGCCATGTGGCGTCGCTCGTCGTCACCGATGCGCGCCACCAGCTCCTGCATGCCCGGAAGAATGCCGCGTTCCACGCAGATCTTGTGCCAGCCGAAATAGCCGGTCAGCGCCAACATGCCTTCGACCATGTGGTTGTAGGTGACGGATGCCCGGACCTGGGCGGCCGGTGACGGATCAACGGATAAAACGTTGAGGCAGGCCGGCAACTCCTCGTAGAAAATCGTGCGGTAGGTGGGGATGTCGTCCAGATAGGCGTGCAGGTCGTCGGTGACGCCGACGGCGTCGAGCCACATGCGGAACACCTGGACGTGCTTGGCTTCCTCGAACGCGAACTGCGTCAGATACATCTCGTCGCCCAGCCGGCCTTCGGCGCGCATCGCGGACATGAACGGCTGAATGTCCTCGGTCACCGCTTCTTCGCCGGCGATGAACTCGGCGCACAGCCGGGTGGCGTAGTGGCGTTCGTCGTCCGACAGCCGTTCCCAGTCCGCGCGGTCGCGCGAAAAGTCGATGTCGGCCGGATTCCAGAACTTCGCATTGCCGCCGGCGAACAGCCGCAACGGCAGGCTGTCCCAGTTGAGTCCACCCGCGACCATCGAGCCTGAATGTGTACGTGTCATGTGACCTCCTCAGATCGCATTGGGGCTGATTGCATTAGGGAAGAGTCGGTGGCGTTCGGTTGTGCCGAGAACGCCGCCGCCAGGACCGCGACGAGCCTGCGCACGGCCAGTGCGGGCTGCTCCGGTGTGGGCTCGTCGAGGCCGAGGACCGGATCCAGGCCGCGCATGTAGGGGGCCAGCGCCAGGTGCGGAAAGATCATCAGCAGCAGCGACAGCAAGGCGTCGGTGTCGGCATCCGCACGCAGGTCTCCGCGGGTTTGCGCGGTGTGTACCAGCGGCCGCAGCACCTCTAGGTAGTGACGGTTGCTGACGCTGCGCACGCTGATGCGGGCCTCGGTGTCGACCTCGAGGGTCACCGCGGCGTGCAGGGCACGTTCGTGTGGGTGCTCGGCGTAATAGGCCACCCACCCGTCGAGCAGGTCGGTCAGGAATTCGAAGAACGGCCGGCGCGGGTCGAGCTCGCGGATCAGGTCCTCCATGTAGGAGCGCACCCGCTGGCTGGCGATGTCGGTGATGAACGCGTAGAGGTCACGCTTGTCCGCGAAGTATTGGAAGAGGCTGCCCTTGGCGACTCCGGCCCGGCGGGCGATGACGTTCAGGCTGCCGCGGGAGAATCCGCGTGCCCCGAACTCGTCCTCCGCGGCTTCTATTACCGCCGCGCGGCGGGCGGGGTCGACGCGCGCCCATGTCACCGTCGGCAATTGCGGCCTCCTAGGGTCGATGACCACTGGTCATTCTACGGTGAGCCACGTCACAGTCAAGGGGTCACGTGGGTCACGGCGAAGCAATGCCGACGGTCTCGTCGTATGTCGCCCGTCGCCCGGCCGTCACCACAGCCCTGGCTGCGTGCGGCGGAACTCGCCGGGGCTGGAGCCCGCTATGCGGGCGAAGTGTTTGCCGAAGTTGGTGGCTTCGCTGAAACCCAGGTTGCGCGCGATTGTCGCGACAGGCAGGTATCTCGGCGCAGCCCGCCCCAGCGCAGCGATTATCGGTGGTGGCAAGTATTGATCCTCATCTTGGAAAAGGCTCCCTAACAACGAAAGCCACTCCTTCATCAGCACGCCGGCCGGGCGTTGATAAGCCGCGGTTATCACACGGTCAGCGATGAGTCTTGGACACGGCCGTCCAGCTGACGGAGCGTTGAGGCATAGAGGACAACCACGAACCATATCGGGAGGTCGAGCATTATGACGGTCGTACACTCACCTGGCACCACCGTTCACGGTGCCGGCACTCAACGCGAGCTGACCGATGGCCATCGCCTGATCGTTGATGCATTGAAACTCAACGACGTTCGGACCATCTACGGATTGGTCGGCATCCCGATCACCGACCTCGCTCGGATCGCACAGGCCTCGGGTATCCGCTATATCGGCTTTCGTCACGAAAGCGACGCGGTTCACGCGGCTGCGGCGGCCGGCTTTCTGACGCAGAAACCGGGAATCTGTTTGACGGTCTCGGGCCCGGGATTCCTCAACGGCGTGGTCGCGCTGGCCAACGCCACCACGAATTGCTTTCCGGTGGTGCAGATTTCGGGATCAAGCGAACGCCACATCGTCGACCTCAAACGCGGTGACTACGAGGAACTCGACCAAATGACGGCGGCAGAACGCTTCGCCAAGGCCGCATACCGGATAGACCGCGCCGAGGACATCGGCCGCGGCATCGCCCGGGCGATTCGCACCGCGGTGTCCGGGCGGCCCGGCGGCGTCTATCTGGACATCCCGGCCGCGGTGCTCGGCGAGGTCATCGACGCCGACGAAGGCGCGAAGTCGCTGTGGCGAGTCATCGACCCGGCCCCGCGCCAACTGCCGGCGCCGGAAGCGGTGAACCGCGCCATCAGGCTGCTGGCAGATGCCCAGCGGCCGCTGGTGGTGTTGGGCAAGGGAGCCGCTTACGCCCAGGCGGACAGCCAAATTCAAACATTCATCCAAAACACCGGGCTACCGTTCCTGCCGATGTCGATGGCCAAAGGCCTACTGCCCGACGGCCATCCGCAGTCCGCGGCCGCTGCCCGTTCCCTGGCCCTGCGCGAAGCCGACGTCGTCATGCTGGTCGGGGCCCGGCTGAATTGGCTGCTGGGCCACGGCGAAGCGCCCCAGTGGAACCCCGACGCGAAGTTCATCCAGGTGGACATCGAGGCGACCGAATTCGACAGCAACCAGCCCATTTCCGCCCCGATCGTCGGAGACATCGGCTCAGTCATGGACGCACTGATCGCACATAATCGCGGCCGGATCATGGCCCCGGCGCCGTGGCGCGACAAGCTCAGCGCCCACTCGGCGCAGAACGCGGCCAAGATGTCGCAGCGGCTCTCGGCCGATCCGCAGCCGATGCAGTTCTACGGCGCACTCCGCGCTATCCGCGACGTCGTTCGCGAATACCCGGACGCCTACATCGTCAATGAAGGGGCCAACACACTCGACTTCGCCCGCAACATGATCGACATGCAGGTGCCCCGCCACCGGCTCGACAGCGGCACCTGGGGAATCATGGGCATCGGGATGGGCTACGCCATCGGCGCGGCCGTCGAGACCGGCGCTCCGGTCGTGGCCATCGAAGGCGACAGCGCGTTCGGGTTTTCCGGCATGGAGCTCGAGACGATCTGTCGCTACCGCCTGCCGATCGTGGTCGTCGTGTTCAACAACGGCGGCGTCTACAAGGGCGACGACGTGAACCCCGCTTCGGCCGATCCATCGCCGACGACGTTGATGCTCAGCGCCCGCTACGACCGACTGATCGAGGCATTCGGCGGCACGGGTTATCAGGCCACGACGCCGGCTGAACTCACCGCGGCCCTCGCCGACGCGTTGGCCAAAGGTGTGCCGGCGCTTATCGACTGCGTCATCGACCCGACGGCGGGCACCGAAAGCGGCCACCTGACCAACCTCAACCCCAAAGGCCTCGGGCAGGCGTGACAACGCTACGTGCCCCGACACCAAAAATACTCCACGAGAAAGGAAATCCGTCATGGAGCAACTACCACTGAGCGGCATCAAGGTGATCGACTTCACCGGGGTCCAGGCAGGCCCCGCGTGCACACAGATGATGGCCTGGTTCGGCGCCGACGTGCTCAAGGTCGAGCGCATCACCGGCGGCGACGTCACCCGCCATCAGCTGCGCGACATCCCCGACGTCGACGCGCTGTATTTCACCATGCTCAATAGCAACAAGCGTTCGCTGGCGATCAACACCAAGACCCCCGAGGGCAGAGAGGTCATGGAAAAGCTGATCCGCGACGCCGACGTGCTCGTCGAGAACTTCGCGCCGGGTGCGATGGATCGCATGGGCCTGAGCTGGGAGCACATCCACGAACTCAACCCACGGCTGATCTTCGGCTCGGTCAAGGGATTCAATCACGACTCCCCCTGGGCCGACCTCAAAGTCTACGAAAATGTTGCCCAGTGCGCCGGCGGGGCGGCGTCGACCACCGGCTTCTGGGACGGCCCGCCGACCGTCAGCGCCGCGGCCCTCGGCGACAGCAACACCGGAATGCACCTGCTGATCGGCATTCTCACCGCGCTGATGGCCCGCGAGAAGACCGGTGTGGGCCAGAAGGTTTCGGTGTCGATGCAAGACGCCGTGCTCAACCTGTGCCGCGTAAAGCTGCGCGACCAAGAGCGCCTCGAGCGAGTCGGCTACCTCGAAGAGTATCCGCAATACCCGAACGGCACATTCGGCGACACGGTCCCCCGCGGCGGCAACGCCGGCGGCGGCGGTCAGCCCGGCTGGGTGCTCAAGTGCAAGGGATGGGAGACCGACCCCAACGCCTACATCTACTTCACGATCCAGGAACAGAACTGGGAGCGCACCTGCGAGGCGATCGAGCGGCCGGAATGGGTCGATGACCCGGCCTACCGCACCGCCGAGGCCCGCCAGCCGCACATCTTCGAGATCTTCGATGAGATCGAGAAGTGGCTCGCCGACAAGACCAAGTACGAGGCGGTCGACATCCTGCGCAAGTACGAGGTACCTTGTGCGCCCGTGCTTTCCATGAAGGAGATCGCCTATGACCCGGCGCTGCGCGCCAGCGGAAGCGTCGTGGAGGTGCAGCACAAGGAGCGCGGCACCTACCTGACCGTCGGCAGCCCGGTCAAGTTCTCCGAGTTCACCCCGGAGATCACCGCGTCACCACTGCTCGGCGAACACACCGACGACGTGTTGACCCAACTGGGCTACGACGCAGACACCATCGCCGCCCTGCACACCAAGGGTGTGATGTGACGGCGCGAGCCGGAACCGAGAAAGCCAATCTTCAAGTAAGCCATCATGAAACGGGAAGGCCTCACCGAAGCCGTTGGTGCTGCACTCTTGCAAAGCCGCACGGACGCGATCATCGTTGCGGACCTGCGGGGCGCCATTCGGGCCGACAACGACGGCACCACAACTGCCCTCATCGCGATACTGCACGAGCGGACGCAGCCATCGACGCCCAGCCGGGGAACCGATCAGAGACGGCCCGCAAAGTGTCCAACCTGTGCGGCTGAACGGGACGATCAAACGGCCTCGATCAGCCAGTGATCGAACAGTGCATGTTCCTCGCCGGTGAGGTGCCAGCGCCGCGCGCCGAAGGCGTCGCGGGTGCTTCAGGGGCGCATCTGGTAGGCGCCGTTGATCGGCAGGACATGCTCCTTCCAGATCTGGTCGTAGCGCGCGCGGTCGTGCACCGGCCGCCGAATCATCCGCGTCGCGAAACGGGCCTGCTTGTCCGTCGTCGCGGGTTTGTCGTGCAGCTCGACGGCATAGCCGTTGAAGTCCCTCACCAACACGGCGAAGATCTGGTCGATCAGGGCCTCGTCCACACCGGACAGCGGGGCCTCCTCCAGGATGAGCTGGGCGTAGGGCACCGTGGCAAACAGTTGGCCCACGGCGAAGGCGAAGTCAATGTCCTTCTGCTGCGCCGCATCCGGGGTGGCGCTGGCCAGCATCTCGGCGAGCACGTCGACCTGCTCGCGCAGCAGTGCGACGTTGGGAAGGTGGGCGAAGCTGTCGAACGGCGCGCGCCAGTCTCCGAACCGCACCTTGCCGAGGCCCCCGGTGGGTCCCTGGGCGAACAGGAATGTGTCATCGGCGGCGTCGTCGCGGCGGGGTATCAGAGGCAATTCGGTGTTCGGGCCGAACAGGAAGTTGGGCATGAACTTGCCGAGCAGCCCGATGTTGATGTGCACGGTGCCCTCCAGCCGGGGCAGCAGGCCGATCTCACGGGTGACGGCCTCGAAGAAGGTGTCCTTCTCAACGCCCTTGGCGGCGATGACATCCCACAAGGCGGTGACGACCCGCTCGCCCTCGCTGGTGATCTTCGCCTTGGTGAGCGGGCTGTAGAGCAGGTAGCGGCGGTCGGCCGCCGACGCGCTGCGCATGTAGTCGCAGGCGCGCGTGGCGACCAGCTTCATGGCGATCAGCCGCACGTAGGCGTCGGTGAGCAGCCGCCGCACGTGGCTGAAGTCGGTGATGACGGTCCCGTACAGGTAGCGGTTGGCCGCGTGGGTGACCGCCTCGTACATGGCGTGCGTGCACATGCCGATGGCGCCCCAGCCCAGGTTGTACTTGCAGACGTTGACGGTGTTGAGGGCGGCGTGGAAGGCGTCGGGGCCGCGGTGCAACATGTCGGCCTCGGTGACCGGGTAGTCGCGCAGCGCGTAGTTGGCGACGAAGTTCTGCGAGTTGACCACGTTCTTGATCAGCTCGTACCGATCGTGCTGGGAGTCGGCGGCGAAGAAGACGTACTCGTCAGAGCCGGCGATCTTGCCGAAGGTGGAGACCATCCGGGCCACGTTGGCGTTGCCGATGTAGTACTTCTCGCCGCTGGCCGTCCAGCCGTGTTCCGACGGCGTGAGGATCATGTCGGTCCGGTAGACGTCGGCGCCGTGCGTCTGCTCGGACAGCCCGAAGGCGAACACCTCGCCGGCCTCCAACTGGGCAGCGGCCTTGCGCTTCGCGTCCTCGTTGGCGCTCATCCAGATCGGGCCCAGGCCCAGGGCGGTGACCTGGAAGGGGTACCAGTAGCTCAGCCCGTAGAAGCCCACGATCTCGGCAAATTCGCTGATCCGGTAGGTGTCCCAGCGACAGTCCGAGGCTCCATACTCGGCCGGCGTCAGCAGCGAGGCGAAGATCCGCTCCCGCCCGACGTGGTCGAGAAAATCGGAGTACCAGACCCGGTTGTGGTCGTCGGACTTCAACCGGGCCTTGCCCCTGGACTCGAAGAAGTCGACCGTCGCGGCCATGATCTCCCCCGAGCGGCGGTCCGGGTAGCGGCGTTGCAAGTTGTTGGGATTGAGCAACATGACATGACTCCCACTGGCTCCGAGCAAGACGAGGGTGACGGTACTGCACTGGCGCCGCCGTCGGGGCGCACCGGGCAAAACGCCCTCTGTTGGTCGGGCACCGAGTCGACTTAGAGTCAGTCACGTGTCAGAACTAAATACCGCTCGCGGCCCCGTAGATACCGCCGATCTCGGCGTGACGCTCATGCACGAACACGTGTTCATCATGACCACCGAGATCGCCCAGAACTACCCAGAAGCCTGGGGCGACGAGGAACAACGGGTGGCCGACGCCATCGCCCGGCTCAACGAGCTGAAGTCCCGCGGGGTGGACACCATCGTCGACCTCACGGTGATCGGGCTGGGCCGCTACATCCCGCGCATCGCGCGCGTCGCGGCGGCCACCGAACTGAATATCGTTGTGGCGACCGGCCTTTACACCTACAACGACGTGCCGTTCTATTTCCACTACCTGGGTCCGGGCGGACAGTTGGGCGGTCCGGAGATCATGACCGACATGTTCGTCCGCGACATCGAGGAAGGCATCGCCGACACCGGCGTCAAGGCCGGGATCCTCAAATGCGCCACCGACGAGCCCGGCGTGACACCCGGCGTCGAGCGGGTGCTGCGCGCGGTCGCGCAGGCGCACAAGCGCACCGGGGTGCCGATCTCCACGCACACCCACGCCGGGCTGCGGCGCGGGCTCGAGCAGCAGCGCATCTTCGAAGAAGAGGGCGTCGACCTCAGCCGGGTGGTCATCGGCCATTCCGGCGACAGCACCGACGTGGGCTACCTCGAAGAGCTCATCGCCGCAGGTTCCTATCTCGGCATGGACCGGTTCGGCATCGACGCGATCTCGCCGTTCGAGGACCGGGTGAACATCGTGGCGCAGATGTGCGAGCGCGGGCACGCCGACAAGATGGTGCTCTCGCACGACGCCAACTGTTACTTCGACGCGCTACCGGAGGAGTTGGTGCCGGTGGCGATGCCGAATTGGCATTACCTACACATCCACAACGACGTCATTCCCGCCCTCAAGGAACGCGGCGTCACCGACGAGCAGCTGCACACCATGCTGGTCGACAACCCGCGCCGCATCTTCGAGCAGACGGGCGCCTACTAGGTGACCCAGGGTGAGCCGGTCCCGCCGATCGGCACCCAGATTTCGCAGCTTGCCCAACTCGCTCCCGACGAGCCCGCGGTCACTTGCGACGGGCTGACCATCACCCGCGTCGAACTCGACCGTTCGACGAACCGGTTGGCCCGAGCCTACGCCGAGCGCGGCGTCGGCGTCGGCGACTACGTGACCATGGTGCTGCCCAACTCCATCGAGTGGATTCAGGCCGCGGTGGCGTGCTGGAAGCTGGGCGCCGTGCCCCAGCCGCTGTCCGCGCGGTTGCCCGACGCGGAGTTGCACGGCCTGCTGAAACTGCGCCCGCCCGCCTTGCTGGTGGGCCGCGAACATCCCGAAATGCCGAGCTTGCCAGCCGATTTCACGCCCGACCCGGCGTTGTCCGACGCCGCATTGCCGGAAGCCGTTTCGCCGGTGTGGAAGGCGATGGGGTCGGGCGGCAGCACCGGGCGGCCCAAGCTCATCGAGTCCGGCGGTGACAGCCGGATACCGGCCGCCATCGGCTACCCGCTGGGCGCGCAGGAGGGCGACACCACGCTGGTGCCGATCCCGCTCAGTCACAACACCGGCTTCACCACCGCGACGATCGCCTTGCTGATGCGCCATCACTTGGTCTTGATGAGCCGGTTCGACCCCCATCAGTTCCTCCGGCTGATCACCGACCATCGCGTCACGTTCCTGACCACGGTGCCGACGATCATGCAGCGGGCGCTGCCGGTTTACCACGCCGACGCGAAAGCCTACGACCTGTCGTCGATTCGACGCTTTTGGCACATGGGGGCGCCGTGCCCGCCGGCCATCAAGCAGGCGTGGATCGACTTGCTGGCTCCCGAAAAGCTTTGGGAGCTCTACGGTGGCACCGAGTTGCAGGCGCTCACCTTTATCTCCGGCGATCAGTGGCTGACCCACCGCGGCTCGGTAGGCGCGGTGGTCGCCGGGGAGATGAAAGTGCTCGACGACGACGGCAATCCCTGTCCGCCCGGGGTGGTGGGCGAGATCTACATGCGGCCGAGCCCCGGCAGCGCCCCGACCTACCGCTACATCGGCGTCACGGCCAAGACCCGGGACGGCTGGGACTCGCTGGGCGACCTCGGTTATTTCGACGCCGACGGGTTCCTGTACCTGTCGGACCGCCGGGTCGACATGTTCACCGTCGGCGGCCGCAATGTCTACCCCGCCGAGATCGAGAACGCGCTCTCGGCGCACCCCGAAGTGATGTCCTGCCTCGTCGTCGGCGTCCCCGACCCGAACTCCGGGGACCTGGGCCAGGTCCCGTACGCCCTGGTGCACGCGGCCGACGGGTCGACGCTGGACGCCGCAAGCGTGAAAGACTTTCTGCGCGAACGCATCTCGGGATATAAGGTGCCGCACACCGTCGAATTCGTCGAGACTCCCCTGCGCGACGATGCCGGTAAGGCGCGGCGTTCGGCGGTGCGGGCCGAGATCATGGCGCGATTGCGTCCGCCTCAGCATCTATGACCTGACTTGTTCCGGCCGGTTCGTGGCGTTTCTCCCAGCGGCGCAGCGCCTGGCGACACGGCGACTCGACCAGCCCATAGCTGACCGAGGCGATCGCCCAGCCGAAGATCAGCGTCAGCACCAGCACCGAAGGCATCCGGTCGGTGAACGGGAACGTCCCGAGCACCGGAAACACCATCGCCAACGCGGCCAAGTGCCACACGAACAGGCCGTAGGACCAGCGCCCCAACGTCACCATGCCGGTGCTGCCCAGCACCCGGTGCGGCGTGTCCACCCGGTCGAGCACCAGGGGGGCGACCAACGCGAATGCCACCACGGAGCCCGCCGCGACCTTCACCGCGAACTGGGGGGCGGTGCCGGGGACGAGGCCCTCCGGGCCGGCCAGCGGCGACGCCGCCACCAGGTAGGCCAGCACCGCCACTACGGCCATCACCACCCGGCCCCCCTTTTTCTGCGCCAAGCGCACTGGCAGGCCGATGCCGCTGTGCGCCCACTCCGCCAGCAACATCCCGGCGGCGAACCAGGAGAAGAAAGCCGGCGGCCAGTTCAGCGGGTTGATGCCGGATCCCGAATGCACCGGCACCCAGCCCCACGCCCAGCTGAGGGCCGCAAGGGCCGCGATCGCCGGCACCCTGGCGCCGACCGGGAGGCGGCGGGCCAGCAATGCAAGAATGGGCAACGCCAGGTAGAAGCTGACCTCGACGGAAAGGCTCCACATCTGCGTCAGTCCACCGGTCAGGGTGAGCGGCACGTAGATCTGGGTGAGCGTCAGGTTGGCCAACCACACGGTCAGGCTGGCGTGATCCGCGTCGGGCAGCAGGGTCAGGATCACGACGACCGCCACCACATAGGCCGGCATGATGCGCACCGCCCTCGACCGCAGGTAGTGGCCGGTGCGTGGGCGCGATCCCGAACCTCTTGCCGCCGCGGCGTGCCCTCGCCACAGCAGGAATCCCGACACCGCGAAGAACACCGCCACGGCGAGGTCGAAGCGCCCGAACAATCGGCCGGCGGCGCCGCTGGAGTGCCCCGTCTGGAAGGCGACGTGCGTGACGACCACGCCCATGGCGGCGCATGCGCGCATGCCCTCCACGGCGGGCAGGAAGCTGCGGATCCCGCCCACTTGCTGGCCATCGGTCACAGCCACAAGTGTGCCCATGAAAGGCACTCGGCGTCATACCGGATGGATCGGGTACACCGAAACCACCCGGCGCCAGGTGCGCTATGGGTGGGCAGGGCTGGTAAGCCGGGGCCTTAAATTCTGCTGTTAGGGTCGAACGGGTTTGCCACGCTGCCTGGTCAGGCCGGAGCGGGTCGCGGCCGACGAGTCCAAGGATCTTCGGGGACCATTAGGAGGGCACAGCAACGTGAACCGAGCAGTCATGTTGCGATTCGCCGCATGCGCGATCGTCGGACTCGGGGCCGCCCTGCTGATAGCCGCGTTGCTGCTGTCGACGTACACCAGTAGCCGGATCACCAAGATCCCGCTGGACATCGACACCACGCTGGTGAGTGACGGCAACGGGACCGCGCTCGACTCCGCGTCGCTGTCCGGCGACCACCTCGTCGTCAACCAGAACGTCCCGCTGGTGTCCCAGCAGCAGGTCAGCGTCGAATCCCCGGCCAACGCCGACGTCGTCACGTTGCAGGTCGGCACCTCGGTCCGGCGCACCGACAAGCAGAAGGACAGCGGGTTGCTGCTGGCGATCGTCGACACCGTCACCCTCAACCGCAAGACGGCGATGGCGGTCTCCGACGACACCCATACTGGCGGGTCGGTGCAGAAGCCGCGCTCCTTCGGCGACGAGAACCCGCCGACCGCCATGCCCCTGCGGCACGACGGCCTGGCCTACCGGTTCCCGTTCCACACCGAGAAGAAGACGTACCGCTACTTCGATCCGATCGCGCAGAAGCCGTTTGACGTCAACTTCGAGAGCCAGGAAGACGTCAACGGTTTGACCACGTACCGCTTCACACAGAACGTCGGCTACAACCCCGACGGCAAGCTGGCGGCCCCCGTCGTCTACCCGTCGCTGTACCCCGGCAACGAGGACGGCAAGGTCACCGCGTCGGCGGCGATGTGGGGTGTGCCCGGCGATCCCGGCGAGCAGGTGACCATGACCCGCTACTACGCGGCGCAGCGGACCTTCTGGGTGGACCCGGTGTCGGGCACCATCGTCAAGCAGACCGAGCACGCCAACCACTATTTCGCCCGTGATCCGCTGAAGCCGGAGCTGACGCTGGCCGACTACAAGGTCACCTCGAACGAAGACACCGTCGAAGCCCAGGTCAACGCGGCCCGCGACGAACGCGATCGGCTGGCGCTGTGGTCGCGGGTGCTGCCGATCACGTTCACCGCGGTCGGGCTGGTCGCCCTGATCGGCGGCGGCATACTCGCCTCGTTCAGCCTGCGGTCCGAGAGCGCGCTGACGGACCCCGGCCTGGACCGGGCCGACCAGGACTTCTTCGGCCGCGGCGGGCTCGAAGAACCGGTGCCCGGCGCCGAGGCAGAGACCGAGAAACTGCCCGCGCAGGGCTCCGTTTCGCGTGAAGATCCGGGGCCGCCCGGCTCGGACGCACCCACTCTGGGCTCGGATGAGCCACCCGCTTCCGGGCCGCCCGACGCCGGGCCACCGGGGTCACCGGGTTCCTCCCCCGGCCCGCCGCAACGGCCTTAGCCCTCCCTCGGATGGGCTGACCGTGCGTTGGACCCGGCCCGGGTACGCGCTGCTGCTGGCGCTGCTGGTGGTTGCGCCGCTGCTGGGGCCCGGGTACCTGCTGCTGCGCGACGCGGTGTCGACGCCGCGGTCGTACCTTTCCGACAGCGCCCTGGGGCTGACGTCGGCGCCGCGGGCAACACCCCAGGATTTCGCGGTGGCGCTGGCGTCGCGTCTGGTCGACGGCGGCATCCTGGTGAAGGCGCTGCTCGTCGCGGGACTGTGGCTCGCGGGATGGGGCGCGGCCCGGCTGGTAGCGACGGCACTGCCTTGCGCGGGCACGCCCGGCGAATTCGTCGCCAGCACCCTGGCGATCTGGAATCCCTATGTTGCCGAACGGCTCCTGCAGGGCCATTGGAGCCTGCTGGTCGGCTACGGCTGCCTGCCATGGGTCACCGCGGCGATGCTCAAGCTGCGGACCGCCGAGGGCACCGGCTGGTCCGGCGTCTTCGGACTGGTGTTTTGGGTGGCGCTGGCCGGGCTGACCCCGACCGGCCTGTTACTCGCCGCGGCGGTGGCGCTGGCCTGCGTGGCTGTCCCGGTTGAGGACCCGGGTGGGTCCAGACCGCGCTGGCTGTGCGCCGCGGCGGCGTTGGGTGCCGCGCTGGTGGCGGCGGCGCCCTGGCTGACCGCGGCGGCGACGGGCTCGTCGTTGACCGCGCACGCGCCGGCGAACGCGCTCGGGGTGACCGCCTTCGCCCCGCGGGCCGAGCCCGGTCTCGGCACGCTCGCCAGCCTGGCCAGCCTCGGCGGCATCTGGAACGGCGAGGCCGTACCGGTTTCGCGGACAACGCTTTTCGCGCTGTCGTCGGCCTTGGTGCTGCTGGGTGTGGTCGCGGCGGGGTTACCGGTGGTGGCGCGGCATTCCGTGGCGGTGCCGCTGCTGGCGCTGGCGGCGGTGTCGGTGCTGGCACCGGCCGCGCTGGCCACCGGCCCGGGTCTGCACGCGCTGCGGGCGGTGGTCGACGCCGCGCCCGGCTTCGGTGTGCTGCGCGACGGGCAGAAGTGGGTGGCGCTGGCGATGCCGGGATACGCCCTGGCGGGCGCCGGCGCCGTGGTGACGCTGCGACGGTGGCTCAGGCCCTCGGTGGCGGCGCTGGTCTGCTGCCTCGCGCTGATCCTGGCGCTGCCGGACCTGGCGTGGGGTGTGTGGGGCAGGGTCTCGCCGGTGCGCTACCCGACGGGGTGGGCCGCGGTGGCGGCGGCGATCAACGCCGATCCGCGGACGGTCGCGGTGCTGCCCGCCGGCACCATGCGGCGGTTCTCGTGGTCCGGCGCGGCGCCGGTGCTGGATCCGCTGCCCCGCTGGGTGCGAGCCGACGTGCTGACCACCGGTGACCTGGCCATCTCCGGTGTCGTCGTTCCCGGGGAGGGCGACCGCGCCCGGGCCGTGCAGAACTTGCTTCTGGCGGGGCCCGATCCGGCCGCGTTGGCCCCGGCGGGCGTCGGGTGGCTGGTCGTCGAGTCGGACAGCGCCGGTGACATGGGTGCGGCCGCACGCACCCTCGGTGCGCTGACGCCGGTCTACCGCGACCGCGAGTTCGCTCTCTATCGGATCGGCGGCGACACGGCGGGTGCCTCCCCGGCCCGACGCACCGCGACGCTGATCGCACACCTGGCCTGGCTGGCGATGCTGATCGTGGGAGCCGCCGGCGCGGTGGTCACCCGCTGGCGGCGCCGACGCTTAAACCACGCACACGACACGACGGGCATCGCCGGGGATTAAGTCTCGCGGTTTACACCACGCCGCTGACGAACACGCCGGCCTGCACCGACTCCAGCACGCTGCGCATCGCATCGGCGCTTTGCGTCCAGGAGAACTCGCCGCTGCGCGTCTGCGCCTTCGCGCCGAGTTGCTCGCGCAGCACGGGGTCGCAGAGCAGCTGTTCGAGGCGATCCTCCAGTTCGGCGCGGCTGTCCACCAATATCCCGGTCACGCCATCGACGATCGAGTCGGACAGTCCGCCGGAGGAGCGGTAGCCGATGGTGGGCACCGCGTGCTGGGCCGCCTCGACGACCGCCAGACCCCATCCCTCCTTGCGGGACGGCAGCACGTGCACCCAAGAGCTTTGCAGCACATGGTGTTTCGTTAGGTCGTCGCTGTGCCCGTGGAAGGTCACCGCGTCGGCCATGCCGAGCCGTTGCGCGCGGTCGACGAGCCGCTGCCGCCACCAGCCGCCGCCGACGATGTCGAGGTGCAGGCCGGCCATCCCCGGATTCCGTCGCCGCAGCGCCGCAACCGCTTCCAGCGCGTCTTCGATCTGCTTGTGCGGCACCAGCCGCGACAGGACGACCACCCTCGGTGTCGGCGAGCGCGGGCCGGACAATGATTGCGCCGGCGCCTCGTCGAGGCCGTTGCGCACCACCGCGATCTGCTCGTTGGCCACGCCGAGCGCAACGAGATCGCGGGCCGACGGGAGCGACACCGTCACGTACTGATTGCGCCGGTTCAGCCGCGGCGACAGCCTCGACTCGACCCACCAGCCGATCCGGCCGAGCACCGGCCCGGCCACCGGCCACTGCTCGCGGTGGCAGTGGTGCACCAGCACCGCCACCCGCCGGCCGTAAACCAGGCGGGCAAGGAAAGGCAAGCCGTTCTGCGTGTCGATGATGACGTCCGGATGCGCTCTGCGCAGCGGTCCGAGACCGATGCGCGCCCCCAATTCGTTCAGAGCCATCGCCAGCAACGCCCGGACGTACACCGAGTAGCGGCCGCCGACGCGGTCGATCCGCACACCGTCGACCACTTCCCGCCGCGGCGAACCCGGGTAGCGGGCGGTGCGCAGCGCGACGGCAACCCCTGATGCGGCCAGCTGCGCGCCAACGCGCTGCAAATAGGCTTCGCTGCCGCCGCCCTGCGGGTGTCCAGTGTCGCGCCAGCACAGCAGCAGGACGGAGCCCAGACCAGGCTCCCGTTTTGCGGCGGACATCGGTCGCCAGCCTAGCTGCCGCGAACGTCAAGCCAGCGTCACGCCCCGGCGCCTCGACCCCGCCCGTAGGGTTGGCCGGTGGCCGTCACCGACGTATTCGCGCGGCGGGCAACGCTGGCCCGCTCGGTGGGGCTGCTGTCCGAGTTCCGCTACGAGCGGCGCGACCCGGCCCGCTTCTACCGCACGCTGGCGGCCGACACCGCGGCGATGGTAGGTGACCTGTGGCGGGCAACCCACGGCGAGCCCCCGGTCGGCCACACGCTGCTCGACGTCGGCGGCGGCCCCGGGTATTTCGCGGCGGCGTTTGGCGAGGCGGGTGTCCGCTACATCGGCGTGGAACCGGACCCGAGCGAGATGCACGCCGCCGGGCCCGCTTTCGCCGGGGCGGAGCAGACAAGGGACACTTTCGTCCGGGCCTCGGGCATGGCGCTGCCATTCGCGGACGACTCCGTGGACATCTGCTTGTCGTCCAACGTGGCCGAGCACGTGCCTCGGCCGTGGCAGCTCGGCGGCGAGATGCTGCGGGTGACCAAACCGGGCGGGCTGGCCGTGCTCTCCTACACCGTGTGGCTAGGCCCGTTCGGCGGCCACGAGATGGGTCTGACCCACTACCTCGGCGGTGCCCGCGCCGCCGCGCGCTACGCCCGCAGGCACGGCCACCCGGCGAAAAACAACTACGGGTCGTCGTTGTTTGCGGTGTCGGCGGCCGACGGCCTGAGCTGGGCCGCCAGCACCGGCGCCGCGGTGGCCGCATTCCCTCGCTACCACCCGCGATGGGCGTGGTGGCTGACGTCGGTGCCGGTGCTGCGCGAGTTCCTGGTGAGCAATCTCGTGCTGGTGCTCCGGCCGCGATAATGGAACATGTTCTCGTTTTGCTTCGGCTTGGGTAGGGTGGCGCCATGGGCGACATTAAGACCGAATACGACAAGCTTTTCATCGGCGGCAAGTGGACCGAACCGTCGACCTCCGAAGTCATCGAGGTGCACTGCCCGGCGACCGGCGAGTACGTCGGCAAGGTGCCGCTGGCCGCGGCCGCCGACGTGGACGCCGCGGTCGCGGCGGCCCGCGCCGCGTTCGACAACGGTCCGTGGCCCTCGACACCGCCGAAGGAACGCGCGGCCGTCATCGCCAACGCGCTCAAGCTGATGGAGGAGCGCAAGGACGGATTCGTCAAACTGCTCGGCCTCGAGACCGGCCAGCCGCCAACCTCTGTCGAGACGATGCAGTGGATGAGCGGAATCGGGGCGATGAACTTCTTCGCCGGCCCCGCGGTCGACCAGGTCAAGTGGCGGGAGGTCCGTAACGGCGGCTACGGACAGTCCATCGTCCACCGCGAGCCGCTCGGCGTAGTCGGGGCGATCGTGGCGTGGAACGTGCCGCTGTTCCTGGCGATCAACAAGCTGGGCCCGGCGCTGCTGGCCGGGTGCACGGTCGTGCTTAAGCCGGCGGCCGAAACACCTCTGAGCGCAAACGCTTTCGCGGAGGTGTTCGCCGAGGCCGGCCTACCCGAGGGTGTGCTTTCGGTGGTGCCCGGCGGGATCGAGACCGGCCAGGCGCTGACGTCCAACCGAGACGTCGACATCTTCTCCTTCACCGGCAGCTCGGCCGTCGGGAAGGAGGTCGGCCGGCGCGCCGCGGAGATGCTCAAGCCGTGCACCCTGGAGCTCGGCGGCAAATCGGCGGCCATCCTCCTCGACGACGTCGACCTGGCCTCCGCGATCCCGATGTTGGTGTTCTCCGGGATCATGAACAGCGGGCAGGCCTGCGTGGCCCAGACCCGCATCCTGGCGCCGCGCTCGCGCTACGACGAAATCGTGGACGCGGTAAGCGCTTTCATGCGGGCGCTGCCGGTCGGGCCGCCATCGGACCCGGCCGCGCAGATCGGGTCGCTGATCTCGGAGAAGCAGCGCGCCCGGGTCGAGGGCTACATCGCCAAGGGCATCGAGGAGGGCGCCCGGCTGGTGTGCGGCGGTGGTCGTCCCGAGGGGCTGGACAGCGGTTTCTTCCTGCAACCCACCGTGTTTGCCGATGTCGACAACAAGATGACGATCGCCCAGGAGGAGATCTTCGGGCCGGTGCTGAGCATCATCCCCTACGACACCGAGAAAGACGCGATCAAGATCGCCAACGATTCGGTGTACGGCCTGGCCGGCAGCGTGTGGACCACCAACGTGCCGCACGGCATCGAGATCGCGGAGCAGATCCGCACCGGGACGTACGCGATCAACTGGTACGCCTTCGATCCCTGCTGCCCGTTCGGCGGCTATAAGAACTCCGGCATCGGCCGCGAGAACGGGCCGGAGGGCGTCGAGCACTTCACGCAGCAGAAGAGCGTGTTGATGCCGATGGGCTACACGGTCGACAGCTAGCGCCCCGTCGCTCCTAGCGTCCCTTGAATCGGGCGTCGCGTCGCTCGATGAACGACTGCACGCCCTCGGCGGCGTCCTTGCTGGCGAACAACGCGGTGACGTCGGGGCGCAGCCGTTCGATCGCGGCCGCCTCGCCGTGTTCGCGGGCCAGGTGGGCCGACGCCAGCGTGGCCCGCACGCCCAACGGCGCGGCGCGCTCGGCGATGGTGCGCGCGATCTCGCGGCCCCGGGCCAAGGCCGCGCCCGCGTCGTCGGCCACCTCCTGAACCAGCCCGATGCGGTGCGCCTCGGCGGCGTCGAACTCGTCGCCCGTCAGCAGCCAGCGCATGGCGTTGCCCCAGCCGGCGTCGCGGGGAAGCCGGATCGTCGCTCCGCCGAAGGGATAGATCCCGCGGCGCACTTCGAGCTGGGTAAACCTGGTTCCGGTCGCCGCGATGCGGACATCGGCGGCCAGCAGCAGTTCGATGCCCAACGTCATGCACCAGCCGTGCGCGACGGCAACCAGCGGTGTGGTCCAGGGACCGTCCAGCCGCCAGGGATCGCGGCCGCCCTCCGGACGCGGATCCTGGCCGCCCGCGATGCCGGGGCCGACGTCGACCAGGTCCAAGCCGCCGGTGAAGTGGTCACCGTGCGCGAACAGCACGCCGGCCCGCACCGAGGCATCGGATTCCAGGAGCGCGTAGGCGCGGGCCAGGTCGGCGAGCATCGCCCGGTCGAACGAGTTGCGCTTGTGCGGTCGGTTCAGGCCGATCAGCAGGACGTGGCCGTCCTGCTCGAGTGTCACGGTATCGAGGGTTGGTAGGGCCATCGTCAAAGTGAAACGCAGCGCTAGTGATTATGCAATAGAGCATATAATTCGGATCGTTATGTTCGCGTCGACCAGGACCCTTGACGGAACCTGTGAACCATTCGTAGAGCTGTTCCGTGTTACTTAGGGAATAAAACTTGCTTAGTCGGCCAACGTCTTATATGCTTCTTAGCATAATCATGGGCCGCACACAGGCCGGGAGAAAATGATGTGGATCATCGAGCTCAATGTCGCCGGTTATCAGTTCACCCGCGAGATGCCCGACTTCAAGCGCCGCGCCTTCCGCTTCAGCCCGCGTAATATGCACTGGCCGGTACTGCGGCATTCGCACGCTGCATGACGCTCGTCACGGGAGGTACGCCAGTGCCGACTACCACCGATGCCAAGGCGGAACCCGCGCCGACGAAGCGCTGCGATACCCGGAAAAAGATGTTGGTCAGCGCCGCCGAGGTGATGCGTGAGCGCGGGGCGGCCGGGGTGACCATCGATGAGGTGCTCGCCCGCAGCGGCGCGCCGCGCGGCTCGGTGTACTACCACTTCCCCGACGGGCGCAACCAGATTCTGACCGAGGCGCTGCAGTACTCCGGCGACTCCATCACCGCCATGATCGACGACGCCGCCGGCTGGGGCGCCAGGGCCCTGCTGCGCGAGTTCGTCGAGTTCTGGGAGCGCCTGCTGACCGAGGGCGACTTCAGCGCCGGTTGCCCCGTGGTCGCGGCGGCGATCGGCTCGGACGACGCCGACCCCAAGCTCTCGGCCGAGGCCGGCGCCATCCTCGGCCGCTGGTGCACCGCGCTGACGCGGGCGTTCGCCAACGACGGCTTCGACGACGCCGACGCCGCATCGCTGGCGGTGATGTCGATCGCCGCGCTGGAGGGTGCCGTCGTGCTGTCCCGCTCGACTCGCAGCACCGACCCGCTGCGCCAGGTCGGCGAGCAACTCGAATTCCTCATCAAGGCGAGGGAATTCGTCATCCGCAACAAGATCGGGGAGTAGCCCGCCGCCGTAACTGGCGATAACGCGGCATTCTGCTGCCCACAGCAAGTACCATCTGACTCCTGATTACCCGGCTCGGCCATCACCTGCGCCGGTCGCAGCGCTCGTCGGGAGGTGCGAAATGTCGTTCGTGTTCACGGTGCCGGACGTGGTGTCAACCGCCGCTACGGATTTGGCGGGTATCGGTTCGGCGCTCAACCAGGCCGACTCGGCCGCGGCGGCCCAGACCACGCAGCTGCTCGCGGCCGGTGGCGATGAGGTGTCGGCGGCAGTGGCCGCATTCTTTGGTGCGCACGCCCAGGAGTACCAAGCCGTAAGGGCCCAGGCGGCAGTGTTTCATCAGCAATTCGTCCAGGCCTTGAACGCGGGAGCCGGCGCCTATGCCGGCGCCGAAGCCGCGAACGCCGCGGCCACGGCCAACCCCTGGCAGGTCGTGCAGCAAGAGATCCTCAACGCCATCAACACGCCCACCGAACTGCTGTTGGGGCGCCCACTGATCGGCAACGGCACCGACGGGATAGCGGGCACCGGTCAGAGCGGCGGCGCCGGCGGACTGCTGTGGGGCAACGGCGGTAACGGTGCATCCGGTGCGCCGAACCAGGCGGGCGGTAACGGCGGGCCGGCCGGGTTGCTCGGCAACGGCGGCGCCGGCGGGGCCGGCGGCCTGAGCACCACAAACTCGGTAAACGCCGGTAACGGCGGCGCCGGTGGCGCCGGCGGGCTGTTGTGGGGCAACGGCGGCCCGGGCGGCGCCGGCGGCACCTACAACGGCGCCACTGTCGGTGCGGCCGGTTCCGGGGGCGCGGGCGGCGACGCAATCGGGTTGTTCGGCAACGGCGGCGCCGGCGGCGCCGGCGGCCTCGCCACTGCGACCGCCTTGATAGGCGGCGCCGGTTCCGGCGGTCACGGCGGTCACGGCGGCCTGCTGAACGGCAACGGCGGCGCCGGTGGTGCCGCGGGCGCACAGGGCTCCTTCCCGGGTGTCGGCGGTGACGGCGGTGCCGGCGGGCTGTTCAGCGGCAATGGCGGCGACGGCGGCGCCGGCTTCGGCGCAAAAGCCGGCCATGGAGGGAACGCCGGCCTGATCGGCAACGGCGGCGCCGGCGGGACCACCGCGGGCGGGTCCGGTGGGAGCGGCGGTGACGGGGGCCTCGGCGGCACGTTGTTGGGCGACGGCGGGCACGGCGGCAACGGAGGGCAGTCGACCCTAGGTTTTGGCGGCAACGGCGGTGCCGGCGGCAACGCCATTGGGCTGTTCGGCAACGGCGGGGACGGCGGCAACGGCGGCCAGAGTGCCACCGCCGCGTTCAACGGCGGTCAGGGCGGGCACGGCGGCAACGGCGCCGTCTTCGGCAGCGGCGGCAACGGCGGAAACGGCGGGGCCAGCCTGAACAAAGGCAATGGCGGCGACGGCGGAAACGCCCAACTCGTCGGCAATGGCGGCGCGGGCGGCAGCAGCGCCGGCGTCGGCGCCACCATCGGGCTGGGCGGCAACGGCGGGTTGCTGCTCGGGGTGCCCGGGCCCAACGGGCATGCCGGGCCCTAGCCGGCTGCGGCGGCGACAACAACTCTGGCATCGGCCGAGAGGACGGGCCGGAAGGCGTCGAGCACTTCACCCTGATCGTCGACCGGCTCGAAATCCTCATCAAGGCAAGGGAATTCGTCCGTCATAACGGACTAGCCCGAGCAGCATCGGGGACGGCCCGCAATCCATTCTGCCGGCCGGCAATCGGGCCGTCATCAAGGCACGGCACCGGTAGATGTGCGGTTGCAGTGCGAAGTCGAGGTATTTGCTGGAAATTTGGTTTGTATTTCCGCTAGTTACGATACGCTCTGGTCCTTATCGCAGGGCTCGACGATCTTCCGGTCTGGCGACCGCCGAGCCGAAAGGCGCCGGCGGAGGAGCGGAAATGTCTTTCCTGATCGCGCAACCCGACCTAGTGGCGGTGGCCGCCACGGATTTGGCGAATCTCGGATCCACAATCAGCGAGGCTAACTATGCCGCGGCGGCCCATACGACACAGCTACTGGCGGCCGGCTCCGATGAAGTTTCGGCGGCGGTAGCCGCATTCTTCGGTGCCCATGCGCACGGCTACCAAGCCTTGAGCGCCCAAGCGGCAGCATTTCACCAGCAATTCGTCCAGGCCTTGAGTGCGGGCGCGGGGGCCTATGCCAGCACGGAGGCTGCCAATGCCGCGGCGGCCGCGAACCCGTGGCAGGTCCTGCAGCAGGATGTGCTCAACGCGATCAACACGCCCACCGAACAGCTCTTGCAGCGCCCGTTGATCGGCAACGGCACCAACGGTTTGCCGGGCACCGGTCAAACGGGAGGGGCCGGCGGGATCCTGTGGGGCAACGGCGGCAACGGCGGATCCGGCGCGGCGGGGCAAAACGGCGGTAACGGCGGAGCCGCCGGGCTGATCGGCAACGGCGGCGCCGGCGGGACCGGCGGCATCGGCACAACCACCGGCGGCACCGGCGGCACCGGCGGCCTGCTGATCGGCAACGGCGGCGCGGGCGGTACGGGCGGATCAAACGCCGCCGCTCCAGCCGGCCACGGCGGCGCCGGCGGCGATGCGATCGGATTGTTCGGCAACGGCGGCGCCGGCGGCCAAGGCGGCAACGGCGACCCCGCTGTGTTGACCGCGGGCGCGGGCGCGGGCGGTCAGGGCGGTCACGGCGGGCTATTGCACGGCAACGGCGGCAACGGTGGCAACGCAGGAAACGGCAGCTTCGGGAATGTCGGCGGTAACGGCGGCGCCGGCGGGTTGCTGACCGGCGACGGCGGCGATGGCGGTGACAGCACAAATAACTTCGCTGCCGGCAACGGCGGCAATGGCGGGTTGATCGGCAACGGCGGCAACGGCGGCAACGGCGGGGGCTTTGCCGGCGGTGGCGTCGGTGGCCCCGGCGGTGCCGGCGGCCTCGGCGGGGCACTGATCGGCAACGGCGGCAATGGCGGAAACGGCGGGGGATCCGGTGGCAATGGCGGCACCGGCGGCGCCGGCGGCAACGCTATTGGCCTGTTCGGCAACGGCGGTTACGGCGGCACTGGTGGCCAGAGTGGCCTCTTGGCCGGCGGCACCGGGGGTCACGGCGGCAACGGCGCCATCCTGATCGGCAACGGCGGTGCCGGCGGCAGCGCCGGGACGGGCGCCACCCCCGGCAATGGTGGTGATGGCGGCAATGCCCAGCTGATCGGCAACGGCGGCGCCGGCGGGAACAGCTTCGGGGCCGGCAGCACCGTCGGGCAAGGCGGGGCCGGAGGGCTGTTGCTTGGGATCCCCGGTCCCGACGGACAGACGGGGCCCTAGCCGATCGTCAGTCGCTGGCGGGCAGCGGCTTGACCTCTTTGAGTTGCAGCGCGGTCGCACCGACGCTCAGGCTCCCGGCGCCGGGCTTGGTCACCAGCACCTCGGCGCCGGTCTCGTCGACGTAGCGCTTGCCCATCACGGTGCCGTCGGCGAAGCCGGGGTCGAGCTCGCCGGAGCGCTCGGCGCCGATCGGCACCATCGGCGCGCCACCGCAGCGGAGGTCGTCGAGGCTGTCCGCGCTCCTGACCACGATGACCTGGGTGTCACACACCTGGCTGGCGAGGCGGGTTCCGTTCTTGATCATGATCTCGTCTTTCCATCTCTTACTGATCGGCCGGTGCGGCACGCAGTTCCTCGACGATCTCCCGCCTGAGAACCTTGCCGGTGGGAGTGGTTGGCAGTTCGTCGCGAAAGACTACCCGGTCGGGGGTGCGGGACCCGCGCAAGCTTTTTCGGACATGCTCGCGGAGTTCCTCGGGATCGGGATCGATACCCGCGGCCGGCACCACCACAGCGACAATCGCCTGGCCCCACTGCGGATCGTCGACGCCGACCACGGCGACGTCGCGGACATGGGAGTGCTCGATGAGCACCTCCTCCAGCTCGGCGGGAGCGATGTTCTCGCCGCCGCGGATGATGGTGTCGTCGCTGCGGCCACTGATGAATAGGTAGCCGTCTGCGTCGAGCAGGGCGACGTCCCTGGTCGGAAACCAGCCGTGTTCGTCGAGCACCGAGCCGATCCCGGTGTAGCGGCCGGAGACCTGCTCGCCGCGCACGAACAGTTCACCGCTTTCGCCCGGCCCGAGCACCTGTCCATGTTCGTCGCGGATCTGCAGCTCGATCCCGGGCACCGGCCGTCCGACCGATCCCAGCCGCTTGGCGACGTGGTCGGCCTTCGCGGAGTGCGCCTCGCGGTGGTCGTCGGGGGTCAGCACCGCGATCGTTGAGCTCGTCTCGGTCAGGCCGTAGGCGTTGACGAAGCCCACATGCGGCAACAGCTCGAGCGCCCGGCGGACCAGCGGCAGGCCCACCTTCGAACCGCCGTAGGCGAGGTTGCGCAACGACGGCAGCTTGTGGTCACCGGACTCGAGCGCGGCGACGATGCGGTCCAGCATCGTGGGCACCACCGTCGCGGTGGTCACCTGCTCGGCGTCGATCAGCCGCACCCATTCGTCGGCGTCGAAGTTGGGCAGGTAGACCATCTTGCGGCCGGCGTACAGGTTCGACAGCGCGGCCCCGACCCCGGCGATGTGATACGGCGGCACGCAGATCAGGGCGGCATCGGTGGGTTCGGCCGATTCGAACTCCACCGTCCCGGTGACATAACTGGTCAGGTTGTTGTGCGAGAGCTCGACGGCCTTGGGTTGCGACGTGGTGCCCGACGTGAAGAGCACGATCGCAACGGATTCCGGGTCGGGGAATTCGGCGGCCGGCTCGGCGGTGCGCGCGGCCGACAAAAACTCGTCGGACAACATCACCCGGTCCGACGAGTCGCCGAGCACGTCCCGGTAGCGGTCGTCGACGATCACCAGGGGTTCGGGCAGCCGCTGGATCAGCGCCTGCAGGCCGTCGGCCGACAGCCGGTAATTGAGCGGGGTGAAGGCCAGCCCGGCGCGCGCGGCGGCGAAGATCAGCACCGGCAGCATCGCGCCGCCGGCGCCCACATAGGCGACGTGCTTGGCGTTCGATGCGGCGATGACACCCGCGCCGCCGTCGGCGAGATCGCTGAGCTGCTGCGTCGTCAGCCGCAGGTCACCAGATACGACGGCCGTGCGGTCGGGGTTGCTCGACGCGGCCATCTCCAGAAGCAACGAAATGCTCATCCTCGATCCTTCTTGGATCCCCGCCCTTTACAGATCTAGGCCACAGTGTAAGTGATCTAAGTATCGTTGCGGACCGCCGGGGTCGCCTCAGCGGCCCGGCTCCCAGGCCGAGATTCGGGGGATCCAGCGCGCAACGTTGCGCCGGTAGTCGACGTACTCGTCGCCGTAGCGCCCGACGAGATGGGGCTCCTCCCAGAACGGGATGACGGTCGCCTGGAACGCCAGAAAGATCGCGAACCAGAGCAGCAACCAAGCGGAAGCGGTCACGGCCGCCTCTCCGAGCAGGATGCACAGCACGCCGGTGATCATCGGGTTTCGCACGTGTCGGTACGGGCCCCGCACCACCAGGTTGACCGGCTCTCCCATGGCGTGGCCTATCCCGAGCGTGCCCTTGCCCACGCGGTGGAACAGCACCACCGTCCACGTCCACAGGCCCAACCCGGCCGCGACCAGCAACCCTCCGACCACCATCAGCGCCACCACCAGCGGAGAACCCAGGTCCGGGGGGCGCGCGTCGGCCGCGATCATGATCAGCGCCGGTACGACAAGCGCCATCGTCACCGGGAAGGCCAGGATCGAGAGCAGCTGCCGCCACCAAAGCCGTCGTTCGCGCGTGTTCGTAACCATGGCTTTCTCCTCTGTCACCATTACTTCAACCATCGTTGAACAAACTCAGCCTACGCCCGCCGACCGGCAAAGGTCAACGCTTGTTGAAGTAACCTGTCAGGCATGGCGGAAGCTCGACGGGCGGGCCGGTGGCGCACCGGTCAGCGGAACAGGCAGCGCATCATCGACGCGGCGCGCGAACGCTTCATGCGCGACGGATACGACGGGGCCACGGTCCGCGCGATCGCCGCCGACGCCGGGGTGGACGTTGCTATGGTCTATTACTTCTTCGGCAGCAAGGAAGGGCTTTTCACCGCGTCAGCGCTCACCGGGCCCGAACACCCGCTGCACCAGCTGGCCACGCTCCTCGACGAGGGAACCGACCAGATCGGACCGCGGCTGGTGCGCGGGTTCCTCGAACATTGGGACGAGGGCGCCGCCTACGAGCCCCTACTGACCCTGTGGCGCTCGGCCGCCATCCAGCCTCGGGCGCGAAAGGTGTTGCACGACAGCCTCGCCGGCCCCATCGCCGAGCGGGTCGCGGCGGAATTCGGGGTCGCCGACGCCGAGCTGCGGGTCGAACTGGTGGCCAGCCATCTGGCCGGCCTCGCCTTCGCGCGCTACCAGCTGAAGATCGAGCCGATCGCGTCCACTTCGGTCGAAGACTTGGTCGCGTGGCTCGGGCCAACCGTGCAGCGTTATCTGACCGGTTAGGTCCCCGTCCAGCGCGGCGGGCGCTTCTCCGCGAACGCGATCGCGCCTTCCCTGGCGTCGTTCGACGAAAACACCGGGGCCAGAATCTTTATCTGCTCGGCGAACCTGGTGTCCCGGCTCCAGCCACGGGACTCGGTGATGATCCGCTTGGTCGCGGCCACCGCAAGCGGCCCGTTGGCGGTGATCTTCTCGGCCAGCGCGATCGCGGCCTCCAGCGCCTTCCCCGGCTCGGCCAGCACGTTGACCAGCCCCAGTTCGTGGGCGCGCTCGGCCGGCAGGTTGTCACCGGTAAGCGCCAGCTCCATGGCGATCGCATACGGGATCCGCTCGGGCAGCCGCAGCAGCCCCCCGCCGCCGGCGACCAGGCCCCGCTTGACCTCGGGGATGCCGAAGGCCGAGTCCCGCGACGCCACAATGAGGTCGGTGGCCAACGCCAGCTCGGTGCCGCCGGCCAACGCGAATCCCTCGACCGCGGCAATGAGCGGCTTGGCCGGCGGAACTTCGGTGAAGCCCATGCCACGGCCCTCGACGACGACGTTCTCGCCGCGGGCGAACGCCTTGAGGTCCATGCCGGCGCTGAACGAGCCGCCCGCGCCGGTCAGAATTCCCACCGACAGGCCGCTATCGCTGTCGAGCCGATCCATGGCGTCGGCCAGGCCCCGGCTGACCGCGGCGTTGACCGCGTTCTTGGCCTTCGGCCGGTTGATGGTGATGATCAGGATCCGATCCCGTTGTTCGACCAGGACTTCGGGTTCGGAGTTGGTGGCCTCTTCGCTCCCAGTGCTCACGGTGACTACGCAGCTCCTTCGGAAATGGGTGGCTGTTATCCGACCGATGGTAACGGCCGATCAGAACGCCAATAACACCAGCCGAGAGTGCCGTTACGCCGACGACCGGGCCGACGGGCTCAGGCGGGCGCCATCGCGGCCTCGACGACCGTTAGCTCCTCGGAAAGATTTGCGGCCCTGCGTATTTCGATGAAGTCGGCGACCATGGCCTCGGTTACCTCATGCGGGTCCTTGACGGTGGCCCCGTCGGACAGCACCGAGATGTTGAGCTGGTCGACATAGCTCCACACGGTGACGTTCAGACCGCTGCCGGCGGTCAACGGCCCCACCGAATAGATCTCGGTGACCAGCGCGCCGCCGACCCGGCCGCGCTCGCGGGGACCGGGCACGTTCGAGATGTTCAGGTTGAGGATTTTGTTCTGCCCGTCCCGGCCGGACGCCCACCGGAAGAAGGCCTGGGTGGGGGCGGGGGGCATGTAGGCCGCCCAGCGGCTGACCAGCTCCGGTCCCATCAGCTGGTGGCTTTCCTTCGCCGAGATGGCGTTCTCGTGGCTGCACCGCACCCGCTCCAGCGGATCGTCGGAGTCGGTCGGCAGCGCCACCAGCATCCCGGTGAAGCGGTTCCCGGAGATGCGCTCCGGCGAGAAGTCGAAACTGACCGGCACCGACGCCAGCAGGGGATCGGCCTTGCCGTCGTAGCGCAACAGGAGTGTGCGCAGGGCGCCGGTCGACATGGCAAGGACCATGTCGTTGATCGTCGCCCCGAGCCGCTTGCCGGTCTCCTTGACGTCGGCCAGCGCCAGCGTGGCGGTGGCGAACCTGCGCTCCGGGGTGATCATGTGGTTCATGAAGGTCGGCGGCGGCTCGAACGGCCGGGTCAGTTCGGGTGAGAGCTTGCGCGAGCTGCGGCGGACCCGGCCCAGCCCTTGCGCGGTGTAGCGGACCGTCGCGGGGATTCGCCCGATGTGGCGCAGGTGATCCGCGAACGCCGAACTCATCAGCTGCCGTGTGGTGGGAGCCGGGTCGCACAGATAAGGACCGCCCTCCGGCCCGGGCTGCAAGTCCATGCCACGGGCCATCAGGTTCGCCGAGGCGACACCGTCGGCGAGCGCGTGATGGATCTTGCCGACCACCGCGATCCGGTTGTTGGCCAGACCCTCGATGAAGTACATCTCCCACAGCGGGTGCGAGCGGTCCAGCGGGGTGCTGGCGATCCGCCCGATCGCCTCGTCGAGCTCGCGGCGACCCCCGGGCGCGGGCAACCGCCATGGGCGGATGTGGTAGCTGAGGTCGAGCTCGCAGTGCTCCCGCCACATCGGATGGTGGAGCTTGAACGGGATCTCGATGAGCTGATAGCAAAAGGGCTCGAGCTTGTTCAGCCGGCCGGCGATCACCCGGCGGAAGGAGTCGATGTCGAAGTCACGCCGATCCGGAGCCAGCTCGATCACGGCGGCCTTGATGGTGTGCATGTGCACGTTCGGCGTCTCGCTGTACAGCAGTACCGCGTCCCAGCCGCTCAGCCTCTTCACCGCTGCCCCTTACCCATAGGGGGACCATACTCAGCGCGGGAGCTCAGATAACCTCTTTCGCGCCGATCTGTGTTTTGGTGCGGTAGATCTGGTTCAGGAACAACGAAGCGGCATGCGCCGCCGCACCGGCCCGCTCCCCGTCGATGAGGTCGTACCCGTGGCCCGCGCCGGGCAATTCCAGGTAGCCGACCATCGAATGCGAGACGGCCCGCAAGCGATCGACAAAGCTGCGCGCCTGCTCGACCGGGATGACGCTGTCCTTGCTGCCGTGAATCACCAAGAAGGGCGGCGCATTCCGATGCACGCGCGCGATCGGCGACGCGTCGCGGAACACCTCGGGGTGACGGGCGATCGACCTTTTGACCACCACCCGCTCCAGGAAGTCGACGAACCGGGCGCGCTCGGGAGTGGACCGGTCCTCCCAGTCGTAGCGGCCGTAGATCCCGACTACCGCATCCACCGAACTGTCGGCGCCCTCCGGCAGCTCCGCCTGGTGCGCCGGGTCGGCCGGGGTCAGCCCCGCCAGCGCCGACAGGTGCCCGCCTGCCGAACAGCCCGCCACCGCAACGAAATTGCGATCGCCACCGAACTTGTCGACGTTGGCCCGCGCCCACGCGATGGCCGTCTTGACGTCGGTGATATGGCGCGGCCAGCGGTGGTGCGGGGCGACCCGGTAATCGATCGCCAGGCACACCCACCCCTGCTCGGCCAGCCGCGACATCAGTGCGGACCCCTGCCCCATGCTCCTGCCGTGCACCCAGGCGCCCCCGGGGACGAAGATCAGGACCGGCGCGGGTTGTGCGGGCAGGTCCTTGCGGCGCCAGACGTCGAGCGCCTGCGCCGGGCTGTTCCCGCAGTGGACGCCGCGGCGGTAGAGGTAGCGGCGTTGCCGCATCGCATCCCAGATCGGCGGCGTCCGCTCCGCGGTGGGCCATTCGACGTCCAGGTCGGCGGCCGACACGACGCCTCGCAGCGCCGCGAGGGAAACCTCCTGGGTCCTCTCACGATCCCGGCGACGCACGTCGTTGATGCCGGGCGTCAGCCAATCCTTCGTCATCGCGGACAGGGCCGACGGTGCGTGACGGGCGCCCCAGACGCCCATGGCCGTCAAAGCCCCCAGCGGCTCCAGGCGCTTGCCGACGACGGGCAGCGAAGCGCCTGCCACGCTCATGGCCAGCATGTAGTCGGCGGGACCGGCCCGCAGCAACCATCTCATCAAGGGTGTCACGCGGGGTGCCCTCGCAGTCATGTAGGGACTGTACCCCCGGGCGGATCGGCAAAACTGACGATTGTGTAAAGGCTAGTTTCCGCGGCGGAAGATCGCGCGGTCAGCCGTTTGCTGCGCGCGGCTTGTCCAGTGTGGCCCGCGATCGCTATTTGCCCGCGCGATGCCCGGGTGCTCGAAATCGCGCGCCGGCGAGTCGCGCGGCGTAGCAAATAGCGCTCACTGCGAACATCGCCGCGGTGAGCAGCAGCCACCTGCCCAGAAACGGCTGCTGGGTTTGCCCGGTGGCCGCTTCGTAGGTCGGGGCGCCCTGTTGGATGATCCCCGGAAGAAAGATCAGCAGCGTCAGTCCGGCGCCGAGGGCGGGCACCCGAATGTGATTGCGGGCGCAGACTTTTGGATGATCCGAATGACCGGGCGCGGATCGCCGGGCGATTCGTGCGGACAGCATCCGGTCGGCCAGCGCGTAAAGCGGGAAGAGCAGCAGGTCGTGGGCGATGACCGCGGCGGCCAACCAGACGGCGATCGACTGCCACCAGGTGCCGGAGTTCCACAGCGTGGCCGGCTTGAAGGTGGCGAGAATGTAGCCGAGCAACGCGAAACCGGACAGCATGGTCAGCAGATGCAGCGGCCGGGACCCGTAGATCGCGCTGAAACGAGTTGAGAGTCCAGACATCTCAGCTCGGCTCGAACTCAATGGACGACACCCATTTGGTGTTGTGCACACCGGGCAGTGCCGGGACGATGATCCGTGCCGGATAGCCGTGATCCAAAGACAGGTCCGCGCCGTTGACCCGCAGCGCCAGCAAGGCGTCGGGATCGCCAATCTGGTTGGCTTGCAACGTCGCTGCGCCGAATGCGCCGCCCAGTTGCAGCGATGTCACGCGCGCCGCGCGCGGCTCGGGCACCCCCGCCAGCCGGGCCAGCTCGGCCAGCCGCACCCCGCTCCAGGTCTGCACGGTCGACCAGCCCTCGACGCACGCGATCGGCAGCCGTGCGGTGGACTGCGGCATGCCGGCGAGGGCGGGCCGGTCCAGCACAACCTCCGACGGTCCGCCGCGCAGGGTCAATCGCCAACTCGCGCCGACTCTTTCGGGCGTTATCCCCGCGGCGACGGCGGTCTTGTTGACGGGGAAATCGCCCCGGCCCCGCCCACGCGGCAATAGTAGGGCGGCGCCGCGGGAAGCGCCGCCGATGGTCTGCCCCGCGGTGAGCACGCCGATGAGCAGCACACCGGACCCCACCAATGCCAGGGCACCCCGCCTGCTCATCGTCGGTTCGGCCGGATCGGCCGCCACCAGACCGTCGGGATCGGCTGGTTGCGGACGGGTCTCGCTTCGGTTGGTGCGCAACACTTCCCGCAGCGACAGCGACCGCAGCCCGGTGACCATGCGCGGAATCTTGAGGGTGATGTGCATCAGGAAACCGGCGATGAAGACCCAGGCGCCGAAATAGTGGCCGGTGTAGAAGCTGAACCCGAAGATGTAGTCGTACTGGATGTTTAGTACTCCGGTGACGATCTCGAACAGCGCCCCGCCGACCAGCATCAGCAATGACAGCCGCTCCAGCGCCTGGGCGATCGAGCGGACCGGCGGCCACACGAACAGCCGCGGGATCACCGACCACAGCTTGGCCAGCACGACCGGGATGATCATCAGGCCCAGCCCCACGTGCAGACCCTCGGTCAGTCGGTACAACCACGACGGGCGGGTCGGCCAGGTGAAGGCGGGCAGGCGCAGCCAGCCGACGCCGGACGGGATGGCCTGGCCGAACTGCGGCGCGTAGGCGATGTAGGACAGCAGCCCGGTGATGATGACGATCGGCAGCGCGATCAGCAGCACCAGCCCGAACACCGACGTCAGCCACGGGCCGCGCAAGGGGCTTCGGAATTGGCCCAGCAACCGCGAGAGCCGCCGCGCACCCGGCGGTGGTCGGTCGAGCGCGCGCCACAGGCTCACACGGCCGCCAGGCTCGCGATCATCCGGCCGCCGATCAGGCGGACGCCGGTCAGCGTCAGGCCCACTTGCGCGGCCAGCGTGGCGGCGCTGTCCACGCCGACCGATGCCCATCGGAACCAGGGCCCGACGTCGCCGGCCGTCTCCAGACGCACCCAGCGCTCGCGGATGCCGATGACCCCGGTGTCGAACTCGGCGACACAGCGCCCACCGCGGCCCAGCAGTTCGGCGGCGCGGGCCAGGATGCGTCGCGGGTCGCCGCCGAGGCCGACATTCCCGTCGACGAGCAAAACCGTCCGCCAACAACCCATTCCGGGCAGAGGCTCGAAGACATCGCCCAGCAGGGCCGGCGCGCCGCCGCGGCCCGCCAGGCGGATCGCCGTGGCCGACCGATCGATGCCGAGCGCGGGTATCCCCCGCTGGATCAGCATGGCGACCAACCGTCCCGGCCCGCATCCAAGCTCGATCGTCGGCCCCGTGCACATGTGCGTGACGGCCTCGTCAAAGACGTCATCGAAGGGGTCGCGGGATGGGGTATTGGGACATCGCTCACCCAACCAGCGGTGAGCCGGCAGCGGCCGGACCTCACCGTCCTCATGGCGGACCCAACATCTCTCGCCACCGAGCGCCCGATCGTAGAGATGCCCCAGCATGTCACGCCTCCCGCATCGTGCGCGACCGGGCGGCCCGGACGCACCTTTGCCCCGGTGGGGGGTGTTGTTTCGAACCCGCATCGCCGACATGCTGATGTCCGCGGGATGCGCCAGCGTTTCGATCAACCGGATCGATACCCCGATCTGCGATCGGCTAACCGCTCCTGCGCGAGGCCGCCCCACCGACCGGGCCGAATCGTTCACGGGAGTGATTCGGCGCCAAGACGAGCCCGGATGGATACTGGATCGGTGCCGAACAACGACGTTCATCCCGACCTGCGCCGAATCGCCCGCTTCACTCCCCGGCGGCTGGTCGGTCCCCGGACATTGCCTCTGATGCGAAGGTTGATGGCGCTGCGGGACCGGCGCACAAAAAGCGATGCCGAGGTAATCACCCTGGGCTCGGGAGCCGGTGTTCGGCTGTTCCGGCCCGTCGGTATCACGGAGCCCACGCCTGCGCTGCTGTGGATCCACGGCGGCGGGTACGTGATCGGCTCCGCGCTACAGGACGACCCGCTGTGCCACCGGTTCAGGCGGAGGCTGGGCATCACCGTCGCGTCGGTGGAATACCGATTGGCGCCCGAACATCCGTATCCCGCATCGCTGGAAGATTGCTCCTCGGCGTTGACCTGGCTGGTCGGACTCCCGTCCGTGGACCCACGGCGGGTGGCGATCGGCGGCGCCAGCGCCGGCGGCGGGCTCGCCGCGGCCCTGGCCCTGCTGGCTCGCGACCGCGCCGAAGTCACGCCCACGTTCCAGCTTCTGGTGTATCCCATGCTCGATGATCGCAGCTCGGCCACCGGCCACAACCCGAACCACCGGCTGTGGAACGCACGCAGTAATCACTTCGGCTGGACGGCGTTTCTCGGCGATGCCGACCCGCAGGTCGCCGTCCCCGGGCGGCGCGACGATCTCGGCGGGCTGCCGCCGGCGTGGATCGGCGTCAGCACCCACGACCTGTTCCACGACGAAGATCTCGCCTACGCCGAACGCCTGCGAAACGCCGGGGTGCCGTGCCAGGTCGAGATCGTCCCGGGAGTCTTCCACGGCTTTGATTTGTGGGTGCCGAAAGCCCAAGTGTCACAGCGGTTTTTCGACGACCAGTGCGACAGCCTGCGCTCCGCGCTCGCCTTGGCGGGCTGAGCGCCGGTCACATCGCGAAGTAGACGAGCTCGCCGCCGATGACGGTGGCCGCCACCATGCCGGCGTCGAGCTCGGCCAGTGCCGTCGCCGGTGGCTCGGTGAGCACGCACAGGTCCCCCGGCTGCCCGGTTTCGACGGTCCGCGCCTTGCCCGGCCGGTCCGGCCGGCCTAGAAACATCGTCAAAGCCTTTGTCGCCGAAACACATTCGTTCGCGTTGAGCACGGCACCACTCGGTGTGGTGCGGTACACCGCGGCGCGCATGGCCGTCCACGGGTCGCCGTGGCCGAACGGCATGTCGGTGGACAGCGCGACCGGTACCGCCGCGTCCAGCAGCGAGGCGACCCGCCACAGCTGGCCGTGGTCGGCGGCGGGGACGTCGGCGAGGTATTGATCGCCGCGCTCGGCGACGAAGTTGGGCTGCGTCACCACCGTAACCCCGAGATCGGCGAGGTCGCTCAGGTTGTCGTCGGGTACCACGGCGGCATGTTCGATGCGATCCAGCGGATGGCTACCGGCCGCGCGCAGGGCCGCGATCGTGACCACCAGTTGGGCCGCGGTCACGCAGTGCACGGCGACCGGTCGGCTATTGCTGTGCTGGTCGGCGATCCAGGCCGTCAGGGAGTCCGGGTCGAGACGGTCGTCGTGCAGGATCTTCTTTCCCGGTGACAGGAACCCCGGCCGTGGCCGGAACTCGCCGCGACGGTGCGCCACCAACAACGAGACGATGTCGTCGACGTCGAGGTCGGGGGTGGCGTCGGTGACGCCCGTGACCCCGGTCGCGGTGATTCGGCGGCTTAGTTCGGCCAGGTCGGTTTCGCGCTGCTGCAGCGCGTCCGACCAGCCGCGGTCGGCGCTGCGTAGGCGCCCGTCGGGATGTTCGGGCAGGCCGACGCGGCCCAGCGCCTCAGAGTTGAGCATCCACAGTGCACCGCTGCGGTGCTGGATGCGCACCGGAATGTTGCGCACCACTGCATCGAGCGCGGTCCGGTCCAACTCCCCGGCGACCGACTCGTGATAGCCGACGGCGCGAATCCACCCGTCGGGACCCGGGGTGGCGTTCGACAGCAATTGGGTGAGCTGGGCTTTGGTGGTGACCCCGGGCGGTCCGACGAAAAACGAGTCCAGCGCCGAAGCCGCCGAACGCAGGTGCACATGGTGGTCGTGCAGCCCGGGGATGACCGTCCCGCCGCCGGCGTAGAGCACACCCTCGCCCCGCCCGGCGGCCAGGCTGTCACCGATCTCGTCGATCTGCGCGCCGACCCGGATGTCGGTGACGGTCCCGTCCAGCAGCGTGGCTCGCTTGATCAGCATGACAGGCAATGCCTTTCGCGGACCAGGCGGCGCACGGCGTCGTTATCGGCGCCCATCTCGGGCGCCGGGCCACAGGCCGGTGGTGCGTGCGGTGGCGGCGCCGGCTGCCCCGCGACCGATGCCCCGGTCGGCAGCGCGGCGTAGGTCGCGGCCACGCCGGCCATCGACACGTGGATCAACTCGCCGCCACCCCGGCCGAGCGAATCGGCGACCGCCCGGGTGGCTTCCAGCCCCGTCAGCGGGTCGGCGATGGCGTCCCCGCAAAACACCGGTCCCAGCGGGCTGGTGCCCACCAGGCCGCCCGCCACCGCGGCGTCATCGCCGAACGCGGCCCGGGGTTCTTCGTAACCGTTGATGCGCAACCAGATTCGTCCCGCCCGGGGGGTGATGTCGTCCGGCCCGAGCCCGCGCCGCGCCAGCGCGGCGGGACGCGAGCCTTCGATCACGATGTCGGCGACCGCGAGCAGCTCGCGCAGTTCCTCGGCTTGGGCGTCGAAATCGACGCAATACGAGAGCTTTTCACCGTTGATCCAGTCGAAAAAGGCCCCGTCGCCGTGCCGCGTGCCGTCCGGGCGGCGCGGGCTTTCGACCTTGACGACGGTCGCTCCGGCGCGTGCCAACAGCTGTCCACACAGCGGCCCGGCCCACATCGACGACAGATCGGCCACCAGTAGGCCCCGCCACCGCCGGTTCGACGCGCGCAGCCCCACGGCGCGAACGCGCGGCGGAGTGGCGGTGACCTCGCCCAGGCCAGCCGCCGGGAGGTCGAGCAGAGCCGCGCCCTCGACGATGGTGCAGACATCCCGTGTCGCGGCCCAGTGCCGCAGCGCCGGCCACGGGTCGGCGGGGACGTCGTCGGCCCGCACCAAGGCCGGCACGGCCGCGACGTCGTCGGGGCGGGACAGCGTGATCGCGCACCAACCATCGCGCGCGGCCAGCAGCCGGGTGGCGCCCCCGGCCGACACCCGGCCGCCGCGCGCCAACCCGAGCAATGCGGCCCGACCGGTGAGCAGGCCGGCCGCGCCCACCGCGACACCGATGCGGTCGCCGATCTCGGCGGCCACGCACTCGGCGCGAGCCAGCACATTCGCGCGGGAGAAGTCGGGCGGCCCGTCGGGCAGTCCCGTCAGGTAGGCCAGCCCGCTGCTGCCCCACTTCGACAAGGCCGAGCTCACGCCCACCATTGTGCGCGCCACTCGCAGCGGGGCTGGCTCTTTGGCTCGCGAGCGTAACGCCAGTGCGAAAAATCACGCAGGATTTCGCCGTGGCGTTACGCTCGCGAACCAATTAGAAGTGCAGCGCGGTGAATCGCCAGTCCAGCACCGGCCGGTCGGGCTCACCATCGGACTCGCCGACCGCATAGACCACCGAACGCAGCCCCAGCACGCCGCCATGATCGGTCGGCTCGGCGGACTCGACGTGCAGCTCGCTGTAGAGCGTGTCGCCCTCGTGCACCGGCCCGGTGTGATCGCAAGACTCCCACCCCAGGACCGTCACCAAATTGGGCAACAGCCTGCTCGCTTGCGCGAGCGCCAGCCCGATGGTGTGCCCGCCGTACACCAGCCTGCGCCCACCGATGCGCGAATCATGGTGTGTGGCAGCGATGTTCAGGGTGAGTCGGGCGAGCTCCGGCGCGCCGCTGACCACGTCACCGGTGCTGTGCAGCACGGCACCGGCCATGCCGGCATCAAAATGCGGACCGGGCACCCGATTTCGGAAGACCTCACCGTCCCAGTGCGCGGTCGGATCGGCGGCCGGCGGCGCCGCGTCGGCGCCGATGGCGGACAGATCATCGCTGGGGACTCCGTCGGGATTCCAGTCCGGGCCGGCCGGCAGCATGCCGCAGCGGTAAAAATCGAGCACCAACCGATCGGCCTGGTCGATCGTGATCATCCGCAGCGCCGCCATTCCCGTCGGCGCCCGGCCCGGCTTGAGCGAATTAGCCTGCAGCCCAACCACTTCCGTGCGGGTGTAAATGGTGTCGCCGATCACTGGGAATCGGTGAAAGGTGAGGCCACGGTAGAACAGGTTGGCCTTGACCCGCTGGGTGGCCAGCGTCGACTGCCCGATCGCGACGTCGCAAACCAGCGCCGGATGGGCCAGCGGCCCCGGCACCCCGGTCACCGCGGTGCAGAGAACGGCGTCCAGCGCCAGTCGCAGCCGGTCCCCCACGATCGCCTGATGCGCAGCGGCCAACCCCGACGACAGCGTCGCCGCCGGTGCCCAATCGAAGACCTGGCCTATCGAGAGATCGTCGAAGTAGGGACCGCCCTCGCGGATACGCGCATACCCGTCACCCATCACAACGCCACATGCTGGCAGGCTATCGAATCGGGGGTCAACGCCGGAGGATGGTCACAGGTGAACGACGAGGAAGACATGCTGGTCGCCACGGTGCGGGCGTTCATCGACCGGGACGTCAAACCGAGCGTCCGCGAGGTCGAGCACGCGAACACCTACCCGGAGTCGTGGATCGAGCAGATGAAGCGGATCGGCATCTATGGCTTGGCCATTCCCGAGGAATACGGTGGGTCCCCGGTGTCGATGCCGTGTTATGTGCGGGTGACCGAGGAGCTGGCGCGCGGGTGGATGAGCCTGGCCGGTGCCATGGGCGGGCACACCGTGGTGGCCAAGTTGCTCACGCTGTTCGGCACCGAGCAACAAAAACACGCCTATCTCCCGGCCATGGCCACCGGCCAGCTGCGGGCCACGATGGCGTTGACGGAACCGGGCGGCGGATCGGACCTGCAGAACATCACGACGACCGCCCTGCCCGACGGCTCAGGTGGCTTGCTGATCAACGGTTCCAAGACCTGGATTTCCAACGCGCGCCGTTCCGGGCTGATCGCGCTGCTCTGCAAGACCGACCCCGAAGCCACGCCGCGTCACAAGGGCATCTCGATCGTGCTCGTCGGGCACGGGCCGGGTCTGGCGGTGTCGCGGGACCTGCCCAAGCTCGGCTACAAGGGCGTCGAGTCGTGTGAGCTGTCGTTCGATGACTTCGGCGTGCCGGCGTCGGCGGTGCTGGGCGGCCGGATGGGCGAGGGCTTTTCGCAGATGATGAAGGGGCTCGAGACGGGCCGCATTCAGGTGGCCGCCCGAGCATTGGGAGTGGCGACGGCGGCGCTCGAGGATGCGCTGGCCTATGCCCAGCAGCGGGAGAGCTTCGGCCGGGCGATCTGGAAGCATCAGGCCGTCGGCAACTACCTGGCCGACATGGCAACCAAACTCACCGCGGCCCGGCAGCTCACCCGCTACGCCGCCGAGCGCTACGACAGCGGCGAGCGCTGCGACATGGAGGCCGGGATGGCCAAGCTGTTCGCCTCCGAGGTCGCCATGGAGATCGCCCTGGACGCCGTGCGCATCCACGGCGGCTACGGCTACTCCACCGAATACGACGTCGAACGCTATTTTCGCGACGCGCCGCTGATGATCGTCGGCGAGGGCACCAACGAAATACAGCGCAATGTGATCGCCGGGCAGCTCGTCGCCCGGGGCGGGATCTAAAGCGAATCTCCCGGATTGGCGTGGGCACGTGCTGTATATTTGCCTGACTTCTCACACCAGCAAAGCGGCGCGGGAGCAAACGTGGCTGGGACCGAAGGGAACCAAAGAGAGGGAGTGGCCATGAGTTATCCCCCAGGGCCGTACGGAGGTTCCCCGGAATGGCAGGGCCAGCAGCAACCGGGTTGGCAGGGCCCGCAGCCAGGTTGGCAGGGGCAGCCACCGGCCGGATGGCAGAGCCCGCAGCCGCAGCCGGGCTGGCCGGCCCAGCGTGAACCCGACAACTACCTCGTCTGGGCGATCCTGTGCACGGTCTTGTGTTGCCTCCCGTTCGGCATCGTCTCGATCGTCTACTCCACCAAAGTTTCCGGGTTGTGGGCCCAGGGACGTTATGCCGAGGCCCAGTCCGCGTCCGACAGCGCGAAGAAGTGGGCCATCATCGGCGCAATCGTCGGTGGCGTCATCTACGTGATCATCGGCATCTTGTACGCCTTCATCTTCGCGGTGGCCGTCTCCAACCTCCCGTCCACTACCACCACCACATACCCGGGCTTCTGAGCAACGCGCTGGCCGTCAACCTAATTCGCGTCCACCAGCCCCCACGCCCGGGCGGTATCAACGCCGACCGTATGCCCGGACAGCACCAGATACGCCGTGCGCCAGCGCCCGATCCGGCGCGTGACGCTGACGGTACCGCCGGCGCCAGGAATCAGCCCGAGGCCTAATTCGGGTAATCCGAACACCGAATCGTCTTGCGCCTCAACCCATCCGCAAAACGCCGCCATCTCCAACCCGCTTCCCATCACGCGGCCGTGCACTTCGGCTCGGCACGACCGACCGAGCCGGGCGGTCAGCGCGTCGAGCGCCAGGGCGGGGCTGTGCCGGGTGCGGGCCAGGTGCGCGCTCGCCGGGTCGGCGAAGGTGCCGAATTCCGCGAGATCTCCGCCGCTACAAAACGACGGCCCGTTGCCGCTCAACACGATCCCGGTCACCGAGGGATCCAGCTGCGCGACTGTCAGCGCCTCGAGCAGCGCGGCCCGCGCGTCGGTGGAAAACGCGTTGTGACGTTGCGGTCGGTTGAATTCGATCCGCAGCGTGTCGCCGTCGCGCCGCGCCAGCACCGGGTCGGCGATGTCGGGCATGCGAGCCGGGCCGCGCTCGTCCAGCCAGCGCGCGAACTCCGGACCGGCCTGCAGGGTCGAGTAGGCCAACGACTCGGTCACCACCCCGGCCAGCGCCGGGCCCCCGGGGTCGACCGCGCGCAGCACGTCGTCGCACACGCTGCTGGCGTGCCGCCAGCGTTGACAACGTTGCGTCAGCTCGACCAGAGCCCCGGGCACCGAATCGACGGTGACCACCCTGCGATCGGCGCAAGGGTCCTCGGTCAGCGTGAAAGTCGCTGCGTCCAACAAGGATTGGTCCCGCGCGATATCGGCGGCCGAGCCGACGGCGACGATCACACCCGGCGGTGACCCGACGGGTAAGTCCGGCGCACTCGACAGGTCGACCACCCGGAGCATGGATCACACCGAATACTTTTCGATCAGCGCATTCTTGTAGAGCTTCCCGGTGTCGGTCCGCGGCAGCGGCGCCTCGAACGCGATCGACCGCGGACATTTGTAGTGCGCCAGGTGTTCTCGCAGCCATCCGGTCAGCTCGTCGGCGAACCGATCGGTGGCATCGGCCGGGTCGACGGTCTGCACCGCCGCCACGACGCGCTGGCCCATCTCGTCGTCGGGCACGCCGAACACTGCGGCGTCCAACACCTTTGGATGGGTGACCAGAAGGTTCTCGGTCTCCTGTGGGTAGATGTTCACCCCGCCGGAGATGATCATGTGGTGACGCCGGTCGGTCAAGAACAGGTAGCCCTCGTCGTCGAGGTAACCGATGTCGCCGACCGTCACCCATCCGTGCTTGTCCCGCGACGCAGCGGTTTTCGTCGGGTCGTTGAGGTATTCGAAGGAATACCCGCCCTCGAAGTAGATCTCACCAGCGTGGCCGGGCGGCAGCTCGTTGCCATCTTCGTCGAGAATGTGCACCCCACCCAGCATTGGTTTGCCGACCGAACCCGGATGGGCCAGCCAGTCCTCGGCGGTGATCAGCGTCGAGCCGATCGCCTCCGAGGACGCGTAGTATTCGTCGACGATCGGTCCCCACCAGTCCATCATCTGCTTCTTGATCTGCACCGGACACGGGGCCGCGGCGTGCATCGCCCGTTTGAGGCTGGACAGGTCGTACGAATCCCGAACGTCTTGAGGCAGTTTCAGCATCCGAACGAACATCGCCGGCACGAACTGGCCGTGGGTTACCCGATAGCGCTGGATCGCGTCCAGCGTCCCCTCGGCATCGAACCTCTCCATCACCACCGTGGTGATGCCACCGGCCTGCACACTCATCGACCACACCGACGGTGCGGTGTGGTAGAGCGGCGCCGGGCTCAGATACACCGCGTCGGGATCCATCCAGAAACCGACCAGAGCCGACATCATGCCCGGAGCCTCCTCCGGTGGGACGTGCGGCAATTCGCGTTTGATCCCCTTGGGCCGGCCGGTGGTGCCCGACGAGTACTGCAGCAGGTCGCCCTCGATTTCGTCGCCGATCGGCGTGTCCGGTTGATCCGCAACGCATTCCGGGTAACGCTCCCAGCCGGGCAGATCACCGTCGGCGATCATCAACAGGCCTGGCAACCCGTTGGGCAGATGCTCGGCCAGCCCCGCACAGGTCTCCCGCAGCGCCGCCGATCCGATGATCGCCTTGGCGTTGCTGTTGTCGATGATGTAGGCGGCCTCGGCCGCGGTCAGGTGGGTGTTGATCGGCACGTAGTACAAACCGCTGCGGCGCGCCGCCCACATCACCGCGTGGATGTGCTCGTTGTTCTCCATCAGGATCGCGACGGTGTCCCCCTCCCGCAGGCCCGCCTGCCGGAATCGGTGCGCCAGCCGATTGGCGCGCGCTTCCAGGTCATCGAAGGTGATGACCGTGCCGGACGGGTACAGGATGACGGCAGGTTTGTTGGCGCCGATGAAGGGGCGAATCTGCATGGGCCGACTGTACGACGCACGGCTTGACGGGTGTCATGAGGGCGCGCTACTCCCCCGCAAGCGGGTGGGGGTACCTCCCACTTGTGGGGGCGTGCCCCTAGGGCAGCAGCAGGGCGCTGTCGCCGAATTCGTGCCATAGATAGCCGTGTTCGAGGGCTTCCCGGTAGGCCATCCCGACCAGTTCCGGGCCCGCGACGGCCTCCAGCAGCAACAGGTGTGAGGCGCCGGCGTCATGCCACCCGGTGACCAGACCGTCGACCACCCGGCACGGGCGGCCGGGGCCGAGCACCAGATCGGTCCAACCGGCGGCCTGCCTTAAAACGCCGCCGGCGTCCGCCGCCGACTCCAGGGCGCGGGTCACCGTGGTGCCGATGGCGATCACCCTGCTGCCGGCCTCGTGCGCCGAGTTGACCAGCCGCGCGGTGGCCGCCGGCACGTCGAACAACTCGGGAGTCGGTGGCTCGCCCGTCTCCGCCGACGACACGCCCGCGTGCAGCGTGATCGGCGCGATCCCAATCCCAGCGGAGACCAGGGCGGTCACCAGTTCGGTGCTGAACGGCCTCGCGGCGCTGGGCATTTCGGCGCTACCGGCATGCCGGGCGAAGACGGTCTGGTAGTAACGCAGCGGCCATTGTTGCGGCACGTACGAATACCTGATCGGCCGCCCGTGCCGGGCGAGGTACGACCCGACGCCGCCCGCAGGGCCTTCGATGACCACCCGCGCGGTCCACAACCGGGCGCCCTCGACCCCGGCTTCCGGATAGGACGAGCCGATGACGAGCGCAGCGCCGCCAGGCATGTCGATGCGTTCGCCGGGCCGGACGTCGGTGATGTGTCCGGCCGCTTGGGCCGTGGGGCGCAGTTCGACCACCCAGGTCCTTTCACCGCGCGCCATCGAGAAGTGCACGGTGATCGGCCGCCCGGTGCGGCGGCCGTCCACCGCGGCGGGCAGGGTGGCGGAGTTGTTCACCACCAGGAGATCGCCCGGTCGCAGGTAAGCACCGAGGTCGGCGAAGCGCGCGTGGCTGACCCCGCCCGGCCGGGCGACCAGCAGCTTGACCGCGTCGCGGGCGACGCCGTGCGCTTCGGGCGGCTCGACGGCGTCGGAGCCCGGGGGACGGTGGAACTGGGTAGTCGGCATCGCGAGAGTCCTGGAAACAGTCACTGCCGCGCCCCGGACGGCAACACGTCCGCGGACCGGTAACGGCCCGCGGCGGGGCGGGTGTCCAGGAGGCGAAGCAACGCCGGCACGACGGACTCCGGCTCGGCCCGGTCGGAGATGTCCTCACCGGGAAATGCGGCCTGATGCATCTCGGTCCGCATGTCACCCGGATCGAAGGCGTAAACGGGTACGGCCGAGACCTCGGCCGCCAGGACGGCCGACAGCTGATCCAGCGCGGCCTTCGACGAGCCGTATCCACCCCAACCCGGGTACGGCTCGACCGCGGCGTCGGACGTCAGATTGACGATCACCCCCGCGTTGTCGGTGAGCGCTGGCAGCGCCGCCTGGATCAGCGCGAGCGGGGCGAACACGTTGGTCTGGTAGACGGCCCACAGCTCGCCGGGCGGGTAGTCGGCGAGTACCGGTTGCGGGCTGGGTCCGAGTCGGCTGGCGTTGTTCACCAGAAGCCGAAGGGGCCCGGCCTTGATCGCGGCGGCGACCAGCGCAACACGATGCGACGCGTCGGCGACGTCGCCGGGCAACGCTATCAATTCGGCTGAATTCAGCTCTGTAACAGCGATTTTCAAGTCTGCGGCCCGGCGGGCATCGGCGACGACAGCCCACCCCCGGTCGAGCAGGGCGGCGGTCAACGCCTTACCGAACCCGCGCGAGGCGCCGGTGACAATGGCAACTTGACGTGATTGAGATTGAGTCATACGGCCCATAGTGATAGTTGAAGTAAACTTTAAGTCAAGTCCTCAATTCGAGGGAGCCACATGGACAAGCGGGATTTGTTCACCGTCAGCGAGATCGCCCGCCGCAGCGGCTTCGCCGCCTCGGCGATCCGGTACTACGAGAGCCAGGGCCTCATCACGGCAACTCGGACGTCCGGCGGTCAGCGCCGATTCGAACGACAGATGCTGCGGCGCCTGGCCTTCATCCGCGCCGCCCGCAACGTCGGATTGAGCCTGGACGAGGTCGCCGCCGCGCTGGCGAAACTTCCCGACGGCCGCACCCCCACCCGCGCCGACTGGGCCCGGCTGTCCAAAACCTGGCGCGCGCGCCTCGATGACCAGATCGCCGGGCTGATCGCGCTTCGCGACAACCTGGACTCGTGCATCGGCTGCGGCTGCCTGTCCCTGAAGCGCTGCGCCATCTCCAATCCGGGCGACACGGCAGCGGTCGCCGGGGCGGGCGCGATGTACCTGCCGAAGTCGCTGCGGCAACAGGCGATCGGCGGCTCCGGCAGGCGTTCTAGCGGGTTCTAATCGGCGTCAGCCAGCCGCTGCCTGAGCGCCTCGAACTCGTCCTTGACGCCAGTCGGCAGCTTCTCACCGACGAACTCGAACCACTCCTCGATCAGCGGCAGTTCCTTCCGCCACTCGTCGGCATTGACCGCCAACGCCTTTACGACATTGTCGCCGCCGATGTCGAGGCCATCGAGGTCGAGGTCTTCAACGGCGGGCACTGTGCCGATCGGGGTGTCCTGGCCCCCGGCCTTGTGCTCGATGCGGTCGACGATCCACTTCAGCACACGGCTGTTCTCGCCGAAACCGGGCCAAAGGAAGCGGCCTTCGTCATCGCGGCGGAACCAGTTGACGAAGAAAACCTTCGGCAGCTTGGACTCGTCGGACTGCTTGCCCACGTCGATCCAGTGCTGGAAGTAGTCACCGACGTTGTAGCCGCAGAACGGCAGCATTGCCATCGGGTCGCGGCGCACGGTGCCGACCTTGCCCTCGGCGGCGGCAGTCTGTTCTGAGCCCAGGGTGGCGCCAATGAAGACGCCGTGCTGCCAGTCGCGGGCCTGGGTCACCAGCGGCACGGTGGTCCTGCGGCGACCCCCGAACAGGATGGCCGAGATCGGCACGCCCTGCGGGTCGTCCCACTCCGGAGCTAGGATGGGGCACTGCGACATCGGCGTGCAGTAGCGCGAATTGGGATGGGCGGCATTGGTTTCGGTTTCCCGGAAGTACCAGTCGTTGCCCTTCCAGTCGATGAGGTGCTGTGGGGACCCTTCCAGGCCTTCCCACCACACGTGGCCGTGGTCGGTAAGCGCGACGTTCGTGAAGACGGTATTGCCGGCGGCGATGGTTTTCATCGCGTTGGGGTTGGACTCCCAGTTGGTGCCCGGTGCCACCCCGAAGAAACCGAACTCCGGGTTGACCGCGTACAGCCGGCCGTCCTTGCCGAACCGCATCCAGGCGATGTCGTCACCGAGCGTTTCGGCGCGCCAGCCCGGGATGGTCGGCTGCAGCATGGCCAGGTTGGTCTTTCCGCACGCCGACGGGAACGCCGCGGCGAAGTAGTACGCCTTGTTCTCCGGCGAGATCAGCTTCAGGATCAGCATGTGCTCGGCGAGCCAGCCCTCGTCGTGCGCCATCGCCGACGCGATGCGCAGCGAGTAGCACTTCTTGCCCAGCAGGGCGTTGCCACCGTAGCCGGAGCCGTAACTCCAGATCTCGCGGGTCTCCGGGAAATGGGTGATGTACTTGGTGTCGTTGCACGGCCACGCCACGTCTTCTTGACCGGGCTCCAGCGGGGCTCCCACTGAGTGCAATGCCTTGACGAAGAACCCGTCGTCACCGAGCTTTTCCAGGGCGGCCTTGCCCATCCGGGTCATCACCTTCATCGAGACGACCACGTATTCGGAGTCGGTGATCTCCACGCCCAGCTTGGGGTCCTCGGCCCCGAGCGGGCCCATGCAGAACGGCACCACATACATGGTGCGGCCGCGCATGCAGCCGCGGTACAGGTCCGTCATGATCGACCGCATCTCGGCCGGGTCCATCCAGTTGTTGGTCGGCCCGGCGTCGATCTCGCGCTCGGAACAGATGAACGTGCGGGATTCGACTCGCGCCACGTCGGAAGGGTCGGAGAGCGCAAGGTAGGAGCTGGGGTGCTTTTCGCTATTCAGCCGCTTGAACGTGCCCACCTCGACGAGCTGATCGCTCAGCCGCCGCCACTCCTCGTCGGAGCCGTCAGCGAAGACCACCCGGTCCGGCTGGGTGAGCTCGGCGACCTCCTCCACCCAGGACAGCAGCCCCTGGTGATTGGTAGGCGCGGTGTCCAGACCCGGAATGGTCGCTGAAGTCATCGAACTCTCCTGGATTCTTCTGCCTGCTTGCTCGGCATCTCGTGGTTACGTATGCACTCGCCCACACAACTGTTGACATGGTGGCGTTGACTACAGGTTATCGCGGGCAACTTGTCGGGAGGGTCTCGGGCGGGTATAAGCCTTCTCACAACAACGATTCAGAAACAGGGCCAAACGTCACTCGAGATCGCCATTCGCGCTCCGTGAAGCCGGTTTATCGGTTCCGGCCCCGTCCGGTTCTCCCAGTTCCGCCCGAATGGCGTCCAGCGCGGCCTTAACCGTGGGCATCTCCCGGTCGCGCACCGCCGCCGCGCGCGCCGCGGCGATGGCGTGCTCGCGCAGTTCGCTGTCGATGGCGCTGACCTGATCGGCCACCTGCGCGTTCTCGGCCTCATCCCGGGCGATCAGCGCGGTGCTCAGCACCGACTCGGCGACCAGCACGCGGGTGGCTACCAACTCCTCGACCACCGACCGCAGCGACGACGTCACATCGCCCGCCCAGCGGTCCAGCAACGCCCGGTCATGCAGCAGCCCGCGGATGTGGATGACGACGAACGTGACCGCCAGCCCGATCGCTACACACCCCACGGCCCCCGCTACAGCCAGCCCGGGGCTCAGCCGGGAGGCCAGCCCGCCCACCAGCCGGCTGAGCGTCAGCGCCACGCCGAGTCCGAACCCGGCGCCCAACAGCATCATCAGCCCGGTCTCTGCGCGCCGGGATTTCAGGGGCGGCGGCGGGACCTCGACCGCGGGCAGCCTCTCCTCTCCCTTTTGAAAGGCGGGCAACGCCACCGGCACACCCAACACCTGCGCGACGTCGGCGAGCTGGGTGCTGGTGCCCTCGCCCACCTCGGCCACCACCTCGTCGACCCGGCCGCGCGTGTGCGCCTCGAAGCCGGACATCTTCCGCCGGGACAGACCGGCGGCGTCCTCCTGCAGTTCGGAGCGCACCGACGAGCATCGGTTGCGCGCGAAGTAGGACAACTGGACCCGGGCCTGCTGAATCTGGCCGCGCAGCGTGATGGTGCGCTCGGTTTTCGACTGGCGGCGCTGCCGCAGGGCCGCACTGCGTTCTTCGCGCAACCCGTCAACCCGCGCCCGCCGACCGGCGCCGTCGGCGTCGCGGTCGAACCGCTGCGCGACAGTCTGCAGCCGGGATTCCCAGGCGCGCAACCTATTTCGGCGCGGGATATCGGGATGGGCGAGTTGTGCGGCGACCGTCTCCGCCAGGTCGTCGACGCTCGGCTCGCCGAGGTCGGGCGCGGCGGCCGCACCGACCCAGGGCACCCGCGCGTACCGCGGCGCGTGTGCGGCCAGCGTGTCGCGGTTGGCGTCGACCACGTCGCGCCAGTTGAGGTGCACGTCGATCTTGGACACGACACCCACGACCACGTCGGTGTGCTCGGCGGCGGCATCGAGCAGCGCACAGTCAGATCCGGTCAACTGCGCCGCCGCCGAAACGACGAACACCACCGCGGTCGGCGCATCGCCGGGTCCCAGATCCGTCGCCTCGACGAACTTGTGCTGCGGCAGCCGTTCGCGCAGCGCCGCCACCACCGCGGTGACGCCGGCCAGCCACGGGCCGGTCACCAACACCACGTCGCGGCGGTTGATCGCGGGCGAGTCCAGCCGGGGCCCGATCGTCGCCACCAGCGCGTCCACCTGGGCGGCCGGATCCTCGCCGGCCTCGCCACTCACCAGGACTCCCCCGGCAGCGAACCGCAGGCCTGCGACCACAGCCGCAGCGATCCTCGGGCGATGTCGGCACCGCAGGCGCGGTGCAAATCGCTCACCGGGCCCAGTTTTCCAAGGCTGTAGCGCTGCCAACGCACCGCGCGGGGCAGGTGCGCGGCCGGATCGTCGCGATCGCCGTTGACGGGCTCCAGGCCCGCGGCCTCGGCCACGTCAACGGCGGCCGCCATGCGGGCAACCACCGTGTCGTCGCGGGACAGAAAGCCACTGATCGACTCGCCGGTCCGGTCCCGGGAGATGGCCAGAGCCTCCAATTCCGCGACGGCCGCAAGCACCCGCCGGTAGCGCACCTCCGCTCCGATCGCCGAAATCTTGTTCAGGACGGCATCGAGACCGCTCATTCGGCGCAGCAGGGCGCGGACCTGTGCCGGCGTCCTGCCCTGCCGGACCGCGGCGATGGCGAACGCCGTGCCGAACAGGTCCAGGGTGTCCAGCAGGCGGAGCCGCACGTCCGTAGGCACCGGATTATCCGCCGCCAGGAACGCCGGGTAGGAGCCGTCGAGGCAGGCGGCCCCGCCCGGATCGGCGGCCAGCGCCCGCAGCGCGGCCCATAGGGCACCGTCCACGCCTTCGAGCGACGCCAGCGCGAGCAGACCGCTCATCGGCTCCATGGGCGCCCCGGCGAGCGCGGACAATTTCGCGCAACGCATTCGCGCGGCCGCGATCGGCCCGTCACCGGCTCGCCCGGACAGGGCCAGGTCCGCCTTGTTCAGCACCGCAGCCACCGGGCGTCCGGCGGCGGCGATCGCGTCGGTGTCTTCCGGTTTGACCACCTCGGCGGTGACATAGACGACCATGTCGGCTATGTCGGCCGCCGAGGGTGTCATCCCGGTGCTCGCCGAGATGCCCCACGCGCTTCCGGCGTGGTCCAGGGCACGCGCCACCGTGCTGCAACCCACTCCGCGGCGTCCGCCGACGACCACGCGCAGCGGCGCGGCGACTCGCTCGGCGATCGCCGCCACGCGCGGGTCGGCGCAACCGGCAGCAAAGCGCGCCAGCTCGTCGACGAAAATTTGGTGCCCCTGTCCCGTCATGTCCTGCCCGTTCGATCCGCTATGTCCGAGTCGGCCCGGCCGGCTCAGAAGGCTTAGCCCCCGCCGGGTGCGAGGCCGTCGCCGAGGCTGGATCCGTTTGCCGCGCGGCCGATCGGGTCTCACCGAATGGTTGCATCTGCGCCATCCTGATGCGAGCCACTGTCTATCTGTTACCAGCCGAAGGCAACTGTTGGGTATCAATCTGGACCAGGCGCGGCTACATCGGAGGTTCATGGGCCACCATGGACAAATGCATGCGCAACCCGGGGTCGCGACGTATCCCGATGCGCCCGTGGAGGCCGGCCTGGACACTGGACCTGAAACTGGACCCGAAGCAAGAAAGGCCATGGTCCCAGCACCCGAACAGCGCCACCTCCCGGCCACGAGTTTCCGCTCGCGGCGTTCCGCGCTTTCGGGGGCCCAGCGCCAGACCTGGGAGCGGCTGTGGCCGAAACTGGGCATCTCGGTCGGGGCTCCCCCCGAGGGGGCACCGCTCCTGGCGGAGCCGCTGGACACCCGTGCATGGTTCGGCCGTCAGGCGCCGGTCGTGCTCGAGATCGGCTGTGGCAGTGGCACATCGACCCTGGCGATGGCCAAGGCCGAGCCCAATATCGACGTGATCGCCGTAGAGATCTACCGGCGGGGCCTGGCTCAGCTGCTGTGCGCGATCGACCGCGAGCACGTCGGCAATATCCGGTTGATCCGTGGGAACGCGATCGACGTCCTGGACCGTCTGATCGCGCCGGGCTCGCTGACCGGGGTCCGCGTCTTCTTTCCCGATCCGTGGCCAAAGGCCCGCCACCACAAACGCCGGTCCTTGCAGCCGGGCACGATTGGCCTCATCGCGGACCGGCTACTCCCTGGTGGTGTTTTGCACGCCGCGACCGACCATCCCGGCTACGCCGAGCACATCGCCGAAGTCGGCGATGGCGAACCGCGGCTCTGCCGCGTCGACCCGGGTAGCCGGCTGCCGATGTCGGTCGTCCGCCCCACCACCAAGTACGAGACCAAGGCCCAAGAAGCGGGCAGCGCCGTGAAGGAATTCATCTGGCAAAGGCGTGGAGAAGGCGATTGACTATGAGCCTGACAGAAGAGGCGACAGCAGCATCAGAAGCAACATCAGAACCGCTGGACTCACCGGCCGTGTTGTCGGCCGAGGGCCTGAGCAGCTTCGAACCGCCGGCTGGCCGCGTGCTGCTGGTCTGGGACGCCCCCAACCTCGACATGGGCCTGGGCTCCATCCTGGGCCGTCGCCCAACGGCCCTGGAACGCCCGCGCTTCGATGCCCTCGGCCGCTGGCTGCTGGCACGCACGGCCGAGGTCAGCTCCGCCCGTCCGGGCGTCGTGATCGAACCCGAGGCCACCGTCTTCACCAACATCGCACCGGGCAGCGCCGACGTGGTTCGGCCCTGGGTGGACGCGTTGCGTAACGTGGGGTTTGCGGTCTTCGCGAAGCCGAAGATCGACGAGGACAGCGACGTTGACCGCGACATGCTTGCGCACATCGCACAGCGGCATCAGGAGGGGCTTGCGGCGCTGGTGGTGGCTTCCGCCGACGGTCAGGCCTTCCGTCAACCGCTGGAAGAAATCGCCCGCACCGGCGTTCCAGTCCAAGTGGTCGGATTTCGCGAACACGCTAGTTGGGCGCTAGCGTCGGATACCTTGGACTTCGTCGACCTGGAAGACATCGCCGGTGTTTTCCGGGAGTCGTTGCCGAGGATCGGCCTAGATTCGCTGCCTGAACAGGGGGCGTGGCTGCAGCCGTTCCGGCCGCTGTCCGCCCTCTTGACCACGCGTGTGTGAGACTGGAAACCCAATGCGCGGGTCGCTACTGATCCAGTAAGGAGCTCACGTGTTCGCCTGGTGGGGTCGAACTGTGTACCGGTACCGGTACATCGTGATCGGGGTCATGGTGGCCCTGTGCCTCGGCGGCGGCGTGTTCGGGATGAGCCTGGGTAAGCATGTTACGCAGAGCGGTTTCTACGACGACGGCAGCCAATCCGTGAAGGCCTCGATCACCGGTGACAAGGTCTACGGCCGGGACCGGACCGGCCACATCGTCGCGACCTTCACCGCTCCCGATGGGAAGGACGTCGACGATCCGGCGTGGCGGCAGAAGATCGTCGACGAGCTGAACAAGTTCAAGAACGACCACCCCGACCAGGTACTCGGGTGGGCCGGCTACCTCGCGCTGTCCAACCCGGCCGACGCACCCCCGCTCATCAAGGGAATGGCGACCGAGGACAAGAAGCACACCTTCGTCAGCATTCCCCTGAAGGGCAATGACGACGACACCATCCTCAACAACTACAAGGACGTCGCCCCGGATCTGCAGAAGCTCGACGGCGGCACGGTCCAACTCGCCGGCCTCGAGCCGATCGCCAACGCCCTGGCGGGCACCATCGCCACCGACCAGCGTCGCATGGAGGTGCTGGCGCTCCCCGCGGTGACGGTGGTGCTGTTCCTGGTGTTCGGGGGCGCGATCGCCGCCGGCCTGCCGGTGATGGTGGGTGGGCTGAGCATCGCGGGTGCGCTCGGCATCCTGCGGTTTGTCGCGATGTTCGGGCCGGTGCATTTCTTCGCCCAACCGGTGGTCTCGCTGATCGGCCTGGGCCTGGCGATCGACTACGGCCTTTTCGTGGTGAGCCGGTTCCGGGAAGAGATCGCCGAAGGTTACGACACCGAGGCCGCGGTGCGACGCACGGTGATGACGGCCGGGCGCACAGTGACGTTCTCGGCGGTGCTGATCATTGCGTCCGGCTCTAGCCTGCTGTTGCTGCCGCAGGGCTTCGTGAAGTCACTGACCTATGCCCTGATCGCGGCGGTGGGCCTCGCGGCGCTGTTGTCGATCACGCTGCTGCCCGCCTGCCTGGGCATCCTCGGTCGCCACGTCGACGCGCTGGGCGTACGGACCGCGTTCCGCGTTCCCTTCCTGCGGAACTGGAAGGTTTCGCGCGCCTACCTCAACTGGCTCGCGGACCGGCTGCAGAAGACCAAGACGCGCGAAGAGGTCGAGGCCGGCTTCTGGGGCAAGCTGGTCAACTTCGTGATGAAGCGCCCGCTGATGTTCGCCATCCCCATCATCGTCGGGATGATCCTGCTCGTCATTCCGCTGAGCAACCTGTCGTTCGGCGGGATCAGCGAGAAGTACCTGCCGCCCAGCAACCCGGTCCGCGTGGCGCAGGAGCACTTCGACAAACTCTTTCCCGGCTACCGCACCGAACAGCTGACGCTGGTGCTCCAGAGCGACAACCACAGCCCGGTCACCGACCAGCAGGTCGCCGACATCCGCAACAAGGTCTCCACGCTCACCGGTTTCACCAACAAACAGTGGGATGAGCGGCCCTGCCCCGCCGTTTCCGGCAATCCGTGCGTTGCGGGACCCAACGGCACGACCCACCCGCAAGACGCGTCGGTACGGGTGATCGAGAACGGCCTGGTCAACCGCGGCGATGCCGCCAGGAAGATTGACGAGCTACGCGCGATCACCCCGCCCAAGGGCCTGACCGTCTGGGTCGGCGGTACGCCGGCCCTGGAACAGGACAGCATCCACGCCTTGTTCGCCAAGGCTCCGCTGATGCTGGTGGTTCTCCTCACGACCACGATGCTGTTGATGTTCCTGGCGTTCGGATCGATGGTGCTGCCGATCAAGGCCGCGGTGATGAGCGCGCTGACGCTGGGATCCACCATGGGCATCCTGACGTGGATCTTCGTCGACGGGCACTTCGCGAAGTGGCTGAACTTCACGCCGACACCGTTGATGGTGGTGATCATCGCGCTGGTCGTCGCGGTCGGCTACGGGCTGGCGACCGACTATGAGGTGTTCCTGGTGTCCCGGATGGTCGAGGCGCGGGAGCGCGGCATGTCCACCGCCGAGGCCATTCGGATCGGCACCGCGACAACGGGCCGCCTGATCACGGCCGCCGCGATGGTTCTCGCCGTGGTGGCCGCCTCGTTCGTGTTCTCCGACCTCGTGATGATGAAGTACCTCGCGTTCGGTCTGATGGCGGCGCTGTTGCTGGACGCGACCGTGGTCCGCATGTTCCTGGTCCCGGCCGTGATGAAGTTGCTCGGCGACGACTGCTGGTGGGCCCCGCGCTGGGCCCGGCGCTTGCAGAACCGGCTCGGGCTGGGCGAGATCGATCTTCCCGACGAGCGCAAGCGGCCCAGCCTCAGCGGCCGGCCCGGCAGGCCTCCGGTCGCGGCGGCCAGCCTGGTCGCCGCGACGCCGCGGGCACCGCACGACCCCACGCACCCCGCCGCCCTGGAGCCGTCGCGGCCGGCGCGGCCGGGTTCGGCCGGCCCGCCGGAGCCCAGGCCTGCCCAGGAATTGCCCGCCGGTGCGCCGAGCGCGCCGTCCCGCGCCAACACCGCGCGCCTCCAAACCAGGCCCAGCCAGCCGACGGACGCAAAGACGGCGCGCCTGTCGGCACCCGGCCGCGAACGACCCGCCGAGGTGGGCAGCCCGGACGGCGCCGCGCCCCGGTCACCGGCGCCGGCCCCAACACCGTCGAGCGGTCAGACCCGTGCCATGCCGGTCCCGACGAACCATTCCGGCGACAGCAAGCACGACCCCGCCGACCCCACCGCCGCCCTCCCGGTCATGCGGTCCGACGCCAACGACTCCGATGCGGCCACCGAGCAGCTCAACGCCCGCGGCCAAAGCGGCCATGGTGATAACGGCGAGAACCCGCGTCAGCGCCGCCGCGCCGGCGGCGCGGGTGTGAGTGCCCAGGACCTGCTGCGTCGCGAGGGACGACTGTAGGGGCTTGCAGGCGCTTAACGGCTTAGTCGGGTTCCTCGGGCTGGTCTTCGGGGTTGTCCGGTTTCGCCTGGACCATCGCACCGACCTCGTCGGCGTCCTCAGTCTGCTTTTCGGCCTCGGCGGAGGGATCCCGGGCGAGCAGCACCTGTATCGCATTGTTGAGGAACGCGACCGTCGGAACGGCCAGCAGCGCGCCGACGATTCCGGCAAGCACGCCGCCGGTGGAGATGGCCAGCACCACCGCCAGCGGATGGATCGAGACCGCACGACCCATCACCAGCGGCTGCAGCAAATGCGTTTCGAGTTGGTTGACCGCGACTAGCAAACCAAGAGTGATCAGCGCGTAGACGATGCCCTTCGCCAGCAGAGCCACCACCACGGCCAGAAAGCCGGCGATCACGGCACCCACCAGCGGGATGAAGGCGCCTAAGAACACCAGCGAGGCCAGCGGCAGCGCTAACGGGATGCCCATGATCGCCAACCCCGTGCCGACACCCGCTGCATCGGTCAGGGCGACCAGGAACGTTGCCCGCACGTAGCCGATCAGCGACCCGTATCCGGCGTTGCCCGCCTCGCGCACCGTGTCCCGGACGCCGACGGGGACGATCTTGGTCACGTATTGCCAGATGTTGCGCCCGCCGTAGAGGAAGAAAATCAGTATGAACAACGTCAACACGGCGGCCGTGACCAGCTCGGTGATGGTCGCAGCGGTGGATAGCGCGCCGCTGGTCAGCTTGGACTGATTGTTGTGCAGCGCCTGGATCGCGGCGTTGCCCGCGTTGGAGATCTGCTCGCCGCGCAGGTGCAAGGGCCCCTCGGTCAGCCACCTGCGGGTGGAGTCGATGCTGCGGGTCACCTGCTCGGTCAGGTCGGGCAAACCATCGACGAACTGGATGATGACGAACGCCAGTATGCCGCCCAGGATCGCGAATCCACTCAGCACAACCAGCGTCACCGCGGCGCCGCGTGGCAGGCCCCGTTTGTCCAGCCAGTCAACCGCCGGAACCAGCAAAGCACTGACCATCAGCGCCAGCAACACCGGAACGACGATGACTTCAAGCTTCTCCACAACCCAGAGCAGGGCGACCACCGCGGTCAGGATGACTAGCAACCGCCAAGCCCAGGCCGCGGCCTTGCGGACAAGCGGTTCGACAGAGCTAGCTTCTAAGGCGGCGTCGTCGAGATTTGCCGGCATCTGGCCAGCCTATAGGGAGCGGTTGCGCTCCGAGGGTCTCGCCGAGGCCGTTCGGGAGCCCCCAGGGGGCCGGGTTCCTCACGGTCGGCACGATCCGGTTACGACGACGACACAGTCGGGGCCGCGCCCCGCTGGCCGCGCCACCTGCGCGGTTACCCTAATGCACGTGCCGCACGACGCACCCACCCGCAAGCTGGACTTGACGCGCGAAGCAGCCCCGCGCGGCAGGTACTGGTGGGTGCGCTGGGTGATCCTCGGCATCGTCGCGATCGTGCTTGCTGTCGAGATCGCGCTCGGCTGGAACCAGCTGGCCAAAGCCTGGATGAGCTTGTACGAGGCCAACTGGTGGTGGCTGATCGCGTCGGTGCTGGCGGCGGCCGCATCGATGCACAGCTTCGCCCAGATCCAGCGCACCCTGCTGAAATCCGCGGGCGTGCACGTCAGGCAATTGCGGTCGGAGGCGACGTTCTACGCCGCCAACTCGCTGAGCACCACGCTGCCCGGCGGGCCGGTGTTGTCGGCGACGTTTCTGCTCCGCCAGCAGCGGATCTGGGGCGCCTCGACGGTGGTGGCCTCGTGGCAGTTGGTGATGTCCGGCGTGCTGCAGGCGGTGGGGCTGGCGCTCCTCGGCTTGGGTGGCGCCTTTTTCCTGGGCGCCAAGAACAACCCGTTCTCACTGCTGTTCACCCTCGGCGGCTTCGTCGCGTTGCTGTTGCTGGCCCAAGCGGTGGCGTCGCGGCCGGAGCTGATCGAAGGCATCGGCAGCCGGGTGTTGGCGTGGGTCAACTCGATTCGCGGCAAGCCGGTGCACACCGGCCTGGACAGGTGGCGCGAGACCCTCATGCAGCTCGAATCGGTGAGCCTGGGCCGCCGCGATCTGGGGGTGGCGTTCAGCTGGTCGATGTTCAACTGGATCGCGGACGTCGCCTGCCTCGGCTTCGCCGCGTACGCCGCGGGCGACCACGCGTCGGTCGCCGGGCTGACGGTTGCCTATGCGGCCGCCCGAGCGGTCGGCACGATACCGCTGATGCCGGGCGGGCTGCTGGTGGTCGAGGCGGTGCTGGTGCCCGGCCTCGTCTCTAGTGGGATGTCATTGCCGAGCGCCATCTCGGCCATGCTCATCTACCGGTTGATCAGCTGGCTACTCATCGCCGCCGTCGGCTGGGTGGTGTTCTTCTTCGTGTTCCGCACCGAGAACATCGCCGACTCCGACGACGACCCGATTACCGGACCCCTGCTCGTCGTGCGCCAGAGCGACCAGTCCGCCGATCCGACGGAGGCCGCCCTGCAGGGTCCCCTACCGCCACCGGAGCCGAACGCCCAAAACGGCGGTTAGCCAGCGGTGTTCGGGACTTTGCGCCCGCCGATTGTGAATCCTGCGACCCGACACGCGCTCGACGCGTCGTGCAGTTCACATTCGGCGCCAGCCGACTTCTAGCCGACTCCTAGCCGACGTTGTTCGGTCGCGGCGCGCCGCCCGCGGGCCCACCCTGTGCCGGCGCGCCGCCTACCGTTACGCCGGGAAGCATGGCGCCCGGAGCGCCGGACGAGAGCGCAGGCAGGCCACCCGCCGCGCCCTGCGCCTGCTGCATGAGGCCCATCGCCTGCGGGATCGTGATCGGCAACTTGCACTGCATCGATAGGTTGGTCAACGGCTGCGCGATAGACGTCATGTCACCGGCAACCTTGGGGTTGGCCTCGAAGTAGGACTTCAAGCCCGTAAACGACTGCGGCCCGGCCTGCTGCTGCAGCATCGTGGTCATCGTCTGGTTGGTCTCCGGATGCGAGTCCAGATAGTCGCCCATCGACTTGGAGACCGAACCGATCGTGCGGGCGACCTCACTGGCCGCGCACGGATCGTTGGCACCCGTCGCCGGCGGCCCGGCCAGGACCGCGATGGCCGCGCCCGGCACGGCGGTGGCGATCAATCCCGCCAAGAGTCTGCGATGCCTGTTCGCGGTGCCTGTCCACATGGGTAACTCCTAAAAGTTTGCGACGGTGTGCGCATGCCGCGCGTCTCGCAAACGGCTGCAATAGCGGCTGTTTCGTTGGCGGAGTCCCCCCGGAGTTTCCCGAGCCCCCCGCGACCATCCGCCATCCTGCCATTCCCGCCATGGCCCCACAAAGCGGCCGACACCTGGTGTGATCGAAATCCCGCTTGATCACCGGTTTACAACAACTGCGTGGCGTCTTGGCAACATTGGCGTCTCTGCAGCTCAGGAACCGGATAAGCCGACATAATCCACAGGCTGCTGCGGTATTGTCGCCTGCACGCGTTGCGCGAGAAACCGGGGAGTGCAGAATCCAGCAGTTCATGATGCGCCTCAGCCGCAGCCTGCGTAAGTACCGCTGGTTGGTCTTCACAGGCTGGTTGCTGGCATTGGTGCCGGCGATCTATCTGGCGATGACGCAGTCGGGAAACCTCACCGGTGGCGGCTTCGAAGTGGCCGGCTCCCAGTCACTGGCGGTCCACGATCAGCTCGAGGATCTCTACCACGACCAGGGAGCATCCTCGTTAGCGCTGGTGGCGGCCCCCCGCCCGGACGCCAGCTACCAAGACATCAACGACGCGGTCGCACTGCTGAGACGGATCGCCGGCGAGTTCCCCGGAGTGACCGAGGCGCCCAACCCGACCCAGCGGCCGCCGCAACCCGACCGGCCGTACGTGGTGTCGCTGCGGCTGGACGCCCGCAACGCCGGCACCAGTGACATTGCGAAGCAGTTGCGCCAAAAGGTTGGCATCAAGGGCGATCAGTCCGGGCAAACCGCCGACGGCCGGGTGCGGCTGTACGTCATCGGGCAAGGCGCGCTCAGCGCCGCCGCGGCGGCGAATACCAAGCACGACATCGCCGCTGCCGAACGGTGGAACCTGCCGATCATTCTCGTGGTGTTGCTGGCGGTGTTCGGTTCGCTGGCCGCCGCAACGATCCCGCTTGCCCTGGGCATCTGCACGGTCGTGGTCACGATGGGGCTGGTCTACCTGCTGTCGGCATACACCACCATGTCGGTGTTCGTGACCTCGACTGTTTCGATGTTCGGGATCGCGCTGGCCGTCGACTATTCGCTGTTCATCCTCATGCGTTTCCGCGAGGAACTGCGTGCCGGCCGCCAGCCCACCGAGGCGGTGGACGCCGCGATGGCCACGTCCGGGCTGGCGGTGGTGCTGTCCGGGATGACCGTCATCGCGTCCCTTACCGGGATCTACCTCATCAACACCCCGGCGCTGAAGTCCATGGCCACCGGAGCGATCCTGGCCGTCGCGGTCGCGATGCTGACGGCGGCCACCCTGACCCCGGCGGCATTGGCGACGTTCGGCCGGGCGGCCGCCAAGAGGTCGGCGCTGCTCCACTGGTCTCGCCAGCCGGAGGGTACTCAGTCCCGGTTCTGGAACCGGTGGATCGGATGGGTGATGCGCCGGCCGTGGGCGTCGGCGGTGGCGGCGTCGACGGTGCTCCTCGTCATGGCCGTGCCGGTGGCGTCGATGGTGCTGGGCAACAGCCTGCTGCGCCAGTTCGACTCCTCCCACGAGATCCGCGCCGGGGTGGGCGCGGCGGCCCAGGCGCTCGGGCCCGGCGCCCGGGGCCCGGGCCGGGTGCTGGTCCGCTTTCCCGACGGCGGCGCGGCCTCACCCGAGCACAGCCAGACGGTCGCCGCGATCCGTCAGCGGATGACGCAGGCCCCCAACATCGTTTCGGTGTCACCGCCGCAAGTCGCCGAGGACAACGGCAGCGCGCTGCTGTCGGCGGTGTTGTCGGTGGATCCCGAGGACATGAAGGCCCGGGACACGGTCGGCTGGATGCGCACGCAGCTACCCAAGATCCCCGACGCGGGAACGGCGCGGGTGGACGTAGGCGGCCCGACCGCGCTGATCAAGGATTTCGATGACCGGGTGTCGCAGACCGAGCCGCTGGTGCTGCTCTTCGTGGCGCTGATCGCCTTCGTGATGCTGTTGATTTCCATCCACTCGGTGTTCTTGGCGCTCAAGGGCGTGCTGATGACGTTGCTGTCGGTCGCCGCCGCCTACGGGAGCCTGGTGGTGGTGTTCCAGTGGGGCTGGCTGCGCGATCTCGGTTTCGCCCAGATCAGCTCGATCGACAGCACCGTTCCGCCGCTGGTGCTGGCGATGACCTTCGGGTTGTCGATGGACTACGAGATCTTCCTGCTCACCCGGATCCGGGAACGCTTTCTGCACTCCGGGAACACCCGCGACGCGGTCGCGTACGGCGTGAGCACCAGCGCCCGCACGATCACCAGCGCCGCCCTGATCATGATCGCGGTGTTCATCGGGTTTGCGTTCGCGGGCATGCCGCTGGTCGCCGAGATCGGCGTGGCGTGCGCGGTCGCGATCGCGGTGGACGCCACGGTGGTGCGGCTGGTGCTGGTCCCGGCGCTGATGGCGATGTTCGCCCAGTGGAACTGGTGGCTGCCCAGGTGGCTGTCGCGCGTGTTGCCGTCGGTCGACTTCGACCGGCCACTGCCCGAGGTCGACCTCGGCGACATCGTGGTCATCCCGGACGACATCTCGGCGCTGACGGCACCCAGTGCCGACCTGCGGATGGTGCTCAAGTCGGCCGCAAAGCTCAAACACCTTGCGCCCGATGCGATTTGCGTGGCCGACCCACTCGCCTTCACCGGTTGCGGGCGCAATGGCAAGGAGCCCGGGCAGGGACCCGCAAAGCCCCGGGGACTCGGCCCCGGACAGATCCCGCACCAGGTCAACATCGGCGATGACAGCGCGGGGGTCGGGGCAGGCCACGCCGGCACGGGGTCTTCTTCAAAGACCGGCACCAACGGCCACGCCAAGGGTCAGTCGGGAGCCAAGAAGCTGGTCGGCGGCCTGGCGTCCCGCAACGGCATGGCCCGCGCGGTGGCCGGGGCGGAACGGCCGGTTCATCCGGTCACGCTCTGGCGGGGGCGGCTGTCGGTCGCCATCGACGCGCTGGAAGCCACCGAGACCGACGACCGGCCGGAGTACGAACGGCGCAGCCCGGTGGAGACCACCCACGTGCAGTTGCCCACGGGCGACCGGTTGCTCGTCCCGACCGGCGCGGAGGCGCTGCGTCTCAAGGGCTACTTGATCATGTGCCGTAACAGCAGCCGCGATTACGCCGACTTTGCTGACATGATTGACACAGTGGAGCCCGAGACCGCCGCTGTGGTGCTGGCCGGAATGGACAGGTATTACTGTTGTCAAACACCAAGGCGGGACTGGATGGCCACCCAGTTGGTCCGTCGGCTCGCGGATCCGCATCCTTCTGACTTCACTGACGACCAGTGGTCGGAACCCGACGCCAAGGCGGACTGGGACGAGGTCAGGCAGCGATGCCTGTCGGTGGCCGTGGCGATGCTGGAGGAGGCGAGGTGACGTTGGCATCCGACCGGCGCCCGGCCCCCCCACCCCAACGGCCCGAAAGCGAACAGCGCGGGCCCGGCAGTGAACCTTCCGGATCTCTTCAGGACCCCGACCAGCCGGTGGAGTTCTGGCCAACCGCGGCCATCCGCTCGGCGTTGCAAGGCGGTGACATCGCCACCTGGAAGCGCATCGCGGCCGCGCTGAAACGCGACCCGTACGGGCGGACCGCCCGCCAGGTCGAAGAGGTCCTCGAGGGCACGCGGCCCTACGGCATCTCGAAAGCCCTGTGGGAGGTGCTGGAGCGCGCGCGCACCCACCTGGAGGCCAACGAACGTGGGGAGGTGGCCCGCCACGTGCGGTTGCTGATCGACCGGTCGGGCCTGGGCGAACAGGAGTTCGCGTCACGCATCGGGGTATCGGCCGAAGATCTGGCCGCCTACCTCGACGGCAGCACCAGCCCGTCGGCCGCGCTCATGATCCGGATACGCAGGCTGTCGGATCGGTTCGTCAAGGTGAAGTCCGCGCGGTCGGCCGAATCCAACTGACCCGTCAGTGGGAATTGATCGGCGTCACGTTCGACACCAACCAGCTGTCGCCCCGCTTGGCCAACGTCACCCGCAGCGCGGGCGCCGCCCGGCTGGGGGGCTGGCCGGGCGTGTTCTGGGTTACCCGCAAGATCACCGCCACGCTTGCCGCCGACGGGCCGAGGGCCTCGACTCCGGCCGCCAGCGTGGCGGCCTCCGCCGTGACGTTGTGCTGGGCCAACTCGGCGCTGGACTTCTGGTATTGCTCCCTGAAGGCGCCGGCCTGCTCGGGCACCATCACGGCCGCGGCGCGATCGATCGAGCTCGTCGGTGCGCTAGGAGTGAACGAGGCCATCGCCTCGGCCATACCCGCGGCGACCTGGACCACCTGCCGGGAATCGTTTTTGAAGTCGCGGTCCGGCCTCGTCCAGTGCGTGTACCCGGTCAGCACGGCTACGCACAAGGCGGCCGCGCACAGGAAGACTACGGCCAATCGCAGCCCCGGCGCGTCATCGTCGGTGCCGACGCTGACCGAATCGCGGCGCAACAGCCAGAAGTTGACGCCCACTCCTTCGGCAATTAGCACCAGCAGGACCGAGCACCCCGACACCCACCACAGCGGCCAGCCGAGGACCATCCCGATCGCCAGCAGCGCGGCGATCGCGGCCACCGGGGCCGCGATGTCGAAGGCCAGCAGCCGCCAGATGTTCCTCACCGGATCGATTCCAGCCCGGAGACCATCAGCTTGCCGTCGACATCGCACACGTCGAGCCGCAGGTTCCAGTGCAGCGTCTGCGGCTTGGCGCCCACGTTCTCGCTGACGGACGTCGCGACCAGCATCACCGAGTCCATGCGGGAGGCGAACGGGGGCAGCTTCGTCGTGACATCTGATCTCCGGGGCCTTGCTCCACCGGGCTGGGTGTCCAGGTCGTGGTCCACGGTCTCGATCGCCACGCCCTCGATCCGGCCGGCGCTCTGCGACTGCAGCTTCTGCACCACCTGTCGGTAGGGCTGCATGGCGGCGTCAAAGTCGGTGTTGAGTTCTCCGACCGTCCCGTCGTGCAGCTTCTGCAGGCTGGCGTCGATGTTGCTGCTGTTCATGTTGATCAGCACACCCGTCCACTCCGCGGCGGTCTGCATGACGCGGGTCAGGTAGGCGCGCTCACCCACCTCGTCGCGGTGCGCGGACCAGATGAAGTAGCCGAGCACGACCGCGGCGACCGCCAGCACGCCGAGGACGGTCGACGCGATGCCGTAACTGGAAAAGATCCGGTCGCCCGCCGGTTCGGTCTCGGCAGGCTCGGCGCCGGACTCGTCGGCCGACTCGCCGGCGTCGGCGGCGTCTTCGGTTTTCTCGGGGGCCCCGGTCTCGGTTCGCTCGCCGTCGGACATGGCCCGATCGTCGCACCCAAAAGAAGATGGAAGGATGGCGGGGTGACAGTAGAGGCCATCCGATCCGGCGTCGACCCGAGCTTCGTCGATGCGAACGCCCGCCCCCAAGACGACCTTTTCGGCCACGTCAACGGCCGTTGGCTGGCCGAATACGACATTCCCCCGGACCGGGCGACCGACGGCGCCTTCCGCCAGCTGTTCGACCGGGCCGAGCAGCAGGTGCGCGACCTGATCGTGGAAGCCAGCGAGCAGGGCGCCGATGTGGGCACCGACGACACCGACGCGCAGCGCATCGGCGACCTCTACGCCAGCTTCCTCGACGAGGAAGCCGTCGAACGCAGGGGCCTGCAACCACTGCTCGACGAGCTGGCCACCATAGACAACTGTGCCGACGCCGCGGCCTTGGCCACCGTGATGGGCGCCCTGCAACGCACCGGGGTCGGCGGCGGCGTGGCGATGTATGTGGACACCGACGCCAAGGATTCCGCCCGTTACCTGGTGCACTTCACCCAATCGGGCATCGGTTTGCCCGACGAGTCGTATTTCCGCGAGGAGCGGCACGCCGAGGTGCTGGCCGCCTACCCCGGGCACATCGCGCGGATGTTCAGCCTCGTGTATCGGGGCGAATGCCCCGAAGATCCCGGAACCCACGCGGAGACGGCGGCCCGGATCGTGGCGCTGGAAACCAAACTTGCCGCCGCACACTGGGACGTGGTCAAGCGCCGCGATGCCGACCTCAGCTACAACCTGCGCACCTTCGCCGATCTACAGACCGAGGCGGTGGGCTTCGACTGGGCCGGCTGGGCGACCGCGCTTGGCAGCACGCCGGATGGCCTCGCGGAAGTGATTGTGCGCCAACCCGATTACCTGACCGCGTTCGCCACCCTATGGAACAGCGGGGATTTCGAGGACTGGAAGCGCTGGGCGCGTTGGCGTTTGATCCGCGCCCGCGCACCCTGGTTGACCGACGACCTCGTTACCGCGGACTTCGAGTTCTATGGTCGCCTGCTGACTGGCGCCGAGCAGATCCGGGAACGCTGGAAGCGCGCGGTATCCCTGGTCGAGAGCCTGACGGGTGATGCCGTCGGAAGGCTCTACGTACAAAGGCATTTCCCGCCGGACGCCAAGGCCCGGATCGACACCCTGGTGGACAACCTGAAGGCCGCGTACCGGCTCAGCATCAGCGAGCTGGACTGGATGACGCCGCAGACCCGCGAGCGCGCGCTGACCAAGCTGGAGAAGTTCACCGCCAAAGTGGGCTATCCGACGAAGTGGCGCGACTACTCCAGGCTGGTGATCGACCGCAACGACCTGTACGGCAACTACCGACGCGGGTACGCGGTCAACCACGATCGCGAGCTGGCCAAGCTCGGCGGGCCGGTGGACCGTGACGAGTGGTTCATGACGCCGCAGACCGTCAACGCCTACTACAACCCGGGCATGAACGAAATCGTCTTTCCCGCTGCCATTTTGCAGCCGCCGTTTTTCGACGCCGAGGCCGATGACGCAGCCAACTACGGCGGGATCGGGGCGGTGATCGGCCACGAGATCGGGCACGGCTTCGACGACCAGGGCGCCAAGTACGACGGCGACGGCAATCTCGTCGACTGGTGGACCGATGACGACCGCACCGAGTTCGGCACCCGCACCAAGGCGCTGATCGAGCAATACGACGCGTACACGCCCAGGGCGCTCGACGACCCCGCCCATCGGCACCACGTGAACGGCGCGTTCACCGTCGGTGAGAACATCGGCGACCTCGGCGGGTTGTCCATCGCACTGCTGGCCTACCAGCTGTCGCTGGACGACCGGCCCGCTCCCGTCATCGACGGACTCACCGGCGTGCAGCGCGTGTTCTACGGCTGGGCGCAGGTGTGGCGGACCAAATTACGCGACGCAGAAGCGATTCGGCGGTTGGCGGTGGACCCGCATTCCCCGCCGGAGTTCCGCTGCAACGGCGTCATCCGCAACGTTGACGCCTTCTACGACGCCTTCGGCGTGACCGAGGGCGACGCGCTGTTTCTGGAGCCGCGGAGCCGGGTCAGGATCTGGAACTGACCCCAGTAAGCATTGGCTCGATCCGCGCGGGCACATGCTTGTGCCAGGGCGTGCCCGCATACGGGTCGCGCCATTCGGTCGAGGTGAGCGCGTTCGGGGCAACACCGGGAACGACGGTGAGCCCGTCGTCGTCGACGTAGTCGAGGCCGAAACCGTTGGGCAGGGCGGCATGGCCGGCGAGCATGGTCTCGGTGATTTCGACGGTCGCCTCGGCGCTGCCGGCGGCGGTGCTGATGCGGACCCGTCCCCCGTCGACGAGCCTCAGGGCCTGGGCGTCTTCGACGCTGACCCGCAGCGCCCCGTCGGCGTCGCGTTTGCGCCACGAGGGGTCGCGGAAGATGTCGTTGGCGGTGTAGGCACGCCGCTCACCCACCGACAGCACGATGGGAAACTCCGCCGTGGTCAGCTCGGGCGGCGCCGCGGCCAAAGCTTTGAGGTCGTCCAGCATTTCGGGGATTTCTAGCGCGATCTTGTGGTCGGCGTGGCTGATCAGCGCGAAGTCGTCCTCGTAGGTGTGCAGCGTGAACGTGACCCCGGAAGGGTTGTCGAGGATCGCATCGAACAGCGCATTGCCGTCGGCGTGCCCCGCCCGCCGCACCGCCTCGGGATAGGTCATGGCCGTCTTCTGGGCCAGTCCCCACACGGCGGCCGCGCCGGACAACCCATCCGGCAGCGTCGGCCCCAGCGTTTCGTAGAGGACGTACGGAACCAGTTTCGCCACGGTCGGATTGGTGGCCACGGCGGCCAGGAACGCTTCGGCATAGGCTTGGCGGCCGCGCTGCGCGGCCTCGTGCAGCGGGCGCAGGTCGGCGTCGTCGAGCGCGCCGAGCGCGCGCACCAGTCGCACCCAGATCTCCGGTTCGGGCAGAGTCCCGGGCAACGGCGGCAGCAACGGCCGGCGCAATTGAAAAGCGTTGCCGGGGAACTCGAAGTTGAAGAAGGTGGCTTCAGGCTTCTCGAACTGGGAGGCCGCGGGCAGCACGTAGTGGGCAAGCCTGGCGGTCTCGGTCATCGCGACATCAACGACCACCATCAGTTCCAGGGCCCCAAAGGCCTCGCGGCAGACGGCCGAGTTGGCCAGCGAGTGGGCGGGATTGCTGCTTTCGACGATCATGGCCCGGAAGCGGTCCGGGTGGTCGGTCAGGATTTCTTCGGGCACCGCGTTGCTCGGCACCAGGCCGGCGATGATGGGCGCACCGGTGACGGGTGTGCGCCCCGAGACCTGGCTGAACAGCGGGGCGAAGGACGAATGCAGGTGCTGGCCACCCTTTTTCGCGAAGTTGCCGGTGAGGATCCACAGCAGCTTGTTCAGGTAGGAGCACAGGGTGCTGTTGGGAGCCTGCTGAACCCCGAGGTCCTCGAACACCGCGACGGTGGCGGCGGCACCGATGCGCCGCGCCGCCGCGCGCAGCAACTCCTCGTCAACCCCGCAGCGCTGCGCGTAGTCGGCGACGGGGACCTCGTGCAGCGCGGCGCGGACCGCGTCGGCGCCGTGCACGTGCTCGGCGAGAAATGCTTCGTCACAACGGTTTTCCTGGACGAGGACGGCGGCCAGCGCCGCCAGGCACCAGGCGTCGGTCCCGGGCCGCACGCGTAGGTGGAAGTCGGACATCTTCGCGGTGTCGGTGACGACCGGATCGATGACGATCATCGACCTGGCCGGATCCTTGGCGATCTCGTTGAGCACCACCCGTGCCCGGGGGAAGCTCTGCGACATCCACGGATTCTTGCCGACGAACACCGACACCTCGGCATGCTCGAACTCACCCCGCGTGTGACCGCCGTAAAGCTGCGCATCCACCCATGCTTCGCCGGTCTTCTCCTGCGCCAACGCATTTGACCGGTAGCGCGCTCCCAGGGCCTTCAGGAACGCACCGCTGTAGGCCCCGCCCAGATGGTTGCCCTGCCCGCCGCCGCCGTAGTAGAAGATCTTGTCCCCGCCGTAGGTGTCGCGGATGTGCTTGAACCCCTCGGCAATCTCGACGATGGCGGTGTCCCAGTCGATCTCCTCGAAGGTCCCGTCGGCGCGGCGGCGCATCGGTGAGGTCAGGCGGGCGCGATTGTTCTGGTAATGGTCCAGCCGCAGCGCCTTGTTGCACGTGTAGCCCTGCGACGCCGGGTGCGCCCTGTCGCCGCGGATGCGCGCCAGTCGGCGATCTTCGACCTGCACCACGATGCCGCAGTTGCATTCGCAGAGGATGCACGCAGTGGACTGCCACTCACCGGTCATCGCGGGTTGCCCTTCTCTAGATCTCGGCCTGCAACACGTTGCGCAGCTGGCGGTGAACCACATCAAGGGGTGTCAGGTCACGTCGCACCCGGGCCAGCACGATCGCGCCCTCGAGCGCGGACGTCGCCAGCACCGCCAGTTCGCCGGCGCGGTCCGGCGGCATTCCGTCGGCGATGAAGCGCTCTGCGATCAGGTCGGACCAGCGATCGAACACCGCCGCCGCGCGCTCGACCACCGGCCCCATGCGCTCACGGTCGGACTCCTCACCGGCTTCGACGGAGACAGCGACGACGGGGCAGCCTGCGCGGAAATCGGTATCGAGCAGCTGCCGGCGGTACTTGTCGATGAGCGTGTCCAACAGTTCGAGGCTGCCCGAGGCCTCGGTGATGATGGCGGCCACGTGCTCGCCGGCGTAGTCGACCGCCTCGCAAAGCAGCTGGGTCCGGCCGCCCGGGAAGTAGTGATAGGCCGACCCGCGTGGCGCGCCGCTGTGCTCCAGGACGTCCGAGATGGCGGTGGCGTGCGCACCGCGCTCCCTGATCAGCAGCGCGGCGGAGACCACCATCCGCTCGCGTGGGCTACGCATCCGCCACTCCTCGGTTACCGCTACAGCTTATGTATGATGCTATACATAATCGCCGGGCGGACAAAAGAGGCAGAATCGCCCGATTCCGCTATCGAACCGGGCGATTCCGCGTTTCCCCGCAAGCGGGTGGGGGTACCTCCCATTTGTGGGGGCGTGCCCCCAGCTGGGGCGCTAGGCCGTTACGACTGCCAGTCGTTGGAGCCGTCGTTCTTCTTGTAATCGCCGCCGGTGGAGTTCTTCACGATGATGGGATCGCCGGCGCCGAAGTTGTCGAAGAACCACTTCGCGTTGCTGGGGCTGATGTTGATGCAGCCGTGGCTGACGTCGCGCTTGCCCTGGTCATCCACCGACCACGGAGCGCTGTGCACGAAGTCGCCGACGTTGTCGAACCGGACGGCCAGGTCGACCGTGACCTTGTAGCCGTATGTCGAGTTGACCGGGACACCGTAGGTAGAGGAATCCATCACCACCGAGGGCATCTTCTCTTGCACGTAGTAGGTGCCGTTGGGGGTTTGGTGATTACCGGCCGACATGCCCATCGACATCGGGATGGTCTTCTCCACCGTGCCGTTGCGCGTAACGGTCAGTTGGTGCGTCGCGTCGTCGGCCGTGGCCACCAGCGTGTCGCCCGTATGGAAGCTGGACACCGCGCCGCCCGCGTCGATCGTCACCGCGGTGTGGGCCGGCCAGAAGCTCAACGGGCGCCAGCGCAGCTGCGTCGGGGTCATCCAATAGAACTTGCCGGGAACCGGCGGGACCGACGAAACGTGAATCGCGCTTTGGGCCTCGCCGGCGTCATCGACCCGGCCCGGGAAATTGATGATGATCGGCTGGCCCACACCCACCGTCGAGCCGTTGGCGGGGAGGATCCTCGGTGGCCCGAAGGGCGCCGTGCCGGTGAACGGTGTCGGGTCCTGCCCGTCAGCCGGACCCGCCAACACCGGTTGGGCCCCCGGGAAGGGCAGCGGTGGCGCCAGCGGATTGGGCGCGGGCTGCGCCGCCGCCGGATCGGGCGGTGGCGACGGAGGGCCGGGCGGTGCCGCGACAACGCCCGGGTCGCCGGGGGCCGGGTCGGGGTCCGCCAGCGCGGGACCCGCGCTCAACACGAGCGCCAAACCCAGTACCCCCGACATCGAAGCCAATCCGGCTGCCTTCAAAGCGGCGGAAAGGCTTCCTTTCGTCCAGCCCGACATATCCATACCTCCAGTCGCTTTCTCCGAAATAGTGTGGCATAGCGCGCAGACCAGCTACCTTTTCCGCGGTCGGCGGCGGGCCTATTCGCTACCGATTTATGCCGCTGAGCTGCGCGGCTATGAATTGCGTGAGCTTGCCGGCGCAACGTCCAGCATCTGCCGGTTGGCCGCCATGCCGGCCAGCGCGACACCCATCAGGCCCGCCGACGCGGTCAGCATCAGCGCGACGCTGCGCTCGTACAACAGCCCGCCCGCCAGCGAGCCGGCCATGATGCCCACCTGGAACGCCGTCACGTACAGGCCCGACGCCCCGTCGGGGTCGTCGGCCCCGTTGCGCATCGCGGCGGATTGCATCATGGGCGACACGGCGGTGGCCATCGCGCCCCACAACACGATCGCGCCGGTCCCGATCACCGCCACCGAATGGTAGGCCGCGGCGGGTCTGCCGCCGAACGCGAGCGCGGTCAGCACCACGAACGCGGCGGTCAAGCCCGCCATACAGAGAATGACGGCGCTCTTGGGCCGACGGTCCAGGGGCCGCGCCACCAAACCCACGGCCATCACCCCCGCGGCGCCATAGGCGGCCAGCACCCAGGCCAGGTTCGGACCGCGTACCCCGACGACGTCGCGGATGATCACCACGATGTAGGTGTACGACACGAAATGGCCGGTGACGCCGACCATGGTGATGAGGCTGACGGTGATCAGCCGGCGATTGCGGTGGTGCCGCGCCCGCGGACCCACGCATTTGAGTTGGTCGGCGCTGAGCGCCATCGCGGGCAGCAACAGCCAGGCCGCCGCGGTGACGACGGCCGCGGCGACGGTGACGCAGACCACGGCCAGCCGCCAGCCCCACATCAGGCTCATGGCGGCCGTGAGCGGGCTGCCGATCACGAGCGCCAGGCTGGTCCCGACGTAGATGGACATCGTGGCGCGTCCGGCGTGGCTTGGCGGCACCAGACGAGTGGCGATCGGGGCGATGACCGACCACAGCAGGCCGTGGGTGACCGCGCACAGCACCCGCCCGACGGCCAGCACCGCGAAGCTGGGTGCCAGCGCCGAGATGAGTTGCGAGACGGTCAGGCAGACCAGGCTGAACATCAGCGCGCGCCGGCGCGGCCAGTGCGCCGTCCAGCGCACCAGCGGAAACGTCGACAGGGCCGCCACCAGCGCATACCAAGTCAGCAGGGTTCCGACCAGGACCACGCTGACTTGCAGGTTCCGCGCAATCGCCGACAGGGCGCCCACCGGCAGGATTTCCGCCGTGACATAGGTGAAGGCCGCCGCGGCCAGGACTGCAAGCTGCGCTGCGACCCGTGGCGTCCACGTTCGCGCGGCAGTGGCGGCTTCGACAGTCATGGCAGTCATCGGTTGGGGGCACGCAATCGGCCGGTCAATGCTGCTGGCGAGATCACGCTGCACCTACCGTACGCACCGCAACAATAGGTTCCCCGCAGTTAGCGGTTCAACACGCCTATCAACAAAGTCGGCGGTCAGGAACGAACCAGTCGCGCGATGGCGGCAGAGGCTTCGGCCAGCTTATCGTCGGCGTCACTGCCGCCCTCGGCCACGGCGCGGGTGACGCAGTGGCTCATGTGTTCGTCTAGCAAATTCAGCGCCACCGAACGCAGGGCGCTGTTGACCGCGCTGATCTGGGTGAGGACGTCGATGCAGTACTTGTCTTCTTCGATCATGCGCGCGATGCCGCGCACTTGGCCCTCGATGCGCCGCAGCCGCTTGGCGTAGTTGTCCTTCTGCTGCGAATATCCGTGTGCGGTCGTCATGTCCTGTCAAACCCTCCCGGTGCGCATCCGACTTGGGGCGTCGCGCGGTCGATCTCGCGCGTCCGAGTCTACCCCATACCCCGATGGGGTATAACCCGCGCATTTGCCGCTCGACCGGCCCGCGCATACTTGAGCGATGGCCACAACCACGGATTCGGCGCCAGTCGCTGACATCAAACCGCGTAGTCGTGACGTCACCGACGGCCTGGAGAAGGCCGCCGCCCGTGGCATGTTGCGCGCCGTAGGGATGGGAGACGAAGACTTCGCCAAGCCACAGATCGGGGTCGCGTCGTCCTGGAACGAAATCACGCCGTGCAACCTCTCCCTGGACCGGCTCGCCAAAGCGGTCAAGGAGGGGGTGTTCTCGGCCGGCGGCTATCCGCTCGAGTTCGGGACCATCTCGGTTTCCGACGGCATCTCGATGGGTCACGAGGGGATGCATTTCTCCCTGGTGTCTCGCGAGGTGATCGCCGACAGCGTCGAAACCGTCATGCAGGCCGAGCGGCTGGACGGCTCGGTGCTGTTGGCCGGCTGCGACAAATCGCTGCCCGGAATGCTGATGGCGGCCGCGCGGCTGGACCTGGCGGCGGTGTTCCTCTACGCGGGCTCAGTCCTGCCGGGGGTGGCCAAGCTGTCCGATGGCAGCGAGCGCGAGGTCACGATCATCGATGCGTTCGAGGCGGTGGGGGCGTGCTCGCGCGGACTGATGCCCCGTGAGGACGTCGACGCCATCGAGCGCGCCTTCTGTCCCGGCGAGGGCGCGTGCGGCGGCATGTACACCGCCAACACGATGGCCAGCGCCGCCGAGGCGCTGGGCATGTCGTTGCCGGGCAGCGCGGCGCCGCCGGCGACCGACCGCCGCCGCGACGGGTTCGCGCGCCGCAGCGGTCAGGCCGTCGTCGAGCTGCTGCGGCGCGGCATCACCGCCCGCGACATCCTCACCAAGGAGGCGTTCGACAACGCGATCGCGGTGGTGATGGCGTTCGGCGGCTCGACCAACGCGGTGCTGCACCTGCTGGCCATCGCCCACGAGGCCGACGTCGCGCTGTCCCTCGACGACTTCAGCCGGATCGGGTCGAAGGTGCCGCACCTGGCAGACGTCAAGCCGTTCGGCCGCCACGTCATGTCCCACGTCGACCACATCGGCGGCGTGCCGGTGGTAATGAAAGCGCTGCTGGATGCCGGCTTGCTGCACGGCGACTGCCTGACGGTGACCGGCCATACCGTGGCCGAGAATTTGGCCGACGTCGCCCCGCCGGACCCGGACGGCAAGGTGCTGCGAGCGTTAGACAACCCGATCCACCCGACCGGGGGGATCACCATCCTTCGCGGATCGCTCGCGCCCGACGGCGCGGTGGTCAAGTCGGCCGGTTTCGACTCGGACGTGTTCGAAGGCACGGCAAGGGTTTTCGACGGCGAGCGGGCCGCGCTGGACGCCCTCGAGGACGGGACCATCACCAAGGGTGACGCCGTGGTGATCCGCTACGAGGGCCCCAAGGGCGGGCCCGGGATGCGGGAGATGCTCGCCATCACCGGCGCGATCAAGGGCGCCGGGCTCGGCAAAGACGTTCTGCTGCTTACCGATGGCCGGTTCTCCGGCGGAACGACCGGCCTTTGCGTGGGGCACGTCGCCCCGGAGGCGGTCGACGGCGGGCCGATCGCCCTGCTGCGCGACGGTGACCGGATCCGGCTGGACGTGGCCAGCCGCACCCTCGACGTGCTGGCCGCCCCGGCCGAGTTCGAAGCTCGGCGAAAGGATTTCGCACCACCCCCGCCGCGCTATAAGACCGGCGTACTGGCCAAGTACGTCAAGTTGGTCAGCTCGGCGGCGATCGGTGCAGTCTGCGGCTAGCCCCGCCCGGCGGGAAGGGATGGGCCGGGCGGGGTGGATTCAATTCTGGCTCAACGAGCTTCAAAACTATGCGTGCGTGCCCGCGGCGCGCGTGCGCATGCCGAAGTAGGTGGCGTTCAGGCCCAGGAAGGCCAACACCGCACCCGCGACGACATTCGACCAGATCATGCCGCCGGTCGGCGTGACCCCTGGCAGGATCCATGGCGAGACGATGACCCAGACGCCGAGCACCGGCAGCGTCCAGGTCATACCGTGCGCGCGATCCAGCGCCGTCGCGAAGCCGTAGGCCAAGAACGCCACCGCGATACCGACGATCAGGTCGGACGTGGCAAGCGATCCTGTCCCGCTGAATCCAACGATCCACGGTGAAGCAGCCACATACAGGCCAGTCAGCAGAGCCAGACCGAAGGTGACATGCGCACTCATCGACTCGGCGACGCGCTCATAGCGGGCACGCAGAGCCAACAAATCGGGGTGGTGATCGATTGATGAATGGACTGTACTCATTTTGTGACCTTTCTGTTATGCAGCAAGCCTTTTGAGCCCGGCTGCACCCATCCATCTGAGGTCAAGATTACGCTCGATCGTCATACGCTAGCAACGAGAATTGAGCTCCTCGCAGGCCCAATTCGAGCATGCGGTCAAGGACCTCAGCCCTCGCCGACCCCTACCGCACCAGCGCGAGCGCGAAGCCATCCCAGTGCTTGGCTCCGACCGTCTGGATGACCGCCGCGTCCAGCCGCGGGTGCTCGCCCATCACCTGCAGCGTCTGGCGCGTCGCCTGCACGTTGGCGTCATCGGACTCCGGCTCCAGGATCCGTCCCTCGCGAACGACGTTGTCCAGCACGAGGACTGAACCGGGACGGGCCAGCCGGACCGCCCACTCCAGATACCCGGCATAGTTCTCTTTGTCGGCGTCGATGAAGACCAGGTCGAAGGGGTCGCCGGTCAGCGTCGGCAACGTTTCCAGCGCGGCGCCGACTATCACCTCCACACGGTCGGCTACGCCAGCGCGTTGCAGGTTCGCCCGCGCGACCTCGGCGTGCTTGGGCTCGTATTCCAGCGTCACCACCCGCCCCTGGGAGCCCGCGCCGCGCGCCAGCCAGATGGTGCTGTAGCCGCCCAGCGTGCCGATCTCGAGGATGCGGCGCGCCCCGATGGCGCCGGCCAGCAGACACAGGAATTTGCCCTGCTGCGCCGAGACGGCGATTCGAGGCAGCCCGGCCGCGTCGCTGGCCTGCAGCGCTGCGGCCAAAACGGGATCGTCGCCAACCACTGTGTTGTCCAAGAATGAGTCGACGTCTTGCGGGGTTGGTTTTTCCGTCATGCGGCCACGCTAGCGGCGAGCGCACCGCGCCGCCTATTTACGGGATACCCATAGGGGGTATATAGTCATGCCGTGGTTGCTCCGCAGCACGGGAGCCCACGACACAAAGAAGGGTGATTCGAAATGGCAAACTATGACGCAGGAACCCTGCTCACGTGTGGCCACGAGGGCTGCGGATGTCGCGTTCGCATCGAGGTTCCATGCCACTGCTCGGGCGCGGGTGAGCCGTACCGCTGCACGTGCGGCGACGAACTGGCCCCAGTCGAGTAGTCGCTGAGCGCCGGTCGCGCATTCGGGTCGCGCGGATCATGTCGATCACCGCCCGAACGCGCGACCGGCCAGCTCTACGCCGGCCTCCAGCCCTAGGGCGACCGCCGAAGCGCCCACCGCCACCGTGTAACCGCCGGGTTTGATGCGCCAAGTTCGCGCGCTGCCGTCGTAATGGGCAAGCAGGCGCGGATCTGCCTCAATCGTCACCCGGCGGGTCGCGCCCGGCTCGAGCTCGACCCGCTCGAATCCCAGCAACCGCAGGCATTGCTCGCCGGGGGCTGCGGTCAGATACAGCTGCGGAACGTCGGCCCCGCCGCGGTCGCCGACGTTCACCACGCTAAAGCTCACCTCTACGGTGTCACCACCGCCAACCACCAGGTCGTGGTACTCGAACCTGGTGTAGGACAAGCCATGACCGAACGCGAACATCGGGGCCCGGCCGGTTTTGGCGAACCAGCGGTAGCCGACATCGGCTCCTTCGAAGTAGTCGATCGTGGACGGTGTCCCCCACGGGGCGCCGAGGGCGGGAAGCTCCGGGCGCGGCGTCTGGCCGAGATCGACCGGGAAGGTGATCGGCAGCCGGCCCGACGGATTTACCTGCCCGGCAAGGATTTCCGCGATCGCCCGGCCGCCGGCCTGGCCGGGGTACCAAGCCTGCACGATCGCGTTCACCGAGTCTCGCCAGGGCATGACCACCGGGTTGCCGGTCTCCAGCACCACGACGGTGTTCGGGTTCGCGGCGGACACGGCTGCAATCAGCGCGTCCTGACCCCACGGCAGCGAGAGGTCGGCGCCGTCGAAACCCTCCCCCTCGGCGCGGACGGCAAACACTATCGCGATTTCGGCTCGCCGCGCCGCCAGCGCCGCCTCCGCCGGACTGATGCCGGGATCAAACTCTATGTACGTGTGGGGAAGTCGGTTTCGCAGCTCGCCTAGCGGACTCGACGGCAGCAGGTACAGGTTGCGTAAGCCGGCCTCCAGGCCCGGACCGCCGATCGGGATCACGCCGGCATAGCCGCCCGGTGGGACGACGGCGCTCGAACCATAGCCGGCGGCAACACCCACCTGCGCGTGGCCGCCGATGACGGCGATGCGCGCCGTCGACTCGGGCGCCAGGGGCAGCATCCCTCGGTTGGCCAGCAGCACGATCCCCTGTCGCGCGATCCGCAACGCAATCTCGTTGTGTGCGGCCATGTCCGGTGCGGGCGCGGCCTCGTGCCGGTCGATCCCGACCGCGAACATCGACCGCAGAATCCGCTGGACCATGTCGGACAGGCGTTCCTTGGGCAGCCTTCCCCCGGCGTAGGCGGCTCGCAGCGGCTCACCGAACGCCTCCGACTGCCATAGCAGCGCGTCGATCTGCGCGCCGCACTCTTGGTCAAGGCCGCCCAGCGCGCATTCCCAGCTCGGTGTCGCGCCCCAATCCGACATGACCCAGCCGCGGTATCCCCACGCGCCCTTCAGTACCTCATTGAGCAAGACGTCGTTTACGGCCGCGTAGTCGCCGTTGACCTTGTTGTAGGCGGCCATCACGGCGCCGGGCTGCGAGCGCTCGATGGCCATCTCGAAGGCGAGCAGGTCGGATTCGCGATGCGCGTCGGGATCGATGACGGCATTCAGCCAGTGCCGGTTGGTCTCGTTGCAGTTCAGCGAGTAGTGCTTGACCGTCGAAATGACGCCCTGTTGCTGTATCCCGTTGACCGACTCGGCGGCGATCGCCGCGGTCAAAAGCGGGTCTTCGGAAAGGTATTCGAAGTTGCGACCGTTGCGCGGGTCGCGCGCGAGATTCATTGCCCCCGCGAGCTGCACGTTGAACCCGCGGCTGCGCGCCTCCCGACCGATCATGTCGCCGGCGGCGCGGGCCAGCGCCGGATCGAAGCCCGCGGCCAACGCCAGCCCGGCCGGCAGCGCAGTGGCCGTGTCACCCGGGCGGTAGCCGGGGTTGGTGACGCCGAGGCCGGCATCACTCATCAGCAACGCCGGGACACCGAGCCGCGGAACCCCGGGCACGTAACCCGCGCTCATCGGGACGCCCGGTGGGATGCGTTCATCCCGCAGCGGCCACAGTCCGCCGGCCCCCATCACCCCGACGAGCAGCGTGAACCGCTCGTCGTCGGTCATCCGGGTTTCGATCTCGCGCGCCCGGGCTCCGGCCTCGTCGGCGTTATCCAGATCGCTCACCGCACACCCTCTTTGGCGTACACGACCCGCAGCACGTGCCCGAGTTCCGGTCCCATCACCAGCTCCGTCAATTCACAGATCGTCGCGACGAACTCGGGACCATGGGGCGGCTCGGCCTGGCATAGGTGATGCGCCACTTCGTGCAGCACGACGAGCTCGCGCAGCGCCCAGTCGGCGGTGTCTCGGTCGGGAACCGCGATAACGCCCGCGCCGTCGTGGTTTTCGTAATGCGCCGCGGTGGCGGCCCGCCGCGACCGCACACTCAGCGGCGACATGTCCGGCCAGCGCTTCCGCACAGACGGCAGCGCGAGCACCTCGTCGAGGTAACGCTGCACGGAGGCAACCGACCCGAATCGCCCCTCCGGCGGCAGCGTCAACTGCGTGCCGAAGAACTCCACAGCGGGTGACCCGTGCTGGGCGGCACGGTCGAACAACGTCCGGACGAACTCCTCAGCCGCGTAAACCCTCGCGCGCTGGGAATCTCGGGGTGCACCGGCCCGCGTCACCGGCCCAAAGCGCTCCGCGCGCCGGGCAGTTCGGGGCTGTCTGAAAGCCGCGCTCGCCGACCGGCCCGGTCACCCGCGCGCCGCGCCGCCGACGAATAGCCCGCCGTTGCTCGATGGGCTCGCCAGGTGCCGCGCGCCTTCGATGTGCTGCGGTAGTGGTCGCGCAGCTCGAGCTCCTTGTCGCGCAGGGCGATAGCGGTACCCGGGGGGCGGCGGCGGTCCTTGGTGGCCTCGCGCGTGGCTTGGTCGCGGGCCTCGGCCAGGCGCTGACCGACCCGGGCCCCGAACGCGAGCTGGAAGTTGAGGCGGGCCGTGATCGTCGGCGCGGGCCGGTGCGCACCGGACGCGAGGTAAGAGTCCGAAGCCCGGACCATCTGGACGACCAGGCTGGCGTAGAGGGCGTGGGTCGCGTCGATGTCCTCGGTGAACCCGTACGCATAAACGAAAGTCGAGTTCGACGCCACGTCGCAGCGCACGTCATTGGCCGCCCCGATCACCACAAAAAGCTGAACATACGTCCGCAGCCCCCTGGTGCCCGCGGATCCGATGGTGATGGTGCGCTGGGTCGGGGCCTGCGCCGGCGAGCGCTGGGCCGCGTGGGATCGCGCAACCGCCAGGTCGATGGAGGCCGCCGTCGCCAACCGCTGCGCGGCGCTCATGAAGGCGTCCGCCTCGTGCGGGTTGTCGGTGCCTTCGGCCTGACGCAGCAGTGCGGCTATGCGAACCAGCATTTTGTCGTCGGTCATCATGCCAAACTACGGGAGCGGTGCGACAGTCGGTTGGTGGCGGAGCCGACGGCCGGTCAGAGCCGCTTCGAGATCCACGAGACGACGTCACTGAGCACCTGGTCGCGCTCCGGCTCGTTGAAGACCTCGTGGTACAGCCCGGGGTAGACCTTGAGCTCGACGTCGGTGGATCCCACGCATTCGATCAGGCGGCGGCTGCCGTCGACGGGGATGAGCCGGTCGTCGGAGCCGTGCACCACCAGCAGCGGCGCGGTCAAGGCCGGCGCCCGCTGCGGCATGGTCTCGCCGACCTGGAGCAGCGCGCGTCCGACGCCGGCCGGGACCTTCCCGTGGTACACCAGCGGATCGGCGTTGTAGGCGGCCACCACCGCGGGATCCCGGGAGATGGCGTCGACGTCGAGTTCCTGCACCGGAAGACCGGGCACGAGAACACCGAGCGCCTTGGCGGCGAGGACCATCACGGGCGACACCAGATCCTGGGCCGCCACGGCCGGCGCCGACAGCACCATCATGTCGTAGTTGTCCGGGCGTTCGACGCCGTAGGCGAACACGATGCCGCCTCCCATGCTGTGCCCGAGCACGATGCACTTGAGGCCGGGGTGTTCCCGGGTCGCGATGCCGACCAGGGTGTCGAAATCAGCGGTGTACTCGGAGATGTCCCGCACCAGCATGCGCTTGCCGCCGGAGCGGCCGTGCCCACGGTGGTCCAGCGCGTAGGTGGCTAGCCCGGCGCCGCCGAAAAACGTCGCGACGTGGTCGTAGCGGCGGGCGTACTCGCCGAGGCCGTGCGACAGCACGACCACCGCCCGCGGCGCGACGTCCGGCTTCCAGACGTCGTAGACGATGCGCACGCCGCCGGCGCCGTCGAAAGTCCGTTCGGTGCGGGTGGTAGTCATTACGGGCAGCGTAGTGGCTCAACCGTCGGACACACTGCGTAGGCTCGTTGCGGTGAGACTACTGACTGAAAGCACCGAAATTTCTGGAGGCGATTCGGCGGCCGGCGCGGACTTCTCGACCGATGCCGAGCCGTACCGTCGCGAATTGCTCGCGCACTGCTACCGGATGACCGGGTCGTTGCACGACGCCGAGGACCTGGTGCAGGAGACGCTGCTGCGGGCCTGGAAGGCCTACGACCGCTTCGAAGGCAGGTCGTCGATGCGGACCTGGTTGCATCGCATCGCGACCAACACCTGCCTGAGCGCGCTGGAGGGCCGCCAGCGGCGGCCGTTGCCGACGGGGCTGGGGCAACCCAGCTCGGACCCGACCGCGGAGTTGGTGGAACGCCGCGAAGTGCCCTGGCTGGGGCCGCTGCCGGACCTGACGGACGATCCGGTGGATCCGTCGGTCATCGCCGGGTCGCGTGAGTCGGTGCGGTTGGCGTTCATTGCCGCGCTGCAACACCTTTCCCCCAGGCAGCGGGCGGTGCTGCTGCTGCGTGACGTGCTGCAGTGGAAGGCCGCCGAAGTGGCCGGGGCGATCGGCACCACCACGACCGCCGTCAACAGCCTGCTGCAGCGGGCGCGTACCCAGCTGGAGGCCGTCCAGCCCAGCTCCGACGACCGGTTGACGCCGCCGGAATCAGCGGAGGCGCAGGACCTGCTGGACCGGTACATCGCCGCGTTCGAGGCCTACGACATCGACCGGTTGGTCGAGCTGTTCACCGACGAGACGATCTGGGAAATGCCGCCGTACGTCGGCTGGTACCGGGGGCCGCGGGACATCATCACGCTCATACACCAGCAGTGTCCGGCCGAAAATCCAAGGGACATGCGCCTGCTCCCGCTTGTGGCCAACGGTCAGCCCGGCGCCGCGATGTACATGCGCGCGGGCGACGTGCACCTGCCGTTTCAGTTGCACGTGCTGGACATCAGCAACGATCGGGTGTCACGTGTGGTGGCGTTCCTCGACGGTGCGTTGTTTACAAAATTCGGGCTGCCCGGTTCCCTGTGACGATGACGGATCGCTGGCTCGTTACACCTGTGCCCGGAAAACCACATCTCTTGTTGGGCGCCTTCGACATCGGCGACCTGGGCTACGTCGCCGAGGAGTTCTTCGTTTCCGGAGCGGCCTCGTCCTACGCACCCGCGACGGAGTTGGGCCCGGACGGCCGGTGGGACGTAACGCCGAGCGGCGCCACGGAATACACGACCCGGATAGTGGTGCTGACACCGGCCGATGGCGCGCAGTGCCCCGATTTCAATGGGACGGCCCTCGTCGAATGGCTCAACGTCAGCGGCGGCATCGATGCTCCGGCCGTGTGGATGATGGCGCATCGCGAAATCCTTCGGGCCGGCTACGCCTACGTCGCGGTCTCGGCCCAGCGGGTGGGGGTGGAGGGCGGTGTGAGCCTGCTCGGCGCGGACATGTCTTTGAAGACCCAGCACCCGGTGCGCTATGCCCCCCTGCGTCACCCGGGTGACCAATTCTCCTACGACATCTTTTCCCAGATCGGCGAACTCGTTCGCCACGCCGGGGACAACGGCTCTCGGGGGGTGCTGGGCGATCTCCGAGCGCAACATGTGATCGCCGTTGGCGAATCGCAATCCGCGATGTTCCTGACGACCTACGTCAACGCCGTCGATCCGCTCGCCCGAAGCTACGACGGCTTCCTGGTGCATTCGCGGTTCGCGTCAGCCGCACCGCTGGACGGCAGTTCCATATTCGCCGAGTCACAGGCCGCGTCCCCGGAGGCGGTCGCGTTCCGCGCCGACCTGCGCGTCCCGCTCGTCGCGGTCATCACCGAGACCGACCTGTTCGGCGGTCCCCGGCACGGCTATTACTTCGCGCGGCAGCCCGACAACGAACGGCTGCGGGTCTGGGAGATCCCCGGCGCCGCCCATGCCGACAACTACACGATCCAGGTGGCGCCGATCGACAGCGGCTCGGCGCCGCTCGATGCCATCGTGGCGGCCTACGCGCCGACCGACCTGCTGATGGGTCAGCAGCTGGAGCACTACATCAACTTCGCGCCCCAACACCACTACGTGGTACAGGCGGCGCTCGCCGTCCTGAATACGTGGGTCCGGACCGGCGAGCCGGCCCCCGCGGGCCCACCCATCGGAGTGCACGAAAGCGATCAGGCCAGGCCGGTACTGGATTCCAACGGCCTCGCCCAGGGCGGTGTCAGGACCCCGTGGGTTGACGTACCGATCGCTCGGACATCCGGCATCGGTGATGACGAGAGCGTCATGGCGACGATCTTCGGGTCCGGCGAACCCTTCGACGCCGCGACATTGCGCCGGCTCTATCCGGGCGGGGTCGAGCAGTACCTCGACGGCTTCACGGCGGCGCTCGACAGGGCGATCGGCTCCGGGTTCATCCTGCCGGCCGATCGCACCGAGATCCTGCAGCTCGCCGCCGCGACGTACCCCCGGGGTGACCCCGCGGCTTAGAACAGGCGGCTGTCCGGGGAAGGGCCGGGCACCGGACGAACCAGGCCGGCCCCGGTGATCAACGGCAGGTCGAGCGCGGACAGCAGGCCAGGCGGGGCCGCGCACACCGCGGGGATCGCGTTGACCATCCGCGACGCGCCGGCGATGCGCGCGCCCAGATCGTGGTCATGGTCCTCGGCCATCTCGAATTCGCAGCGCATGCTGGGGGATCCCTCGATCTCGACGCGATAGAGGCCGCGGCCCGATGCCAAGCCGTAGCCGAGGTCCTTCGGCGGGATGGAGATGTGCGGCTGCGGCCAGTCCGGAGCGATGTCGTCGCGCATCCGAGTCACGTGGTCGAGGACGAAAGTCGGCTTCTCGCCCTTTTTTTCGGTGTATCCGCTCAGCGTGGAGCGCATCGCCGCGATCGTGCCCGCCGCGATGTGGCCGGTGGGCGTGTCGAAGGACTCGGTGGCCGGGATGCGCTCGTTGCTCTCCTCGATGTTGTCGATCTTGACGTCCAGACCGGCGGCGAGCTGGTGCAGAACCGGCCCCCAGCCGAAGGTGAATACACCGGGCGTCGCCGCGAACGCGGCGAACTCCAGCGGCTTGCCGAACCCGAGGATCTCGTAGACCGCGGCCTTGTCCGGGTAGGTGGCGTAGTTGAACATCTCTGTCACCCGTACCGACTCGATAACCCGCGACACCCCCGAAAGCACCAGCGGCAGAACGTCATTGGCGAATCCGGAGTCGATGCCGGTGGTGAAGAAAGACACACCGCCGTCCAGCGCGGCCCGCCGCAGCGGATCGGTGAACACCGCGCGTTCCGGCCCGGGAGCGTCGGGATACACCAGCGGTACCACCGAGCACGACACCACGTTCTTCCCGGCCCGCAGGATCGACACCATGTCCTCGACCGCTTCCAGGGGCCGCAGGTTGGCGCCCGCGGCGTACACCACCACGTCGGCGTCGCCGGCGATCATCGACGCCGGGTCCCGCTTGGCGATCACTCCCACCGGCGGGATCCCGCATAGATCTCCGGCGTCGCGACCCGCTTTGGCGTCGCTGTGCACGACGACATCGACCAGCTCCAGCTCCGGATGGTCGATCACCCCGCGCAGGGCGATCACGCCCATGGAACCGGGCCCCCAAACTCCCACCTTGAACACTACGTTTCTCCCAATATTAGGACTTCTGCTCCGAGATTTTGGACGGATGGTAAGGAGCTTCGCGTGGGTGAGTCAACGGCTAAGTCCCCGCCCACCGGGCGCGTGATGGATGTCCTTGGCAGGCTGGCGGATTCACCGAACGGGCGCTCGTCGGCCGAGCTGGCGAAGACCTGCGGGATCAGCACCTCGACCTGTGCACTGGTGCTGGCCGAATTGGAACGGCGCGCATGGGTGGCGCGGCGCGAGGATCGCCGCTACGTGCTGGGCAGCGGTTTGTTCGGCCTCGTTCACGGGCTGCGGACGCAGTTCCCTCTGCTGGACCGCGGGCGTGACGCGCTGCGCTTCTTGCACAATAGCCTGGGCGCGGGCTGCTCGATGTCGAAGATCGGTGAGCGCCACCTGACCACCGTCGACGCAGTCGGCCACGGCACCGACGGCGAGCATGCCGTCGGGCAGCGCTTTCCCATCGACCCGCCGTTCGGCCTGGTCGCGATGGCTTGGCGCGACGACGATTTCGTCGAGGCCTGGCTGCACCGAGTCATGCCGCGGCTGACCCGCGGCGAAATCGCCCACCACCGGCGGGTGCTCGCTGACATCCGGGAACGCGGCTACGGCGCATGGCGGTTCGACGACACACACCAGTCGCTGCACCACCGGCTGGCCCAAGTGCTGGCGTCGCTGGAGCCGACCGCGCAGGTGGCCCGCCGACTCACCGCCCTGATGACCATGGTGACCCTGCAGTCAGTCACCGACGTGCTCGAAACTGAGTTGGCATCAACGGAATTCGTCGTTCTGCCGATCTTCGGCCAGGATGGCCAACCCGAATACCAAATCGAGATCCACCTGGGCCGGTCGGCCGGACTGGCCCCGGCCGCGCTTGACGGCGCGCTGCGGCACGCACAGGCACTGCTCACCGCCGGGATGGCCTGGGTAGGCTGGGAGCATGCCTGGCACCGCGGAGATTCGGCGCGCGGCCGACCGGGCCGTTACCACGACTTCCTGGCTGAAATCCCGGCATTCGTTCTCGTTCGGCGACCACTACGATCCCGATAACACCCACTATGGGCTGTTGCTGGTCAATAACGACGACATCGTCTCGCCCGGAACGGGATTCGATACGCACCCACACCGGGACATGGAGATCGTGACCTGGGTTCTGGACGGCGAGCTGACGCATCAGGATTCCACCGGCAACCGCGGGGTCATCTATCCCGGCCTGGCCCAACGCATGTCGGCGGGCAGCGGAATCCTGCACTCGGAGAAAAACGATTCCGCGACGGAGCCGGTTCATTTCGTGCAGATGTGGGTGGTCCCCGACGAGACCGCCATCCCCCCGAGCTACCAACAGCACGAGATCGACGGCAAGGCGCTGTTGGGCGGCCTGGTGACCATCGCCTCGGGCATGCCCGGGCACGGCGCGGCCATCGGCCTGCACAACCGGGCCGCCGCGCTGCACGGCACGCGGTTGCGGCCCGGCAACGCGGTGAACCTGCACCCGGCGCCGTACGTGCATCTGTTCGCCGCGCGGGGCCGGGTCACGCTGGAGGGGATCGGTGACCTCGAGGAGGGCGACGCCGTCCGGTTCACCGACGCGGACGGCCGCCGGGTAACGGCGAGCGAGCCGTCGGAACTGTTGATCTGGGAGATGCACGCAAAATTGGGCGCCTGAGACCACATAGAGTGGGCACGACAGACAGGAGCCCGCATGTCTCAATCGCAGCCGCGGCACGCGGCGCCGAACCCCAAGCGGAATATCAAGGCAATTCGGACTGTGCGGTTCTGGGCGCTACCCATCGTTGTCACGTTGGCCCTGATGTCGGCGCTGTGTGCGCTGTACCTCGGGGGCATCTTGAACCCGATGACAAACCTGCGACATTTCCCCATCGCCGCGGTGAACGAGGACGCCGGACCGTTCGGGGCGCAGATCACCGACGGCATGGCTGGGGGGTTGGACAAGAACAAGTTTGACGTCCGGGTGGTGTCCCACGACGAGGCGCAGCGACTGCTGGACACCGCTCAGGTGTACGGGGAATTGGTCATTCCGCCGACCTTCTCATCCAGTCTTCACGAGTTCGGCGCCAGCGCGGTCACGCCGGGCCGTGCGACCCGGCCCTCGGTCACCATCTCCACGAATCCGCGGGCGGGCACACTCGGTTCCAGCATCGCGGGGCAAACCCTGACCCAGGCGATGGCGGTGGCCAACGGCAAAGTGGGCCAACGACTTACGGCTGACGTTGCGGCCGAGGCCGGCGGCGCGCCGCTGACCGGCGCATCGGCGCTGGGCCTCGCCAACCCGATTGACGTCAAGGCAAACGTTTACCACGCGCTGCCGAACGGTACCGGTAACGGGCTGTCGGCGTTCTATTTCGCGCTCCTGCTGCTGCTCGCGGGGTTCACCGGCAGCGTGGTGGTCAGCACGCTGGTGGATGCGCTGCTCGGCTATGTGCCGGCGGAATGGGGTCCGGTGTACCGGTTCGGCGAGCAGGTCAAAATCTCGCGATTCCAGACGTTGCAGCTCAAATGGGTCATCATGGTGGTGCTGGCGTTGCTGACGTCGGCGGTGTACCTGGCCATTGCGCACGGGCTCGGCATGCCCATTCCGCTCGGCTGGCAATTGTGGGCCTACGGGGCGTTCGCGATCATCGCAGTGGGCATCACGTCCAGCTCTTTGCTCTCGGTGCTGGGCTCGATGGGCCTGCTGATCAGCATGCTGATCTTCGTGATCCTCGGGTTACCGTCGGCGGGCGCCACCGTCCCGCTGGAGGCGACGCCGCCGTTCTTTCGCTGGCTTTCCGAATTCGAGCCGATGCACCAGGTCTTCCTGGGCGTGCGGTCGCTGGTCTATCTCAACGGCCGCGCGGATGCCGGTCTGTCCCAGGCGTTGTGGATGACGTCGGTCGGCCTGGTCATCGGCCTGTTGCTCGGGGGCATCATCACACATCTGTACGACCGCAAGGGCTTCCACCGGATACATGGTGCGGTCGAATTGGCGATCGCCGCGGAACACCAGGCGCAGCACCAGGCGCGTGTGAGCAAGCGGGAGGTCGCCCGCGAAAGCGCTGCCGATGATGCAAGCGAAAGTTTAAGCGAGCAAACGTAATTCGAGTGCGGCCTAAGCGTCACGCGTTCGTTATCAAAGTTGACAGTGTGGTTCGTGTGACTGATGCTGTCTGTGTTGCATCAAAATCAGTGCCGAAAGGTCCATCGTGCTGACGCCACTTGCCAGCTCGCGCCGGCTGGCGGCCTGCTGCACTGCCATGGCTGCATGCGCGATGCTGGCGAGCACCACCGGACAACCCGTCGCACGGGCCGCGGACGGCCGCGATCTGCTGGCTAACGCCATCAACACCACCAAGGGCTCGTACCTGGTCTACAACTTCGGCCCGGGTCACCCCACGCCGCTGCTGGACGCCGGCGGTCGCTGGTACGAGATGGACAACGGCGGCCACCTGATGATCATCAAGAATGCGTCGGGACGTCTTGCACCACACCTCCTAATCGACACGCACCAAGGTGACCAGGCGCGCTGCGAGAACAATCCCGGCGCCCGGACCGGGGAGGGGCTGTGGCAAGCCTCCGAGCTTTATCCGCCGCTGCAGGCGTGGCAGCGGATGGGGCAGCCGACAATCGCGATCAACGCCAACTTCTTTGACGTGCGCGGGCAGAAAGGTGGCTCGTGGCGCCAGACCGGCTGCAGCTCGCCGCTCGGCGCCTTCGTGGACAACACCCACGGCCAGGGCCGCGCCAACCAGGCGGTTACCGGCACCGTCGCCTACCCGGGCAAGCAAGGTCTTTCGGGCGGAGGCGAGAGTTGGTCTTCGCTGACGACGATGATCCTGCCGACCGGCGGTGCCCCGTATGTAGTGTGGCCCAGAGGAAAGAATGACTACGACGCCGCCACCCCGGTGGTGCAGGACTTGCTGAACAAGAATGAAAAGTTCGTCGCGGTGTCCGGGATCGGGTTGTTGGCGCCGGGCAACACCGGACAGCTCCACGACGGCGGCCCCAGCGCGGCGCGAACTGCCCTGGCCTACGTGAAGCAGCGGGACGAGATGTACATCTTTGAGGGCGGCAGCTATACCCCGGACAACGTTCAGGACCTCTTCCGCGGCCTGGGCAGCGACACCGCGATCCTGCTCGACGGCGGCGGGTCGTCGGCCATTGTGCTGCGCCGCGACACCGGGGGCATGTGGGCCGGCGCCGGGTCGCCACGGGGGTCGTGCGACACGCGCGAGGTGCTCTGCGATTCCCACGAGCGGGCGCTGCCCAGCTGGCTGGCCTTCAATTAGCCATTAATCAGGCTGCGCGGCGCCGGTTTTCGCTTCGCTCGGACCGAAGCGGAAGATCAGCAGGCTTGTCGCTACCACCGCCGCGGTGACCGCGAACACGGGAGCGACGACGAATCGCGACATCGTCGCGCCCACCAGGGCACCGGCGCACATCGTGAAAACGACGCCGAAGCGCAGTTTCTCACGGGCGCCCGTCCCACCGGCCAGATGGCTGTCCAGGCCGAGGCTCACGATCGTCGACGTCAACACCGTGGTGGAGAGTTCCTGGATCCCGAACTGGCGCGCGCTCGAGTGCTGCAGGCCGAACGTCACCGCGAGCATGCCGATCATGATCAGCTTGGTGTTGTCGTGATAGTGCAGCACACCCGCACCGGCCAGGATCGACAACGTCACCAGCAACACAATTTCCATTGCCAGCACCGTGGTTATCCACGGCCGCGTCCGTTCACCGAAATGCCGTGACAACCGGCCGCTGACGATCGTGGTACAGACAAAGGTGGGCAGGGCCACCACGACCGCTGTGAGGTCGATGTTGGTTTTCGGGGCCAGCCAGAAGCCAAGGAAGATCACGTTGCCGGTCATGTTGGCCACGAATACGTGACCGAGGACCAGGATGCTGATCGCGTCCGCCAAGCCGGTGGCAAAGGTCAGCAACAGCAATGCTGCGACGGTCGAGCGCTCGGAAACTGGCGATGCAACGGGCATGGGCTGCTGGATTTTTCGGCGGACTCGGCCCCGATCGCGCTAGACGTGCGGCGTCAGGTCCAGCGAAGTGATGGTCGTCATTCTCGTCACCAGCCAGCGGCCGTTGGTGCGCTTCATGAACAACCGGTAGGACAGGTACTTCAACGACGGGATGTTCTTGGTGAGTGGACTGGTGGACGTGGTGTTCGTATACACGATCACGACGGCGTTCGGATCCTCGAGCGATTCGACGGCCGCACCGGTGACTTCGGTGTTGTTGGTGACCTTGGCCTGCTTGTTAGGGGCCACGATCGCGTCGACGAATTTGCGGTACTGGGCCTCGAAGTCACCGCTGAGGTAGGCCGCCGCGCGATCGGCGAGGCCATCCATGTTCTCCGGCGTGTAGGTCCACAGCGTCGTGATGGCGTTGGCCGCAGTCCGCGCCACCTTCATCTTTGTTGCAGCGGCGGCGCGGTCGGCCAAGTATGGCTGGATTGTCGCACCCGCGAACGCGGCAGAACCGACGAACAGCAAGGCGGCCACCGCGATGGCGATGGCGAGTCGCTTGCCGGCCAGCAGTTTGCGCCGGAGGCGACGGTCTTTGGTGTCCGCGGCGCCCGCCTCAGCGGTCTCTGCGGCCTCCGCGGCCGCTGCGGCCTCTGGGGCCTCTGGGGCCTCCCCTTCGGCCTGCGCTGCAGCGTCGGCCGCATCGGCGGATTCGGTTGTGGCTTGTGTTGCGGCAGGCGTGCTTTCGTCGCCTTCCGCGAGGTCCTCGGTCTTGGATTTTTCCGTCTCCGCCGTGGCTTCCGAGGGTGCTTTGTCCGCGTCGGCGGTCAGATCACCTGCACCAGGTTGCTGATCTTCCACTGATTCCCTTCCTGCGTCACGGTCGCCATCCAGCGATTGGTGTTCTCGAATACCTGTTTCTCGTCCGGTGACTTCGAGGTGACATCGGTAGCCACCATCACGGTGGCGGTGCCGTCGTCGTTCCACCGCTCCACGCCCGCGCCGAGGACGGAGCCGGTCGCGGGTTCGGCGCGGGCCACCTGGAGCAGGATTTCGTTGGCCTTCTCGTGGTACTGCTTGGCGAAGTCACCGGTCGCTTGGGCCAACACCCGCGTTATGTAGTCGTTCGCGTGATATGGGTCGATGGAGGTGAACTGCGCCATGAACCCCGACACGTAGTTGAGCACCTCGCGGTCCTTCGATTCGGCACGCATGCGGGATTCGTGGGAGATCAGCATCAAGGTGCATGCCGCGATCGCCGCCACCATCAGCAACGCGGCAACCGCGCCGGCCACCGGTAGCCCCAGCGGTCGCCGCGGCTCCGGCGGCCGCTCCACGAGCAGCGATCCCTCGCCGGGCTCGAACTTGCGACGGGGGCTCATTTTCCGTTCCCGGGCGATTTCGGCTTGGTCAGCACGGCGAGGTCGTCAACGCGCCAACGGTCATCCCCACCCTTCGCGAACTCCACCCGCACTGTTGCGCTGATATACCGCTCGTTGGGCGCCGCGCCTCGCCGGCCCTGCAAGAACAGCAGCATCGTCGCCCGGTCCGGCGTGGCCGATTGGACCGACGAGTCGGTCGGCCAGTACTCGTTGATGACCGGATTCCCCTTCTGGACCACGTCCTGCTGCGTCACCAGCTGGCGCCGATACTTGTCGGTTGCCAGCGACCGGGCGCGAGCGAAGTCGTCGCCCAACGACTTTGGGTCATACGTCAGCATCTGTGCGACGATCTTCGGCCCCTGCGCCTGGATCTGCGCGCGAGTTTGATCGCTCGCCCGATCGCGGGAGTACACCGCCAGGTAGCTCACGGCGGCGCCCGCAAGGCACACCGTCGCCGCGGTCAGCACCGCCACCGCGACCCAGCGCCGAATGTTGGGCGGCGGCTCGTCGGCTTCCACGCGTCGCACTTCGGTGCGCAGCAGCATGTCGGCGAATGTGCGGCGCCGCGAATCCCACAGGGGCCAAAGCCATCCCACCACCGATACGGTGTCAAGCAGGTGGGCCAGGTCCCGCAACAGCAGCCCCCACGGCCCGATCGCCGCCCCATCGGGGCGTGCCACCGCGATGCCCAACAGGCCGCGTCCCAAGCTCCAGCCCGTGATTGTCGGCAGCAGCGACCGGTTGACCAACGTCAGCAGGATGACGACTCCGATGACGGAAATGGATATCCACCACCACACTCCGCGCGCAGGCACGGTGAACGACGCCAACGCCAGTGTCGTCACCGCGGCGACGGGCGCCAAGACGTCGACGGCGAACGCGCCGGCGCGAAGGCGCCAGGGCGCCAACGCATCCCGCGGTGACTCTTGGACAGCCGCCTTGGTTTGAGCCCGCGCCTGAGTCTTTTCGACCACCACCGTCACTTCGTCACCTGGTCGAGCTTGGAAATCCTGTACTGCCCTTCGGTGAATGCCATCTTCACCCGCAGGCGGTAGCCGGTTTCCTTCTGCGACTGATCGCTGGCCACCTTGACCCGCATCGCGACGAGCACGTCGATCGAACCGTCGTTGTTGTTGCGCTCCACCGCCGCCCGCACATCGGACACCTGAACGTGTATGTTCGCGGCCTGATAGGCCTGAACGATCATGTTGGTGTATATCAGCGCCTGGGAGCGGAATGCGTCGGTGCCACAGTCGATGATCTTCTGTTCACTCGCGGCCATCGCATTGGTGTCGGGCGCCTGGGTCGCCGCGACACAATCCACCGCCGCCTTGAGCGCGGCGGCGTCGTTGCGCGCTATGACTTGGCTCTCGTGGTGGTAACGCAGCGCAAAGTAGCCGCCCGCCCCGAGGCCGCCGGCGAACAGGACAAGCGCCGCGGCAATACCGGCGAGCCACCGGCGACCCAGGCGCGACGGACCACGTTCGACACCGGCGGCTGAAGCGTCGGCCTCACCTTCGGATTCCTGCGACTCCTCGACCGATTCCTCGGACGCCGGGCCCGTCTCGTCGGCTTGGTCCTCGGACTCCGGCGACTCCTCGGACACCGGGCTGGTCTCGTCGGTTCCGTCCGCGGAGTCCGGTGCGACCTCGCGCGACTCCTCGGACGCCGGGCTGGTCTCGTCGGCTTGGTCCTCGGACTCCGGCGACCCCTCGACAGCAGCCGCCGACTCCTGGTCGACGTTCGGACCTCCACGCCGCGCAAGCCCACGCAGTCGACGAAACCTCGGCATGGGTGGGGGGTTCAGCCGGCCGGCGCCAGCATCTCCTTCCATCCGTCGTCTCCTGTTTTCGTCGAGTTTTCGACGGAGTATTTCACGCCGTCGGGCCCCACCAGTTCACCGCTCTGAGGACTGTAGATCGCCGCGGGAGGCCCGCTCGGAGTGTAGACGCACGGGTTGGGCTGTTGGCCGTTGCACTGCACAGTACCGGTTCCCGGCCGCGACAAGGGGTCGCTGGTCGGCGGCGGCGTCCCCGCGACCCGGTCCGAGGGTGCCGGATTCAGGCCGGTGTCCACCGACGGCGCCGGGATCACCATGCCCGGCCGCACCGATTGGTCACAACGCGCGGCGGGCGCCGGGCAGGTCAGGATCTGGTTCGGGTCCCCGAACCAGGGGTTGGACCCGGCCGGAACGTACGGCCTGGGGTCACGGCACTCCCGTGGCGTTGCCGCCCGCTTGTCCGGGATACCGGAACACGGAATGTTGCGCGATCCGCGCACGCTGTTGGACGGCGTGTCCATCGGAATCTTGCAGTACGTGCCGGACGGCAAGGGCGCCAGGTTGGTGTCCGCCGGGGACCGCCACTCCGATGCCGGGATGAAACCGGTCAGACACGGCGGCGGCTGGTTGATCGACAACGCCAAGTCGAGCGCGGCCTGGTTCGGGAACGGGGCGGCGACCGTCTGCGCGATCGAGGCACCCTGCGGCAGGAACACCAGCACCTGCTCCACGCCGGTGTGGTAGCGCTTGAGCAGGTCGAACACGACCTCGAGATTCGCCAACGTCTGCGGCAGCGAGTCTCGGACGTCGTTGAATACCTCGTTGACCTGATCTGCGGTCGGCGCCGCCTGGGACAGAATACTTTTCACGTGCTGGTCGTTTGCCGCGCTCTGCGCGGCCAGCGTGTTGAGGTTGTGTGCCCAGCGTTCGATCGCATTATTGGAATTGACTTGGCTGTCCAGGATCGGCCCGGAGTTCTGGATGATGTCGTTGACGTTGGTGATGTTCGTCTTGAAATCACCGACGATCGCCTGAGTGGAGTCGACCAGCCGTTGCAGGGCGGGACCCAAGCCGCCGACGGATTGTGCCGTCTCGTCGAGCAGTGTGCCGATCTTGTCCTTGGGCAGGGCGGCAAGCCCCCGGTTAGCGGTGTCGAGCGCGGGCCCGATCTCACTGGGCACCGTGCCCTTGGTTATGGTCTGTCCGGATGAAAGGTACTTGCCCGGGTTGCCGCTCGACACCAGGTCCAGATACTGCTCACCGACCGCCGACACCGAGTGCACATTCGCGATCGCGTCGATCGGGATCTTGTACCGGCTGTCGATGCTCATCGTCGCCTCGGCACCCGTTTCGGTGGGCTCGACGTTGGTGACCTTGCCGATGGTGATGCCGCGATAGGTCACGTTGGCGGTGGGATACAGACCGCCCGACGCGGGCAGCTCTGCCTTGAGCGTGTACCGGCCGATACCCACGAGGCTCGGGATCTCCAGGTAGTACACCCCCAGTACAAGCAGCGAGATCACCGTCAGGATCCCGAAGGCGATCAGCTGGCGGCGGACGAAGCGAGTCAGCATTGCCTGCCCGCCCTTTCCACCAGCGGTCCGCCGGCCGCGTTGTTCGGGCTCGGCGTGTAGCGGACGTCGGGGATCATCGTCTCGGGGTCACGCCCGAACGACTGCTCGAGCGCGCGCAGGGCTCCCGACAACCCGGTACCGGTGAGGAACGCGTTGTCGATCGAGCTGTAGGTCAAGTCGAGTGTCAGCGACACGTTCTGGTAGTCGCCGCGCATCAGCTTCGGAATCGTTTCGATGTCGTAGGGCTGCGTGAGGATCAGCTTCAGCGCACCGATCAGATACGGCGAGGCGCGGCCGAGCTCCTTCAACGGGCATTGCAACGATTGCAAGTCCTGGTGGAGGGGCCCGCGCGCTTCCGACAGGTATTGGTCGGCGGCCTGGCTCAGCCGTCCCACCGAATCGACAGCATTGATGAGCAGCTGTTTGGTATCGGCGAAATGCTTGACCAGTGGCGGGATGTCGGTCAGCACGCGATCCAGCACGTCCGCCCGGCCGCCCACATAAACCAACAGCCGGTTGGTGGAGTCGATGGCGTGGGTGATGTCGTCGCGCTGCTGGTTGAGCTGGTCGGTGAAGGTGTCCAGCTTGCCGAGGAACGCCCGGATCTGGTTGCCCCGCCCGTTGAAGATGTTGAAGACCTCGTTCTGCAGCACTTCCAGGTTCGGGATGCCGCCACCGCGCAGGATCAGCGACAGGCTGGCCAGGGTCTGCTCGGTCGTGGGAAACGCGGTCGAGTTCTTCAGCGGAATGGTGTCGCCATCCTTCAGCAGCTCCGGCGACGGGTTGGGTGGGGCGGCCAGCTCCACATGCTGAGAACCCAGCAGAGAAGTCTGGCCGATCTTGGCGGTGGCGTTCTTCGGGAGCTTGACGTTTTTGTCGATCCCCAGCGTCAGGGTGGCGACCCAGTTCTTCAGGTTGATGGCCTTGATGGAGCCCACGTACACGTCGGCGACCATCACCTTGCTGTTGCCGTTGATCGCGAGCGTGTCGGGCATCTGCACATAGAGGGTGTAGGACCCCGCGCCGCTGCCCGGACCGCCCGGAATCGCCACGTTCGAGATTCCGCGCCATCCGCACGAGCTCAGCACCAGCGCGGCCACCAGCACGACCAGGCCCTGCCAGGCCCGGTGGCGCATCCGCGGGAAAAGCCCCGTCGCGCCCACGGCGCTCCTCGCGCGCCTCAGTACCCGTCGGTTCGGCTTGCTCCTCGCGCCCACGGCGCTCCTCGCGCGCCTCAGTACCCGTCGGTTCGGCTTGCTCCTCGCGCCCACGGCGCTCCTCGCGCGCCTCACTGCCCACCTCCCGCGTCAGCGGGCACTAACGGCCCGCCAGCGTTGGGCGCCGGCGCCGCCACCGGCGCGGGCGTCGGAGCCACGGGACCCGGAGCCACCTCCGGGCCCGGTGGCGGCGGCGGTATCGGAACCTGTGGCGGGTTTTGGCCGACGACGGGCGCTATCGGGGTCTGGTCGTAGGCGTTCGGATATCCCGGCGGGGTCTGCAGGTTCGACTGCACCGGTTCGATGTTGGGGCCGCCCATCAATTCAGCCAACGAATCGGGCGTCATCAAGCCCGCGGTGATTGGGCCAACCTGCTGCCCCTGCATGCCCGGGGCCACTATCCAGCCGTGCTGGGTGTTGCGGTGCGACGTCGGCGTGTCCGGCACCCAGATTCCCGGGACCGTCGTGTCCTTGTATCCGTTGGGCGGCTGCAGCCGCGGCTCGGAGTAGGCGACGTCCTTGGGCAGGGTCTCGGCGGTGCTGAACAGGTTCAAGCCGAACGGAAAGTAGTTGAACTTGATCGCATCGAGGATCGGCGCCAGGTATTGCGCACAGAGTTCGGCGGACTCCTGGTACCCGAGCCGGCTGCCGGCCTGAATAGAGCTGCAGATGAACTGCATCGGGTTGGCGAAGGTGATGGACGGAACGGCGACAACCGAACCGTGCGACGGGTGGTAGATCTGGTTGATGTTCGACGCGGCCGTCGGAAGGACGTGCAGGGCGGTCTCCAGGCCGTTCAGCGGATCCGGTTGAAGCAGCGTGTTGGTCGCGGTCGCCAGGTTGTTGACGTCCTGGGTCAGTACCTCGCGGTTCTTGTCGAGGAACGGGCGCAGGGTGGAAAGCAGGCTGTCGAACTGCTGTGTCGCCTCGGAAAGGGCGCCGTCGGAGCTGGCTAGCCGAGTGGTGAAGTCCGCCAGGTTCTGGTTCAACGCCACGAACTGCTGATCGTCCTGGTGCAGGGCGTTGACGAACAGCGCGAGGCTGCGCACCACCGCGAAGAAATCGCCACGGCCCTCGTTCAACGCGGTCAACGCCTGCGACAGGCTGTTCAGCGTCGTGTTGATCTGCTTGCCCTTGCCGGCCAGCCCGTCCGCGAACGACTCGATGACCTCACCGAACGGGCCCTTCGGCTGCTGGGGCGTCGGGCCGAGTTTGGAGATGATGTTGGTGATGCTGTTGCGCAGCTCGTCCCACTCGACCGGCACCTGGGTGCGCTCCTCCGGGATCACCGCATTGTCGGCGAGCACCGGGCCGCCCTTGTACGGCGGCTCCAACTGGATCGCGCGCGAGGCCACCAGGGTGGGGTTGAGGATCACCGCGGAGGCGCCGGCGGGCACCTTGTATTTGTTCTCGTAGTGGAAGGTGACCCTCATCTTGTCGCCGCTCGGCTCGATCTTGTCGATCGCACCCACCCGCATGCCCATGATCTGGACCTTGTCTCCCGGGTAGAGCGCGTTCGCCGCCGGGAAGTAGGCGACCACCGTGTTGTTCGTCAGCTTCTGGAAAAGCCGCCAGCCGGCGTACCCGACGAGCAGGGCCAGCACGATCACCAGCGTCCCGATGACCACCGACGTCCGTGACAGCTTCGGTAGCCGGATGTTGCGAATGTCAAAGATGGTGCTCAATTCTGGCTACCCCCTCCCGCTGCGCCGCTGCCTCCCGTGCCGCCGGGGTTGATGAACGGTGCCGGCAGTTGGTTGCCGGGCCCGGGCGGGGCCGGCGGACCCGGCGGCAGGGCGGGCGCGAACGTCGACGGCGGCGGCGTCGGGCCGGCCGGCGCCAGGTTTTCGGTGCGCGCTCCCGGCGGTGCCTGAGTCGGCATCGGCACCGGCGTGCCCGGAACGTTCGGTGGCGGGTCACCCGGGCGTCCCGCGATCGGCATGCCCGGGGTGGGCGGCAGACCGTCGGGGTTCGGCGGCGACGTCGCAACATCGACCGGCGCGGGGAAGCCGGGGCCACCGAACGGGCCGACAGTCGCGCCGGCGCAGGGCAACGGATTCCACGGCCGCGGCAGACCCGCGTCGCCGACGGTGACGTTGCCGCCGGGGTTCGCCGGCGTGTACGAGCAGGGCGCCCCGGGCGGGACGGCCGGTCCCGGATGATCGGGCGTGCCCTCCAGCACCTGCGGCGGCGGCGGCGGCGCGCCGTTCGGGAACCGGGTGCCGTTGGGATCGGGCCACCGGAATTCCGGTAGTCCGGCGCTGCGCCAGAAGTTCTCCGGGTCGATGCCGCGCTTCTTGAACGCCGCGTCGACGAACGGCTGGACAACCTGACCCGGGGCGAGGTTGTGCAGGACCACCTTGAAGAACGGTCCCGACGCGATGGCCTCGTTCAGGGACGGAAGGAACTTGCCGACTTCGGTAAGGCCCGCGGCGAGGTCGTCCTTGCGCTGGACCAGGATGTCGCTGAGAGTGTGCAACTGTTCGAGCACGTGATTCAGGTTGGGGTTGTCGTTGATCAGTCCCTTGACCTGTTCGGAGAAGGCCGCGACATTCCCCAGCAACGCGTTGATGGCCTGGCCCCGCTCGTTGAATGCGGCCAGCAACACCTTCGCGTTCACCAGCAGCCGGTCGATCTGGTCGCTGCGGTCACCGAGGATGCTGGCCACCTGGTTGGCCTGGGCGAGCAGGTGCTTGACCTCCTCGTCGCGCTTGCCAATCGTGTCGGAGAACTTGGCCACGCCATCGAGCGCGGCGCTCAGATGCGGATAGGTCTGGTCGACGGTCTGCGAGAGCACGTTCAGTGACTGCTTGACCGTGTCGATGTCCCAGCCGGAGGCGGCCTTGGTCACGTCGAAGAACGCGTCGTAGATCTGATACGGAGTGGTGCTCTGGCCCAGCGGCAACGTGGCCCCCGGCCGCAGCGCCTGGTTGCCCCGGTTCTCGATCTCGAGGATCTTCTTGCCGAGGATGGTGTCCGTCTTGACCGCCAGCCGGCTCTCGGTGCCGATGGTTTCGGTGCCGATCGAGAACTTCACCGAGATGTGGTCACCCTCGATCTTGACGCCCTCCACCCTGCCAACGTCCATGCCGGCGATGCGGACCTTGTCGCCCGAGTTGATGCCGCCGGTGTCCGTGAACTGCCCGTAGTAGCTCGGCCTGGCGAAAATCATCGGGACACTCGTGAAGCTTTGACCGACGCCGATCACGAGGATCGTCACGATGATGCCCATCAGGCCGATGCGCAGCCGATTGGGAGGTTCCAGCGTTCTCATTGCGGCGTGCACCTACCCGACGGCTGCGAGAAGAGCCGGACCGTGCGGACCGGGCCACCACCCTGCAGCCCGTTGAGCTTGAGGGTGATGTCGCAGGCGTAGAAGTTGACGAAGTCGCCATAAGAACCGATGGTGCGCCCGATCATGTTCAACGCGGTCGGCACCTTGTGGACGAAGTCGTTCAGCTGCTCACGCTGATCGATGAGCGGCTGCTGAACCGCGTCCAGGTAGTTGAGACTCGAGTGCAGCAAACCTCGGTCCTCGGCCAGCAGGTCGGCCACGATTCCGGCGGCATTGCTGATGTGCGCGGTGCCGCCGGCCAGTTGGTCGCCGTGGTTCTTCAGCCCCGTGATCAGGACCTCGAGGTTGTTGACGGTCTGATCGAATTGCTGGCGATGCCGAACCGTGGTGTCCAGCACGATGTTCAGGTTCTTGATCACCTCGCCGATCGCCTGGTCCCGCTCGCCGAGCTGGGAGGTCAGTTGCGCGGTCTGGTCAAGGATGTCGTTGATGGTGCCGCCCTGCCCCTGGAACACGGTGACCAGCGCCGACGCGATGGTGTTGACCTTCTGCGGGTCCAGCGCCCGAAACAGCGGCTTGAAACCGCCGATCAGCGCGTCGAGATCGAGCGCCGGCGATGTCCGCGACGCCGGGATGAATCCGCCCGGGGGCAGGACCCGGTCGGCGCCCTCACCCTCGCCGCGTTTGAGCTCGAGGTATCGGTTGCCGATCAGGTCGAGGTAGCGGATCTGGGCGGTCGTCGACTGATACAGCGGGATCGAGCGGTCGACGCTGAAGTCGACCCGGGCGCGCCGGCCGCCGTCGACCAGCTTTATCGAACTGACCTTGCCGATCTCCACGCCGGAGGCCCGAACGAATTGGCCCTGCCGCAGCCCGCTGATGTTGGTGAATTCCGCCGAATACCCGTTCGTGCGGTCAAAGCGCATCTGACCGAACACCACGATGATCATCACAGTGAACAGCAGCAGCACCAGCGAGAAGATGCTGAGTCGGACGACGGTACCGGTGATTTTCATGGGTTGATCGTGTTATCCCCAACCTGGCGGCCCCAGACGTACTCGTTCGCGTACGGCGACCCGGTGTCGAGGTGGTTGTACGGCGCGATGCTGTTGCCGGTGTCCATCACCAACTCGGGCGCGGGCCAGAGGTCGTGGGTGATGGTCTGCCAACAGCCCGGCGCACCCCCGGGTCCGCCGCGAGCGTTCACCCGCGGCAGGTTTTCGGGCCACATGTAGGGGTTGGGCGCGCCGCCCACCACTCCGGCCAATCCCAGCAGCCCCGCAAGGCCTTGGGTGGGCAGCGCTAATAGTCCGATGAGTCCGACGATGGTGGTCGCCGACAGGGGGTTCAGCAGGAGCCCCAGACCCGACATCAGCTCGGTGTGGGTGTTCAGCGAGTAGCCGTTGCCGCCGAGGAACGTGGCGGCCTTGGGTTCGATGTCGTGGTAGTTGCGCACGGTGCAGAACAGCTCCGGGCTGTAGGTGTCCAGAAGCTGGGCCGTCGGCACCAGGTCTTGTGCTCCGCGCGCCAGGTACGGCCCACCGCGCTGGAAGATGTCCGCGCCGGTGTTGCCGAACCCGGCGGCGGACAACAACGCTTGGTCCAGGTCCTTCTGCTGCTGATTGATCGTGCGCGACGTGATCACCGCGTTGTTGAGGAAGTCGAACAGATCCGGCGCGGCGTTGGCGTAGGTGTCGCCCAGACCCGCCAACTGCTGGATGTCGTGACGGGCCTGCGGCATCTGGGGGTTGACGTCATCGAGGATCGTGTTGGCATTGACGATCGACTGCCCGAACCTGTCGCCCAGCCCGGCCAGCGATTGCGCGGCGGCGCTCAGCGTCAGGTTCAGCTTGACCGGATCCACCTTCTGCGCGATCTCGGTGATGGTCTGGAACAGCGTGTTGATCTCCGTCGTCACCGACCTGGCGTCGATCACGGTCTGCGGAGTGATCCGTTGCGGCGACGGGTTTTGCGGCGTCGTCAACGACACGTACTTGCCGCCGAACACCGTGGTCGCCTTGATGTCGGCGTTCACATTCGCCGGAATCAACTTGAGGTACCGCGGATAGACGTCCAGGCTGAACTTGGCCGCCGGCTTGCCGTCGCGCACGGTCTCCGAGATGTGCGCCACCCGGCCGATTTCCACCCCGTTGTAGGTGACCTTCGAGCCGGGATCCATCACCAATCCGGCCCGGGAAGCCACCATCGTCAGCTGGGTCTTCCGGGTGAAGTCCCCCCGGAACTGGCCGTATACCCCGACAAAAATCAGGGCCGCGACTATCAGCAGTGCGACCCCGGCCAACTTGTACGGCGGGTTCCGGGGTGCGTTGATCTTGCCGGCGGGCCCTGATGTGGTGGTCATGGCGGCTACACCGTGAGGGCGAAGTTGGGGTTGACGCCGTAGAGCGCCAACGCGGCGGCCAAAACGACAACCTGCACCGACACCAGCGAGAAGCGCATCGATCGGCCGACGGCCTCGCCGACGCCGACGGGGCCGCCGCCGGCGTTGTATCCGTAGTAGCAGTGGGTGATCATCACGACGGCCGTGATGATGATGGCCTCCACGAACGACCAGAACACGTCATCCGGGCGCAGGAACGTCCGGAAGTAGTGCTCGTAGGTGCCGTGGGACTGTCCGTACAGCACCGTCGTGGTGATCTGGGGCGACAGGAACGACATGATCATCGCCAGCGCGTAGAGCGGAATGATCACCACCAGCCCGGCCATGATTCGGGTGCTCGCCAGGAATGAGACCGACTTGACGCCCATCACCTCGAGGGCGTCGATCTCTTCGCTGATCCGCATGGCACCCAGCTCCGCGGTGGCGCCGGCGCCGACGGTCGCGGCCATCGAGATGCCGGTGACGACCGGGGCGGCGATGCGCACATTGATCAGCGCGGCGAAGAAGCCGGTGAACGCCTCGACGCCGATGTTCCCCAGAGACGCGAATCCCTGGATGGCGACCAGTGAGCTGCCGGACAGCGTCACGAAACCGACGATCGCGACGGTGCCGCCGACGACGGCCATGGCGCCGGTGCCCATGCCGATCTGGGCGATCAGCCGCAGCGTCTCCTTGCGATAGTTGCTCAGCGCGTGCGGGATGTTGCCGACGCACACCGCCCCGAACCAGGCCATCCGACCGATGTCGTCAATTCCACGGCCGAAGGCGCCGCCATAGCGGTTGACGTTTTCGACTGTCCGCGGGAAGCGGGAGCGCAATACGGCAGCGGTCGACATGTCAGTGCCCCGTCCCGAACCGAACACCGATCGTGGTCAGCACCACGTTGACCGCGTACAACGCGACCACGCAGAGCACCACGGTTTCGTTGACGGCGGTGCCCAACCCCTTGGAGCCGCCGCGCACGGTCAGCCCGCGGAAACAGCCGACCAGGCCGGCGATGAGGCCGAATATGGCGGCCTTGACCGTCGCGATGACCACCTCCGGCAGGCCGGTGATGGTGGTCAGGGTCGCGAGGTAGGCCCCGCCCGACACGTTCTGCAGGTACACCCCGAACAGGTAGCCACCCACCAGGCCGACGGTGATCACCAGACCATTGAGCAGCGTGGCGATCAGGGTCGCGGCGATCACCCGGGGCACCACCAACCGGTGGATGGGGTCGATGCCGAGCACCTCCATCGCGTCGATCTCCTCGCGGATGGTGCGAGCGCCCAGGTCCGCGCAGATCGCCGTCGACCCGGCGCCGGCCACCACCAGCACCGTGGTCAGCGGCCCCAGCTGGGTGACCGCACCGATCGCCGCGCCCGCGCCGGACAGATCGGCGGCACCGAACTGGGCCAGCAGAACGTTGAGGGTGAAGATGAGCAGGACGGTCAGCGGGATCGAAACCATGATGGTCGGCAGGAACGCCACCCGCATGATGAACCAGCACTGTTGGATGAACTCGCGCCATTGGAACGGCCAGCGGAACAGCGCCCTTCCGGTCAAAACGCACATCCGGAAGAACCCACCGATGAGGGTCAGGGGCGTCTCCAGCTGGTCGCGTAGGTAGCCGACCAGGTGCGGACGGTCAGTCGACGTCGTCACCGCTTCCCCCTCACATCGGCACCGCGTGCCTGGCGGTTCCGCGGCCGATCGTGTCGCACGCCTCGCCCCCTCGCCGCTACGCGGCTGGGGGTGCCCCCACCTTGCCGCGACTCTCCGTGTGTGACCGTCGGCTCCCTACCCGCAAGTAGTAACGGCGACCACAGGAATGTACCCGATGGCCGTGAGCGTGTGAACTGGCTACGCACAATTAACCCTTCGTCAACAGCGGGCAAACGTTACAGCTTCCGTCAGCCTTCCTCTCTGGTCGTCAAATCTGTTGTAGCAGAAGTACTTTCGATAATGAAGGCAGCTCCGTAGCGCACCCGTAGCTCAGTCTTGAGCACCTTCCCGGCCGGATTGCGGGGCAGCGCATCGACGATTTCGAGCGCCTTCGGATGCTTGTAGCGCGCCAACCGCTCGGCCAGGAACTCGTGCAAGTCGTCGAGCCCCAACTTTTCGCCGGCGACTGCCGCGACGGCGATCGGCACCTCGCCCCACTTCTCGTGGGCCCGGCCGATGACGGCGACTTCGACGATCTGGGGATGGCCGGCGAGAACGTTTTCCACCTCGGCGCAGTAGATGTTCTCGCCGCCGGAGATGATCATGTCCTTCTTGCGATCCACCACCCAGACGTAGCCGTCCTCGTCCATCCGGACGAGGTCTCCGGAATGGAACCAACCGCCCGCGAAGGCCTCCGCCGTGGCCTCGGGGTTGTTCCAGTAGCCGCTCATCAAGGTCGGTGCCCGGTAGACGATTTCGCCTACCTCGCCGACGGGCACGTCGTTCATGTTTTCGTCGACCACGCGGGCGGCGACCGTGGGGATCACCTTGCCGACCGAACCGCGCTTTCGGATCGCGTCCTCGCCCAGCAGCATGCAGGTGACCGGCGACATCTCGGTCTGGCCGAACGCCGCCAGTATCGAGGTTCCGGGGAAGGTTGCCGACATCTCCCGCAGCAATGCATCCGGTGCCGGGGCGGCCCCCCACGACATCACCCGCAACCTCAGGTCGCGCGGTCGTGCTTGCTGCTCGGCGCATACCGCCTGCCACTGCGCGGGGACCAGGAAGAGGCCGGTGATCTTCTCCGCCGCCAACACGTCGAGCAGCTGCCCCGGGTCGAAGGCACCCAGCGGATAGATCACCGTGGGGATGCCGAGCAGCATGCCGATCAGCAGGTTGCCGATGCCGGCGATGTGAAAGAACGGGACGCCGACGAAACCGACGTCACTATTTATATCGGCGCCGTTGGTGTAGAGCCCCGTCATCGTCTGGCCGGTCAGATTGGCGTGGGTCAGCACCGCACCTTTGGGCCGTCCGGTGGTGCCCGAGGTGTACATGATGAGCGCCGGCGAGTCGTTCGGGATGTCGACGGGTCCGTGCGAATCACCGGGCTCGTTAACGAGTTCCTCGTAGCCGAGCACGCTGTCGTCGGTCGAGCCACCGGCCACGACGATCGTGTCGAGCATTGGCTGGGTGTCCTGAATTTGTCTGACGCCGATGGCCACCGGGGCAAGCACCGCTTCGGTGATCATCACGCGGGCCTCGCAGTCCTCGACCAGGAAGACGATTTCCGCCGAGGTGAGCCGGAAGTTCAGCGGAACCGCGATGGCCCCGAGGGAGTTGACGGCCAGCACCGCCTCGACGAATTCGGTGCGGTTGAGCATCAGGATCATGACCCGGTCGCCGAAGCCGACCCCCCGGCGGCTCAATGCATCGGCCAGCGCCACGACCCGGCGGTGCAAGCCGTCCCAGGTGATCGTGCTGCCCAGGAACCGCAGCGCCGTCGCATTCGGTTGCATCAGCGCGTGCCGCTCGAGTTGGTTGACCCAGTTCTGCCGCCGGGAAAGGTATGGCTGCTCGGTGGCTTGTGTCAGGTGGCGGGCCAATTGCGCGGTCAACTAATTGCCTCCCCTTCACTCGCGCACCGCTTGCGCCAGGTTGATATTTGATAAAACATAGTGTTGTGTGGGTCACACTATGGCCTTAGTGCCGCAAAGACAAGCCCCGATCAGCTCCTGAAACCCCTGGCAGCCCGCGTGAACGCACCGATATCGACGAAGCCGAGGACCCGCCGGCCACTGCGCCGGGCGCAGCTGTCCGACGAGGTCGCGGGCCACCTGCGGGCGGCGATCATGTCCGGGGCGTTGCGCCCGGGCACGTTCATCCGCCTCGACGAGACCGCGGCCGAGCTCGGGGTCAGCGTGACGCCGGTGCGCGAGGCCCTGCTGAAGCTGCGGGGTGAGGGCATGGTGCAGCTCGAGCCGCACCGCGGTCACGTCGTCCTGCCGCTGAGCCGGCAAGACATCCAGGACATCTTCTGGTTGCAGGCGACGATCGCCAAGGAGCTGGCCGCCGCGGCCACCGATCGCATCACCGACGCCGAGATCGACGAGCTCGACCGCATCAACGACGCGCTCGCGGCGGCCGTCGGCTCCAGCGAGCCCACGACCATCGCCGGCATCGAGTTCGCGTTTTACCGCGTCTTCAACCAGGCCAGCGGCCGGATCAAATTGGCATGGTTCCTGCTCAACGCCGCCCGCTACATGCCGGCGGAGGTGTACGCCGCGGATCCGGAATGGGGTGCGGCGACGGTCGGTCATCACCGGCAGTTGATCGCAGCGCTGCGCCGGCGCGATGCACAAGCCGTCATCGAGCACACGGTCTGGCAATTCACCGACGCGGCCCACCGGCTGGCCGAGATGCTGGACCGGGCGGGAATCTTCGACCGAGCCGGCGCCTAGTTGGTGGCCAGCTGTTCGGCGCGCTGCTTCAGGTTTTCCGCGAGGTGGTCGAGCACGTTGTGGAGAAGCTGCTTGACCATCGGCGCGGGCACCGGCATAGAGGTCTCGACGTCCATGTCCACCGTCAGCAAGCTCGACGCGCCCGTCTCCACCACGCTGAACAACTGCTCCTGCTTGGAGAACAGGTCCCCTTGCTGCAGGACGGTCTGGATCTGGTTCTCCCCCGGGTAGTAGACGGCCTGGATGAACGTGCTCTGCATGCCGTTGACCTCGGTGTCGAGCCGCAGCTGGCTGGGACGCCCGTCGTCATAGCGGGCGAGCACCCATGTGCCCTTGATCCCCTCGTTCCACTCCGGGTACCGCTCGAAATCGCCGACGATGCCCATGATCGACACGGCGGCGGCACTGACCTCGACGGTCTTGCTCAAAACTGGCATTGGCGAAGCATAGCCGGGTGCGGTTCCGCTGAAACCGATCGCCCCGGGCGCGATTTGGGCGTTACCGGTCCACGCGCGCCGTCGACAGCAGTGACCGGATGGCATCGGGAATCGGGACCGGTTTGCGATTGGTCCGATCGACGTAAACGTGCACCCAGTGCCCCAGCGCGGTGATCGACCGGCGGTCCGCGCGGAGCACGCCGAGGCGATAGGTCACGCTGCTGCGACCCAGCCGCGTCACCGCGATGCCGACCACGAGGCTTTCTGGGAAATGCAGTTCGGAAAAGTAGCGGCAGCCCGACTCGGCGACGATGCCGAGCGCTGGGATGGTGAGCGGGTCGAGCCCGGTACTCGTGTTGATCCAGCCGTTGATCGCGGTGTCGAACAGTTCGTAGTAGACGGCATTGTTGAGGTGGCCGAACATGTCGTTGTCGGCCCACCGGGTTCCGACCGGCCACAGCACGGGGAAGTCGTCACTGGTCAAGTCGTCGGGCGCGGGCGGAACCGAGGGAACCGGCGAACCTGAACTCATGGCTGTATTCCAACATGTTTCGCATCCGGGGCGCCGCGCTGGAGCGCATCGAGGCGGCCGACGTTGCGACTACCAGTAGCGCATGGCTCGCCGAAACAGGTCCGCCAGAACCGGTTTGCTCATCTCTCGGGGAGCGTTCTGTAAGAGGCGCTGCTGAGGGTAAGCACCCTCTGTCAGGGGCACCACGTCATCTTCGGTGTAGCCCACCCCACTTAGCCCGTTCGGCATGCGCACCGCTCGCATGATGCGGATGAGCTCGTTGGCCAGCACCTCGCCCGCATCCTTCGCGCCGGCGCCCTGCGTGTCAGCGCCGAGCAGCCGGGCTCCCTCCAAGTGCCGCTCCGGGCTCACCTCCGCTGTGAAGCGGAACGACGACGGCGCATTGAGGATGACGGCCATGCCGTGCGGCACGAGCGGCTCATCGGCCGGGTAGCCCGAGGGGCGGAAGTCACGTACCAGCCCCGCCACCGCGTAGGCCATGCCGTGGGGTGCGTGAACGCCGGCATTGCCAAACGCGATGCCCGCAAGCGTTGCAGCCCACATCATCTGCTCGCGGGCCTCACTGTCGCAGGCGTCGTTCACCGCACGCTCCAAAAACTGCCCCAGCAGATGCAACGCCTCACGGCAGCCCAGATCGCTCCACGGATTAGCGCCCTGACTCATGGGTCGCAAGCTGGGCCGTTCGGGAGCGCGCCGCCGGAGGTAGGGTCGCGCGGTGTAGGACTCCAAAGCGTGAGACAGCACGTCGAGCCCCGCCGAGGCGACGACCTCGGTGGGCAGACTCGCGGTGCAGTCGGGGTCGACGAGCGCCTCCGTGGGACGTAGCGCGTGAGAAGCGATGCCCGTCTTCGCCGACAGCGACACAAGGTCGAAGATCGCGATGCCGGTTACCTCGCTGCCGGTCCCCGCCGTGGTGGGGCATGCGATATGCGGCTTGAGCGGGCCGGGTACCGGTTTGCTCTCGCCTATCGGCGCGTTGACGTAGGTCAGCAAGTCAGCGGGATGGGTGGCGTACAGATTGGCGGCCTTGCACGTGTCGATGACGGAGCCGCCGCCCAGCGATACGTAGCCATCGGGGTTCAACTCTTGCGCGAAGCGCGCCCCGTCCAGGAAAGACGCGTCGGTGGGCTCGACATGTACGTCGGTGTAGGTCACGACGTCCAGGCCGGCCGCGACAAGCGAGTCGTGCGTCTTCGCAAAGATGGGCAGTCCAGCCACGCCGGCGTCGGAGAACAACGCCACCCGGCGCAACCCAAGAGCGCTGGCTCTGTCACCCACCTCCGCCAGGCAGCCGCGCCCGAAAGTCACCCGCGACGCGTCGACGGTGAAGGCTCCGTCGCAGTCCCCAATTGGGACATCGCAGCACGCCATCCGTCCTCCTGAGCCGGCCACGCGACCTGACCTTGCCTGTCATCCTGTCAGACAGCTCGCGTGTTGCCAGACCGCTATCTCGGGTGCATCGGGGCAACCGGCTCCGCCGCCGTTTCGGGGAGACGGTGATCTTCGATGTAGTCCCACCGGATCTGGTAGCCGAGTCCGGGCGCCTGGGGCAGGCTGACGAATCCGTCCGGGCCGAGCGGGTCGCAGGATGCCTCGAGATAGGGCGGGACGGCGTCGTAGCGAGCCCCGGGGCCGAGCAGGCCACGCTCGTAGTACTCGCAGACGTCTTCGCTGGTGGCGCCAAGGACTTGAAGATTGCCGAAGCCGCTCATGTGCAGTTCGCAGCGCATGCCGACCGCCTCGCACATTCCGGCCAGCTTCATGACGCCGGTGATGCCTCCGCGCAGGACGTCGATGCGGCTGATGTCGGACGCACCGCGCAGGATCCAGTCCGCCCGGGTGTAGATGCCGCCCTCCGCGATCTCGGGTGAGCAGATCGGAATATCGAGCGCGTCGGCCAGCTTCACGTAGGACTCGACCCGGTACTCCGGCATCGGGTGCTCGTACCAATAGAAGCCCAGCCTTTCGAGTTCGCGGCCGACGCGCAGCGCGTCTTCGTAGGCGTGGTAGGTGCCCCACGGGTCGAACATCAGCACCATCTCGTCACCGACCGCCGCCCGGACTTCCCGGCACACCCGGATATCCCAGTCCACGTAGGACGGTCGGGGCAACGCGGGTTGACGTGTCTCGGGGTTCCAGTAGTGGTACGGGTGGATCTTGTACGCACGGTAACCCTGTCGCCGGCATTCGGCGGCGTGGGCGGCGTACTCGTCGGGTGATCCGAGATTGTTGAAGCTGCTCGCATAGGCCCTGACCCGCTCGCGAGCGCCGCCCAGCAGCTTGTGCACCGGCAGCCCGGCGACCCGGCCGGCCAGATCCCACAGCGCCAGATCGATGACGCTGCAAACGTTCTCGGGAAGTTTCGCCGCCCACAGCTGCCGCCAGATCTCCGCCCGGTCGAATGGGTCCTGGCCGGCGAGAAGGGGGCTCAGGAATTGCGCGATGAGCGCCTGGTCCGTGGAAAGCAGCCCATCCTGGTCTCCATGGAAGTGACCACCGAAGTAGTAGCCCTCGGCCCCCTCGTCGGTGAGGACTTTGGTCACCGTCTGCACCACGCGGTAGTCGGTGGTCAAGTGGCCGAACGAGATTCGGTCGACGAATGACTCGAAGGGTAGGACCTCCAGGCCGGTGATCTTCATGACAGCAGATTGTTCCGCGGGACCGTTTGCCTACAGTAGAGGCGAAGGTCCCGCGCCGCTCAGGCGCCGTGCCAGACGCGCCGGAGGGCCTGACCCTGCAGGGTGAACAACCGCTCGGAGTCAGGCCAATCCGGCAGCAGCGAATCGAATCCGTGGCAGGCCCGCGGAAACACGTGCAACTCGGCGGAAACCCCGGCGCGAAGCAGCTGTAGCGCATAGTCGACCGCTTCGTCGCGGAAGGGATCGATCTCCGCGCAGGTGATCAAAGCCGGTGGCAGATCACGCAATTCAGCCCGGCGGGCCGGCACGGCGGCCACCGATCCGGCGGCCGGGGTTGGATCCGGGCCCAGGTAGTAACGCCACATCAGGTCCGCCGCCTCGCTGTCGAAGGCCGGGCTGGTGCAGAACTCGGCTTTCGACGCGGTTTCTCGATCGTCCAATACCGGCTGGTGCAGCAGCTGGAACGTGACCGCGGGCAGCGACCCGTCGGCGGCACCGTGCGCCAAGCCCGCGGCCAGGGTGGCGCCGGCGCTGCTGCCCCCGACGGCCAGGCGCGCCACATCGACACCCAGTTCCGTCGCATTGGCCGCCACCCAGCGCAGCACGGCGATCGCGTCGTCGAGCGCGGCCGGATAGGGGTGCTCCGGCGCCAGCCGGTAGTCGACCGACACCACCGTGCAGCGCGCGCGACGCGCGAGTTCCACGCACTGCCGGTGATCGGTGTCCAGGTTTCCCAGCGCGAAGCCCCCGGCATGGCAGTAGACGATCACCGGCGCCGGATCCGCCTCCCCGCCACGGTAAATGCGCACCGGCACGTTGCCGGATTCGGCCCCCACGGTGTCGTCGACGATTCGCACGCCTTGGGCGTCAGTCTGTTCGGCCGCCTCCCGACGACGCTCGTTGAACGGTTCGCGCATGAGCTGGACCGAGTCCAGCGAAAAGTCGGTGCGCGTCACCGCAACCTCGCGCAGGGCGGGATCGAGCCGGCCAAAGCCATCCAAGCCGTCCAGTTCGGTCATCGACCGCCCCGCTCCGACGCCGTGAACGCGTCGGGCGCGGACCTGGCCGGGGCATCGAAGCTGAAGTCGGCAGGCTTGAACCTGCGCGTCATTCCCCAGAAGCTACGCGCGCTGCGCGGCCACTGGGTCACCACTCGCCCGTTCGCCGCGCGGAAGTAGTTGCTGCACCGGGTGGTCCACACGGTGCCGACCATCCAGCGGTCGATCTTGGCGACGAACTCCGTCAGCGCGGAGGGCCGTACCGCGATGTACGCCTTGCGCTTGCGCCGCATGTGCTTCAGCGCCCGCACGATGTAGTGCGCCTGAGCTTCGAGCATGAAGATCACGCTGTTGGAACCGACGTTGGTGTTCGGCCCGTAAAGCATGAAGAAGTTCGGGAACCCGGGAACGGCCATGCCGAGGTACGCCTGCGCCCCGTCACGCCAGACCTCCCGCAGTGTGCTCCCCCGCTCCCCGCGTATGTCGAGCTCCCCCAGATAGTCGGCCGCGGCGTAACCGGTCGCGCACACGACCACGTCGACGTCGCGTTCGGTGCCGTCCTCGGTGACCAGGGACCGGGTGCGCAGGTACCGCGCCGGGCTGCTCAGCACCTCGACGTTGGGCCGGCTCAACGCGGGCAAGTAGTCCGAGGAGAACACCAGTCGCTTGCAGCCCATCGGGTGGTCCGGAGTGATCTTGCGGCGCAATTCCTCATCGGCGACGGTCTTCTCGAGCATGCGCAGTGCGATCGCCGTGAACTCCCGGGTCTTGTCACTGCCGTTCTCTATCACCGATATGTTGGATTCGCTGCGCAGCCACAGCCGGGTCCGGTACAGCCTTTTGGCGAACGGTACGTGCGCGAAAAGCCAGCGCTCGCGTCGCGTGTAACCCCGGTCCGGCTTGGGCAGTATCCAGGTCGGTGATCGTTGCACCGAGTAGACCTTGTCGGCCACCTTGGCCAATTCCGGTATCAGCTGCGAAGCGGTCGATCCCGTGCCCAGCACAGCAACTCGTGCACCTTCAAGGGGGATCGAGTGATCCCAGCGTGCTGAGTGCATCACCGTCCCGGTGAACGGCTCCTCCTCGACCAGATCCGGAAGAAGCGGCCGGGTGAACAAGCCCACGGCCGACACCACGACATTGAAGTGGTGCTCTTCGCCGGCCGCCGTCGTCAGACACCACAGTTGGGTGTCCGCATCCCAACGGGCGGAGCGGATTTCGGTGCGCAGTCTCAGGTGTGGGTGCAGCCCGTACTTGTCGGCGCAGCGCTGGAAGTATGCCAGGATCTCGGGCTGCGCGGGCCACAGCCGCGACCAGTCCGAGTTCAAGTCGAACGAGTAGGAGTAAAGGTGCGACTTGACGTCGCACGCGAGCCCCGGATAGGTGTTGATCAGCCAGGTTCCCCCGACGTCGTCTTCCCGGTCGAAGATCGTGAAATCGTCAAACCCTGCTTGGGCCAACATGATTCCAAGTGCCATGCCGCCGGGCCCGGCACCGATGACGCCGACCGACAGATTTGTGTTCAGCGGATCTGTAGGCATTGCCCCCCGTCGACAACAAGTTCCGAACCGGTGATGAACGACGCCGCGTCGGAGACCAGGAAGGCAACGGCGTCGGCGATCTCGCCCGGCTGACCGATCCGCCCGAATGCTGACGACGCGGCCAGCCTCAGCTGGGTGGCGTCGTCGAGCATCGGTGTCGCGATGGGTCCGGGAAACACCGCATTGACCCGGATGCCCAACGGGGCCAGTTCGGCCGCCGCGGTTTGGGTCAGGCCCCGGAGCGCCCACTTCGACGAGCCGTAGGCGCAGTGCCGCGGGAATGGGCGGATCGCTCCCGTGCTGCAGATGTTGACGATGGCCGCGTGCTTTGCCGCACGTAGCTGCGGCAGCGTCGCCTGGATGCTGAGGAACGCACCCAAACAGTTAACCCGCCAGGCCTTTTCGAAGCCCTCTTCTGTCTCGTCGGCTAACGAAGCCCGGTGCAGGACGCCGGCGCTGTTCACCAGCGTGGTCAGCGACCCGAATCGGTTGACCACCGCGTGGACGGCCGTCTCCCACTGCCCCTGCGAGGTGACGTCGAGCTGGATCCCGATTACCTCGTCGTCACCCAATCCGTCGACCGCGGCTGCCAACTCGTCGACCCGCCGGTCACAGGCGGCCACCGAATAGCCTTCTGCTCGCAACCGTTCAGCGATGGCCCACCCCTGTCCGCCGGCGGCGCCGGTCACAAGTGCGACACGTCGATTCATGGCGACACCACCTCGGGGCTGTCGGACAGGCCGCGGCTGGTGACGAATTGGCACCGCCGCCGCCTGAAGCGCCACCGCCCAATATCTGTGGTGTCGCGGACGAGTTCGTCGTCGTACAGGGCGGGTCGCAGGTGCAGGTCGCCGGCGCGGACGAATAGCACCTGCGACCGCGCCGTCGCGGTGTCGCCGCGGACGTCGATCCGCGACACTCCGGTCAGATGCAGCCCGCGCGGTGCGTCCCGGAACATCTGGCCGATGCCTTCATGGCCGGCATACGTCCTTCCATAGACCAAGAATTCGGCATCTTCAACGAACAGGCCAACACACGGGTCGATGTCTCCGGCGTCGAGGGCAAGCGCGTAGCCGGCAATGAGTTCACGGATCGCGGCTTGATCGTTCGTCATTGCCCGGTCGCCTCACGGAGGTGCTCCGCGGCTCCCCGCCGCAGCGCCTGCGATTCGGCGGCCAGGGTGATCATCCGAATTCCCAGCTTCGCCATGGCCCGGCCCGTATTGCCGTCGCCGGCGTGAATGCCGGTGATCAGCCCCGCATCGGTGGCCACTCGATGGATTCGCGCGACAGCGTGCAGGACCGTCGGATGTTTGGTTGCACCAACGACATCCACGCCCATCGAGAGGGCAAGATCGGCGGGCCCGACATAGAGCCCGGCCAGCCCCTCGACGGCGCAGATCTCGCTGAGGCCGGACAACGCCCCCGCCGTCTCGATCATCGCGAACACGCTTACCCGGGCCTCGTGGGCGGCAGGGTCGAGCCCCAGGCTGGCGCGCAGTGGACCGAAGCTGCGGATGCCCGCCGGCTGGTAGCGGGTGGCGGCCACCGCGGCGGCGGCCTGGTCGGCCGATTCGATCATGGCGATGACGACGGCGTCGGCTCCGGCGTCCAGCACGCGCCCGATCGGGGCCGCGTCGGCGTTGGGCAGCCGCACCACCGTGGCAATCGGCACATGCTCGATGCGCCGGAGTATGCCGGCAATGTCGGTGTCGTCGAGGTAGCCGTGCTGGGCATCGAAACCCACGTAGTCGTAACCGGCCCTTGCGAATTCCTCCGGTCCGATCAGCGTCGGGCCGGTGATCCAGCCGCCCCATATCGGGGTGGTTTTGCTCAGCACCCGCTGCAGGTTGCTCTCCGGCACGGCTTACGACCTCACTCGGCGATCGCGATCTTGATGCGCTCGGGGGCCGGCCGACAGGCCAGGTCGAACGCGCCCTGCACGTCGTCGATGCCGAAGGTGTGCGTGAGATAGGTGCCCAGCAGCTCGGGATGCTCGTCGGCGAACTTGCCGGCGAGTTCCAGGACCCGCCGCCGGTCAAGCGTCACACCGGATTTCAGCGTCAGGTTGTTGCGCAGCATGAGCCGCATGCTGATCGGGTAGGCCTCGTCGTCGGCTACGCCGAAATAGAAGACGGTCCCGCCGGGGGCGGTGGCTTCGATGGCGTGCCCCAGCGTGGCCACCTGATGTCCGACGGCTTCGATGACGACCTCGGCGCGGTCTTCGGGGGCCAGCTGGCTCACCCACCGATCGCTGGTGGCCCGCACCGGGTCGTCGACCCCGAATACCGTTGCGTGGCTTGCCCGGTCGACGGGGTCAACCCCGGTGACACGCCGTGCGCCGGCCGCCTTGGCGACGTAGGAAAACAGCAGGCCGATCGAGCCCTGTCCGATGATCGCGACGTGCCGGCCGGACAGGTCCGGCAATTGCTCGCAGGCATACAGGACGCACGCCAGCGGTTGCAGGCCGATCGCCTCCGCCGGAGTCAGCGCCGGGTCGTACGGCACCAGCATGTTGCCATCGCCGATCACGCGTTCCATCAGGCCGTCGAACCCGGACGCCCAGCCCACCACGCGGTCGCCGGCGTGATGATCGGGGTGTCGGCTGGCGATCACCTCGCCGGCGACTTCGTGGATCGGGAACCCGTCCTTTTCGGCGGCGCTTTTCCCGTCGTCTCCCGGTAGGCGGCCGCGCGCACCGCGAAAGGCCGGCAGATCACTGCCGCAAATGCCGGCGGCCGAAAACCGCAGCAGCACCTGACCATCCGCCAAGTGCTCGGGCGTGTTATCGGGGATCGATGTCCGCTCGAACAGGTACGGGGCGATGATCCGGTAGGACCACACGTCACACCTCCACCGGGATGTTGTTCCATCCCCATTGGAAGCTGGACGGGAACCGGGTGGCGGCGTCACTTTGGATCGCGTAGTCCGGCACCCGCCGAAGCCATTCGGTCAGCAGCACATCGATTTCCAGCCTGGCAAGGTGGTATCCGATGCAGAAGTGCTGGCCGCGGCCGAATGCCAGCGACCGCTTGATGGGCCGGTTCCAGACGAACTCGTCGGGATCCGGGTACTCGCGCTCGTCGCGGTTGGCCGACGCCAGCAGGGTGATGATGCGCTGGCCGGGCCGAATCGTCTTATCGTGAATGGTGTAGGGCTTCCGCGCCGTTCGGGCGAACCACTGAGCCGGGGCGCAGTACCGGATCATCTCCTCACGCGCGAGCGGCACATTGGTGGCGGGGTCGGCGCGCACCGCTGCCAACTGGTCGGGGCGCTTGCTGAGCTCCCACAGGCCGTGGGCGACGATCTTGGGCACCGTTTCCGTGCCGCCGATGAAGATGCAGAGCATCTGGGTCGCGGCTTCCACGTCGGACAGCGCGCTACCGTCGGGCAACCGGTAGCCCAGCAGGCCGTCCACAATGGGTAGGCCAGGCACCCCGGACCGCTCGGCGCGGCGACGTTCGACCACCGGAGTCAGAAATCCCAGATAGTTGGGCCGGGCTTCGGCAGTGTCGACGCCAACCCCCGGCTCGGCGAGACTGCCGGCGTTGACCGCGGCCAACACCTGCGGGGCGACTTCGTCTGGGAGGCCGAGCAATCCGCACACCATTGAGGCTGCAACTACCCCGCCGTACTCCTGCGTCAGGTCGAACGAACCCCGCGGCAGCAGCAAGTCGAGCCGCTCGTTGGCCAGAGCGCGAATCCTCGCCTCCAGCCCGGCGACCGGCCTCGGCCGCAACGGCGCCGAATGCGCGCGACGGATCTCACCGTACAGGTCGGCGTCGAACACCGCGTGAAAGGGCAAGGGATGCAACGGCGGATCGTCGACCGGCCCGGTGTTGTGCTCGGCCAACACCGCAGCCGCGGGCAAGGTCCCTTCCGATGCCACAAAGGTGCCGTCGTTGACCTCCAGAACCCGCCAGATGTCGTCGAAACGGGACAGGGCGAAGGTATCCCACTGCGGCAGGTAGTACACCGGATATTCATCGCGCAGGATCCGGTAGTACGGCAACGGGTTTGCCATCACCTCCGCGTCGAAGGGATCGTAGGTGAAGTCAGTGAAGGTCATGGGTGCGCGCTACCGTCTCACTGCAGTGGCGATGGTGGTAAGGCCTGCAGAATGGAGTCCTCCCAGCCGTCGCGCAGGGCCGGCGCGACGCTCATCCAGGTGACGATCTCGGCGGGTGGGCTGTCTTTCCAGGACGGGTAGTGGTTGGCGAAGCACTCCCAGCCGCCGTCCAGGGCCCAGTAGTGGATGACCTCGTTGTAGCGGAAGGTGGTGGTGAAGGAACCGAGCCAGCGCTTGCCGGTGCGCTCCGACCATGGGACATAGAGCCGCTCCAGCTCGCGGATGTAGTCGTCTTGACGGCCCGGCTTCGTCTGCATGATCTCCTGAATCACCAGCGGCGCAGCGAAATTCGCCTCGCGCAGCTGTGCCAGTGTTTTGTTGCTGGGTCCGGGGTACATGATTCGCCCCTCCCCCGAGGCGCCGATATCGGCCAGAAAGGCCGACCATTTGCCTGCCGCCACCTCATGGCTGCCGCCGCGAGCCTGCGCGGCTCCGATCTTGGCGTAGTCGGCGAACCCGTCGATCTCCCAGATGATCGTGACCTGCGGCCAATGGCCGTTGTATGGGGTGGTCTCCCAGATCGCGAATAGGCGGGCGCCGAGCTCGTCCATCATCGGCCGGTAGGTGTCGGTGAACACTTTGGTGAAGCAGTCGCTCCGCCCGGATCCCAGCGAGATCGTCTCGTGCAGGTAGAGCAGTGTGTGGCTGTAGTACTTCTTCATGGGCTAGTCGAGCCGGATCAGCTCGGAGTCGACCGCCGAACGGGTGGCCATGTCGCAGAGCAGCGTCTCAGTGGGATCAACTGAGTCGCAGGCGATTCCGGCCGCTGCGAGCGCATGGCTCTTGAATCTGCGCGCCGCCGTGCTGAGCACGTGCTGGGCCAGGGTCATCGCGCGGTTGACAACCAGCGGCCAGCCGTCGCCCCACAACGCGACCTCGGTCAACCGGTCGTCCAAGGACTCGAGAACCTTCTCCCGCACGCGCGCATCGGCGGTGAATGCCTCGGCGCTGACCGCCAGGCTCTGGCTCGTCGATCCCGTCAGGGCCGACGGCGCCTCGGGGCCGGATGCCCGCACGCCGAGGATCCGCAACGGGCGGCTGTCGCAACCGTGCGGTAGCAGCACGGTCACCTCCCAGCCGGCCATCACCCGGTCGAAGAGCCAACCCCCCGCCGAGTGCACGACGTCGGCGGCGCTGGCCGCGACGACGTCCAGCCGATATCGCAGGGAATCACCGTCGGCGCGGGTTGATCGTGCGGGCCTAACCCGGCTGTTCTGGCTGATGTCGAACGTTGGAGTGACCATCGATCCGTTCCTCACCGCCGCACCGCACGGGTGCGATGGCGTTACCTGTCAGCGCTCGTCATGGGCTTGTTGTCGTGGGCTGCCGCCTCACGCTACATGACGCGACCCACCGGACAGCGTGACACTTCGACGCAAATTTGTAAAGGTGGCTAGCCTTCAAAGGGCCGGTCACGACCCGCGCCGTGCCTCGAGTTCGGCGAGAACCTCGTCGGTGTGCTGCCCCAGTTGCGGTGCGACGGAACGCGGCGCCCACGGCGTGCCATGGAAATCCGCCGGCGTGGCCACCATTGCCACGCCGGCTTCTCCATCCGGTACCTCGACAGGGACTTGCACCAAGCCGCCCGCGGCGTGGAACTGCTCATCGGCCACGACGTCCTCGAGCGAGTTGATCGGCGACCAGAAGAAATCCGGTTCACCGGCGAAGACTTGCGCCCATTCGTCGAGCGGGCGGGTCGCGAAGATCTCGTCCAACTCGGCGATGAGTTGCACCGCATTCGCGGCGCGGGACCGGGCATCGCCGAATCGGGGATCGTCGCACCACTCGGGGTGGCCGACGGCTCGACACAGCGCGGGCCAGTGGCGATCGGCTTCCAGCCCGACGATCCAGAATCGCCGTCCGTCGCCGGCGGCGTAGTTGTTCATGCACGGGTTGCCCATCGTTTCGCGTTGGCCGACCGCGATGGGCTGGCCGCTCAGCAGATAGGTGTTGAGGTCGAAGCTGACCGTGTAGGCGCCCTGGCGGTACAGCGAGGTGCTCACCAGCTGGCCCGTGCCGGTGCGCTCGCGGGCGAGCAGCGCCGCGCACACCGCCGCTGCCAGAGTCATTCCGGCCGAGTGGTCGCCCATGCCGCCGCGCTGGAAAGGCGGCGTATCACCGGGCCGGGTGAGCAAGTGGGCCACGCCGGCGCGGGACCAGAACGCGGCGACGTCGTAGGCGGCGCGGTCGGCGTCGGGCCCGGTGTCGCCGTACCCGGTGATCAGGCCGTAGACCAGACGGGGGTTGTGGGCCGACACCGACTCGAAGTCGAACCCGAGCCGTTGCAACGCGCCGGTGCGCACGTTGGTCAGGAAAACGTCCGCGTCAGACAGCAATTCGAACGCGATGTCGCGGCCGGCGTCGGTGGTGAGGTCCAAGACGATGCTGCGCTTGGACCGGTTATCCATCTCGAACGGCGGGTTGACCCCGAGGTCGCAGCCCAGCATCCGGCCGAACAGGCGTCCCGGGTCTCCGGTCGGCGGCTCGATCTTGATCACGTCGGCGCCCCAGTCGGCCAGGATGCCCCCGGCGGCCGGTCCGGCCACCCAGACGCCGAGCTCGACCACCTTGATGCCCTCTACCGGTCCCGCCATGACTGGCACCTTAGCGGCTGAGGTGCAAGATCAGGATCAACCCTCGAGTTGGTCAAAAACCCACTGATGCACCGATCTGGTGACAAGGTGCGCGGGGGCCTCCGCCAGCTCCGGTGCGCCTCCCGCGGCACACGCGATGACGCACACCCGGTTGTCGTCAGACACATAGACCTCCGCTGAGAAGGTTTGGTCTTTCGCGCGCTCGGCGGGCAGCCGATGTAGAGAGATGCTCGAAGATCGGGACGGTCCGGTAGGCGACCTTGTCGATGCGCATGACCGGCAGTTTCCGGCCGCCCGAGTAATGGCCGGTGAATTCACCGAAGGGGCCCTCGAATTCGCGTTTACCCGCTTCGAGGACACCCTCGATCACTACCTCCGAGCCCCATGGCACGTCGAAACCGTTCAGCGGCGCGGTGGCGACGGGGAACGGCGCCTGGCGGATCGCGCTCGCCATCTCCTATTCGGACTGATCATAGGCGAACGGGGTCCCAGCCATGATCTTGATGATCGGGTCGTTGCCCAAGGTGATGCACATCGGCAGGTCTTCGCCGCGAGCCTCGGCCTTACCCAGATGAATGGCCGCGTGGTGGACCGGCACGGTGAAGATATTGATCTTGCGCGGGCCCTTGACCTGCATCCGGTAGCAGCCGACGTTCTGTTTGCCGAAATTGTCCGGGTCGTCCGGGTCACGTGACACCACGGCCCCGTTGTCGAGGAAGAACCCGCCGTCGGCGGCATTGAGGCGAATAGCGGGCAGGATATCGAAAAGGTTGATGTCGTCGCCTTGCACCGAGTTCTCCGCCCAAGGTGGATCTTCTCGGCGACCTACCGGACCGGAAAATCCTCTGCGCAGCATACCCATTCGAAGAACATGTCCCGCACGGACGTCTTGATGTCCACCTCCAGCGCGGCCACCCGCGCTTCGGTAAAGCCCTCGATGTTGTCGAACGGCAGTGCCGGAGATCGGTCACTCATCCGCAGACCCGCCACGGCAGCCGCGGATAGGTCCGGCTCGGCCTTGACTTTCTCCGTGATGCTCAGCAGTTGACCATTCGCATCCATTGCGTTCAGGTATGAACGCAGATCGTCGTACGGCATGTGCTTCTCTAAATCTACGAAATATGTTGTGTGACAGTTGATAATGGCTGGTGTGCAGCAGACATTCCCTGCCACCGCTTCGCTCGGCTGAAGCGCAAGCCGAATTGGTCGAGCGCCCGCGCAACGATGTAGTCGACGATGTCCTCGACCGTTTGCGGACGGTTGTAGAACGCCGGCATCGGCGGCACGATTCGCACTCCCATACGCGACAACGCCAGCATGTTCTCCAGGTGGATATCACTGAGCGGTGACTCCCGGGGAACGAGCACGAGCGGGCGACGTTCCTTCAAGATGACATCGGCCGCGCGGCCGAGCAATCCGTCCGCATAGCCGGCGCGAATGCCGGCCAGGGTCTTCATGCTGCACGGGATGTTCACCATGCCGTCGGTCTCGAATGATCCCGAGCTGATGGTGGCCGCCTGGTCGCCGGGCTGGTGCACGACGTCGGCTATTGCGGACACCTCGGCGACCAAGTGACCACACTCGAGTTCGAGTGTCGCGCGCGCCCACTTCGAGATGATCAAGTGCGTTTCAACGTCCGCCGTCTCGCGCAGGGCTTTGAGCAGCGCCATACCCAAGGGCCCGCCCGTCGCCCCCGAAATTCCGACGATGAGCCTCATGAGCCCGCCTTCCCGTCGTGCCGGCATGCCTCGGCGGGCTGGTGAAACATTCCCGCGGCGATAACGCAACTTCGACTTGCGTTGTTGCATAGTGGGTGCATGTCGTCGCGCCAACGCCCGCCGTCGCACCGTCGGGGCGCGCCAGTCCGCCACGCCGTCCTGCAGGCCACGGCCGAGCTGGTGCTTGCCGAGGGTGTAGCGAGCACGCGAATAACGGACATCGCCGCCCGTGCGGGCGTGCAACGAGACCTCGATTTACCGGCGCTGGGGCAGCCGGGCCAATCTGATCGCCGAAGCACTCTCCAGCCAGCTGGATGCCGAGCTGCCGCTCCCGGACACCGGCTCCACGCGGGAAGACCTCGTCGTCTTCCTGACCGCGCTCGCTGAGTTCGTCGCCACCCCGATGGGCCGATCAATGATGGGTCTAGGTCTCGCTCCGTCGGATGAGGAAGCCTTTTTCGAAGATGCCCGAGATCGGTTTTGGACGATTCGCCTCACGCGCGCAAGCATCCTGGTCCGCCGTGGGATTGACCGCCGCGATGTGCACCCCGACATCGACCCCGAGTTGATTCTCGAGGCTCTCGCCGGGCCACTGCAGCTGCATGTCCTGCTTCGGCACCGCTCTGCGGATCGCGATTTCATCAGCCGGTTGGTCGACCTGACACTCGACGGCGCCCGTCCTCGCTAGATATACCGTGATCACGAGCCCGTCGCGAGAATCAAAGCAAGTGGCCGGCCCACGGAAGGTGTTGTGACTGATGACTCTGGTTGCCGGACGTGGTCCGCTCAGCAGCGATCCGGCCGGGCGATTCTCGCCCGCGCTACCCACCTATGTCGTCTACATCGAGCCGCATCCGCGGCGCGTCCAGGCCTTTCGGGGTGGGCACCCGGTGATCGACACCGAGCGGGCGCTGATGGTGCACCGACGGGGTCGCCCGCTCAGCTACGTCTTTCCCGCCGACGAGGTGGGTGACCTGCCGACCGAGGCGGAACCGGAGGCACCGGGTTTCGTCCATGTGCCGTGGGGCGCGGTCGACACCTGGCTGGAGGAGGGCCGTGAACTCGTCCACTATCCGCCGAACCCCTACCACCGCGTCGATTGCCGCCCGACGCAGCGCCGGCTGCGCGTCTCGGTCGGCGGCACCACGCTGGTCGACACGGACGACACGGTGATCTTGTTCGAAACCGCGCTCGAGCCCCGCCTCTATGTCGATCCCGCACACGTGCGCACCGATCTGCTGCGGCGGTCAGAGACGTCGAGTTACTGCAACTACAAGGGCTATGCGACGTATTGGTCTGTAGCCCTCGACGACCGGGTCATCGACGATGTTGCCTGGAGCTACGACGATCCGCCCCCGGAAAGCACGCCCATCAAGGGGTTCCTGAGTTTCGACACCACCCGCGCCGACGTCATCGCTGCGCTGCCGCTCACCGACCGTACGTAGGCCCGGGTGGGAACTCAGACCTTGCCTAGCTGGCCAGCCCGACGATTATCAGCATGAACAGCACCCCGCCGATCGTGCATGTCAAGGTCAGGGGAGTGCGGTGTCCGATGTGTGCTCTCGGCAGGATATCGGCGCTCGCCAAATACATGAGGAAACCCGCGAAAAATCCTAGATACACATCGAGTAAGCGATGGGGAATCGTCACGGCCAGCGTGAGAGCCGCACCGGTAACCGGCGCGACAGCATCAGCGGCCAGCAGTGTCAGCGCCCTGCGGCGGTCATTTCCGTAGAGCGATGTGACGGTGTAGGTGTTGAAGCCGTCCGCAAAATCATGGCCAATCACCGCCACCGCGACCACCGCCCCCACCCCGGCCCCTGCCTGAAACGCGGCACCGATGGCGAATCCGTCCATGACGCTATGGCCCACCAGCCCCGATGCTGCCAGCAGCCCGACGCTGGGCGCTTCCGAATGATCAGCGTCATTCGACGTCTGACCGCGATGAATACCGACTGTGTGTTCGATGACGTGCAGCACCAGAAAGCCGAGAACGAAGGCCAACAGCGGAGTTGGTACGCCAAATAGGATCCAGTACCCCTGGCTCAATGCTTCTGGCAGCAGGTCGAAGCCCACCGCACCGAGCATCAACCCGGCGGCCAGTCCGAGCACCAGATAGCGGTAGGAACCGATACGCAGCGCCGCATAACCCCCCAGCAAGGTGGTGATGAACGAGCCAAAGGCCACGAGAACAACCACTGCCGGGCACACCTTTCTGCCGCCGATTCAATCGGAGCAGAACGACCGGGTGCAGGCCCGCAATGCTCCCAGGAAAAAGTAGCGGTCGAACCGGCTGACTTGCGATCGAGACGTCGCACGTGCGGATAGGTTCTCGCGCCGAAGAATCCGCCCAGTCAATGAGCCATCGTACGCAGGATCGCCACTTACCCGCCGTAGCTAGGACGCCCGAGCCCGAGCGCGTGCTGGGCGATCATGTTGCGGAAAACCTCGAGGGTGCCGCCGTAGATCCCGACCGGTAACGCCAGCCGGTAAAGGTGCTCCGCTGCGCCATCGCTAGCGGACGCCTGTGTGTCGGTGGGCAACGCCGATGCGGTTCCCAGAATGTCCATCAAATCCAACGAGATGTCGCGCATCGTCTGCGCGATCGCGACACGCCCGAACATCCCGGGCGTGGACAGCGCCGCCTCTATCCGGGCGAAGCTGCGCCCGAGCCGGTATTTCACCGACTCGTCATCCAACGGGCGCCGCCCATCCGGGCCCGGCTGAGCGACTACGGTCGCGACCGTGTCTGCCACTTCGGCCATCACGTCGCCGTGAGCCGACATCGCCGCAATGTATTGCAAGCCATGGTCTTCCGGATCGACGATGCCGTGCTCGGAGTCCAGCGCCGAGCGCATCACCGTCCAGCCGCCGTTCACTTCACCGATGCGGTAGAAATCCTCGACGCGTACGTCGCTGTAGTAAACGATGTTGGTGCGGTCGCCGTCCAACGTGCGGATGCCCTGAATCTCGATGCCCGGTGTATCGAGCGGCACCAGAAACATGGTCAGGTTCTTGTGTTTGGGGCCCTGCGGGTCGGTGTTGGTGAGCAGAAAGACGTATTTGGCATTCTGCGCGTTCGAGGTGAACATCTTGGAGCCGTTGATGATCCACGCATCACCGTCACGCACCGCCCGCGTCTTGCAGGTGGCGACGTCGGACCCACCCTCGGGTTCGGTGTACCCCAGGCATAGCCGGATTTCGCCTGACAGCACGCCGGGCAAGACCTTGTCGGCGAGCTCCGGCGCGCCGAATTGTTGCACCAGCCGCGCGACGACGGAGGTGGTGCCCCAGTGGTACCAGGGCGTATGGGCGCGGGCAATCTCAAGTTGAAAGATTCGGCGACGCACGGGGCTGAATCCGCCGAGGGACTCGACCTGCCAATCCGAGGCCAGATAACCGGCTTCACCCAGCGCCAAATGCACTTGCTCGTCGAAGTTTTCGCCGAACTCTCGCTGGCGGTAGAGCACTTCGTCGGTGACATGCTTCGTGATGAACGCGCGGGTCTCATCGAGGAAGGCCTGGTCCTCGGCGCTGAGTTCGACACGCGAGAAGTCCATTTAGATCGCGTCGATCACGAGGGTGCGGAAGCGCTCGAGGGTTTCGAGGGCATGCGCGACGCTGGCACCGGGCAGCCCGACGCTCACCCACGTCACTCCCAGGGCCGCAAGCTTTTCCAGGCCCCCGAGGTAAGCGTCGGCGTTGAAGTCGTCGCTGGTGGGGCTGCCGCCCTCGAAATTCGTGAAAGTGATGTCGAGCGCGGACCAATCTTTTCCGACCGCGTCGCAGCGGCGCCGCAGATCGTCGATGGCCGCCGAGAGGGCCTCCGCGGAGGTGATGGCAGCGGTGCCCGCTGTCTGAGCCAGTTGTGGCGGGGCGGGGAATGGACACCAGCCGTCGCCATATTGCGCGACTCGCTGCCGGGCAGTCGTGGTGTTGCCACCGATCCAGATCGGCGGATGCGGCTGGCTGATCGGGCGCGGGTGCGCGGTGATCCCGCGCGCCGTGAAACGTCTTCCCTCAAAAGATACGTCGTCGCCGGTCCATATCGCGCGGATAACCTGTAGCGCTTCCTCGAACAGCTCGGCGCGCTCGTCGTAGTTCACGCCCAGCGCCGCGAACTCCCGCTTGAGATAACCCAAGCCCACCGCGAGCGTGAACCGGCCGCCCGAAAGCAGGTCCAGCGTGGCGCCGGACTTGGCCACCACGAACGGATTTCGGTACGGCAGCACCACGATGTTGGGGATCAGGCGCAGCGTTGTCGTCCTGGCTGCCGCGAAACCCAGTGCGACAAAGGGATCCACAGCGTCATGGCCCCCGGCGTCCAGCCAGCGCTGCGACGGCGCGGGGTGATCGGTGAACCCGAACCCGTGAATCCCGGCCGCCTCGGCCGCCGCCGCCACCGTCGCGATCCCATCCCCCGCCACCAATTCCGGGTTGTACGGATGGGTGTGCATCGGGTGGGTGATAGTGAAGCGCATAAACGTTTCCCGGTGCTTGCCGGCGGTTAGAACCGCGAGCGGGCGTCGATCGCCGCATCGCTGGTGCGGAGCGGACGAATCAGCGCCTCCTGGGCGAAGGAGGCCAGTAGCTCGCCCTCCTCGGTGTGCACCGCGCCGCGGACATACGACATCCCGGTGCCGACCTGGGTGCTCTCGTGGGTGTAGAGCAGCCAACCATCCCAACGCACCGGTTCGTGGAAGGCGATCGAGATCGTCATCGGCGCGGTGGACACGGTGAGGTGCGCCTGGCTGGTGCCGATGCCCGCGTGCGCGCGCATGGTGGTGGAAATCCCCAGATGGCCGGTGAAGTATGCGACGAGCGCCTTGGCCAGGTCGTCGCGGGCCGGGATCGGGTCGTAGTGCAGCCAGGCGTACAGCTCCGGCGGCCCGACTTCGTCCGGGCTGTTGACGTCGACGACGTCGACAAGTCGCAGTTCCCGCCCGATCATCGGCATCTCGGACACGTTGGCGTCGGCCGGGGCCGCCACGTCGGGCCGCGGCAGGTGGTGGCGGATGACGTCGCCGGTCGGGACGTCGGCCAGCACCGTCACACTGAGGCACCGTCGACCGTTCTGATGCGCGGCCACGATCGCGGTTGCCGTCGACCGGCCCTCGTGCACCACGTCGAGGACAAGCTCGATGGGCGGCCCGACGGTGACGGCGCGGGAGAACACCGCGTGCGCGGAGCGGACCGACTTGTCCGGGAAGCGTTTCGCCACAGCGACAATCGCCTGGGCGACGATCTGGGTGCCCTCCACCACCTGTCGTTCGTCCTGGCCGGCGATCCCGGTGTCCGCGGTGAACCGGTCGGTCCCGTCGGGCTGAACGTCGAACAGGTCGAGCAACTGGTCGACGGACCATTGAGCTTGATCAGATTCAGTGGTCAAATCCACCCCGCCTCTCGCAGTAGCAGCTCACGGCTCAGCGTGACACTTTGAGTAGGATTTGTAAAGCTAGCTTGCAGGACAGCGGGCCGGCCGACCGGGCAGCGGTTCGGCGGCCGATGGAAAGCACAGAGAGGCAATCGAATTGGGCATCGTGACGAGCACTTCGGAGACCGCTTTCACCCAGCCCGTCGAGGCGGTGTATGACTTCGTCACCAATCCGGCCAATTGGACGAAGACCTATCCCGGCAGCGCGCACATCGGCAAGTTGCCGGAGCTTCCGCTCAAGGTCGGCGATACGTGGGAGGAAGCCGGTCCGGAGGGCGACCGGATCTTCAGCTGGCAGCTGGCCATCGCCGACCGGCCCACAATGTTCGTGTTCAATTCGGTGGGGCGCCTCGGCCATGACCGCCACAGCAATGGCGGGATGGAGGGCAGGATCACCGTCTCGTACCGATTCACCAGGCCGGGCCAGGACATCACGCTGTTCTCCCGGACCATGACGATCGAGGCGCACAAGCACGCCCCGCTGCCCGATCAGCTCTTCCAGCAGGCCAACCCGGCGAAGATCGACGCTTACCACGCGGCCGTGGCGCGCGAGCTCGGCGAGATTGACACCGGCGCTCGTCGTGCGTGACACTTTTGCGGTGTTTTGTAAAGGCATGGGCGGATGATCCCCGAGCCCCTGGCCAACGGATTCTGCTTCGGCGAAGGGCCGCGCTGGTTCGAAGGACTGTTGTGGTTCTCCGACATGCTGGGCGAAGCCGTGCACACCGCGGACATGCGCGGCTCGCTGACCACGCTGCCGCTGCCCGGGCACTCCCCGTCCGGCCTTGGGTTTCGCCCCGACGGGTCCCTGCTGATCGCATCGACCGAAGACCGGCAGGTGTTGCGCTACGACGGCGAATCGGTCGTCACCATCGCCGATCTGGCCTATCTGACGCCGGCCAACCTCGGTGACATGGTTGTCGACGACGCCGGGCGCGCCTATATCGGGTGCCAGGCGTTCTCCGGCGGCGCGATCATCCGCCTCGATAGCGACGACACCGCCGCCGTCGTCGCCGAAGACCTCGACTTTCCCAACGGCATGGTGATCACGCCCGACCGACAGACGTTGATCGTCGCCGAATCCACCGGCCGCCGGCTGACCGCATTCACCATCGGCGAGGACGGCGAGCTGGGCGAGCGCCGGATTTTCGCCGACGACCTGGACGGGCCGCCCGACGGCATCGCGCTCGACGCCGAGGGCGGAGTGTGGGCATCGATGACGCTGGCCCACCAGTTCGAGCGGATCACCGAAGGCGGCAAGGTGACCGACCGCATCGATATGGGTGAGCGGGTGGCCATCGCGTGCACCCTTGGCGGCCCCGAACGCCGCACGCTGTTCCTGCTGTCGAGCACCGATGCGTACCCCCAGCGGCTGATCGGCACGCGGCTTTCGCGGCTGGACGCCGTGACGGTCGACACCCCCGGCGCGGGCTTGCCCTGACATTCGAGAGGCGCTATGACGGATTCCTATTACGAGCTGATCGACGACACCGACCCGCGAGGCGAAAAGTTTCGCGCGACCGACCTGGCGCGCGGCACCTGGTCGGCCGCCATACAGCACGGCGGGCCGGTGTCGGCGCTGCTGGTCCGGGCGCTGGAACGGTGCGCCCATCGCGACGACACCCGGCTCGGCCGGGTCGTCATCGACCTGCTGGGCGGGGTGCCGGCCGAGGGCGACCTGTGGGTCAGCTCGCAACTGCAGCGCGGCGGCAAACAGATCGAACTGGTCACCGCCGAGATGCTGGCACCAGGACCCGACGGTGAAACGCGGCCGGTGGCGCGCGCCAGCGGATGGCGGTTGCAGCACCAGGACACGCAGGCGCTGGCTCACGCCGCGGCTCGCCTGCCCCGACCGCGGACCGAGGCCCGCAGCCGAAACCTCAAGGCAAGGGATTGGGACCGCAACTACGTGCACAGCCTCGACTGGCTGTGGCTGACCGAACTGCTGTGCGAGGGCCCGGGCGAATCCTGGATCAACCCGACCGTGGACCTCGTCAAAGGCGAGACCATGACACAGCTGGAACGGCTCTTCGCGGTAGCCGACTGCGCCAACGGCATCGGGAGCAGGCTGGACATCACCAAGTGGACCTTCCTCAACACCGACCTGGCCGTGCACGTGTTCCGGATCCCTGACGGCGACTGGATCGGTATTCGCGCGGAGACAAGCTACGGGCCGGACGGCATCGGGACGACGGTCGGCACACTCTTCGACGAGCGGGGCGCGGTCGGCGCCATTCAGCAGTGCGTGCTGGTGCGTGGGCGCCCCGGCCGGGAAGCGAAAAAACCGTGAACTACTTCGTAGAGTTGCAGATATGAGCCAGCCGGCCCAAGCGGCAGAGATCGACACCTCGACGCGTCAGCGCATCCTCGACGCCACCGCCGAGGTACTCGGCCGCAACGGCAAGACCAAGCTCAGCCTGTCCGAAGTGGCCACCCAGGCGGGGGTCTCGCGCCCCACGCTCTACCGCTGGTTCGCGTCCAAAGAGGAGTTGCTGTCGGCGTTTTCGCAGTACGAACGGCAGGCCTTCGAGAGCGGCTTGGTCAAGGCCACCGCTGGATTGAAGGGAGTCGACAAGCTCGACGCCGTGCTGCGATTCATCGTCGAGTTCCAGCATTCGTACTCCGGTGTGCGCATGGTTGACGTCGAACCCGAACACACCATCGCCCAGTTTTCCCGCGTCATCCCGCAGATGCGCGACGGCCTGCAACGGCACCTCTCCGGACCGAATGCCGCGGTGAAGGCTGCGACGGTCATCAGGATCGCGATCTCGCACTACATCGTCCGAAGCGACGATGCCGACCAGTTCCTGGAGCAATTGCGCCACGCCGTCGGAATCAAGGGCACAACCTAGTCGATCGTGGCGCCGGCCCTGGCTCGCTATGCCGGGAGTTCGTCGATAATCCCCGGCTGACGAATTCGCCTCAGCCGCAGTGGAATTAGCGCTGGTACACCTAACTGCGGCCATGGGCCGCTGCGCTCACTGTTGATCCTCGTGCGGGGGGTCGGGGTCTGCGCGTAGCAGTTCTTCGGGGTGGTGGGCGTGGTTGATTTCCGGAGGGCCGGTGCCGTCGGTCCAGCCGAGTCGGCCGTTGTCGGTGACCACGGTGTGCCAGTCGCCGCGGCTGGCGCCGTCGTGGTCGCAGTCGCAGGCGAAAAACAGCGTGTCGGCGTCGGTGCGCCCGCCGGCGGCCCAGTCTGGGCAATGGTGCACCTCACAGCGGTAGCCGGGTTCCAGACAGTTGGGGCGGGTGCAGCCGCGGTCGCGCGCATAGCAGATGAGCCGCTGGTCGACGGTGGCGAGGCGTTTTTGGCGGCCCAGATACAAGGGTCGGCCAGTGTGCTGTTCGAACACCGCCAGGTAGTGAATCGCCGTGGCGGCCATGCGGATCAAATCGGGCATGGGCAGCCGTGAGCCGCCCCCGGTGTGCGCCGGTGGGGGCATCGGGACCGACGGGTCGACGACCGCGTGTGCGGCCCGGTCGAGTTCGGCCAGGGTGGTGGTAACGATGACGGTGACGGGATGGCCGCGGTGGGCCCCGAGCTCGCCGGAGCCAATGGCGGTGTGCAGGCCCAGTTTGAGCGCGTCGTGGCAGCGTTGGGCCGGCGTGCGCTCGTCGCGCTCTTCGGGCGCCGCCCCCTCGGGCTGGTGGCGGCCGGGTCGCACGGCGGCCTCGAGGGCTTCGAAGTACGCGCGGGCCTCGGGGTCCAGCAACCCCGACAACCGAGACATGCCGTCGGGCCCCTGCGCACCCAACCGTAGCCCGCGGCGGCGCGCCCGGTCCTCGTCGGTGAACAGCCCGTCGGGGTTGAGGTAGTCGGCGATGCGTTGGCCCAGCTTGGTCACCACGCCGGCGTCAAGCTTGACCGCATGGGCCACCAGCGTGCGCTCGGCTTCGGCCACATCGGCCGGCGACACACAGGCCGGCAGCACGTCGACCGCCTGGCACACCGCGCGGATATGGTCCTCGCCGAGCGCACCGGTTTGCACCGCGGCCGCCAACTCCGCCAACTCCGGACCCACCGGGGGACCGGTCAGCGAGCGCCGCGGCCGGATCCGGGCCGCGAGTTTGAACCGCCGCACCATCTCCCTGGGGGTGATACGCAGCCGCGCGCACAACATTCCTCGCGTGGCCGGAATGGATTCGGCGCCATCAGGCGGTTCGGCGATCTCGGCGAAAAACCGATACATCAGCCCCCGGTTGGTGCGCTCCTGGGTCTCCAACCGCTCGGCCACCTCCACGCGGAAACCGTTGCCCACCACATCTGAGCCGGTGTCGCGCAGCATCGCATGCGCGGCATCGATGGCATCCAACGCAGCACCGATGCGCTCCCGCGCCTGCTCAGCACCCACGCCAGAACCCATGCCCCGACGCTATGAACCACCCCCGTCAAAACCCGCAGCCAAAACGG